>Ga0105240_10012652_pt1 | contig 11635 bp, 9 predicted proteins | sample KBSC54metaG_FD_80426 | JGI IMG/M metagenome (GOLD analysis project Ga0105240, IMG submission 80426) | Corn rhizosphere microbial communities from Kellogg Biological Station, Michigan, USA - KBS C5-4 metaG | ecosystem: Host-associated > Plants > Roots > Rhizosphere > Soil | place: Michigan, USA...
CGATCGCACCGAGCACAATGGCCGCACCCCAACTCAGACCTGGCACGAAGTGTCGGGCCACCACTGCCACCACCACCGTGGTGACGCCCACGGCGAGAATGGCGAGACTGATGACCGCAGGCAGATTGCGTTTCAAGTCACGTGGGGACGCATCGAAGGCAGCATCGAGCAAGACAGGCGCGACAAAGAGTGCCAGCGCCAGTTGCGGATCGAGTATCACGGTGGGAGTGCCGGGAATAAAGGTCAACGCCGCCCCCGCCAGCGCCAACAAGGCGGGGTACGGAATGCCGAACCGCTCCGCCCACATCGAAAGAATCGCTCCCACCAGCAGGAGCGTGATCGTCAGTTCAAAAACACCCATAGCCCAGTGTAATGTGTGAGGAATGAGCCGCACCACGCGCTTGTTCAAGCTCATGGACGCTTTGCGCGGCCATCGCCGTCCGGTCACGGCCGCGCGCCTTGCCGAGGATCTCTCGGTATCGGTTCGTACAGTGTATCGTGACATCCAGACGCTGATGGATCTCGGCGCTCCGGTCGAGGGCGAGGCGGGCGTGGGTTATCTGCTGCGACCGGGATTTTTCCTGCCTCCTTTGATGTTCGGTGAGGATGAGCTGGAGGCGCTGGTTCTGGGCGCGCGCTGGGTGCAGGGGCAGGGCGATCCGTTTCTCGCACAGGCTGCGGCGTCCGCGTTGGCGAAGATCGGCACGGCTTCGCCCAAGGATCTGCGCGACAAGATCGCGGAGACGGGTCTGTGGGCCCCGCGGTTTCAAATGCCGGCGGAACAGCCGGAAGGCCTGCGCGTCATCCGCGAGGCCGTGCGCCGTGAGCAGAAGCTGACGCTGACCTACGTCGATGAGAAAGGGCGCACCACCGAGCGCGTGGTGTGGCCTATCGCGCTGGCCTTTTTCGAGGGTAAGCGATTGCTGGTGGCGTGGTGTGAGTTGCGGGAGGGGTTCCGGCACTTCCGCCCCGACCGGATCTCAGCACTGTGTGCCACGCAGGAGCGCTACCCGACCCGCCGGGTAGTGCTGATGAAGACCTGGCAGCAGGAGGAGGGGCGGCGGGGTGCGCCCCCTGATCGCCACTGACAGAATCTGTCACCAGGGGGGCGCAGGATACTTCCCACGGCAAGCACGCCGCTCCTGAAAGGAAAGTCCCATGCGCCTGTACCAACATCCCATGTCAGCCAATTCCCGGGCCGCGACCCTGGTGGCTCTGCAGCTCAAAGCTCCCGTCGAGCTGGTGTTCGTCGACCTGGCCAAGGGCGAGCAGCGCCTGCCGGCCTATCTGAAGCTCAACCCCAACCACCGGGTGCCGCTGTTGGAGGATGGCGATTTCCACCTGTGGGAATCGCGCGCCATCATGCAGTACCTGGCGGACAAGACCCCGGGTCAGACCCTTTATCCGACCGACATTCGTGCGCGCGCTGATGTGAACCGCTGGCTGTTCTGGTGCGGCCAGCACTTCGCACCGTCGATCAGCATTTTCTTCTGGGAGAACGTGGTCAAGCCGATGATCGGCCGCGGCGCCCCGGATCGGGCGGAGTTGCAGCGCGGCGAGCCGCTGTTCAACGAGTTCGCCGCGGTGTTGGATCAACATCTTGCCGATCGCAAGTGGATTTCCGGTGATGGCCTGACACTTGCGGACCTGTCGGTTGCGGTTGCGTGGGCCTGTGCCGCGCCCGGAAAGGCACCGGTGGCGTGGTACGCCAACATCCAACGTTGGTTCATGCGCATCCAGGCGTTGGATGTCTGGCAGCAGACCGAGCAACTGGCCCGCGCGGTTGCTGCCTAGGTGCTGACCCTCACGTCGACCGAAAGGCGGTGGGAGCCGCCGCCCAGGATGATGCCTCGAAGTGGCGAGACATCACCGAAGTCGCGGCCCCACGCCACGGCGATGTGATCCGTGCCGATGAGTGTGTCATTCGTGGGATCGAGCTCGAGCCACCCGTAAGGAGGCGTGTAAACCGCCACCCACGCGTGGGATGCCGCGGAGCCGACCAGGCTTCGCACATAGCCGCTCACATAACGGGCGGCGAGACCTCTGGAGCGCAGGCACGCGATCATGAGATGCGCGAAGTCCTGGCAGACTCCACGCCGGATCTCGAGGACCTCGGTGACCGGCGTCGCGATGGTGGTCGCGCCGGGGGCGTACTTGAGCTCGGTGTGGAGCTTTGTCATGAGCCCTTGCGCGCACACCAGAATCGGAGCGCCCACGGGGAAGCAGTCCTCCGCGTAGTCGGCGAACATTCCTTTCACCCGCACGTAGGGAGACTCGGAGCGGAAGCGAGCGGCTTCGAGGTCTTCACGGGAAGGTGAGCGCCCCGTGTAGGCGAATCTTGCCGCGAGCCGATCCCACGGAATGGTTTCGGAGGCGGGGATGCCGGGGCGAGGGTGGACCTCGACCTCCATGTCCGTCGTCACCCGCAGCTCCCGATGGGGATGCTCGAGCTCGATCCGGGTCACCGGATTACCGAAGGCGTCGATTTCCTCCCGGCGCCGGAAGGCCGCCGGTGCGATCCCGATCGTGTGCTCGAGGCATTGTTGGTATGGCGACGGCCGTGGCACGAGATGCAGAAGTTGGTGAGAGTGCGCTACGTCACTGCCGTAGGCGTAGGCGGTCTCGTGGCGAACCCGGTAGAGCACGGTGCCGCTCATGTCGCCAACGCCTGGGTGTTGAGGCTGATGTGCGCGAAGTGTCGCATCGACAGGCGATCGGAAAGAGCGCCGGCCGCGGCGGCGATAGCGCGCAGTCTGACGGCAAGGGCCTGTCGGGCGACTTCCGCGTCCCGGTCGTTATTCTCCAGCGCCAACAGTTGCTCATTGCTCAATTCAGGGATGGCCGCATCCAAGGCATCTTCGGCGTTTCCGTCGAGTGAGGTCCCGAGAGTGACAGACAGCGCCAGAAGGTCACGAGTCAGTGCATGGGCCAGGAAGGCCAACGCACCCGGGTGTTCCGCATCCCGGAGCAAGAGATCGAGCGCCGGACCGAGCTGCGGTGCCAGGGCGTATCGCGACCGGTAGATGCGCATGCTGTCGTAGGCTTCGAGCAGCCATTCCACGTTACGCTGGCGGGTCGCGGTCGCGGAAGCCAGATGCAGGGCCAACAGATCGGCGCCAAACTGCAGTCGCTCGAGCCGCCGTCCGATGCGCAGCAGCCGCCAGCCGGCATCCTGGGTCATGTCATCGAGTGAGAAGCCGGCGAGCGCTGCCAGCGACAGGGATAAGCGATCGAGAACGGCGCGCGGCTCATCGCGGGCGGCGAGCCCATCCTGCAGGCGTTGTTGCATGTCAAAAACGGCCCGCCAATATCCTGACGACAGGCGGCCCCTGACCTGGGAGGCACACCATGAGAGGCGCCTCACGTCCGCCACGATGCCTTGGGGATTGCGCTCATCGCGCAAGCTTCCGGTCGGCTCCGTGTCCGCAGCGATGAGACCGATGTGGCGGCAGATGCTGACCGCGGCTCGCCAGACATTCGCATCGATGCGCGAGCCCAGGGTTGCCCGCAACAGGACCGCCTTGTCCTCACAGCGGACCGAATAACGGCCAAACCAATAGAGATTCTCAACCAGCCGGGACGGAATCTCGTCGTAGCGGATGGCCATGCGCGTGGCCTGGCGTGGCGCCTCCGCTGGATCCTCCTCCGTCGGCTCAGTCAACACCCAGATGTCCTTGCTGCCGCCACCCCGCTGCGTCGAGACCACGTCGGCGGCAGTATCGTTCGCGGCGATCCGGGCCAGGCCGCCTGGCATGACCGTGTGTCCGCCGCCATTGGCGACTGCGTACATGCGGATCGAGATGGTCTTGGCCGCGAAACCCAACGCGCCATAGGGTCGCCACACCGGCGCTTGCGACAGCGCCAGGTGCTCCTGGGCAACATAGGCATGGGGTCGCGTACGCAGTCGCTCGATGAGTCGCGTGCGGGCTTCTCCAGTGAGAGTGCGCGCAAAGACCGGCTCGAAGCGCTGGTTGGGCCAGGCGGGCTTGATGACGAGTTTGTCGAGGTGAGCCAGCACGTATTCGAGCGCCGGCGCCTCGCCGCACCACCAGGTCGCCAGCGTGGGCAGCTCCAGGGCCTCGCCCAACAGCCGTGCCGCGATTTTCGGCAGGAAGCCGAGCCAGCCGGCGGATTCCAACACGCCGCTGCCGAGGGCATTCGCCAGGTGCACACGGCCCGCGCGCGCGGCACCCAACAGGCCCGCGACACCCAGGGCGGAATCGCTGCGCAGCTCCAGGGGGTCGCAATAGTCGTCGTCCAGGCGGCGCAGGATGGTGTGAACGCGCCGCAATCCCGCGACTGTCTTCAGGTAGACCGTGTCATTGCGAACCGTGAGGTCAGAGCCCTCCACCAGCGGCATTCCCAGTTGGCGTGCGAGGTAGGCGTGCTCGAAGTAGGTCTCGTTGAAAGGGCCCGGTGTCAGAATGACGGCCAGCGGCGGCGTCTCGTCCGCATCGATGCTCTCGAGCAGCCGGTCCCGCAGAGTACCGAAGAAGCTTCCCACCCGGCGGGTACGCAGCTCGGACAACGGGTCGGGCAGCACCTGCTCCAGAATCTCGCGATTCTCCAAGGCATAGCCGGCGCCCGAAGGCGCCTGGGTACGATCTGCCATGATCCACCACTGCCCGTCTGGCGCCCGCGCCAGGTCGGCGGCATAGATCCGCAGCCAGGTGTTGTCCTTCGGCAGTAGACCCAGGCATGGCCACAGGAAGTTGGGATGCCCGAACACCAGCTCAGGCGGCACCACGCCTTCGGCCAGGAGCCGTTGCGGCCCATAGAGGTCGGCGAGCAGGGCATTGAGCAATCGTGCCCGCTGCGCCAGCCCATTCTCGATAGTGCGCCACTCGGCAGCCGTGAGAACCAGGGGGATGGGGTCGAGAGCCCACGGGCGGTCGGCACCTTTGGGGTCAGCGTAGACGTTGTACGTGACGCCGTTTTCGACGATCAGCCGTCGCGTCAGATCCAACGCGCGGCGGCCGGAGGCGCGTGCATCCAGTCCCGCAATTCGGTCGACCAGCGGGCGCCACTGCGGCCGTAGCTCTCCGGCCGCATCCAGAAGCTCGTCATAGCGTCCCGGTGCGGCACTGTAGCTCGCCAGGCAACCGTTGGTCGCGGTGTCGGGCCGGGCGGCGCTCATTGGGCTTTCTTAGTTCTCCTCAGATCCAGGGTGAACGGGAACTCGGCGTTCCGCTCTTCCTGTGGCGGTGCAACGACTCCCGGAGTGTGGCCCATCCGGAAAAAGCGCGCCCGACGCCGGCTCTCGGATTCGAAGGCGTTCACGGGGAAAGTGGCGTAATGGCGGCCGCCCGGGTGCATGACATGATACTGACAGCCGCCGAGCGAACGTTCCATCCAGGTATCGACAATGTCGAAAGTCAGGGGGGTATCGACCCCGATGGTGGGATGGAGGCAGGAGGGGGGCTGCCAGGCGCGGTAACGCACCCCACCCACGAATTCACCGACCTTGCCCGTCGGACGCAAGGGGATGCGTCTGCCGTTGCAGGCCAGCACGTATCGATCGGGCGCCAATCCGGTGGCCATGACCTGCAACCGTTCCACCGAGGAATCAACGTAGCGCACCGCGCCGCCGGGAGCGCCTTCCTCGCCCATCACGTGCCAGGGCTCCAGTGCCTGGCGGATTTCGATTTCCATGCCTGAAGTGGCGAAGTCCCCGTACTTGGGAAAGCGGAATTCAAAGTGCGGTGCGAACCACTCGGCCTGCAATGGAAAGCCCGCAGCACGCTGCTCTTGCAGGACATCGGCAAAATCCTGCTCGACAAACCAGGGCAGCATGAAGCGGTCATGCAACTCCGTGCCCCAGCGGGCGAGTCGCTCAGGCTCGTAGGGCTCGCGCCAGAAGCGCGCAATCAACGAGCGCAACAGCAACTGCTGGGTGAGGCTCATGCGCTCGTGCGGCGGCATTTCAAACGCACGCAGCTCCAGCAGTCCGAGTCGGCCCGTCGGGCCGTCAGGGGAGTAGAGCTTGTCGATACAGAATTCGGCGCGATGGGTGTTGCCCGTGACATCGATCAACAGGTTGCGGAACAGCCGGTCCACCAGCCAGGGCGGCGTGTTTTCCGCGGCTGCCGGGGTTTGTTTGAAGGCGACTTCCAGCTCGTAGAGCGAGTCATTGCGGGCCTCATCCACTCGGGGCGCCTGGGAGGTTGGCCCGATGAACAGGCCGGAGAACAGGTACGACAGCGAGGGATGATTGTGCCAGTAGCCCAACAGGCTGCGCAGCAGGTCGGGCCGTCGCAGGAAGGGCGAGTCACTCACCGTCGCGCCGCCTAGCACGAAGTGGTTGCCGCCGCCGGTGCCGGTGTGCCGGCCGTCGAGCATGAATTTCTCGGCGGCGAGCTTCGAGAGGCGGGCAGCTTCGTAAAGATGAGTCGTGCGGCCGACGAGCTCATCCCAGCTCTGGGACGGGTGGATGTTGACTTCGATGACGCCGGGGTCCGGAGTAACACGGAAGCTGTTGAGCCGGGGATCACGGGGCGGCTCGTAGCCTTCCAGCACCACCGGTTGGGAGAGATCAGCGGCCGTAGCTTCCACGGCAGCCACCAGCTCGAGATACGCCTCCAACCGCGCGGTCGGCGGCATGAAGATATACAACACGCCGTTGCGCGCTTCCGCGCACATCGCCGTGCGGGTGATCCGGCCGGCGGATTCATGCGGGGCGGGGGCGCGCACGGCGGCATCAATGGGTGCATCATCGGCGTGTGCGGCGTCGGCACGCGCAGCGTCGGGCCGCACCGCGTCCTCTGCGCGTGTTGCGAAGTGCTTGAGCTGCTGCCGGATCAGCGCTGGCCGGGGCAGTGGCGGAAACTCCTGCGTCAAGTCCGGCTGCGACACGTACGGGTAGTCCTCCGCTCGTGTCCACGGCAAACTATCCAACGGCAAACGGAGTCCCAACGGCGAATCGCCTGGAACCAGGTAACAGCGCTCCTGGCGCAGGAACCAGGCGCCGGTCTGCCAGGCGGTGTCGGAGTCGTTGCGCGCAACGGGTAAAATGTGTCCCACGGCCGCATCCAGTCCCTGCTCAAAGATCCGTGCCAAACGCGCACGCTCGCCGGGATCCTCCAGGCGCGAGTCGAATGGATCGACATTCGACGGCAGGCGCCGCTCCTTCCACAGGTAGTAGAAGGCATCCTCGTAGGCGGCAAATACAAAGCGGGGTGGGAGTCCGAGCCGTTCCGCCACGCCGCTCAGAAAGCGGCGGGCGGTGTCTTCCGAGACCCCGTAGTTGAGTTTCTCGTCGGCCAACAGCCTGGGATCTTCCCAGATGGGAGCACCGTCGCGCCGCCAGAAGCAGTTCAACGACCAACGGGGCAGCGGCTCGCCCGGATACCATTTCCCCTGGCCAAAGTGAGCGAGCCCCGCGGGGGCATACTGCTGCTTGAGGCGGCCGAAGATCTCGGCTGCCCGGACGCGCTTGGTTTTTCCCAACGCGGCCGTATTCCATTCGGCGCCGTCGGGATCGTCGCTCGCCACGAAGGTGGGTTCGCCGCCCATGGTGAGACGCACGTCGAGCGCATCCAGCTCCGCATCGACGGCATGGCCGGAGGTTTCGATCGCGGCCCACTGCTCGTCGCTGTAGGGTTTGGTGACCCGGGGCGCTTCCCAGAAGCGCTGCACGCTCATGTGATGATCGAATGCCACTTCGCACTCTTCGACCAAGCCGGTCACGGGTGCGGCGGACGAGGGCTCTGGCGTGCAGGCGAGCGGAATGTGGCCTTCTCCGGCCAGCAGTCCGGAAGTGGGGTCGAGCCCGATCCAACCCGCGCCCGGCAGATACACCTCGCACCAGGCGTGCAGATCGGTGAAGTCGGCGGCAGGGCCGGAGGGGCCGTCCAGGGATTTCACATCGGGGGTGAGTTGGATGAGATAGCCCGATACAAACCGCGCGGCCAGGCCCAGGTGGCGCAGCAGTTGCACCAACAGCCAGGCCGAATCGCGACAGGAGCCGGAAGCCTTCTCGAGCGTCTCCTCCGGTGTTTGTACGCCGGGTTGCATGCGGATGAGATAACGCACATCTCGCGACAGCCGCAGGTTGAGATCGACCAGGAAGTCAACGACGCTCTTGTTCCGGCGCAGAATGGATTCGAGGTAGCCGCCGAAGCGGCGCATGGCCGGTAGTCGTGCCAGGTAGGGAGCGAGCTCGCGCTGTTCACCCGCTTCGTACTCGAACGGATATTGCTGTGCGTAGGGCTCGAGGAAGAAATCGAACGGATTGAACACTGACATTTCCGCCACGAGGTCCACCGTGATGCGCAGCTCACGGGTTTTTTCCGGAAATGTCAGGCGCGCGAGATAGTTGGCTTCGGGGTCCTGCTGCCAGTTGATGAAGTGCTCGTCCGGCTCCACGCGCAGGGAGTAAGCCAGTATGCGTGTCCGGCAGTGAGGTGCCGGGCGCAAGCGCACAATCTGTGGGCTTAAGGTGACCCGCCGGTCATAACGATAGTGCGTGACATGATTGAGCGCGACATGGATCGACACGAAGAACCTCCCAACCCCCCGGTGTCGATTACATTACACGCTCCTTCAGGGCGAGTGGCCCGATGCACCATGTTCGAACGCGGGTGCACCAGATTCGCCCGAAATGTGCGCACCTGAGGCGATGCGCGCGAGGCGTGCCTATCGAGGACCCGGTTCCTGGCCCGGGTGCGAGTCTTCCATCGGGAAGGACTGCGCACCGCTGGAGGAGTTCAGGGGACTCGGTTGCGCGGGCGGGGCTGGCTGGGTGGGGGCCGGAGCGTCCGATGACGCCGGTGGGGGAGACGCCGAGGCCGACTGCTGGCGACCACCGGTAGTGCTGCTATTCACCGCGGTCATGAAGCGGCGAGCCGCATCGTCGTTCGTCGTAACCGCCCCGGTGGCGATGTCGCCCGCCGAGACGTTCTTTTTGCGATAGAAGGCGTCGTTCTCGTCATCGTCGATGGAGATGACCGAGCCGTCGATGGCCAGGCCCGCGAAAACGCCCCGGCTGCGGGAATAGGAATAGACCTCCGACTTGAAGGTCATGTCGGTGGCGGCCGAGGACTCGCGGCCTACCGGGCCCGCGGATACTGACGCGTCTCCGCCCAAGGTGACCTTGCCGCCGGTGATCCCTTCGATACTCTTACGGGTAGTGAACACCAGCACGATGTCGGTGGACTGTACGCCCCACTGAAAGCCGAAGCTGCCACCGGTCAGGGTGACAAAAATCGGATTGGTGAAACGGCCGTCTTTATCGCGGTAGACCAGGACGCCGTTGCCGCGGCGGCCGCCGGCAAAAAAGGCGATTTTGGTCAGGTCCGGAATGACCGCGATTCCATAGGCGCGTTCCAGCAGCCAGTTGGGAATCGATCGGTCGCCGGCGTCGCGCAGCTCTTCCAGAACCTGGCTGGCCAGCAGGAGCTTGCCTTCCTCACGCGCCTGCGCGTGAGCACCCAGGGCGCCGAGCGCCAGGGCGAGGCCCGCGAGCGCGGAAAATAATCTGGTGCGGATTCGCATGCTTCAATCCCCTCGTCATTGTCGACTGTCACCCGCGCGGCAAGTTCCGCGCGGGAATGACCAATGGGAAAGAAGCTTAACTCAATACCAGACGGAGACAAAAAGCTGAAAGATGTTGGCGTTCAGCTTGTATAAAGGTTCGGTTCCGGCCGTAAACGTACCATTACCCGCCAACAAGGCGTTGCGGAAGTCCTTGTAGTCGATGAGCAGATGGTTGATATGGAAGGTGATGCTGCTCTTGTTGATCCACGGCGCGCCCGGTATGTGGAATTCATACGCAGTGCCAAAGCCGATGGAATAACTGTTGAAGGCCGCCAGCTCACGGTCGCGGCCCTCGAAATTCTGATAGAGCGCGCGCGGGAACAGGTCGCTGTAGAAGTTGGCATGGTTCTGTGTATAGAAACGCAGACTGCCGTCGAATACCAGGCCGCCGCCCCAGATGCGATGATCGAACGCCGGTTGGATGTAGTCGACCTCGAACGTGTTGCCGGTGATGCCCCACGTGTCATTGTAGAAACGGTATTGGCCGGTGACGGCGGCCCGATAGGGCAGGTAATACTTGTACTGGACCGAGGCCGCGCTGCTGGTGTGGGTTCTCGGATAGATCTGGTCGGCCAGCGTGAACTGTTTGCCCGGAATCGTCGGATCGAAATAACGGACCTTGCGGTAGGGATTCGCAAGGTAGCCCTGGTCGGTGATCGCCCCGAAGTTCAGGTCGAGAATGGCGTTGCGAGTCAGAATCTGGCTCACTGACAAGGTATAGGCGCGGTGGTCGGCCCGATCGTGGAATGCGGGATCGTTCTGAATGACGCCGTTGACTTTGATGTCACGGAACACGTTGTCCCAACCGCGGCGGTAGCCGAAGCTGACCGTCGTGAGGTCGCCAAACATGTTCTGGCTGATGGCGAAGTAGGAGGTGTTCGCCGTGTAGTCTGGCTCACGGCTGTGAATGTAGCCCACGGTGTAAATGGTCTTGCCGTGGAGAAAATCGACCGAGCCGCCTTCCTGTTTGCGCGTCTCGTGATACGGAGACGCCGACAGCTTCACGTCAATGGACGCGCTCGAGATCAGATCCTCGTAGTAGCTGCCGGTGAAGGAGATGTTGTCGCCGACCTTCTTTCTGACCAGCACCGAAGGTCCCTGGATGGTGATGCCGCCGCCGTCGTAGTTGTGATACAGAACGTCGGCGCGATCGTCCGGCAGCACGTCGGCGACCGCCGGCGCTCCCATGAGGCCGAGCACGGCCAGTGCCTTGGCGCACTGGCCGAGTCGCAGAGCCAACTTCGCGCGCGTGCGCGTCACACTCATCGTCAGTTGCATCCGCAGCCACCGCCGACGCCGCCCGTGGCGCCGCGCGAGCCTTCACGCGCCTCGTACACGTGATCGATATAGCTGGCCGAGATCGGGTCGCGGCCGAAGGCCATGATGGGGTCCGCGAAATGCTCGCGCTCGTAGGGCTTCACCCAGGGCTGGATCGGCGCACAACCGGCCAACGCCCCGAGTACCACTAACATTACCATGCACTTCGTGCAGGACTTACGGGCATCGCCAAAGCGAGAAGCCCCTGGATTTAGCTTAGAAGAGACGCCCATCATGTCCTCCAGCGAATGCTACTCGCGGACCAACTGGCGGATGGTATTCATGTACTCGTTCTCATCACCCGGCTTGTAACCGTGGTGGATATAGCGCAGGTTGCCTTTTCGGTCGACGATCACGGTGCTCGGCATGCCCGACACGTCGTACAGGCGGCTCACCTTGCTCTGGGTGTCATAGCCGACCGGGAAAGTCACCGGTGTTGCCTTCAACCAGTCATCGGCGGCCTTCGAGTCCGGCTCCACATTCACACCCACCAGGGTGAACCCCAGCTTGTTGTACTTGGTGTAGATGTTTTGCAGGAAGGGCATTTCCGTGCGACACGGACCGCACCAGCTCGCCCAGAAATTCAGCATGACCACCTGGCCCTTGTACTTCGCCAGGTCGATGGTGCCACCGCCTTTCTGGGGCAGCGTGAATTCAGGCGCGGGGCCGTTCTGGTCCGCGGCCACGGCGGGCAGCGCGACGACCACGGCGGCGACGAATCCTGCAATGAGATTTTTCATGGCTCCTCTCCAACAATCCTAAAAGAAGACGGTCGTGCCGACGC
>Ga0105240_10012653_pt1 | contig 11634 bp, 8 predicted proteins | sample KBSC54metaG_FD_80426 | JGI IMG/M metagenome (GOLD analysis project Ga0105240, IMG submission 80426) | Corn rhizosphere microbial communities from Kellogg Biological Station, Michigan, USA - KBS C5-4 metaG | ecosystem: Host-associated > Plants > Roots > Rhizosphere > Soil | place: Michigan, USA...
CACTGACGCAAAAATAAAAGAAGGCCTGCCTCCAGACGAAGCCCGCCGCACCGCAAAAATAGAACTAGGCGGCGTCGAACAACTCAAAGAACAAGTCCGCGCCGTCCGCACCGGCGCTTGGCTCGATTCTCTGCTCCAGGACATCCGCTTCGCCATCCGCATGCTCCGCAAAAACCCCAGCTTCGCCACCGTCGCCGTCCTCACCCTGGCCCTCGGCATCGGCGCCAACACCGCCATCTTCAGCGTCATTAATGCGCTAATGCTACGTACCCTGCCGGTTCGTGATCCACAGCAACTCGTCATCATCGGAAATCCCATCCACATTCATTCGTGGTCCAACGGCACTCCGCGTACGGATATTTTTTCGTACCCCCTTTATGAGCAGGTGCGTGATTCCAACAAGGTGTTTTCTTCGGTACTGGCTAGCTCACACATCGACACTCTACAAATCAGGATTGAAGGAGGCGCGGAAAAAGTCAGGGGAAGATTGGTCACGGGTAATTATTTCCAGACGCTCGGGCTCGATCCTTTGCTCGGCAGAATGTTCACGGGTGCGGACGATCAGGCTCCTGGAAGCGATCCATTCGTCGTTATTAGTTACGCGTATTGGCGAGATCGCTTTGAGGGCAATCCATCGGTAATCGGCCGCACGGTACAGTTGAACAATTTTCCCTTCACGATCATCGGCGTCGGGCCGCCTGGATTTTCGGGCGAAGTAATGGACGACCACACCGAACTCTGGGTTCCCATCATGATGGAACCACAGCTCTTGCCTGGACGCGACTTCCTGCAGACGCCGGACATCTCGACGTTGCTCCTAATGGGTCGGCTTCGTCCCGGCGTCTCACTCCAGCAAGCGCGAGAGAACGTGGGAGGCGTCGTAAAGCAGGCACTCACCGAAACACTTTCGGCTCGGCTCACCGCGGACGATCGCGGCGCAATGCGCACGATGAAATTCGACGTAGAGGTTTCTCCCGGCGCGCGTGGGCTCTCTCGCCTGCGCGAGCAATTTTCAATGCCTTTGCTTCTGTTAATGGCCCTCGTGGGAGTTGTGCTGCTGGTGGCTTGCGTCAATGTCGCAAACCTGATGTTGGCGCGTTCAGCCACCCGCCGGCGTGAGTTTGCCGTGCGGCTGGCTCTCGGTGCCGGTCCGGCCAGAATCGTTCGCCAGGTGTTAACAGAAGCGATGTTGCTCGCGGTGCTGGGCGGAGCTTTGGCCTTGTTGATCGCGCGCTGGGGATCCGGTGCGCTTGTCGGGGTGGCCAGCCGCAATAGCACAGAAGCGTTGAACCTCGGTCTCGACTGGCGGGTTCTCGCTTTTACCGCTGCCGTTTGTTTGGTCGGAGGCCTGCTTTTTGGCTTTGCGCCTGCGCTTCAGTTCCTCAAGCCCGGCCTGGACCATGCTCTGAAAGAGGGTAACCGAGGCACGAGCGTCGGCTTGGGCCGCACGGGGCGAATTCTCATCAGCTCGCAGATTGCACTAGGGATGCTTGTTCTGATGGCCGCGGGCCTGCTCGTCCGCAGTCTGCAAAAACTACAAGATGTGGACCTTGGCTACAGCCGAGACCACTTGGTGCTGGCAAGAATAGACCTGGTCACGAGCGGCTATGAAGGACCGGAAATCCTGAACGAAACCCGCGAATTGCTCAATGGCTTGGCAACTATTCCCGGAGTCCGCAGCGTGACAGCCTCCTCGAATGGCCTCTTCAGCGGCGACGAATCGAGCGACGACGTGCGCGTCGCGGGTTTCAACCCCGCGAATAAGGCGGATCTGCACACAGGCGACGATGAGGTTGGCCCCAACTATTTCAGTACTGTCGGAGTGCCAATCGTGATGGGACGCGAAATCAACGAGCAGGATTTTCAAACCGGTGCCCGCGTCGCCGTCGTGAACGAATCGTTCGCCAAATTCTATTTTCGCGACCGGAACCCACTGGGTCAGCAGGTCTATATCGCGTTGGGTCACCCCGCCCCGCCCTACGAGATCATCGGCGTCGCCCGCGACGTTCACGATCACAGCGTGCGCGAGTCGGTCCGCCGGCGCTTCTATGCACCTATGAGCAGTGCGGCTTTCGACGATGAAGGCGCACCAAACATCGAAGTGAGAGCCGTAGGCAATCCCCGCTCACTGATTACTAGCGTAAGAACGAAAATTCAGGCGCTCGCCCCGAGAGCAATCATTGACAGCATCGAAACCGGCGACAATCTCGTCACCGATTCGCTAAATTCGCAAGTGCTGGTGGCAAAACTTTCAGCTTTCTTTGGAGCGCTCGTTCTCCTGCTGTTGTGTGTAGGGCTTTACGGCGTCCTTTCTTATCGTGTCGCCGAGCGCACCCGGGAAATCGGGATTCGTATGGCTCTCGGCGCCAGGCGGCGAGATGTCCTGCGGATGGTCGTCCTGGATGTGTTCCTCATGTTAGCCGGCGGTACGGCGGCTGGCATTGCTGGTGGGATTGCCACAACTCGATTGTTCCAATCCATGCTGTATGGGATCGGCTCGGCGGACGCGTTCTCAATCGCCGCAGCGATCGGCACACTCGTGGTAACGTCCCTGATCGCTGCCCTTGTTCCGGCCCGCCGCGCCATGCGCATCGATCCCGTGTCCGCTATGCGGTGCGAATGAACAGCTTGCGCTTCGCTAGGAGTGATCGAAGGTGCTTACTATACTGCGCAAAAGCCTTTAACCGGATTTAAGGCGCCAAACCCGCCATTTCTGGCATTTTATGGCTCCTTAAGGGCATTTTAAGGCGCCAGATGCGTCAATCCAGTTGACGCTCAAGCTGGCACTTATTTTTGCTCGCAAGACAAAGCAAGCTTCTTATCCCGCTTTTCATACTACGAAACACCTTTTCCGAAGCGTGAATAAGCGCCGCGTGTTATCATCCCCGCCTTCATGTTGTGAAAACGTAAGCCCTTAGCACCGGAGGAACCGGGATGGCGGAGCAAGCAACTTTCACTGGATCAGGCAGCATTCCCCTATCGATCAGGCTTCGCCTGAGCCTCATGATGTTTTTGAATTATGTGATTTGGGGCGCCTGGTACGTCACGATCGATACGTATCTTACGACCACGCTTCATTTTACGGGCACTCAGGCCGGCGCAGTTTTCGGCACCACCGCTCTGGCAAGTATGATTTCCCCGTTCTTTGTGGGCCTCTTCGCCGATAGATTCTTTTCTTCAGAACGCGTTCTGGCATTGCTGCATCTGATTGGCGCCGTCCTGCTTTTTTACGTTACTCGCGTCGGTTCGTTCTCGGCGGTCTACGCCCTGATGTTCATCTATTGCCTGTGTTACTTCCCCACCATCGCGCTGACGAATTCCATCGCTCTTCAGCATATGTCCAATGCTGGACGCGACTTCCCGCTGATACGCGTCTTCGGCACCTTTGGATGGATCGGCATCGGCATCACCATCAGCATTCTGGCCGTTGAAAAATCCGCTTCGCAGTTTCTGATAGCGGCGGTCGCGTCCGTTGTCATGGCCCTCTTCAGCCTCACGCTTCCCCACACGCCGCCAAAGGGTAAGGGCAAAGAGATTCGCGTGCGAGACATTCTCGGGCTGGACGCGCTCGTCATGTTTTAACGGCCGGCATTTGCGGTCTTCGCGGCTGCCTCCGTTCTCGCCTGCATTCCCCTAACCTTCTATTTCTCGTTCACAAACGACTATTTGAACGAATTGCACTGGCAGAACGCGGCTGGAAAGATGGCGCTGGGTCAGGTATCCGAAGTCGGGATGATGCTGCTGATGCCGTTTCTCCTCAGGCGCATGACCGTGCGCAGCATTCTGATTGTGGGAATGCTTGCATGGACGATCCGGTACACTCTGCTTGCTTACGGCAACGTGGGCGCTTTGGTTTGGATGTTTTACATCGCGATCCTCTTGCATGGCGTCTGCTTCGATTTCTTCTTCGTTACTGGGCAGCTATACACGGATCAGGAGGCGCCGCCGCATCTGCGCAGTGCCGCACAGGGAATCATCACTTTCCTGACGTACGGCGTAGGAATGTTCATCGGCGCGGTGAGTTCGGGCGTGACGATCGACTACTTCTCGCACACCGTGGGAGGCGTGGTAACAAGGAACTGGAGTTCTTTTTGGCTGAGTTCGGCGGCGAGCGCGTTTGTCGTCCTGCTGCTGATCGCTATTTTCTTCCGCAGCCGCTCGCGCATCAAGGCAGGCTAGCCTCCCTACATCATAGCCAGGACGCGAGTTTGGTGCCGCGAGGGACTATCGTAGCGTCGCGTTCGGGGCCGGTGCTAATCATGCCAATTTCCACCTGCAGCGCTTCGGAAATGAAATTAAGATAGTCGCGCGCTGCTACCGGAAGATCTTTCACTTCACGCGCATGTGGAGTCAGCTGCTGCCAGCCCGGCAACGTGTGATAGATCGGCTCAACTTCCGAGAGGACTTCGATTTCCGGCGGCATCTCTTTCAACGGTGAGCCTTTGTACTTGTAACCTGTGCAGACCTTGATTTCCGACTGCGAATCGAAGACGTCAAGTTTCGTGACGACGAGTGAATCGATGCCGTTAAGCATTTTCGCGTACCTCAAAACCGGCAGATCGAGCCAGCCGCAGCGTCGCGGACGTCCGGTCACGGCGCCGAACTCGTTGCCACGCGCGCGAACGGCTTCCGCGTCTCCATCAAGCATCTCGGTCGGGAACGGCCCACTACCGACGCGTGTTGTATAGGCTTTTGTCACACCAACCGCACCTGTGATTCGTGTCGGCCCCACGCCGAGACCTGTCGTTGCACCGCCCGAAATCGCGTTCGATGAAGTGACAAACGGATACGTGCCATGGTCAATGTCCAGCATGGTCCCCTGCGCACCCTCAAAAAGGACCGTCTCCCCCGCATCCAAAGCCGTATTTAAGAGTGCCGTCGTATCCGCGATGAGACTCCGAATGTGGGCCGCAATCTCCATTGTCTGTTCGAACAGGCCCACAGTCTCGAGCTTGTGCCCGTAAGATGCGGCGCTGATTGCATCCTTTTCCGCGATTACGCGATCGAGCTTTTCACGAAAGCGAGTGGCATCGAGGAGATCGCACACTCGGATGCCGCGGCGCGCCGCTTTATCTTCGTACGCGGGACCGATTCCACGCGATGTGGTGCCGATGGCAGCGGCGCCACGCGCCGATTCGGCGGCGCGATCCATTTCACGATGGTACGGAAAAATCACATGGGCACGTTTGCTGAGGAAAAGCCGCCCGCGCACATCGATACCGCTTTTCTTGAGGTTTTCCAGCTCGCCGACAAGCGCGGCCAGATCGACAACCGTACCCGGACCGATGATCGCCTTTTTCCCGGGTCGAAGAATGCCGCTCGGAATCAGTTGAAGAATGAATTTATTGCCGTTGAAAATTACCGTGTGCCCGGCGTTGTGGCCTCCTGCGTAACGCGCCGTGTAGTCAAAGGAAGATGCCAGATAATCGACTACTTTGCCTTTACCCTCGTCGCCCCACTGCGCGCCGACGATCGCTACCGCTTTCGTCCGAACCTTTTCAGCCACTCGAATCTCCGCTGGGCCGCACTTGGCCCGTACCGTCTCTCAACCTGAAAATGTACAGGAGGGCAATTCCTCAAACGTCAAACAGCAATCTTATGACGCGACCAGATTCAAGGCAAGCAATTCGCGGCGACCGTAGCGAATTTCCGCCGCCCGCCCATTAAGGCATGGCAATCGCACCCGTGTATGCCCGTTCACATGGTCTTCAGAAAGCATCAGCTACAATGCCCGCCGCCACCGCACATCGGGCCAAGGCGAACAGGAGGATCACATGAAGAGTTCGAATTTGCGAATACTAAGCATAGCCGCCATCGTGCTTGTGGGAAGCGCTATCTCGTTCGCAGCGGAGAGCGGATACCATTTGTTGAAGACGTATAAGTTCGGCGCGGCCCCGGGCGCAAAATCCGAATATTTCGACTACGTCACCGTCGATTCTGCGGCGCGCCGCGTTTACCTCGGGCGCGGAACGGCCGTGCAAGTGCTTAACGCTGATACAGGCGCGAGTCTCGGCTTTATCACGGGATTTCAGCGTCAACACGGAGTCGCTGTGGCCCCGGAATTTGGTCATGGCTTCATCACCGACGGCGCCGCCGGCACGATCACAATTTTCGACCTGAAAACTCTAAAAAAAATTGGCGATGTGAAAGCGCAGCCCGATGCAGATTGCATGCTCTACGATCCAGCTTCGAAATATGCGTTTTCAATGAATGGCGATAGCAATTCCTCCACCGTGGTGAACGCAAAAACAGGTGAGGTCGTGAAGAATATTCCATTGGGGGGATCTCCAGAATTTGCCGTGGCCGACGGCAAAGGAAAGGTGTTTGCGAATCTGGCCGACAAGGATCAGATCGCGGTGATCGACACGAAGACATTAGAAGTCACATCGCGCTGGCCGACGCGGCCAGACGGGCATCCCACGGCGCTCGCCATCGACAGCGAGCACCACAGACTATTCAGCGCAGGCCGGAGCCCTCAAAATCTAGCGATTATTGACGCTGACAATGGGAAGGTGATCCGAACGTTTCCGATCGCGGCGGGAAGCGACGCGGCGCGATTCGATCCGGCTACTGGACTGATTCTTGTCTCGACAATTGCGGGCGAGGTCGACGTATTTCACGAAGATTCGCCCGATAATTACACGGCTCTCGATCCAATCAAGAGCGAGTACGGCGCGAAAACGATGGGCCTGGATACAAAGACGCATGAGATATTCTTGGACACCGCGGATTTCAGCACACCTTCGGCGCCCACAAATGGTCGAGGAGGACGCCGAATGGCCCAGCTCGGCACGTTTCACGTTCTTGTTTACGGAAGATAGTCGCGCAACTAATTCCGAGACGCTATCACGTCTGAAACGAGGCGAGAGACGGCTTCGGAGAGGCTGGCTTGGCCTTCGAGGTGCGGCTGCCAATCTTTAACAATGGCTTCATGGAAGCCCTTCCAAGCCGGCTGCTGCCATAAGCCGTTTGCTTTTGCATAGGGAATGTAATCCGGATGCAACTCTTTCATGAAATAGCCCGCGCTGAAGTAGAGGATGGCGTGGAGCAATTCGGGAGGTGCCTTCTTTCGATGCACGGCAAAATCACTGAGCAGCAAATTACCCGCTTTTTCTACGAGCGCATGAGAACCTTCGTGAAACAGAGCTTCCTCCGCCGCTAACTTCTGATTACCCGGGTCCATGCTCGAAATCACGATACGTGTCGGAAGCAAGGAGGTGAACGCGCCGGAGTCGTTCGCGTAAGCGACCACATCAACGCACACAGGACTATCCGGCCACGTGGTTTCGTATGCAGTTGCGATCTTTTGCGTAAGCGAATCGCCGTCGGAGTCGACTAGCGGACTTACAGCCGCAATCCAGGCACGATTGGCACGATCATGCGCCGTCCACCAATGTGCGCGGTATACGGGCGCTGCGTTATTCAGCACCCGAACCAATCTCGGGTCCAGATGCGAGAGACGCAAAGACGCTTGATCCTCGAAATTCTCGAGCGTGTTTTTAATGATTCGCATTCGATCGTTTGCGACTAGATCGAGACCTATCAAATTTTGTTGGTAATAGGCCACAGCGGCATCCCAATTGGTCTTTTCATTGCCGCTCAACGTGGCGGAAATACTCGAGTCGTTTGTGAACTCGGCTTCCCGCCCCGTATCGCGTCCCGCCTTCCGAGTGAGCGCCTCCTCCAGGAGAAAAAGGTGCATGTTGATCCAAAAACCGCTATGGAATTCGAAGTAGCGGTCGCCGGCGACAGCAGTAGATGCCGACTGACGCCCGCGCAATGGCTTCGCAACGGCGTATGGATCGGTCGCGGCGGACGCGGCAGAAGCGGCGAACAATAATGACAGAGCAATGACAAAAGCGAGACACGGACGGAGATACAATTTCTGTTGGCGCATGAGCGAAAAGTAAGAGAGGTCCTTTCCGCCATGGCGGACCTCCGGCGCTTTGCTCAGAATGATCTGATTTATTGTTCGGTTCATATGCTGAACGAGCCGCCTTCGTCCGCGCAGGCGTAAGCCGCAACCGCGCACGCTCGGCTTACGCGGAAGCTTGTCTCGAGGCGTCCCGGAGCAGTCTTTCGACTCGCTCCACGTCGGCGGGGACGTCCACGCTGACTGCATCGTGGGCCGTCTCGACGACGCGAATGCGGAAGCCGTTCTCAAGCCACCGGAGTTGCTCGAGCTGCTCGATCGGTTCGAGCTGACCGGGCGGGAGTGTAGGGTACTCGACAAGAGCATTGTGGCGAAAGGCGTAAAGGCCGAGATGTTTCCAATGGGACACGGCGAGTCCCGAGTTCGTGTCGCGAACCCAGGGAATCGGAGCGCGGGAAAAATAGAGAGCGTTGCCGTCGAAATCGAGCACGACTTTGACGATATTGGGGTCCATGATGTCGTTTGCTTCGGCAATTTCAATGCAGGGCGTTGCGATCTGCACAGAGGAATCCTCAAGCATCGCCGAGACAACACTGTCAACAGTTTCAGGTGCAATCAGTGGCTCATCGCCCTGAACATTGACATAGATATCAGCCGGAATATGCGCCGATACTTCCGCAATGCGGTCAGTACCCGAACGGTGATCCGAACGCGTCATGATAGCTTCGCCGCCGAAGCCTTCTACAGCGGCTCGAATGCGTTCATCATCTGTGGCAACGACGACGCGGTTAACGGTTTTTGCCTGGCGAACACGTTCAACCACGTGTTGGATCATTGGTTTTCCAGCGATGGGCGCAAGCGGCTTACCCGGGAAGCGAACGGATGCATAGCGTGCGGGAATTGCAGCTACGACTGTGGTCGAAATAGCCATATGCCAGAAGACACGGGTGATCTTAACACGCCTGTGCCCGCGCGTTACCCAACATACAGGAGCGTACGGACTCGTTTGGTGGGTCTTCGCAATTGCCCCAGCAGCAACAACCAAGGACCGAGGCTGAGTGTTCTCCCGCAGTCGATTGATGGCTTTGCCTGATCGTTTGCGATTTTTCGATTTGAGACAAAAGACCAGGGCTGGGGTGGCTAGAAAACAGGGAGTTCGCTAATGGCTGAAGACAGTCCCAAGTCCTACCAACAGTTTGATTTCGGCAGACTGAGTGGTATTATCAGCGCGGGGCAGTTTGGGGGAAAATTGATCGAGCGATCAACCCCGAAGAGCTGTCGCAGGCGCAACGTGGCGGTGTGTGCGATGGCCAGCCTGTTGTTGCTTGCCATGTGCTGCTCCGTCCACGCCCAGCAAATGCCAGCTGGGCCTTCGGTTCCGGCTCCTCCCCCTCCTCAGGAGAACACAACCAAAGGGCCCGTCCTTAAGGCTGAGTCTGACTTGACGCTAGTGTATGTCACAGTCACTGAACCCACAGGACGCTTGGTCACCGGCTTAGAGCAAAGCAACTTCCGCGTATACGAAGACGGTAAGGAACAGGAAATCGTGAAGTTCGCCAGCGAGGATGTTCCCGTCTCAATCGGCGTGATTTTCGACATGAGCGGCAGCATGGGTGATAAACTCGATAAATCAAAGAATGCTGCCGTCCAATTCCTTCTCACCGCGAATCCGCGTGATGAATTCTTCCTCGTGGACTTCAATGATCGAGCCCAGCTCGTGAGCCCGTTCACCGGCAGTGTGGACGATATTCAGAGCCGCCTGATGTACGTTGGCGCTCGCGGAATGACTGCCCTTTATGACGGGGTGTACCTGGGCCTAAGCCAGATGAGAGGAGCACACAACAGAAGGAAAGCGTTGCTCATCATATCCGATGGAGGCGATAATCATAGCAGGTATGGGGAGAATGACGTCCGTAACTTCGTACAGGAGTCGGACGTGCAGATTTACGCTATTGGTTTGTATGAAGCCGATGGCGGCCCCACTCCAGAAGAGCGCAACGGCCCTTCGCTTCTGAACGAATTGACGCATTTGACCGGCGGGAGGACGTATACGGTGCGCTCCCCCTCGGAGTTGCCGGACATCGCGACGAAGATCAGCCAGACGTTGCGCAATCAATATGTGATTGGATATAGACCGAGCGACGAAGCCCATGACGGCAAATGGCGCAAGATTAAGGTTACAGTTCGACCACCCAAGGGTGTCCCTCCCCTTACGGTTTATGCAAAGACCGGGTACTATGCGCCCGGGCGCTAAAACTCGTCCGCTGCTCGTTTTCTCCGCCGTCGTCATCGCATTTCTGATCGTTTTGACAATCGTGCTCGCCGTGTGGGGAAGGCCGTTAGCCGCGCAGGAAGCGAGTCCGGCGCAAGTTCCCGTGCCCACGATTGATATTCCACCGCCTCCCGATAGCGCTTCTCAAAAAGGCAGCACGATCAAGTCCACGGTCGATATGGTGGTGCTCCACGTGAGCGTAATGGATGACCGTGGAGAAATGGTTGACAACTTGGCCGGAAGGAACTTCCGCGTCTTCGAAGATAAAGTCGAACAGAAGGTCTCGTTATTCACGCACGAAGATATTCCGCTAACGATGGGCCTGGTAATCGACAACAGCGGCAGCATGCGCGAGAAGCGTGCGCAGGTGAACGCCGCGGCCATGACGTTCGTCAAGACGAGCAATCCGCAGGATGAAGCATTTGTGGTGAATTTTAACGACGAATACTATTTGGATACGGACGGCGACTTTACGAACAATCAGCAGGATATGTCCGACGCGCTGGCGCGCATCGATTCGCGCGGCAGCACCGCGCTATATGACGCCGTAATTGGCTCGCTGAATCACCTGAAAATGGGACATAAGGATCGGCGAGTATTACTGCTCGTCACCGATGGCGAAGATACCGCCAGCCGGAGTTCGTTTACGGACACAGTTCGCGCCGCTGAAAAGTCTAACGCGACTATTTACGCCATTGGCGTCTTCAGCCAGGACGACCGCAAAAACGATAAGCACATGGTTCGCAATTCGAGCCGAGTATTGAAGGAACTGGCCGACGCTACCGGCGGCGAAGCATACTTCCCCGAAACGCTGGATGAAGTGACGCCCTTATGCCAGCGCGTGGCTCGCGAGATCCGGGATCAGTACACCATCGGCTACTATCCGAGCAACTCGGCAATGGATGGAACATTCCGCACCGTGAAGGTGGACGTCGCCGCTGCCGGACACGGAAAAATCACAGCCAGGACTCGCACCGGCTACTATGCACAGACCGCTCCTGCGGCCGGCAATTGAGATCTACCGCTCCACTCATTCGATCGCCTCGACATGATTTCTGCGTCTATTCGTGGAATCAGCAAGCGTTTGGTTGCGGTTTGAAGCAAGCTGCTAGACTCTGACAGATTTCGCCACTCGATCTTGCCAGGGAGACTGCATGGCGACAACCCTCTTCGAACCCAAAACCGAGACAAGCAATTCGGTACGAAATGCGACGATCGTAATCCTTGTCGGTATCGTTGCCACAACGCTTTCGCAGACGCAGGTCCTCGCAAAGATTCCGATTCAGAATCTCTTGAAAAACGAGCTTCACGTAGATCGAACCGTGAACGCTGCGTTTTTCTTCTGGACCACCTTCCCTTGGTATCTGAAACCGATCGTCGGCATAATTACAGACGCTTTTCCGCTCTTTGGTAGCCGGCGTCGCAGCTACATCCTAAGCAGCACAATTTTGGCGACATTATCGTGGGCCGGGCTGTATTTCACGCCGCA
>Ga0105240_10012654_pt1 | contig 11633 bp, 7 predicted proteins | sample KBSC54metaG_FD_80426 | JGI IMG/M metagenome (GOLD analysis project Ga0105240, IMG submission 80426) | Corn rhizosphere microbial communities from Kellogg Biological Station, Michigan, USA - KBS C5-4 metaG | ecosystem: Host-associated > Plants > Roots > Rhizosphere > Soil | place: Michigan, USA...
CTTTACCATCCGGCGAAAGATCAAATTCATCCACATCCCACTTGGCATCAGCGGTCAGTTGGTGCGACGAACGCGTCTTCAAATCCATTTGCACGATGCGACGAAACTCGGAGCCTTTGTCGTTCACGAAGTAAATGCTTTTGCCATCGTGAGCAAACTTCGGGCCCCCATACGCCACCGGCTCCGCTTCGTCCGGCGTCAGCAATTCCGCCTTACCCGTTTTCACGTCGAGCAGGTGGATGCGGCTTTTGTTGATTGAAAAACTCTCAACCAGCAGGATTTTTGACTCGTCCTCTGACCAGTCACTCACATGCCAGCCGCCACCGCTGGCTTGGTAAATCATTTTGTCCGTCTTCGGATCTGCAGCGTCCATCGCCCATATGTCCGAGTCGCGTCCATTGCGGCGTGTTGACGTATATCCAATGCGGCTGCCGCTACGCGTAAAGGTCGCTCCGCTATTGCGCGATTTTCCGTCCGTTAGCAACGTGATGCGCCCATCATTGGGATCAAGCCGGAACAGCTGGTAAAATTCCCCACCGCCTTTGTCCTGCAAAAATACAATGTACTTGCCGAGCTTCGGCTGCCAGTGCGCACCCGCCACGGGCTCCGGCGTGAACGTCAACTGCCGCCGGTCACCGCCCGGCATCCGCACTTCATGCAACTGCATCGTATCTGCAAAGCGTGTGGTAACGAGCAGCTCGCGCTTCACTGGATGCCAGCTATTGAAACTGGCCGCGCGAAATTCCATGTATCGTCCCGCATCCGCTTTCAATTCCGGCGAAATAGCGGGCATACCATCGGCGACTAGGCTTTCGGGAATTTGAGCTGACATAGAAACAACACTAAGCGCGAGCGCAGAAACAATCGGGATGGAATTTTTCATGTCCATGCAACCGCCACGCTGCAAAATCCGCGCAAGAAGTTCAACCCCGATGGAGCGCCGGTCTCCCGACCCGGCAAGTTCCCTCTTTGGAGCGCCGAGCACCGCCTCGGCAAGTTCCTATCCCAAGATATTGCTGCGCCAACACTCTGGCGAATCCCATTACGCCACGCGATGCTCCGCCTCAGTTTGCGCGTGTTGATGCCGGAAGAAAGACAACAAACTTAGCTTTTGCCGCGCATCGGCGACCCGGCCCTCGTGGCCAGAAATGCTGCGAGCACGGACATGCGCCACCGCCGTGTAACTACGCCTCACTTCCTCAACTCGCGGGCGTAGCGGCGCCACATCAATGACTAATCCAACGGGATAAGCTTGCTGACGGGAAGCAACCCGTTTAAGCGCGCGACGCCATTGCATGTAGATGAGATAACTCACCAACAGCGCCACCGTGCAAATCCGCCCTATGACCTCTGTCTCCGACATACTTTGGCTTGGTGATTAAATATTTAACACAGCTTCAAATAAAGCAACACTACGAATATGGGCTCCGTCTCTGGCATACGTTACCCGCTGCGCCCGGCATCTTGAGGGGCTTAGCGTGGTATCCTCCAATTTGTCGAACCATCCAGCGATCCGAGAAGGGCGTCAACAGTCACGCTCAGCGACGCTTCATTCGACGCTGGACCAAAAACAGCGAGTTCAACGGCTTTCGGCGTCAAGGGAACTCGGACCCGATAAATTATTACTTCAACGCCACGAACTTCTTCACGTGAAATAAATGTTGGAACAGAAAGGCCCCGCCAGTTCTTGGTCGTTAGCTCCACTTTTTCCGGCACGGACTCGCGCAGTCGCCGTCGATTGGCTTCGTTGTCAGGAGGAACGAGACCATCGAGAATCGTGACACCTATCACCTTCTTGGACCCATTGGATTCGGAAGGGGCGATGAATGTATACTTAACAGAAGCCGGATCCTTTGGATTGGAGTAAGATTCAAATTCCTGCGGTATTTCCAGATCAAAGAGGGGCGTTTGGTTGTGTAATCGCTTGCCTCCAGCAATATGGACTACTGGTTGGAGGACTCGGGCTGAACGAAGAGGTTGAGCTAAATGATTTAACCGCAGAATCACTAAAACAACGGCTACGCCACAGAACGTAAAAAGGAATCGCCGCCCCCTGTTTCGCGACGCGACAACAGATACAATTCCACCAACAACTAGCGGAGCCATCAAATCCAGCAAAACATAAGTAATCTTAAATTGAGTTAATTGTGCAGAGTCAGGAAGTAACGCTGTTATCGCTTGGTTGCGTTGCCAGTCGATAAAAACGCAGCCCGCCACAGCACAGATCGAAACAAGAGTAATTGCGATGTAGAGCCATGTTGACTGCTTTCCGCCCGAACTCGTGGCTTGTCCGTCTGCTATGTTTCCAGGCGAATTCTGCTGGTTATTCATAACGGGATAAATCGAAGGCAGTACGCCGCAATAGCAGTATCGAGGCAAGCCAATCCTCGCCAGATGGCAAGCCCGTCTACTCTTTGCCTTTCTTCTGCGCCCGGCGTTTCGCCTCCAGCAAACTCGCCATCCCGCTCTCCTGCCCGGGCTTCTTCTCACCCTCAGCAGGCGCAGCTTCAGACGTCGGCTTCATCGGCTCAGGTTTCGGTTCCGTTCCCGGCAGCGGCATGGCGACCGGCATCGTCGGTTGGAAAAGTTCCGGCCGCTCTTCCGCGGGCTTCGTCGTCTCAGCTCGCACGGCGTCACGACGTTGCAACAACGCGGAAAGTGACTCATCCGATTTCGCAACCTTCGGATTCGGACGCCAGAACATGACCGTCTCTTTAACCACCGCCATCGCCTTCTGCGCATCCTCTCGCTCGATCTGAATGCGCCGGAAACCCACGTCGATCACAAACAGGATCACCGCAAATCGCAACAACGCCTCCCATAAGTCCCGCGGCTGAAAAGTCTTCTTCCGGTCGTGCAAAAACGGATTATCCGCCGGGTTTTTCAAATCAAGCACCTTGCCGCCACCAGCCTCAGCGAGGCGGCGCAACAAATTGTAATTCGGCTCCGGCACACTGAACTCCGGCGAATAATTGATGCTCGCACCGGACGTCTGTTGCGCCACGACTTTACTGCCTTCCATCTCCACGACGTTCACCGCGTATGTTCCTGCTTCCTTCGTCGGAAATTTCGCCTCGTAATGCCCCGGCCCGCTCTGTTGCACCGGCACGACAACCCGCTCGCCCTTCGGACTCACAACGATGGCCTGCAAGTTCAGGAAGTTCCGATAATTGCCCTGCGTATCGAGCGCCTCGACATTGATGACACCGTCGCCCTTTTCTAACGAAACATCAGTGGCAAAATCTGCATTCTCTGTACGCCGCAAACTCCACTGCGCTGTCTGCACCCAGAACTGCCGGTATTTTTCCCACGCGAGCCACGTCTTCGCCCAGCGCGGCTTCGCATCCGAGGTGAACGCCACCGCACGGCCCAAGCCATACTGCCAATGCGCCAGCAGCGGGTCACCTTGATGCGTCCATAGCGGCGTTTCCGCGCGCGGCTTTTGCGACGTAGCAACGTACCCGAGCAGTTGCGGATATTCATTCGCGCCGATACCTCGGATGAGTTCGCTCCCTGCGCGCACCTGCGGTTTGAATGGCTCTTCGTAAATTGCCGACTTCAGAATCACGGCCGTCTCCTTCAAGAATATCTGCGGCAACTCTTCCGGTTTGGTGACGTGATAGAACCGACCTTTGCCCAAGTCCGCCATGCGAATCATCGTGTCCGGCGGGAAATGCCCTGAGATAAGCACGGTGCTGATGGTGATTTTATCCCGTGCAATCGATTGCAACAGTGAGTCCTGTGGCGCCCCCGGATCACCATCACTGAACACGATGATATGCTTCAGGTTCGACGTGCACTCTTTCAATGCGGTGTGCGACTTCTCCAGCACGCCCTGAAAGCTAACCATGTCCCCTTGATTCATGCCCGCAATCTTTGCGGACAGCTCCTTCTTATCGCCCACCTTGGTCAAGGGGAACACCCAATGCTCAGTGCCGTCCCACAAGATAACTCCCATCTGGTCCTGCGGCGCCAGCGCCGCCAGCACGCCTTGCGCGCAGTCGCGTGCGACTGAGTTGCCGTTGGCGAATTCCATCCCGTGCATCACCAAAACCACTGCACCACTCGGCAAAACTTTTTTGCTGTCCAACTCCATGCTCACCGGCAGCGTCGTTTCCAGCGGCGTGTTGCGATAACCACCCGCCGCATATGCTTGATCGCCACCCACGCACACAAGCCCCACGCCGAAATCGCGCACGGCACTTTCGATCAATTTTTGATTGTCGCGCCCAAGATCGCCCGCGTTGATGTTGCAAAGAAAAACAGAATCGAATTCCTGCAACTCCGCCAGCGAGGTGGGGAAATGTTGCGGGTCTATCACCTTGACCGTCATCTTCATCGAACGCAACGCCGTGACGAGCGTCGCATCTTGGTCAGCCTCACTGGAAACCAGCAACAACCGCGGCTCACCGCGCACGAAGGTAAAGGCCGACGCACGATTGTTCTGCGGCGTCATATCGTCCTTCGCCTCAACGCGCACATCATAATTATAGAAGCCTTGCTCGGTGAGTTTCTGCGGGAAGGTCAGCAGGTTCTTTCCCGCTTCCAGCATCACGTCCTGCGAACCAAGTTCCTGGTCGTTTCGGATAAGGCGTACCGTTGCTGGCGTCGGATGATCCGCCTGCAGGAAAATTTTGGCCTCAAACGATGCGCCCTTCTTTAAGTTCGAAGGCAACCCAAGCTTCTGGACAGAAACATCATTCACCCGCGCCACGCCTACGGGGATCACATCAAGTGAAACACCGAGCGAACGCGCCGCGATCAGCGCCCCCATGGCCTCACCGGTGTTCTCGTTACCATCGGTCATGAGCACGAGGCGCTTTTGGCCGGTCTCCGGAAAGCCCGCCGTGCCCAACCGGATGGCCGCGCCCAGATCTGTGCGTTCAGTGTTCACGACGGCTTGGATTTTCTCCACCTTCACCGCCGTGTTGGGGGAAAATTCGATGGCCGCACCCGTGCCGAAAGCAATCAAGCCACCCTTGTCCACAGTCTCTTTCTTCGCGGCGAGCTTGTTGACCTGCTCCCTCGCCGCCTCTTGTTGCGCCGACGGAATGCTGTCCGAGCGGTCGAGGAGGAAGAACACGTTCATGCCTTCGACCGGCTTCATCCACTGCAACCCCGCGATGGCGAGTAATACGGCAAGCAACACCAGCACGCGAATCGTGCCCGAGGTCCACCGTCGCCACTTGGCCGTCTGCACGTCCGACTTCACCGCCAGCCAAATCACCCATGCCAGCGCAGGCACAAGCGCAGTCAGCCAAAGTGGGTTGGTGAAGTTAAAGTTCATTATAGTCCGTGGTCTCGCGCTGCAGCCTGACTAGTTGCCACTGATGTTTTTCGAATGAGTTTCTGTACCCGATGATTCAATGCATCGGCCACATAAAGATTCCCATGCGAATCCAAAGCAATAGCCCACGGATTATTGAACTGTCCCGGTCCGCCACCCGCGCCGCCGATGATTTCAACCGAGCGCCCGGTGTCATCGAACACCTGGATGCGCGAATTACCAAATTCGCATACGAAGATGTTTCCGACCGCGTCGATCTTTATGTCGTAGGGATAACTCAATTCACCGGGGCCGGTACCGGGCTTGCCAAATTCACGGATAAACTTCCCGTCGCTGGTGAAAACCTGCACGCGATGATTACACGAGTCGGCCACGTAAAGCCGGTCTTGCGCGTCCACGCACACACCCTCTGCGCGATTGAACTCACCCGGACCGCCGCCAGCTTTCCCGTAGCACGCCAGGAATTGCGCCGGCGTCGGCCGCGTTTCCGCGAGTGCTTCCGCATCGCTCAGCTTGGAGTTCCAATTCAGCACCGGCGCGTTTGTCAGTACCACACCGAGTGAAAATTTCTGGATGCGCTCGACCAGCCCGTACTCACTCAGGAAAATTTCCCGCTTCGAGTTCATCGCTACGGAGCGCGGCATGTCGAGAAAACCGACATTCGTGCCGCGCAGCCCCCATTGCGCCACGAGCTGCCCGTCCGGGTTGAAATGATTCACCCGCTTGTAGTGCGGCTCCACGACGATGATGTTCCCATCGTTGTCGCAACCCATGCCTTTGGGTTTGCCGAGTGTCGTTTGCGGCATCTGCCACGCGAGCAGCGCCTTTCCATCCGGCGAGAATTTCTGCACGCGCCCGGTCATATCCACGACGTAAACATTATCCGCGTGGTCCACGGCAATGGAACGCGGCTTATTCACCTCGCCCACCCCCACGCCGCGCGAAGCGACAATGTCAGAGCGTTCGAAGAACCTGCTCTGCAGCGGCGCGCTTTTCGTTGAAGACGAAGGGGAACAGCCCGCAAACACCACGCAGACCGCCGCTCCGGCCGCGGCCAACGGAACACGGAAAACGGAACACACCTTCACCCACTGCCAAAATTTCCAAATCGCCAACGGCGCTACCGCCGCCCCCAGCAATGTGAGACACAACGCATTCACCTGCGCGTTGTGACCGTAGTGCAGTAGATTAAAAATGCGCAACGCCAGCGTCTCACCACCTGGCGGCACGATAAGCACCATCGATTCCACATCCCACAAGCACAGCAGATAGACGATATACCACGCCGCCGCGACCTGAGTTGCAATTTGCGGCCATTGCACGTGGCGCAGCGCTTGCCAGCGCGAAGCGCCGTCAAGGCGGGCGGCATCGTTGACGTCACGGTCCGTTGTCGCCAGCGCATGGCGCGTGATACTGGAGCCAAGGGCGAAGTAACGGATCACAAACGCCAGCAACACCACGCCGAAGCTAGAATAAAACCACGTCGTCGCGGGTCGATTAAAAATCCAGATCAGCGCAATACCAATCAAGACACCAGGCGCAAGAAACGGAAGCCAGAGCAAGAGGCTCGCAGTTCCGGCTTTAGCCATCCCGGACCACCTAAAAGCGGAACTCCAAACAGCGATCACCGCACAGAACGTTGCCGTCCCAGCCGCAAGCCCGACAGAACTCCACAGCGCTTCCTGCCCCGCTTCAATCGCACCCGGTAATTCCCCCCAAGTACGCGCCGCCGCCGCCAGTTGTCCCACCGGAACGCCAACAGATAATACAATAACGACAAGCGCTAGCGCGGTCGCTGTAATAAACCAGCCGCGCCCCAGTTGCCGCCGGAACAGCCGCGCGGGAAGATTGCCACGCAATGCAGGCCACGAAATGTCCGCGCGCGAAAACGCAATCAACAACACCAGCGGTGCAATGATCAGTGGCAGGCTGAGCTTAAGCGCTGCGAGCGAATCAAAATTGGTGTTAAAGCCAATCCACATCTCAGCGGGAAAAACTTTGACCTGCAAGATGGCGGGCACGGCAAAGTTGTTGAGCGCGAGCACAAACGTGAGCGTGCCCGCGAGCAAAAGCGGCGTTCGAGCCGCCGGCAAAAGCAGGTGACGAATCAACGCCACACCCCGCATAGCCGGATCAGCTTCGAGCAATTCGGATTCGAGCCGGTTCCAACGACTCCAGACCGCCAACGCAGTGATGGGCCAGAGCAACAGCGCCAGAATCCAGACAGCACCCGGCAGCGAGAAAATCTTCAGCGGCAGCCACGCGTGCAGAACGCCATTGTCCCCCAGCAAATCGAGCCAGCAATTCGTAACGAGGAAGGGCGGCATTGCCAGCGCAGCGACAGATAGACCCAAACCAATACCACGCCACCGTCGTTCCGCTCCCGCCAGCCACAGCGCTGCCATAAAGCCAAGCGCGAGCGTCAGCAGCGCTGTTGCGGCGCTGACGAGCAGGCTGTTCTGGAGCAGGAGCCAGTTCATTTAATTTTAGTCCGCAAGGATTGGAAAAAGTATTCTACGTCTTTGGAAATGTCGTTTGTGTCTTTAGCGGCTGTCGTCAGTTGGATAAGGCGATGTTGAACCATCACCATCAGGACATTGATTTTGAAAGCATGTTTGGGTTGCTCCATCAGCAATCGCCTCGCTGCACAACCTTCATAAACACTATTGGTCGAGAAAATGAGGCGGGAATCCCCCTCAAGGGCCGACTTTTCCCCTCCATCGAGGAGAACATTGATTGGCACATTGGTAATCGAAGCCGGGAAGTCCGTGAAGGTGGCAGTAAAGGCGGTGAAGTGGTCGGGCTCCGCGAGGAAGAAATGAGTTTTTATTAAAAAGCCCTGCACCTCTTGGGTCTTAATCTCGGTGCTTTTAAGACTCCCCGGCAAATCAAAAGAAAACCCGCCCGCCTTTGTGGCACACGTTACCCAACCATCTTGTTTTGATTTTGTCACCTTCACATCGGCGTTTTCGCAAGCCGAGAGAGCCAAGCACACAGCGGCCAGAACAACGTTCAACAAGGTCCTTTTTGAAGTGAGGAGATTCATTTCAAAAACACCTCGTTGAGTTGTTTTGTTGTTGATTCAAAATCGCGGAGGATTTTTTCCCAATCCTGGTGCCAATCGAAGACCGGGTTCCAAAGTTTAACCTCGGGTGATAGAGTAACGCCTTCCAAAGCGCCGGCTTTCGCGAGCTGTTGAGCGACATCGGGGCGCTGAAGATATTCGAACAACCTCTGCGCCGCTGCGACATGCGGCGCGCTGCGGATAACCGCGACCGTGTTCGGAATGAGCAGAGACTCGTAACCGAGCGGCAGCATCGCCACCGGGAGTCCTTCGCGTTGTCCGGCGAGAATGTCGTCGGAGTCGGTGAGGCCAATCGCTGCTTCGCCGCGCCCGACAAGTTTCACGACCACCGAGTTTCCCTCCACAAGTTTGGTCTGGTTCGCGACCAACCCGCGACACCACGCGATCCAATTCGTTTCGCCCCAGAGCCTGCGAAGCGAATGCATGTGCGCGCCCGTCGTGCCGAATTGCGGATACGCCATCGCGACCTTGCCGCGCCAGATTGCGTTCGTTAGTTCAAGAAACGAACGCGGTGCGGCTTCTATGGTGACGATGTTTGTATTGATGACAATCCGTCGGCTGCGGTGGCCGAACGCCGCCCAGCCATTCGTTTCGCGAAAGACATTTTGCGCGGCGAGCTGGTGGGTGCGGAGTTCTTCGTTGCCCCAGAAGACGTCACATTGCGGGTGACTGCGTTCAGCAAGCAGCCGGTTCGCAAGGCCGACGGTTTTCACAGCTTCGCTATCGTAAACCGCCTTCACCTTGATGCCGGTTTCCTGCTCAAACTGCTTCAATAACGGCTCCGCATACGTTTGATCTTGAGCGCAATAGAGGATGACCGATGAGTTGCTCCCGCCTGAATCACATCCCGCGACGAGCAACAAAGAAGCAAGCGCGGAAAATACAAGACATACACGCAACAGCCTTTGCGAAAGAGTTTTTTTAACGGATTTACCCCAGCCCTCTCCCATTCCGAAGGGGAGAGAAAAACAGCTCCGCAATTCGGACGCGTTCGCAATTCGCGCGTCACGGGTTAGCGGTTGTTTAGATGTAGGGGGCTTCACCATCTTCAATTCTCAATTTTCCATTCTCGTTTTAAACGGTCCTCCGGTGATACCACCACCACTCGAACAGCAGCACAATGAGCGCGCCGATGGCGAGGGTGCGCCAGAGTTCGGTGTTGGCTGGTTTCGCGGTGCTGGCGCTGATCTTGGTGTATTTGCCGAGTGAGAGCTCTTCGCGCGGTTTGATGTTGCTTTCGTTCGCGTCGAGTAGATCGACGCAGAAAGTGGTTTCGTTTGTGCCGGCGCGCAGGTGATAGACGCCTTCCTTGCCAGTGTCGCCGAAAATGAGTTCGGTCGCCTTGGGATCGGGATCGAGCGACCGCTTCGAACCATCCGGCAATTGCACCTCGGCCTTGGTGACTGGCGCAGGGAGCGCGAATCGAAACGGTTCGCCCGCCTTGATAAGCAGTTGGGCGTTACGCGCGCTGGCCGGATCCAACCATTCGACGGCATTGGCGATGAAGATCGGGAACGACACGCGCAACGGCCAGTTGCTATCGAGCACATCGAAGCCGAGCCACACGATGCGTTGGCGACCGAGATCACCAGCGGCAAGCATGGTGCCCTGCGGACATTCAAGAAGTGAAACGGCCCAACTCGGATTTTTCACCACGCCGCTTTCCTTTACGGCGACGGTGTCCAAGGGCGCGTAACGCAACAGCGCGTGCGACGTTTTCCAATCCACGAGCGCCGGAGATTCGACCTGTTTGATGCCATCGAACCAGTTCGTCGCCGCGACGCGAATGGCGAGCACATTTCCCTCGGGCCACACGGCTGGCGTCACGCAATCAAGGATGACGAGGTCGAATGCAGCGGCTTTATCCGTGGAATCAGTGGCGGTCGCGAGCGAGAGATTAGGCACGGCGCGCAGGGCCTTTTCGAGAAACCGATTACCGCGCGTGACGAGCAACACTTTCACCGGATTCGGCAGGATACTGTAAACAGACGCCTCGTTATCGGCCGCGAGGTCATCCTTGGCGGTAAGACGGACAGTGAATACCCCGTTGGTGGTTTGAGGCGTGATAAAAACTTGGGGTGTGACTTGGTTCGTCTCCAGCGTGATCGAACGCGCGTCGACGGTTTTGCCGTCGAAGAGCAACTCCATCTCGGTGGTCATCGTGTTCGTGGAAAAATTGGCGACGCTGGCGTAGATGGCACGCTGGCGCGGATCGTCGGGATGCGGACGCGCATCGAGCGCGGTGATGCCGAGGTTGTTCGCGCCCGTGCCGATCTTATGGAAGACGAGAGGCAACGCCTTGTTATCAAACTCAGCCAGGTCAGGCACCGCGCCATCACTAAAGAGGTGAATCTCCGCCACCGCTTCTTCGGCTTCGCCGCGTTTCTCAAAGGTGAACGCAGCCGCAGTTTTGAGCGCGTCACCGAGGCGCGTGGGTGAATCGGACGGCTGGCAACTCTCAATAGCGCGGCGCAACGTGGCTTTGTCGGTCGTGGGCGATTGCTTCACGATGGCGCTGCTCCCGGCGAGCAGAACCATCATCCGTTCATCCGGCTTGGATGGATTGCCGGATGAAAGTGCATTTACGAGCTTGAGGGCTTCGGCGCGGGCAACTTCGAAGCGCGATGGCGAAACATCCGTGGCCTGCATGGATGCCGAGCCATCCAAAATCACAACCCGCAGTTCACTGCTCTTGGCCTTACCAAGAAAAAACGGACGCGCGAGCGCAAACACAGCGAGCGCGAGCAGCAGTAGTTGAAACAGCATCAACCAGTTGTTGCGCAGTTTCTGAAAAGGAGCGTTCGCCTGGGTCTCGGCCAAAAATTTCTGCCAAAGCAGTGTGGATGAAACCAACTTCACCTGTCGCTTCCGTTTCAGCAGATAAAAAACCACCACCACCGGGAGGCTAAACGCGAACAAAAAAGCGATCGGCGCCAAAAAATTCATCCCCACACCTCCGCTTGGCGCAACTGTTTAAGCAGGAGGTCGCTTAGGTCAGTGTTCGAAGCGGCCATGAAATGGTTCATGCCACGCGTCTGACAGTATTCGTGCAAGCGGCCGCAAAAGTTTTGCACAGTCTGCTGGTAATGCTTGAGGCGAAACTTTCCGAATGTGACTTCGCGTTCGTCACCGCTTTCCGCATCCACAAGTCGCAGATCGCCGAAAGTCGTGGGGGCGATCTCCTCCGGAGCCAGGATCTGGACGACGTCCACATGAAAACCACGGGACACCAGTGCGGTGAGACCTTGTTCATAACCGGCA
>Ga0105240_10012656_pt1 | contig 11632 bp, 8 predicted proteins | sample KBSC54metaG_FD_80426 | JGI IMG/M metagenome (GOLD analysis project Ga0105240, IMG submission 80426) | Corn rhizosphere microbial communities from Kellogg Biological Station, Michigan, USA - KBS C5-4 metaG | ecosystem: Host-associated > Plants > Roots > Rhizosphere > Soil | place: Michigan, USA...
CGGCAAGCGCGCGCCGCAATTACCCGAATTGCATTACGCGGTGCTCGGTCTCGGCGATTCGAGCTATCCGCAGTTCTGCGCGATCGGTCGCAAGCTCGATGAGCGTCTCGCCGAACTCGGAGCAACGCGCTGGATCGCGCGCGGCGATGCCGACCTCGACATCGACGGCATTGCGACACCATGGCTCGACGCTGCGCTGGTCGCCGCGAAAGAATCGCTGAAGCCGCAGGCGCCGCTGGCCACGGTCACGCCGCTGCGCCCGCTCACCGCGACGACGAGCGCATGGGCGCGCGACAACCCGTTCGCGGCGGAATTGCTGGTGAACCAGCGCATCAGCGGACGCGGTTCGGAAAAAGACATTCGTCATTTTGAACTGTCGCTGGAAGGTTCCGGTTTGCACTACGAGCCCGGCGATGCGCTCGGCGTCTGGCCGATCAATCCGCCGAAGCTGGTCGATGCGGTGTTGGCCGCGCTCGATCTCGATGGCGAGCGCGTCGTGAACCACGATGGACAAGGCCTGCCGTTGCGCCAATGGCTGGGCGAAAAGCGCGAACTGACGCGGCTGTCGCGGCCATTCGTCGCGAGCCACGCCACGCACGCACGCAACGATGCGCTCGATCGTCTGCTTGCGCCCGATAACGCCGATGCGTTCGCAAGATTGCTCGCGGCGAACCAGGTGATCGATTTGCTGCGCGCTTATCCGGGCACGTGGTCCGGTGAAGAACTGGTCGCCGCACTGCGTCCGCTCGCGCCGCGACTGTATTCGCTTGCGTCGAGCCAGAAAGAAGTTGGCGACGAGGCGCATCTGACCGCCGCCCATGTCGAATACGACGTCGATGGCATCGCGTCCGATGACAGCAGGCGCTGGGGCGCGGCTTCGCACTTCCTTGCGCGCGCGGTCGAGGGCGAGAAGCTGCCCGTATTCATCGAACGCAACGAACGCTTCCGCCTGCCGAAAGACGCGTCGCGCGACATCATCATGATCGGGCCCGGCACCGGCGTCGCGCCGTTCCGCGGCTTCGTGCAGGAACGCAAGGCGATCGGGGCGAACGGCCGCAATTGGCTGTTCTTCGGCAACCAGCATGCGCGCTCCGATTTCCTTTACCAGCTCGAATGGCAGGACGCGCTCAAGCGCGGCAAACTGCATCGCCTCGACCTCGCGTTCTCGCGCGACGGCCTGCGCGAAGCCGGCAGCGCGCTGGGGAAAACATACGTCCAGCATCGCTTGCTCGAGCGCGGCGCTGAAGTCCATGCGTGGATTGAAAACGGCGCGCATCTCTACGTCTGCGGCGCGATCGCGATGGGCAAGGATGTGCACGCGGCCATGATCGACATCATCGCCGGGCACGGCGGCAAGTCCATCGACGACGCCGGCGATTACTTGAACGAACTACAGGCGCAGGGCCGTTACGCGCGGGACGTCTATTGATGAGCGCGCACTCGGTCGAAGCCATCAAGCAAACCAGCGCCCGCCTGCGCGGCACGTTGCTGGAGTCGCTTGCCAATCCGGTCACCGGCGCGCTCGCCGACGACGACCAGACCCTGATCAAGTACCACGGCAGTTACCAGCAGGACGATCGCGACATCCGCGACGAACGCCGCCGGCAGAAACTCGAGCCGGCGTATTCCTTCATGATCCGCACGCGCACGCCGGGGGGCGTGGTCACGCCAGCGCAATGGCTCAAGCTCGATGCCATCGCCACGACCTGGGCCGAACGCGGCCTGCGCATCACCACGCGGCAGGCGTTCCAGTTCCACGGCGTGATCAAGGGCGAACTGAAATCGACCATGCGGTCGATCAATGCCGCGCTGATCGACACGCTCGCGGCCTGCGGCGACGTCAATCGCAATGTCGTGGTGGCCGCCAATCCGCATGTATCGCGCGCGCATGCGCTGGTGCATGCGCAAGCTGCTGCATTGTCCGAACACCTGCTGCCGAACACGCGCGCGTATTACGAAATCTGGCTGGACGAAGAAAAGCTCGCCGGCAGCGGCGAGGAAGTCGAGCCGATCTACGGCGCGACGTACCTGCCGCGCAAGTTCAAGATCGGTTTCGCGATCCCGCCGCACAACGACATCGACGTGTTCGCGCAGGATCTCGGTTTCATCGCCGTCATCGTCGACGGTGATCTGCACGGGTACAACGTCAGCGTCGGTGGTGGCATGGGCGCGAGCCACGGCGATCCGGAAACCTATCCGCGCATCGGCAACGTAATCGGTTTCATCGCGCCAGGGCAGGTCACCGCAATTGCCGAAGCCGTGATCACCACCCAGCGCGACTGGGGCAACCGCGTCGTGCGCAAGCGCGCACGGCTGAAATACACGATCGACGATCGCGGGCTCGACGTGTTCAAGGCCGAGGTCGAGCGCCGCGCCGGATTTGCATTGCAGACATCGCGGCCGCTCGAGTTCGTCCATAACGGGGATCGTTTCGGCTGGTTGCAGGGCGACGACGGACGCTGGCACCTCACCTTGCGGATTATCGCTGGGCGCGTCTGGGATCGCGATGGCTCGCGCCATCTCAGCGGCCTGCGCGAGATCGCACGCGTGCTGCTCGATGTTGCCGGCGACGCGATATCCACGCCGGAATTCCGGATGACCGCGAACCAGAACCTGGTCATCGCGAATGTTCCCGACGCGCAGCGCGCGCGCATCGATGCGCTGGTTACGCATTACCGACTCGACGACTATCGCACCGCCACGCCGACGCGCTTGAACGCGATCGCCTGCGTCGCATTGCCGACCTGTGGCCTGGCGATGGCCGAAGCCGAGCGTTACCTGCCGGATTTCATCGCCGCGTTCGAGTCCTTGCTCGACAGGCACGGCCTGCGCGAACAGCCGATCAACCTCCGCATCAGCGGCTGCCCGAATGGCTGCTCGCGTCCGTACCTCGGCGAGATCGCGCTCGTCGGCAAGGCGCCGGGTCGCTACAACCTGATGCTCGGCGCCGATCATCGCGGTCAACGCTTGAATGCGCTGTATCGCGAAAACATCGATGAAGCCGCGATCCTCGCCGCGCTCGATCCGTTGCTCGCGCGTTACGCGGGCGAGCGCACGCGCGATGAATATTTCGGCGATTTCCTGCTGCGCGCGGGGGTGATTGCCGCCAACGTAAAAATAAAAAGCCGCGCGCTGCCCATCGAGGTGTTGCCATGAGCTTGCCCGATCCCGTCACCGCGGCCGAATCCCCGCGCGCGCTGGCCGAACTCAACCGCTGGCTCGGCGGAAGGACTGCGGAGGAGCGCGTTGCGTGGGCTTTGCAAAGCCTGTCCGGCGCGCATGCGTTGTCGTCGAGTTTCGGTGCGCAGGCGGCGGTGTCGTTGCATGTCGCCACGCAGCTGCAACCGGATATCGCGGTGATACTGATCGACACCGGCTACCTGTTCCGCGAAACCCATTACTTCGCCGCCGCATTGCGCGAACGGCTCGCGCTCAACCTCAAGATCTATCGTCCGTTGCGCGCCGCGATGTGGAGCGAGGAACGCGTTACGCGCCTGCGTGAACTCGGCAGCGATGGCCTCGCGCGCTACAACCAGGTACACAAGGTCGAGCCGATGCAACGCGCGCTGCGCGAACTCGGCGTCAGCACCTGGATCGCGGGCGTGCGCCGCAGCCAGTCGCAAAGTCGCGCGAACCTCGACTTCATCGAATTGCGCGATGGCCGTTGGAAGTTGCATCCGCTCGCCGATTGGAGCGATCGCGATGTCTGGCGATACCTGCAACGCCATGACTTGCCGTACCACCCGCTCTGGCACGAGGGCTATGTCTCGATCGGCGATACCCACAGCACGCAACGCTGGCAGCCGGGCATGCGCGAGGAAGACACGCGGTTCTTCGGCCTGCGCCGCGAGTGCGGATTGCATGCGCCGGTCTGAAGCCGACGCCGCGCGCTTATGGCCGCAACATGTCGCGCCAGTGCGGCGTCTGCAGTTGCAGCGGTTGGCCATCATCGAGCGCGCGCCGCAAGTCGCGTGCGTCCAATCCCGGTACCAATTGCGTAATCAACGCCTGCGTGTAATCGCGCAGCACGCGATCGCGCCGCAGCAGCAACCAGGTTGTGCAACGCGGCAGCAAATCATCGGCGGGAATTGCGACCAGGTCGGAATCCTCGGGCGTGATCGCCATCTCCGCGAGCACGCCGACGCCGAAACCCGCACGTACATAGGTCTTGATGAGTTCGGCATCGCGCGCGGTGACCGCGATGCTCGGTTCGAAGCCGGCATCGGCGAAGGCGCGACGCAGCGAGGAATCCGGTTCGCGGCTCGATTCGTAGCTGACCAGTGGATACGCGGCGAGATCGGCAAGCGTCAGCGTGCGACCCAACGATGCCAACGCATGTTGGCGCGGCACCAGCACGACCCGATCCCAGCGGTACATCGGCAACGCAAGGCCGGCGACGGGAGGAACGCCGGTGCTGCTGATGATCGCGATCTCGGCATCGCCGCGTGCAAGCCGCGCCAGCGATTCTTCGTCGCCGCTTGGCGTCAGGTGCACCGCGACTTGCGGGAATTGCCGGTTCAGCCCCGCCAGCGCCGTCGGCAACACATAGCGCGCCTGGGTATGGGTGGTGGCGATCTGCAAATCGCCCTGTGCATCGCGGCGCAGGTTGGCGGCGATCGCGCGGATGTTCACCGCTTCGCCGAGCATGCGGCGCGCGTGTTCGATGACGGCGTTGCCTGCGGGCGTGATCGCTTCGAGGCTGCGCGCGCCGCGCGTGAACAGGTGGAAGCCGAGTTCGTCTTCGAGCTGCTTGAGTTGCTTGGAGAGGCCGGGCTGGGTCGCGTGGACCCTGGCTGCGGCGACGGTGATGTTGAGGCCGGAATCGGCGATCGCAACGAGGTAGCGTAATTGGGTGAGGGTCATCCGGGTGGTCCTGAAGAAGGTCGCAAGCGTGGCGCGAAACGGGACGCGGTCGGCTGGCAACACATCGGCATGCTGGTCATGCGGGGACTCCAGGAGGCAAAGGGCAGGGCAACGATTCGACGCTATCGCATGCGTGCGCGGTCGTCCAGCGGCGTGCTGATAACCGCTCGGCATGACCAGCATCGATGAAATCATTTCCGTCGCGTGGGTGGGCTCCCTAGCTTGGATGCTTGAACGCGCATCGAGGCGATGTCATGCAACCCCTTTCGTACACGCCGCGGCTTTACCCATTCTTCGCCGACCTGCGTGGCCGCACCGTGCTGGTGGTTGGCGGCGGTGCGGTGGCGGCTCGGAAAATCGCGGCGTTGCGATCGGCCGGCGCGCAGGTGCTTGTTGGTGCGCCGGTGCTGGAGGATGGATTGCAGGCGATGGCCGCACGCGGCGAGATCGAGCATTTGTCTGGCTCATTCCGGGACGGCTGGTTGCGCGAGGCGTGGCTGGTCGTTGCAGCCACCGATGATCGTGCGGTGAATCGCGCCGTCGCTGCGGCTGCCGAAGAACGGCGCGTGTTCGTCAATGTCGTCGACGACGCCGAACTGTCGAGCTTCCAGGTGCCGTCGGTGGTCGAGCGCGGGCGATTGCAGGTCGCGATCTCGACCGGCGGCGCTGCGCCGATGCTCGCGCGGCATCTGCGCGAAAAGCTCGAAGCGCAACTCGACGAGTCATGGGCCGCGTTGACCGAACTGTTGGCGCGGCATCGCCAGCGCATCCGCAAGCGTTTGCCGGAAATGGCGGCGCGTCGACGCTGGTTCGAGCGATTGCTTGCCGGGCCACTGCAAGCGTTGTTGCGCCAGCGCCAGCCGTTGCGCGCCGAACACGCGCTGCTGGCCGCGCTTTCCGAGCAAGTCGATGAGAAAGCGCGCGGATCGGTCGCACTGGTCGGCGCCGGTCCCGGCGATCCGGGCCTGCTGACGCTGCGCGGATTGCGCCTGCTCAACGAAGCCGATGTGATCCTGCACGATCATCTGGTCAGCGCCGAAGTCCTCGCGCTCGCGCGGCGCGATGCGGAATTGATCGATGTCGGCAAACAAGCCGGTGCGCATCGCAACACGCAGGAAGACATCCACGCATTGCTGCTCGAGCACGCGCGCGCTGGTCGCCGCGTGGTGCGACTCAAGGGCGGCGATCCCTTCGTGTTCGGGCGCGGCGGCGAGGAACTGGAATTCCTGCATGCGCACGGCATCGACTGCGAAGTCGCGCCGGGCATCACCGCAGCGCTGGCCTGCGCCGCCTATGCCGGCGTGCCGTTGACCCACCGCGAACATGCGCAGTCGGTGCGCCTGCTCACCGCGCACGGCAAGGATGGCGACGATCATCTCGATTGGCGCGCGCTGGCGGCGGATCGGCAGACCCTCGCGGTGTACATGGGCGTGGCCGGGCTGGATCGTCTGCGTGCGCGCCTGCTCGAACACGGCCGCGCGCCGGATACGCCATTCGCCCTGATCGAGAACGGATCGCGCCCGGAACAGCGCGTGGTCATTGGCACGCTCGCACAACTGCCTGAGCTCGCGCGAGCGCATTCCGTGCAATCGCCGGCCTTGCTGATCCTTGGCGAAGTGGCCGCGCTGGCCGAAAGCCTGCACTGGTTCGGAGCGCCGCCGCTGACTGCCCCCCATGGCGCGGCGGATGGCCTGCAGCTTCGCCGGGCGTGATGCCCGGCGTGGCCGGAATGTCGCGCACAGTGCGTTCCAGTCAATAATGCATGCGCCATGCTTGGCATGGCCGGTCGCGTCGAATCGATCCGATGCCGGTCTTCCTTTATCATGTGCTCGTCCAAATTCCGTTTCCCTGGTTGGTTCCTTTGAATCCTGCAAACCTGTCCCATCTCGATCGGCTCGAAGCCGAGAGCATCCACATCCTGCGCGAGGTCGCTGCCGAGTTCCGCAATCCGGTCATGATGTATTCGGTCGGCAAGGATTCCTCGGTGCTGCTGCACCTGCTGCTGAAGGCGTTCTATCCCGCGAAACCGCCGATCCCGCTGCTGCACGTGGATACCGGCTGGAAGTTCCGCGAGATGATCGCGTTCCGCGACCAGCGCGCCGCCGAAACCGGCGTGACCTTGCACGTGCACACGAACCCCGACGGCGTGCGCGACGGCATCGGCCCGTTCACGCACGGCGCAACCGTGCACACCGACGTGATGAAAACCCAGGCTCTGAAGCAGGCGCTGGATAAGCATGGCTTCGATGCCGCGATCGGCGGCGCGCGCCGCGACGAGGAGAAATCGCGGGCCAAGGAACGCGTGTTCTCGTTCCGTTCCGCGCAGCACCGCTGGGATCCTAAGAACCAGCGCCCGGAATTGTGGAACCTCTACAACGCGCGCATCCACAAGGGCGAGAGCGTGCGCGTGTTCCCGATCTCGAACTGGACCGAGCTCGACGTGTGGCTGTACATCTTCCGCGAGAAGATCCCGGTGCCGTCGCTGTACCTCGCGGCCGAACGCCCGGTGGTCGAGCGCGATGGCACCCTGATCATGGTCGACGACGAGCGCATGCCGTTGCGCGAAGGCGAAACGCCGATGCGCAAGCGCGTGCGCTTCCGCACTCTCGGCTGCTATCCGTTGACCGGCGCGGTCGAGTCCGATGCCGACACCCTGGAACAGGTGATTTCCGAAATGCTGGTTGCGCGCACGTCCGAGCGCCAGGGCCGGGTGATCGACCACGATCCGTCGGCATCGATGGAGCTCAAGAAGCGCGAGGGTTACTTCTGATGTACACGAACCACGACAACCCTTCCGAAGTCGCGGTCGACCTGCGCGAATACCTGCACCGGCACGAGACCAAGGACCTGCTGCGCTTCATCACCTGCGGCAGCGTCGACGACGGCAAGAGCACGCTCATCGGTCGTCTCCTGCACGACAGCAAGCTGCTGTTCGACGACCAGCTCGCGACGCTTGAAACGGACAGCATGCGGCACGGCACCCAGAACGGCGAAATCGATTTCGCATTGCTCGTCGATGGCCTCGCGGCCGAACGCGAGCAGGGCATCACCATCGATGTCGCCTACCGTTTCTTCAGCACCGAGAAGCGCAAGTTCATCGTCGCCGACTGCCCTGGCCACGAGCAGTACACGCGTAACATGGCGACTGGCGCCTCGACCGCCGATCTCGCGATCGTCCTCGTCGATGCACGCAAGGGCTTGCTCACGCAGACGCACCGGCACAGCTACATCGTCTCGCTGCTCGGCATCCGCCGCGTATTGCTCGCGGTCAACAAGATGGACTTGATGGACTACGACGAAGGCGTGTTCGAAGCCATCGTCGCCGATTATCGCGCGCTGGCGAAACAGCTTGGCATCGCCGAAGTCGTGTGCATTCCGCTGTCGGCGTTGCGCGGCGAGAACGTGATGAGCCGTTCCACCGCGATGCCCTGGTACAACGGCCCATCGCTGCTCGAACACCTCGAACACGTGGCGCTGGATCATGTCGAGGCCGACGTCGGTTTTCGCCTGCCGGTGCAATGGGTCAATCGTCCGAACCAGGAATTCCGCGGCTTCGCGGGCAGCGTTGCGGCCGGTGAAATCGGCGTCGGCGACGAGATCGTCGTGCATCCATCGGGCAAGCGTTCGCAGGTCGCGCGCATCGTTACCGCCGATGGCGATCTGCAAACCGCGAGTGAAGGCCAGGCGATCACGCTGACCTTGCGCGACGAAGTCGACATCAGCCGCGGCGATGTGATCTCCGCTGCGCGCAAGCCGCCGGAAGTAGCCGACCAGTTCGCCGCGCACCTGCTGTGGATGAGCGACGCGCCGCTGCTGCCCGGTCGCGGTTACTGGCTGAAGACCGCTGCACGCACGGTGTCGGCGACGATCACCGAGATCAAGCACAAGGTCGACATCAACACGCAGGATCATCTTGCCGCCAAACGCCTTGAACTCAACGAAGTCGGTTACTGCAACCTCAACCTCGACCAGCCGATCGCGTTCGAGTCGTACGCGCACAACCGCGCGCTCGGCGGTTTCATCCTGATCGACCGGCAGACCAATGCGACCGTCGCCTGCGGCACGATCGACTTCGCATTGCGCCGCGCGTCGAACATCCATTGGCACAGCCTCGAAATCGACCGCCACGCGCGCGCCGCGATCAAGGGCCAGACGCCGATGTGCCTGTGGTTCACCGGCCTGTCGGGTTCCGGCAAATCGACGATCGCCAACCTTGTCGATCGCCGCCTGCATGCGCTCGGTTACCACAGCTACATCCTCGACGGCGACAACGTGCGCCATGCGCTCAACAAGGACCTCGGTTTCACCGCAGAGGACCGCGTCGAGAACATCCGCCGCGTCGCCGAAGTCGCGAAGCTGATGACCGATGCCGGTTTGATCGTGCTGGTGTCCTTCATCTCGCCGTTCCGCGCCGAACGCCGGATGGCGCGCGAAATGTTCGCGCCGGGCGAGTTCGCCGAGGTGTTCGTCGATACGCCGATCGAGGTCTGCGAGCAGCGCGACGCGAAGGGGCTTTACGCGAAGGCGCGCAAGGGCGAGATCAGCAATTTCACCGGTATTTCTTCGCCGTATGAGTTGCCGGAGAACGCGGATTTCACGTTGCACACGGTCGATGTTGCGGCGGATGTGCTGGCGCAGCAACTGGTGGATCAGATCGTCAAGCGTTGATGGTCGATCTTGGTGCGCGCCGCTTTTGAAGTCACAAGCGGTGCGCCTCCCGGCATTACCATTCCTAATATTGTCATCCCGAGCGCAGCGAGGGATCTGTTGTTGTCTTTGAGCCAAAACACAGCAACTAGAAGCAAAGCTTTCACGCGCTGCGCGCGCGAGTCACTTTTCTTTCGGGAAAAGTAACCAAAACCATTTGCGCCGGACACTCGCCGGGACGATAAAACCGTCCCGGTACCCTGCGCTTCTCGCAGTCAGCGGGCCGGCCCGAACTCGGCCATCCATGGCCTCGGACATGCGGGCCTTGCTCCCGCCGCCTGCTGCGATGCTCGGCTCGCTTTACGGCGCAAGATCAAAAGCAAAGTCCCGAGCACACAAGCAAGCAGATACGCTTCGCGAATTCAGACTGTGCGGCAGACGGCAATCGATGCGAAATGGCTGCTTGACCACTCCCAAACAGCCAAGCACGATGAGGCTTATCGTCTCGGATGCGGGGCATATCTGTAGCTACTGCGTGGGGAAGTTCATGGGCCATTTGAGATTTGCTCTTGCAATCGTTTTATTCCTACCGTCGATCTGCGTAGCACTGACAACCGCGAAAGAAGCGCGCACGATGCCTCTTCCGGCGCTTTCCCAAAAACTGCTCGGCGAATCTGGTGCGGTGATGATCGATCTTGATCGTCCACGATTCGAAAGAGTCTTGGAGCCAGTTCGCTTTTACAGCCACGCGACGGTAACGGGCTCGCAATTTGGTATCTGTGGATCAGACTGGGTAATAGTCGATTTTGACGATAAGGGAAGCGTAGAGGGGATATCGTCGGAAAGACGTTATGGAGTGGCGGGAGATATTTATCGCGCGCCTGGAAAGTGGAGCTACGAGGAGTCCGGAAATATCTGCGACTCGGTGAAGTCGACACGAAATTATTTTCCAGCGCCTGACGCAGAGTCCGCTCTCGAGATCGCGTTATATGTCGACGTCATTTCCGGGCGCGGCCCTTTTGCAAAGCAAAAATTCTCCTTCCAATGCGAAGGGATGTGCGGTCCAGGGCGCAAGGTATTGTCCGCCCTTAAGCTGGGCGACATAAGTGAGGCTCGTTTAATTGATTGCCCAACTTCAGGACTAAAGTTTCCTTCCTGCTTCGAGCTAGTCGTAGGCCGTGACAGGCTTGGGCCGTTCCCTAAGCATTTCAGAATCTACGGTAGCGGCTACATGAACAAGATCGTGATTTCAGCCGTCAAGGTAAGCGTTGACTCAACCCTCGAATGATGGATCGTGCCCAACCAATTTGCTCAAGCGGCTCATGCGCCGCAAATTTCCCAGATCAAACTTTCTTCTTCGGCCGCACCATCGAATAAATCGTCAGCAAAATGATCGCGCCGATCAATGCCGCGATGAAACCGAGCGGATCGTTGTCGCCGTACCAGCCCATCTTGTTGCCGACGTACTTCGCGATCAGCGCGCCGCCGATGCCGAACAGCGTCGTCGCCAGCAAGCCCATGCGGTCGTCGCCGGGCTTGAGCGCGCGCGCGATCAGGCCGATGAAGAAGCCGATCAGGACGGTGTAGAGGACGATCATGTCAGCAGCAACCGTGGTCGCCGAAACCGGCATCGCCCGCAGCGACGCCGACGCCGGTCGTGAGTCCCTTGACGCTGGCCGCGTGGTGTTCGGCCAGCACGCGCGCAACGCACGCGGTGACGCGCTTGCCGGTCGGGATGTGCAGGAATTCGTTCGGGCCGTGCGCGTTGGAATGCGGGCCGAGCACGCCGGTGATCATGAATTGCGCGCCCGGGAACTTCGCGCCGAGCATGCCCATGAACGGGATCGTGCCGCCTTCGCCCATGTGCACTGCTGGTTTGCCAAAAAAGTCGTGCGATGCATGGTCGATCGCGTGGGTCAGCCAGTCCGACATCGGCGGCGCGTTCCAGCCGGTCGATGATTTCTCGAGTTCGAAGGTCACGTTCGCGCCGTTCGGCGGATTGTCGAGCAGCAGCTTGCGCAGGATCGCGCCGGCGGTATCGCCGTCCAGCGTCGGCGGCAGGCGCAGCGAAAGTTTCACCGCGGTGTGCGGACGCAGCACATTGCCTGCATTGTCGAGCGTC
>Ga0105240_10012661_pt1 | contig 11631 bp, 17 predicted proteins | sample KBSC54metaG_FD_80426 | JGI IMG/M metagenome (GOLD analysis project Ga0105240, IMG submission 80426) | Corn rhizosphere microbial communities from Kellogg Biological Station, Michigan, USA - KBS C5-4 metaG | ecosystem: Host-associated > Plants > Roots > Rhizosphere > Soil | place: Michigan, USA...
CCTTGTACTGCACTTTCGTAGCCCATTCGAGCCACGCGCGGCTTGTACGGTCCAAGCGGTCGTCATCTTCTACAGTGACCGCAAACCATCGATCAGTGCGCAGCATCGTCGACACTGCATCCGAGAGCTCGCGTCGCACGATCAGCGGATAGCTTGAGGTCAGATGCGCCGCAAACTCATCGCCAAGATTGCGCTGAACGGTGAAGTCTGCGCGCTCTACATAAAAGTTCTCAGCGGTCGTCTGCCACAGCGACAGCAAGGTACCGCGCTTACCAAACAGAGAATCCCCGTGCTTGATCAGCGACTCAATACGAGCGTCCATTACGGGCCAAGCTGATCACTGTTGCTGCTGTCGGAGAGAATCGTCGAGGCGCGACCGCTACGCGCTAGCTGCGCGGCGAGTGAGCGCCGCTTCGCCTCGTCAATCGTGTCCTGGTCAGGAAGCGGGATAACCTTGGGTGGAATCACTGGCGGCTTGTCGATGACATCAGTGAACGTCGGACTCTTCTTGCCTACGGCGCCACCGAGCACGTTGGTCAATGAGTGCGTGCCGCTGCGCGAGAATTGAAACGCCTGACGCAACGGATTCGCATTGCTACCCTTCTCGTCGTACTGATTGCGGTAACTCTGCGTGGGGTCAATGATCTGCATTGCGGTATTGTCTTTCGAGACGCCGAGCGCACGTGCCGCCTGGTAAGGTAAATTGACGGCAGTGGCGACCTTGCCTAGTCCGCCAAACAGTCCTTCCACGCCTCGCTTCAGTCCGCCCATTTACCGTTTCCTCAAAGAGACAATACATGTGGGTCATTTCCGCAGTCGTGCTAGTCAGCATTGGTGCCATCGGGATATTCATGAACGCTCTCGACTGGCACGAGAACATCAAGAAAGACGCTATACGCGTCTTGCTCTGTGCGGCTACGTTCGTGATTGCTTTCTGGCTCGATAAACGCCGTAGCAAGTGATTACCGACGCCTCGGCCCCAAACTCACTGCCGGCGTTCGATGAATCTTTCCGCCAACGCGCTGATCGGCACGCCACTGTTCGTAGTGCGTCATCATCTTTCCGCCTTCGCACCACGCCATCACCACGGCATCACCACGATCTGGCGAGCGACCGAGTTGCGCTACCAACTTTTCCTTCGGAATCACCTGAATGCCACGCGGCACGATCTCAAACGTTGGCGCCGTGAGATCAGCAACGAGCTCGGGATCGTCCGGCAATGCGATCGGACTGCCTTGTGGTTGGTCCGGATCTAGCGCCTCACGGAAGCGCCAATAGATTTCGCTGCGCTTGTTCACGAAGCCAAGCTTGCCGTCTTGTGTGCGCCGGTTTGACTTCTCCGCGCCCTTGAACCCGACAACCTCAATCTCGTTTTCTTTCAGGCGCTCGAACGGCGATCCGCCGTAACCGCCACCGAGATCGATGATGACCGTAGCGTGATCGCGGCGCCTCGAGACCACGAGGCCAGCAACATCACTGCCAGTTGGCGTTTGCCTGCCAGGCACAGCAACAAGCGGCGCATACCAGCCATCGTGCCGTGGTGCTAGCACCGTGTTGTCATCGCCACCATTCGCAACGTCCACGCCGATCGCGCACATGGGAACACCACGCGGCGGTTCCGGCTTCCAGCGCGCTTGAGCCTGCCTGATCCAGTCCGTTGGAATAACCTGCCATGGATCATCCTTACGGGCGAGCATGAAGTTGCCCGTCGTGAGAATATCGCGCACCTGCTGCGGCAGCCCGGCAAGCGTCTTCGCGTACTCCTTCGCGTCGTAGTGCGGATTGTCAGTGAACTTCGACGGTATGAACGTTCGCGATTGTGCGTGAATGACGATGCCGTCAATCTCGGTCGTGTCATCCTTGGAGCATTCTCTGTCGGCGCCATCCTCTGTCGGCAGAAAATAGCGCAACTCTCCAGGCTTCGCGGGCCGCGGATGCGTCGGATTCAGCCACGGACCAAAATAGACATTTAGCCACTCTCCAGTGCTGTCGAGCGGCGGGTTACTTCCCAGAACTACTCGGCACCGCTGTCCGGGTCGATCAGTACGCAGCCAGCCCATCAGCAACCTGGCCTGCGCTTCCGGTATCTGCGCAGCCTCATCAATGCAAATCAGATCGTGATCAACACCCTGATGGCCACCAATACCGCCATCGGATGCAAGACCAGCGAAGTGAATGACTCCACCGTCACGCTTCTTGTACTTCGGCCTCGAACCACCGACAAAATCACGATCTGATCCAACCAGCTTTTTGGCTGTGTCGATCAGACCATCCAAGTCCGTGAAGTTCTTGCGGACGATGAGCGATCGATGATGTTCATTAAGCGCAAGGCCAATCTCGAGCGCTGACTTGCCACCGCCCGGTGATCCGCCGAACAGCAACACATCCGCAAGACTGTGATACGCCTGGACCTGTGGCCCAGGATTGGGAATAAAAGGCTTCCGGGCCTTCGATGCTTTTGCTTTCTCCCGTATCTGCTGTTGCTGAGAGGGTGGCAGCGCGCGAAACGCTGCCATTGCCTTCTCAAACTGTTGCATTAGACGCGCAGTGCGGCCGTGTAAATGTAGTCTGACGTGATTGTTGGAGCGCCTGACGTTGTGCGATTGAATCCAGCAATCACTGGAGTGAGTGGGATCGTCTTTGTGACAGCGCTCGCTAAGCGCGTACCAACGATCAATCCGTTGCGGAAGAATACCGCATTACCCGTGGCGTCAACCTCGATACGCAATGTCTCGTAGGTATTTGCGACCGGTGCAAAGGTGCTGTTCTGCATCGTCGCATCGACGTCATTCGCGACACCGGTTAGCCACCATTTCACTGTGGTCATGCTCGTATCGAACATGAAGCCGACGGCGTCTGTCGCGTTGGTCGTGAATGTGTCCGCAGAAGCAGCCGATTGAATCGGCATCTCAAGTGCGGATGTTTGATCGGTCAAACCGACATAAACTGCGATGTTCGTTATGAGACTGAGCTTTACGCGCGCCTCAAATACCAGGCCGCCCATATCTGCTTGCCAATCGAGACCCGCATCCAGTTGCACACCAGATACCGCCATCGATGCAGTCGTCGCACCAATCGTTCCAACAATCGTGCCGTTTTTAGCCGGGGTTACAGTCCAGTCAACGCAGCCGCCATCCGAACCCTTGCGTGAGCGCCACCCATCATTGATGGTCGTCGAGAACGCCTGCGTCGCTCCGGTAAAGTCGTCGAAGCGCGCGACCGTCGCTGGACTAGGAACTTCAAACTGCGAGCCATCGTTGCCAACCACGAGGCCCTGCGGAACCATCAAACGACCGTCCGCCGTCAAGCCTGCCTGCGTGCCCCAAAGGGACTTCAAAATACGAGCCATGAGAATATCCTCAGTAGGTGAAACTGCTTATGAGTTCGAAAACTCTGCTTGATGCCAGGTCCGTGCTGGCTGCTGTGCGCCTATCGCCGGGTCGCTCGGTCTACGATCAATGCTCTGTCTCTTCCTGCAGCTCGAGATAGCTGGCGTCAAACATTGCAGCCATCCAGCGCACGACTTCCATATCGCTCATCTCAACCTCGATCGGTCCGCCATCTTTGCCCGTGTGCTCGACGCGATCCGGAAACATGCCGACGTGCTTTCCCAATAGCTCTAGCGAACGATTGGCGGCATTCGCTTGGAATACGTAAGCTGGCGCAAGCGCACCAGTCGGTGTCTCAACAAGTACCGGCTCTCCCTTTCGATCGAGTACTGGCTCGTTTTGCATGCAGCGCTCGGCAACGGTTCGTAATCGGCCGACAACCCAATCAACGCTCAGCTCGGCTTTCTCAGCAGCTTTCTTTTGGCCTTGCTGAATTGCCGCCTGAACTGAAGCTTTCTGAAGCAGCTGATACCCAAGCTGATCAGACGTCTTCTTGCTATATCCAGCCCTTGCTGCAGCCTGCGATGCATTGAGATCGATCAAATACTCCTGCACGAACCTTTGCTGTTTCGGCGTAAGTTTCGGCGGAGTCTCCTGCGCCTTCTTAGACATGATTCGAACCCTATGACATTCTGCCTACGCGCAACTGGCAAGACGTTACGCCAGTCGCGCCATTCTGGCGCACACGCACGATTTTGAATTTGCCACGCCAACCATAGAGGCGATTGGCCGCAGTGACGATAACTGGTGCAGTGGTTGTAGCACCGAAGTCCGTAAGCGACAGTGGGGCGCTCGTGAAATTCGTTCCATCGAGTGACACGAGCACCTCTGCTGCTCCGGCCTGATTCACGAGCTCGAAAGTATCGAACTGCGACACATCGCTGGTCTCGATCATGACGTCAGCAGCGTTCACGCCAGCGATGCCCTGCCAAAGCTCGCATTGTCCCTCGTATATCAGCGTGCCGGTTTGCGCCATGTTAGAACCTTACAGCGAATGAAAAGTTAAAGCCTTCGTCGTAGAGCGGAATGTCGTTTACTGGGGCCGCGCTACCGCTGGCGGCGAAGCCCATATTCATGACCCAAGAAAGCATTACGAACCCACTCCAATTAACATCAGTTGTTGCTGAGTAGAGCCACCACCGCCGCCAGGTGTGTACACAACGACGATGATGCCCTGCGTGCCAGCACCACCTGAGGTATTGCCACCTGTGAAGGTTCCGCCGCCACCGCCGCCGCCATAGTTGCCGCCGGGACCGCCATTCGCCGTGCCGCCGCCACCTGCACCACCGCCGCCGGAACCATGCGTGGCATCCCACTCGGTACCGTTGCCGCCAGTGCCGCCAATACCTGAGCCGCCAGTGCCGCCAGCGCCACCGGAGCCCGCATCACCTGAGCCACCATTAGCGCCATTGTTGCTATTGCCGCCCTGTGTGCCAGCATTGCCATCGCCATGCGATCCAGCAGCACCACCACCGCCGGCGCCTCCATTCAAGGAATCAGCAGATCCACCGCCGGCGCCGCCTGAATTCTTGGTTGAGCCGACGCCGTTTGTTTTGTTGCCGCCGGCACCACCCGTAAGACTATTAAGGATGCCAGCGGCGCCACCTTTTGCGCCACAGCTTGAGGCGGCTAGATTCGCTCCATTGAACCAAGTATCGCCACCCGCGCCGCCCGATGCACCGCTGTTGCCAGCGCCTGCCGCACCGACGGCAATCGTGGCGCCATTGGATGCGCTGACGGTGAGCGCTTTGCTATAACCGCCGCCGCCACCACCAGAAGCATCACTCGATGCAGCAGATGTGCCTGAGCCACCACCACCACCACCGATGACTTCGACGCTGTCTGCAGTGCCTGGCCAATCACCCGGTGCCGTGAACGTCGTACCCGATAAGATGAATATCGTGGTAGACATTAGGGATGTGGCAGCGTCGCGGGTGCCGTGAAGATATTAGGTGGCGTGAATGTCCATGTTTGATCTGCGGTGGCGTGTGCAACGAGCGTGCAATTAGGGACTGCATCGCCACACAGCGGATCGGCATTCACGACGCCCACGATATTGTTGTTTGCATCGATGACGCAGTAGCGATCGTTCGTGGGTGTTTTGCCGGTGAGTGTCGTTACTGCTGCCTGCCAAGCGGCAAGCGTGTCTGCACCGCCTCCCTGCTTCGTATAGGCCATTACCGCTTCGCCCGGGCGCGCCTTCGCTTGGGCAAGAAAGGTGATTACATTCGGGACTGCTGCATTGGGATCGATAACACGGCGTACGCGCCCAGTGGCAGCGCTATAGACGATTGCCTGAATCGCCATTGATCACTTGTACCCAATCAGAACGCTTACTTCGTTCGCAGCGACAGAGGTATTGTCGTTGAGCGCCACGCCAGCCGTGATCGCATAAGTAATCCCAGTGCCCAGAGCAATACCTTTGTCAATGTTGATTGCGATGCCGGCGCCGGCGGTGTTTCCTGGGATGACAAACTGGAAATCTGCGCTGGTCGTGCCCATCGTCACGCCCGCGGAAGTGTTATTGAAAATCTTCAGATATCGCGCAGCGGCATTCGTGTTGGTGACCACGACCGTAAACAATTGCCCGGCGCTGCCTTTGGCCTGCGTCTTGTTGTTACTGGCCGCCGAAAGTACATAGCTGAAGGAAAGACCGCCTGACGTTCCAGGCGTATCTGTAACAAGCCATGGCGTTGTGTTGGCGGTGTTGCCTGGTTGTACTGTCCATGTGCCAGACTGAATCGCTGGCTGACCATTCGACATGGTCGGCTGATCTGTCGCAAGCACGACGCGAAGCGTGCCGGCCGACTTGTTACCGGAGTTTGTATCAGCTGCCGTACCAGATAGCTGCGCCACATTGACAGCGCTATTAGCGTCCGGCGTGACCAGCAGCTTGTTTGTCAGCTGAGGCTGGTCAGTCGCAAGAACAACTCGCAATGTTCCCGCCGACTTGACGCCTGAGTTAGTATCAGTCGTCGTGCCTGCGAGCTGCGCAACATTCGTCGACGCATTGGCTGGCGGAGTTGTTGTGACGGTGCCCGAAACAGGTTGGGTCACACCGGAATTGTCGACGCGCAGGGCGCCCGCCGTCGTGAGAGATAGCGGACTGCTTTGTGCAGTTGTGTATGTTGGAGCTGCAGTCGTTACAGCGCCAAGCGTCAAGCCGCCCTTCTGGCCGCTTGTCGTAGATCCTTGAGCGACCTGCAGGCCAGTAACGCTCGCGTCTAGCGCGAGACTACCGCTAGTGCCGATGTTTGCAGTAACTGTTCCGCTGATCGGCTGCGTAACCGCCGATCCATCAACCTTAACCGCAGTAGCGTTTGCGCCTGTATTGGCGAGCGATACCTGTATCGGATTAGTAGCCGTACCACCCGCGACTGCGCCACCCGTTGCCGGGAGCGCCAACCCAAACATAGTCATTGTCTGGGTGCCGGCACCCGTGTCGTAATCGGTTGTTACATTCGACTGCTGGTTGTTGAAAGTTCCTGTGCCAGCGTTCGAAGTAACCGTGCCTGAAACTGCGAAAGTACCAGAGCCCGCGTTAGCGGTAACGGTCCACGAACCAGACTGCAACACCGGCTGTGCATTGGCCATCGTTGGCTGATCGGTCGCCAACACCACCCGCAGTGTGCCCGCACTCTTGTTGCCGCTGTTGACGTCAATAGCGGTGCCAGCAAGCTGCGTTATATTTTCAGACCATGGTCCGCTTGCTTGAGTGACCGCACCAATCGTGTTTGCGCCAGCCGGCAATGCTCCGGTCTGCACAACTGGCAGCGCGTTTGATGCGGACACCTGCACGGGTGCCGCGCCAGCCAGCGAAAAACCAATTTTGACTATTTGATAGTCAACTCCAGTGACCGTGTCGGTGCCAAGCGTTGCGCCACCAGCCCCTGCGTTCAGCGTGACGTTAGACATTATTCAGGGTGTCTAAGGTCAGCGCCTGGAACGAAAACAATTCCACCGTCAACGCGCACGGCGAACATGCCGTCGTCACCGTGACAATCGATTACGCCGCAACGACCATCAGGAAGAATGACCCGAGTCTCATGTATACCAGTAGCCGATTCCGCTGTAGAAATAGATTCCGCATGCGCAAACCATCCTCTCAACCAGGCGAGAAAGCGGCGCATACTGCGAACCTCAAGGAATAGAGAGCCCCTGCACCGTCAAGCGCTCAAGGTTAAGCGTTGGGGTAAAGCAGCTGTCGGGAGGGGCTGAAACGAAAAAGCCCGCAGGTACTACCTCATTGCGAGGGCTTGCTGCGGGCGCGATTTGTCCGCGTTAGATTGACACTTAAAGCGGCAACATCAAGTTAATTTGTATTAGGGGTACATCCTAGCGTACACATACCATTGCGCACTCTCGAGTCGATTGCGAAAACTACTAGAACTCATACCGCAATTACGAGCCATCTGATCGAATGAGATTTCGTTGCTTTCCTTGGTGAGGAGAGGCTTATATTTCGCTTCGATCACTTCACGCAAATCGATCGGCATCTGCTGCACAATCTTGTCTATCCATTCGACGAGCGCCGGCATCCCTTCGTCCACGCGAACATTTGATTCTTGAGGAATGCCCAGCTTCCCATAGAGCGCAGACTTGACGAATGGCGATTCAGTTGGCAATCCGGCTGGACCAATACCGCCAGCGCGTCGCGTGAAGTTTCCCCACAGTATAAGCAGTGCGTGCACTTCGGCTGGCACACCATTACGCCGTGTTGATTTTATTTCGATGCTCATCACTGCACTCATGTTGAACCCTTGCAATGTTGATTAGCCCACTCAATTGCCTCGGCAATACTCATGTTTCGATAGCGGGCGATTTTTCTTGCGGTACACCAGACGCCTTTGTAGAGCCAGCGGGCTGACACTTCTGATGCACCAACTTTCGCGCCGTCCGCCCGCCCAGGAAGGTCGCATTCATCGAGCTGCCCTCGGCATGCAGCATCATGGCCGCATTGCAGAGCAAGCACTTCCCGCTCTGCTGTTGATAGATCCGCCGCTTGAGTCGATTGCGCCATTGTTTTTTGCCCTTTTCGTGGGTCACTTCGCCTTCCAAAAGAACCACGCGCCAACACCGACGAGACCCGCCGCTGCTAATGCAAAGCTTAAGCGCGGGTGTCTATCGATCCAGTCGGGCTTCTCGCGTGGTATGGAACGCTCTCTAAGCTCAATATAGCGCTCCAGTTGGCGGGCATACTGATGCAGCGCCTCTGGGTCTGATCGCACAGCAGGCACATCGAGCGCGGGCTCGGGGGCGTATCGGCGGATCGTCTCGCCGCGATCGAGCGTGGCGTTCATCGGTAGCGCCACTCCAGCAAGCGATTCGCCCACATGCGCAGCGTCTCCAGGTGCGCACGAAACGGTAGCTGTTTCACCGTCACCCATTGGCCGCGCCAGAAGTATTCGCGCTGCTTGCCCACTACCGCCTTATCTCCGTGATATCGACGTCGTACTTCGCTTCGATTTCGCGCTTCTTAACTTTGTAAACATCATTAGCAAAACCTTTACAGTCCTCGATGGTTAAATGCCCATCGGACCAGACGACGAGAAAATCAGCGTAGTAGCGCGTTCCACCGTCGAGCACGAACGGAACTTGCCGGATGAACCAGCGGATGCTCCCCTGATTCCATAGCCCCTTGAGTTCTTCGTATCGCTTAGCCTCAAGCTTGGAATCGAACTTGATGCCGTCCACTTCCGTCTTGGTGTTGCGGTATTTCGCATAGTTGCCATTTTTCTTGCCATTGGGTCGCGGCACTGAGCGTTTAAGCAGCTCCTGGTATTGCTCTTCAGTGAGTCTCACGGCTTTTTCCTTTCGGGCTGCTGCATTTGGTCGTTCACGATAATTTTCACGCGCCTGTGCTCGTCGATTTGCTCTATATCGCCGTACAGCCGTACGCGCTTGCCATCGATTTGACCCCAGCCGTAGTACCTCGACTTCGGCGGTTCGGCCATGTGATCCCACTCTATGTACAGTATTCCTCTCATTACTCTCGCTCATGCCGTTTGGTGGGCAGACTTAGCCCCTTAGCTAAGCCTGCCTTTACATACATGCCCGCCTGGAGCCGCATGACTCGCCAGCCGTTCGACAAAGAGGCGCTAGCTTCGCCACCTCTATACCCGCCTTTCATTGTCTGACCCCAGTGCGGTATTGGCCGCGCGCCGCTGGTGTTGCATTTCTGACCGTCCAGCGCGAAGCCCTACATATCTCGGAGGTGCGCGGCCATTGAAATGACAACGAAGACAACACCACGCTTTCTGTAGATTCGAATAACAGATAGCGAGCGCTTTCACTTCGCAATTCTTGCGATCAATCCAGGCACTGCGTCCGCAGATATCACAGCGTCGGCGCACTATGTGCCTCCACTCGCTTGCGATATGCGATGTTGAGTTGCTTGATCTTGTTTATCGTCGCTCGAGTAAGCGGAGCAGGATTGGTTAGATCGTAATGCCAACTACGATCTGGCTTCTCTCCAGTGATGTCCTGGTAGAGATGCCAGGCTCGGCCATGCGGCTTTTTTGAACTGCGCGCGTATGCGCATAGCTGGCACCAGAGATCGTATTTATCTGCCGCCAATACTTTGCCGCCGAGTCGAATCTCTTTCATCTCGCCGGCAGCAGTATCTTCAAGTACGGTCGTTGGCTTCTCAAAGCCGCAGCCCATGCAGCGACGGAAGAACGGCATATATCCGCAGGACGGACACGGAGACGATGCCTTTTTCTCGTCATCCTTGCGAATTACCTTATCCATCTTCTCGCTCATGTCGAGCGAGGTGAAGCCGTTGAAATAGACATCTGTGAAGTCAGCGAGGAACCGAACGATATTGCCGCTGTGATCTAGTAGCAGGCAGTCTTTCTTTCCTGTGTCCGGCGAAGAACGAAGCCCACGTCCCCACATCTGTATTGCAGTGGATAAGGACTTGCGCAGGGGGCGCGCGTCGATGACGGCACCGATGTCCTCTACGTCAAAGCCTTTTGCGAGAGCTTCGACTGAGATCAAAATCTTGATCTTGGAATCCGCCTTGCGGAACTCGGCGAGCAATACCTCGCGCTCAGTTTCTCCAGTCTCAGATGTGAAGGTCTCAGCGCGAATACCAGCGGCATTGAAGCGGTTTGCTAGTTCGCGGCAGTAGGCGATATCCGCACCGAAGGCAATCGTTTTGCGTTCTTCGCCATGCTTTACCCACTCAGCAACGACATCGCCGATAATTAAGGCTTCTCTCTCGCCGGCAGCCTTTGCAGTCCATTCTCCGCCGTTGGTTTCTGCACCGGCCATATTCGGAGTCGTGCATGAAAGTATCCGCATTGGCACGAGGACGCCGAGCTTAGTGAGCTCATCCATCGTTGCTGCATTCACCATGCGCTCATACAACAAACCTAGCCCGTCCGAGCATGGTGTCGCTGTGAGTCCGACTACTGCAGACTGCGTTGTGGCCAGATGCTCTTTGACGGCCTTGTATTGGGTATGAGCTTCATCAATAACAATCACATCCGCTGGAGGCCAATAGCCGCGCGCCTGAATGGTCTGAATGCTTCCAATCTGAAACGGCATCGTCGTATCGCGACGCCAGTGGTTCGCCTGCACAATTCCATGCGCCGACAGTCCGTATTGATCTGCCCGGTTGCTCGTCTGATTAATGAGCGCCGTGCGGTCACATACAAACAGCGCGCGACGGCCTTTAGCTAGTGCCTCATGGATCACGCGTAAGCCTAGGTAGGTCTTGCCGCTTCCGGTCGGCGCGACCAGCAATTGGCGTTTGTGACCGGCACGCAATCCTTCTCTCAATTTCTCATGTGCGCTCGTCTGGAACTCTCGCGGCATTGGAAACCGCGTGTTCGAGTAAGCGGGAGAATCTTGAAAGAGCGATAGCGTCATGAGTGCATGACCCGTCCATTTGGTTTTGCGCCGCGCTCTAGGCGATCCAGCTTGCCTTGGAGTTGCTTGATGCGGCGGACGAGCTCACCGCATTTATTTTGGAATCCGTCGCGAGATATCTTGAGCGCGGCGATTTCTGCCGCCTGCCGCTTGATCTCTTCGTGGGCAGTCTTTAATACATCGTCCGACGCTATGAGCTTGTCGATCGAGCCGTGATACTCACGCTCAGCGGCGGCCAGCAATTCTTCTTCGTTCTCTTCCGGTTCCCAGTCATCGCCGATATCGACCGGTTTAGTGACTGCGGCTAGCTGCTCAGACTTCGGCAAATTGGTAACGGCCGCAGCTTTCTTTAGCGGAACTTCGCCAC
>Ga0105240_10012663_pt1 | contig 11628 bp, 9 predicted proteins | sample KBSC54metaG_FD_80426 | JGI IMG/M metagenome (GOLD analysis project Ga0105240, IMG submission 80426) | Corn rhizosphere microbial communities from Kellogg Biological Station, Michigan, USA - KBS C5-4 metaG | ecosystem: Host-associated > Plants > Roots > Rhizosphere > Soil | place: Michigan, USA...
AATGCCCGACCAATTTCCGCCGGGTCTTCCCGCCCAAGCCGGTCGACGCCGCCGTCCAGGCCAATGTCGACCGCATCGTCCATCTCTGGAGCGAGGCCTTGACCCGCTTCGGCGGCAGCTCATCCAATGGCGGCGGCTTCCTGTTCGGAAAATTCGGCGCGGCCGACATCATGTATGCGCCGGTGACGACGCGCTTCACCACCTACAGCCTGCCCGTGCCGCAATTCGCGCTCGATTATTGCCGCCGCGTCCAGGCGCAGCCCTTCGTCAAGGAATGGCTCGATGCGGCACACAAGGAAGAATGGGTGATCGAGAAGTTCGAACAGCAAGGTTGAGTCCGGCGCCGAAACCGTTCGGTCCGGCGCCGGATCGTCCCGCCCGATGGCCGGCATCAGCCCTGCCGATCGAGCTCGCGTGCCAGTTTCTCCAGTAGCTGCCGGCATCCTTCCTCGCGGCTCGCCGCGCTATCGGTGCCAGCCACCACTTGAATATTCTTCCAAACCACCCGCGCGGCGAGCGCAAAGCCGCGCCCGCAGGCTACCGATCAGGCGAAATCGGTGAGATGCAGCCCGCTGGCTGCGATATGATCCAGCTTGATCGCGGCATCGATCGCGCCACCCGCACCGTGGTCGTCGTAGAAGAGAAAGGTATCGCTTCCCACCGTGACCGCCGCCACGTCGGCCGTCCCCGCATGACCGCCCAGCGCCTGCGCGGCCCACGCCGCCGCCGCGTCGACCGAAGCTGCCGAGCCGTTGATCAGCCCCGCCGGATGGAAGCTCAACGCAAGCTTGTCGGTCCCGGAGGTGAAGTCCGTAATCTCGTCGGTCTGATAGGCCGACGCACCCGTGGTCGTGAAGGTCGCGCAGCCGGTGGGGATGACGAACCGATCCGCTCCCGCGCCGCCCGTCATCACGTCGTGCCCGCCATCGCCTGTCAGCCGATCGTTACCGTCCCCGCCATCCAGCACGTCGTCGCCCGATCCGCCCTGCAGATTGTCGTCCCCTGCTCCGCCGATCAAAGCGTCCTTGCCATCGCCGCCGACCAGATTGTCCGCACCGGCATTGCCCACCAGGCTGTCATTGCCCGCATCGCCATAGAGCAAGTCCACGCCATTGCCGCCGATGACCGTATCGTCCCCGGCAAGCGCATGGATTGTACCGCCCGCCGCGCTCGCGGTGAGCGCATCGTTGCCCGCCGTCGGCGCCGCGCTTGGCACGGGCGTCTCGGGCGCGGTCGGTGCGGAAGGCGTGGTGCCGCCCGTCCCCGTGCCGGTGTCCGTTCCCGCACCCGTGCCCGCGGCCATCAGCGCGTCATAGCGTGGGCTGCCACTGTCGTAGATCGAATCCAGCACGCCGAAATAGCCATATTTCGAATTGGAGGAGACGTCGTTGTAGGCAAGGAAGTCACTACCCCCGGCCTCCTTGAAGTCGGAAACCAGCTCCGAATAGAGCGTCCCCATCCGCGGATCGTTCATCAGCGTGCCGAAGAAGGCCTGCACCTTCGCCTGGTTTGCGCTCGACCAGGTCGTCGTGTCGAGCGACGCCCCGCCTTCATAGGTGACCAGTTGCAGCCCCGCCGACTGCGCCGCCGCGGCCGAGCTGGCCAGCCAGCTCTTGACCACCGCCAAGCTGTAATCGCTGTGCAGCGTGCCGCCAAATTCCAGCTCGTGAAACGCCGCGTCCACGCCCGCCGAGCCAGAATTGGCCCATTTCAGGATCGTCGAGAAATCCGCGCTGTTCCTCGCATGGTCGCTAAGCTCGCCCCCGAAATAAGGCGCGACCGCATAATCCTGAAACAGGCTGGCGGCCGAGCCTAGCCCGGCCTTGTCGACACCCTGCAGCATGTAGGGCATCAGCCCCGAATAGGATGCCTGTCCCGACAGCACGTCAATCGCCTGGCCCGCATGCGTGTCCGTGAAAACTTGGTGCGCGATGTCGGCGATCTGCGCCGATCGATAGCCGTAATAGATGTTGGCACCATGGGCGACCGTCGTGCCGCTGCCCCACAAGGCGTTGGCCTGCGTCTGGGCGTAGCCGTGCGCCGCGAAGGCGGCGTTCCACACCTCGTTCGAATATTCGATATGGACCTTGAGGCTGGGATCGAGATTGTCGCGGATATAGGTCAGCGCGTTGGTGACGTAGCTATCGTCCGCCTTGGTCGGCACGTTATACCACATATCGACATGGGCTTCGTTGGCGAGCTTGACCATCGCCTCCAGCGGCACGCCCTGGCTGTTCGCGCCCGAAGGCCCCGACCAGGATCCGTCGCTCAGCGTGCTGCGCCCCGCCCAGCTCACCGTCGGCGAGGCGTTGGTGTTCTCCCAATCCATGAAGCGCACCACGCCCCAATGCGAAACCTTCGACACGAAATCGGGATTGAAGATCTCGCCCGCGTCGAACAGCGCCTGCTGGTCTGCCCGCACGATATGGACTTCGCCGATCGGGCTGGCAGCGTTCAGCTGCGAAAAGGTGATCCCCACCGACGGCGTCTTGTCGCCGCCCGTATAGTCGAACACGATCTTGCCCGCGGTCTGGCTGACGATGGTCCCGTTGCTGATCGAGATTTTGCCGGCGTCGCCGTCAAAGGTCAGCACATATTCGTCGGTCGGTGGCGCCGATTTGGGATCCACGCCCACCGAGACAAAGAGCGAGGATACGCCTGCGAGATTGGTCGGATCGCCGTCCGCGTTCAGCGCCAACGTCGCGCTGACATTATGTCCGGATGCATCCTTGGCGACCCAGGCCCCCGCCGTATGGAACCGGTCGACAAACGGTTCCTCGACCCCCCAATAAGAGACCGCACTCAAATTCATCCCAATATTCATATACTTACGCCACACCCGCTTGAAGGAGGCCTCCATATAGGACCTAAATTTTACAAAATGTTCCCCCAATGGCCGCGATTAATCATAGTCGCCGCACGGCCTGTCGCATCGATTCGATTGGCAACATTCTGCCTCTCAATTGGCTCGGCTCGCCTCCACCGTCCGGTGCAATTTACCGGGTTTCCGGTTGTTGAATCTGCAACAGACTCTCCTGCCTCGAAAATGTTAGGGCAGCTTCGCTATCGCGATTGAGTCGGACTGGTTCGACGAAGATGGTCGCCGGCTCGCCCAACCACTCACGATTTCCGGCGCCGGCCCCGTCGGCCGGCCTGTGATGCCCTTTCGAAGCGGCGTCGCGCCGCTGGGCATCGGGACGGGGATATCGTCATGTCGGCAAACCCACTCACGCGCAGAAGCTTCCTCTATGCCGGAACCTCGGTCGCTGGAGCCCTTGCGTTCGTAGTTCCGCTTTCCCCCGCCCATGCCCAGGCCGCCGCGCCGCCGGAAGCCCCCACGCTCGCCCGGCCGCCCGCCGCTCCGCCCGCGCACATGGCTCCCGCCGCCGACGGCGCGATCATGGGCGCAACCGCGCAGGCCGGGTCGGACCCGTCGATCCGCCCCTTCCACTTCCACGCCTCCGACGAGGAGCTGGAGGACCTCAAGCGCCGCATCCGCGCCACCCGCTGGCCCGAGCGCGAGAACGATCCCACGCAGGGCGTCAGCCTCGCGACGATGCGCAAGCTCGCGGACTATTGGGCGAACCGCCACGACTGGCGCCGCGCCGAGACGCAGCTTTTCGCTTATCCCCATTTCGTCACCGATATCGACGGGATCGATATCCACTTCATCCACGTCCGCTCGAAGCATCCTGACGCGCTGCCGATGGTGATCACCCACGGCTGGCCCGGTTCGGTGATCGAGCAGTTGAAGATCATCGGCCCGCTCACCGACCCGACTGCTTATGGCGGCACTGCGGCGGATGCCTTCGACGTCGTGATCCCTTCGCTCCCCGGCTATGGCTTCTCCGGCAAGCCGACCGCCAACGGCTGGGACCCGCAGCGTATCGCGCGCGCCTGGGCCACATTGATGACGCGCCTCGGCTACAAGCGTTACGTCGCGCAGGGCGGCGATTGGGGCAATGCGGTGACCGAGCAGATGGCACTGCAGCAGCCGCCCGGCCTGGTCGCCATCCACACCAACATGCCCGCGACCGTCCCCAACGATCTCGCCCCGCTCCTTCCTGCCGGCCCCGAACCCGCCGGGCTCAACCCGGAGGAGAAGCATGCCTGGGATCAGCTCGTCGATTTCTACAGCAACGGCCTCGGCTATGCACAGGAAATGGCGGGCCGGCCGCAGACGCTCTACGCGCTCGCGGATTCGCCTGTCGGGCTCGCCGCCTGGATCATCGACCACGATATACGCAGCTACAATCTCATCGCCCGCGTCTTCGACGGTGCGAGCGAGGGGCTGAGCCGCGACGACATCCTCGACAACATCACGCTCTATTGGCTTACCAATACCGCGGTCTCGTCGGCCCGGCTCTATCGCGAAAGCAAGCTCGCATTCTTCGCGCCCAAGGGCGTCCCGCTACCGATCGGCGTCAGCGCTTTCCGCGACGAGATCTACCAGGCTCCGGAAAGCTGGACGCGCAAGGCCTATCCCCATCTCGTCTTCTACAAGCGCCACGACAAGGGCACCCACTTCGCCGCGTGGGAACAGCCACAGGCCCTGGCCGAGGATTTAAGGGAGACCTTCCGGGGCGTACGAACCGTCTGAGGCCGTTGCGGAGGCGCGCGCCGGCGACCAGCCCGACCCCGGGTGTCCGCCGCGTGATGCGCCCTTCTTCGACCGCTTCGATCGCTCTCTTGATCGCAGAGAAGCCGGAATGCGGATACGCCGCGCGCCGGCCGCGTTCTTGGGCGGCTCCGTCCCGGTTGCGGAGCGCGGTCGGGGAGAAGCCAGTGAAGAAGCATCCGCTGTTCGATGAAGCCAGCAAGGTCGCCGCGGAAAAAGGCGAGGTCGTCATCGACGGCCCGGACGGCGTCGCCGTCTCGCTCACACCTGAGGCGGCGATCGAAACCGGCGAGCGTCTGCAGGACAGCGGCGTCGAGGCCGCCGGGCAGCGCCGGCTCGGTGACACCGGCCCCGCCGCCGAATAAAAAGAGGGCGCGACCGCCCCCCTTCGAGGATCCGCGCTATGCGGCCATGCCGCCGGTCAGGGATGCTTGTCGCGCAGTCCGCCGCCGATCGCGCCACCCACGCTGCCGATGAATGCGCCGATCACCAGCGAAAGGCCGGTGAATGCCGCGAAGGCGGATGCCGCCTTGCGCGCCGCGTCGACCGCTTCCTTGGTCGCGGTCGCATCGACCGGCGGTGCGGCGGCGGTCGACAGGATCGTCGCGATCACCGCCACGATCGCCATCAGCACGGTCGCGGTCGCCCAGGTCAGGAAACCATGCGCGGTATCGCGGAAGAAGACCTCGTCGCTGTGCAGGCCATGCCAGCGCACGCGCAGCCGGCCCGCAATATAGCCGCCCAGCATCGCCGACAGCCACTGCGTGATCACCATCCAGATAACGCATCAAATCGATTAGGTGGCAGGCCTCGCCGATGATCCGCCCGCCGCCCTGAACGGCGTCCTGCGTCCAATGCTCCCTCGGAATCGCGCCCGCGTTCATTAACATCAAGAATGACTTGGGTGCGCTGAGCCCGTTCAGTAGAGTCTTCATCTTGACCACGTGCGGCGCGAAACGGCGGTTGAAGCCCACCATAAGGTGAAATCGCGCGTTAGCGAACGCCGCCTCGACCCGGTCAACCTCGCCGATGGTCAAACCAAGCGGCTTCTCGACAAAGACATGTTTGCCGGCGAGGAGCGCCTTTTCCGCGAGCTCCGCATGGCTTTCGTGCCGTGTCGCAATCACGATCGCGTCCACGTCATCGTCCTCCAGCATTGTGGCGACGTCGCTGGTAACCTTTGAAAAGCCCGCTTTGCCGGCCGCGATCGAGCCGCTCAGACCGCCCGACGATGCGACCGAGTGTAGGCGCGCACGTGCCTTCTTAAGGGCAGGTATCAGAACACGTGTCGCGTAATTGCCCGCGCCGACGACACCCAATCTGGGCCGCTCGGTACCGAGGGGGTCAGGTGTCACGATCTCGATTGTGCGTGAGATCCGCTCATCGATCGACGTCGAGTATTGCAAGACGATGCCAAGAGCCGCCTTGCCCTCGGTCAGGACCTCGTAGGCCTCCTGGACCTTGGCGAATGGGAAACGATGACTGACGAGCTGATCGACGGACAAGCGGGAACAGGCAAACATGTCCAGGATCGCCTCGAAGTTCCGCTGCTCGGTCCAGCGCACGAAACCGAACGGATACCCGTCGAATCACCCAATCCGGTTTGCCGTCGTTGACCAGTCGCGCTTGACGGATCAGGCGGGCTTCCTCCGGACAGCTGTGAACGATGAACCAGGGATCAACCGCGATGCAATGACCTCCCACGCCCGGCCCCGGCTGAAGCACGTTGACGCGAGGGTGGTGATTGGTGAGATTGATCAACTCCCAAACATCGACACCCATCTTCTCGCAAATCATCGATAGCTCGTTGGCGAACGCGATGTTCACATCGCGAAAACTGTTCTCCGTGAGCTTGCACAGTTCGGCGGTGCGCGCATCCGTGAGAATGCATTGGCCCTTGACAAATCTGGCATACAGACTTGCGGCGACCCGCGCGCATTCTGCCGTCAGGCCGCCAATCACGCGATCGTTCTGGACGAGCTCCTTCAGTATCTTTCCGGGTAACACCCGCTCCGGGCAATAGGCGACCGCGACGTCTCCCGGCACGGTCAGATCGGACCTTTCTTCCCCGAGCCACCGTGCGACTGCTTCCGTCGTGCCGACCGGCGAGGTCGATTCCAGCAGGACCACGTTGCCGGGCTCGAGGACGGGAGCGATCGCGCGTGTTGCCTCTTCGACGAAACGAAGGTCCGGTTCATGGGCCGCTCGGAACGGCGTAGGAACGGCGATGATGAAGGCGGAGGCACGTTCGGGCTTGGTTGTCGCCCGCAAAGCGCCATTCGTAACCACCTTCAGCAGCAAGTCGTCCAAGTCCGGCTCCACGATGTGAACCTTCCCGGCATTGATCGTGTCCACTGTGTCTTGTCGGACATCCACGCCCACAACCTGGAGACCGCACGAGGCGAGCACCGTTGCGGTCGGTAGCCCGATATAACCGAGCCCAACGACGCATACGTCCATATCTGTCATGCTGTTCCTTGGTTCCGAAAAGCGGTCTGCTGCGCCAATAGTTCGATGATGCGGGCGGATGCGAGTCCATCTCCGTAGGGATTATGCGCTCGGCTCATTCGGTCATACACGGTCCGATCCGTGAGCAGCGTCGCGACTCTTGAGACAATCAGATCGTGATCGGTGCCGACGAGTTCGACCGTGCCTGCGGCCACCGCCTCGGGCCGTTCGGTCGTCTCGCGCATCACCAAGACGGGCTTGCCCAGCGAAGGAGCCTCCTCCTGGACACCACCTGAGTCGGTAAGCACGATCTCACAGACGCTCATTAGATATATGAATGACAAGTAATTTAACGGATCTATCAAATGTATATTATTAATTCCGTCGAGCATCCGCTTGACAGGGTCTCTAACTCGAGGGTTTAGGTGAACGGGATAGACAATTGATGCCTCAGGAAATGTATGTGCAATGGTAGAAAGAGCTTGGCAGATACGATCAAATCCGTCGCCGAAGCTTTCCCTTCGATGCCCCGTCACCAATATCATGCGTTGAATGGGTAGGTCAGCGGGCAACCCCGCGATCGCTTCCTCCCGTACGGCGTGGTCGCTTTCCAGTCGTTTGACGATTGCCAGCAGGGCGTCGATAACGGTGTTGCCCGTGACATGAACCGCTCTCATGTTCACGCCTTCCCGGCGCAGATTGTCGGCGGCCGCCCGCGTGGGAGCAAAATGGATTGCCGCAAGTGCGCTCGTAAGCTTTCGGTTCGCCTCCTCTGGCCACGGAGCGTACAAGTCTCCCGTCCGCAATCCCGCCTCCACATGACCCACGGGAATTTGCTGATAAAAGGCGGCAAGGGTTGCCGCGAACGTGGTGGCGGTATCACCATGAACCAACACCAGATCTGGCCTGAACTTGCTCATAGGCTGACGTAGCCGCTGCATCACGCCCGCCAGGATGTCGGTGAGGTCTTGGCCCTGCCGCATCGACTCTAGGTCATCATCGACCCGAATTCCAAAGATTTCGATGACCTGATCCAGCATTTCCCGATGCTGCCCCGTAACGCAGACGCGCGCCTCGAACCGGGGATCCTCCGCCAGCCTCAGCGCGAGAGGAGCCATTTTTATAGCCTCTGGACGCGTTCCGAAGACCGTCATAATTCTCAATGCCATAACGATCGCCTCGCCCAGTCCGAAAGTGTGGCAAAAATTCGAGGATACCCCCGGCGGACTCCTCTAGCGGGCCGCTGGAACGGGATCAAATCACTCCTGAAACGCCGCTCTCTTGCCGATGGCGCGGCGCGCATAGTTCACCGAGGGCCGCTCGAATCCAAGATGGAACACCACGCCTATCGCGACGGCCGCAGAGACGTTCAGGACGACCACGGCAACCGGGAAATCGCGTAATAACGTGCGCCGCGCCATTCGACTCAAGAGCGAAATCACCGGCTCATGCACAAGATAGATCGAGTAAGACGCATTGCCGAGAAAGATCAAGAACCTTGGAACGGACAATTTTCCGCACTGTTCTCGACTAACGGTTAAAAGAATAATCAGAGAAACCGCAAATCCGAACAGTATCGAAGTCGTTCGATTCGCGAACAAAAAGAACGTGACGAGAGTGAGGATAACGAGCGGTCGAGCGAATTCTTTAACTATCTGGACGTCCCTCATAAAGATAAAGGCTGCGATAACGCCGAAAAAGAACTCGGCGTCAATAAGACCCATCTGGTAAAAGTGCGGCCCACCGGTGTTACCGAATAACAGGTACAATAAAATGCAAGACACTGCCCACACCCCTGTTAGGACAACCGGCCTTCCGAGAAGGAAAAAGAGAACAAAAAGAGCATAGAATACAAGTTCATGACGAAGCGTCCAGGCCACTATCAGGGCCGTCGCCCCCGATGTCGGGACCAGACTTATGCTGGCGATCCAACTCCAAGGTCGACCAAGCGCACTGAGATCGGGGAACATCACGTGGGCAAACGCCACCCCCACCCCAATCGGCAAATAAGGGATGTAGATGCGAACGAGTCGACTCTCGGCGAAGCGTTCCGCCTAGCGGATGCCAGACTGCCGATCGTCGCGGCGATTGCGATCGCCCTTCCCATCTACGTTGCGACGGGTCTCTATAGGCTGGTTTTTCGCCACGCAGGCACTAAAGCGTTCTTGGCGGTGCTTCGGGCCAACCTGCTATTTGCCTTCGGCTACGCGTCGGTGTTCACCTTTTATGGCGTTGATGGAATTCCGCGGACCATTGGCTTGATACAGCCTCTGCTGTTGTTTCTCTTCGTCAGCACAGCGCGCGCAGTAGCCGGTCAGTGGCTGGGGGGCTCATATCGTATGATCCTGCACGGCCATAACGCCATCAAGGTCTTGATCTACGGCGCCGGTTCCTCAGGACGACAGCTTGCAGGGGCTGTTGCCGACAGCCGCCAAATGCGCGTGGTAGGGTTTCTCGACGACGATCCTAGCTTGCAGGGCGGGCAAATCGTTGGCTTGCCGGTCTATTCGCCGACCGCGCTCGAAAGCGTGATCAAGCGCCGTCAAGTCAGCGACGTGGTAGTTGCCATGCCCTCAGCGTCGCGGCGCAGGCGAAAGGAGGTGTTGGAACGGCTTCGGTCTGCCGGCGTGGGAGTTCGGACGTTGCCGGGCTTGATCGACCTCGCCCAGGGTAAGGTTCAGGCGAGCGATATTCGCGAACTGGAAATCGAAGACCTGCTCGGGCGCGACAGCGTGACGAGCGACGAGACTCAACTGCGGAATCTGTTCGGTGGGCTCTGCGTCGCGGTCACCGGCGCGGGCGGTTCCATCGGCAGTGAACTTTGCCGTCAGATTCTGACAGGCTCACCTGGAATTCTCTTGTTGGTTGATTCCTCTGAATTTGCGCTCTACGAAATACACCGCGAGCTGCAGGGGCGGCTACCACTCAACTGTCCCTGCCAATTGATCCCACTACTGGGCTCTGTGACTGATGAGCCGCGGATGCGCGAAATTCTCACAGCTTGGCGTCCATCCACCATCTACCACGCTGCCGCGTACAAACATGTTCCGCTAGTTGAGCATAATCCGATCGAGGGCGCGCGCAACAACGTGATCGGCACATTAGTCATGGCCGGGCTGGCGAATGAACTGGGGGTCGAGCGCTTCGTACTTGTCAGCACCGACAAGGCGGTCCGGCCGACGAGCGTCATGGGCGCGACCAAGCGACTTGCGGAGCTCGTCCTCCAGGCACTCGCAGCGAACTCGGGCGAAACCTGCTATTCGATGGTACGCTTCGGCAACGTGCTGGGCTCGAGCGGATCGGTGGTGCCACTCTTCCGGCAGCAAATCCGGGAAGGGGGACCGGTCACGATCACGCATGCCGAGATAACGCGCTATTTCATGACGATACCTGAAGGGGTGCAACTAGTATTGCAAGCAAGTATCATGGCGAGTGGTGGGGAAGTCTTCGTGCTCGACATGGGTAAGCCTGTGCGGGTCTACGATCTTGCTCGTAATATGATCGAACTATCGGGGCTTTCGATCCGCTCTCCCGAAGCTCCCGATGGCGATATCGAAGTCGAGATCGTTGGTCTGCGCCCCGGTGAAAAGCTGTATGAGGAATTACTGATTGGTGCCAACGCGGTGGCCACGGCGCACCCCCGGATTATGAAGGCGACGGAGACCTTTCTTCCGTGGGAATTTTTGGAGAATCGCCTCGAGCAGCTGCAGCTGGTGCTGAAGGCCCAAGACGCGGTAGGTGTGCGTGCATTTCTCGCCGAATTAGTCCCAGAATACGATGCCGGTAAGCTGACCGACTGGGTTTCTCTGAAACGATCTACTGCCGAGGAGGAAGACATGGTCATGATGAGCGCCCACGCCTCCAAAGGAGTTGCATCGACCGTCGACCACACGATGGGCGATGTAGCTGCATAAGATTATTAGGAGAACGACGGCGCTACTCAAACCGTGACCATGCGGGATCTCGAATGCTGACACGGGATATCTGCGTGCACTTGGATTCCACTGCCCGCCAATCACGCTGAATGTTCGCTTGCTGTTGGGATCCTCGATGCACTGCGGAATGCGGATGCGCACGTGGCGAACGTTGCATGGCGTCACGTGGTTGCCCATCGTCATCGGCACACCTGCTGGAATGCGCCCGTAAACGGAGATTGGCTGTGCCGCTCGGGTTCCCGCCCCGACGCCGTATCAACGCCAGGGGAATTGCCCAAGACTATGTAACAATTGATTACCGCCGTTATGATCTGGCCTTGCCGGAGTAATCCTGTCCATAGTCGGATCACGGTCGTCAGATGCGAGCGGAGCCGCCCGAGCGGACCAAAGCTTGGAATGTGATTGCCGAAAGTGCCACCTATCAGCTTGCATAGATGCTGACTTGGCCTTCACATCTGAAACAGCGACGAAACGGCCTGCAGGTAGCGCTGCCGATTAAGTTCAACTCGGGGTCGCCGGGCACCCCCGGCATGAAGAATTAGAACGTCATTAAGGACCTACGCGTCTGCCTTGCCCTATAAACGCGACCCGTCGGGACGTCGTCAAGTGGAAAGGCGTCGGTTCTTG
>Ga0105240_10012665_pt1 | contig 11626 bp, 8 predicted proteins | sample KBSC54metaG_FD_80426 | JGI IMG/M metagenome (GOLD analysis project Ga0105240, IMG submission 80426) | Corn rhizosphere microbial communities from Kellogg Biological Station, Michigan, USA - KBS C5-4 metaG | ecosystem: Host-associated > Plants > Roots > Rhizosphere > Soil | place: Michigan, USA...
AGTTGGACCAGGTAGCCGGTGCAGGCGGGATCGGCGTTCAGCTCGTCGACGGCGGCCTCGACCTGCTCCTGGGTGGCGTCTGCCGGGAGGTCACGCCGGATGCTCGCGATGCCGATCTCGGCGCAGTCGCGGTGTTTCGCGGCGACGTACCAGGAACTGCCGGGATCGTCGCCGACCAGGACGGTGCCGAGACCGGGCGCGATCCCCCGCTCGCGTAGTGCCGAGACACGCGCGGCCAGCTCGGTCTTGATCGTCGCCAGGGTGGCCTTGCCGTCGAGAACTGTCGCCGTCACGTCGAATCATCCTGCCAGGACTTCGTCATCGAGCTGCGCGCTCGCAACGTCAGTGGAAGAAGTGCCGGGTCCCCGTGAAGTACATCGTGACGCCGGCCTTGGTCGCGGCCTCGATCGTCTCGTCATCGTGGATCGATCCGCCGGGTTGCACTATCGCCGCGACGCCGGCTTCGAGCAGGATTGTCGGTCCGTCGGCGAACGGGAAGAAGGCGTCGGACGCCGCGACGGAGCCCGCGGCGCGCTCGCCGGCCCGCGACACGGCCAGCCGGCACGAGTCGACCCGGTTGACCTGCCCCATGCCGATTCCGACGGTTGCGCCGTCGCGCGCGAGGACGATGGCGTTGGACTTCGCCGCCCGGGCAGCGCGCCAGGCGAAGGCGAGATCAGCGAGCACAGCCGGTTCGGCGGCCGGACCGCAGGCCAGGGTCCAGTGAGCGGGGTCGTCGCCGGACGCCCGGATGCGATCGATCGTCTGCACCAGCAGGCCACCCGAGACTGCTCTGGTCTCGAGAGTGTCCGCGTCGCCTCTGGGCGCCGCGACCAGGATCCGGAGGTCCTTCTTCTTCTCCCAGAGCTCGAAGACGCCGTCTTCATAGGCGGGCGCGATGATCACCTCGGTGAAGATGGTGCGTAGTTGCTCGGCCATCTCCTTCGTGACGGCCCGGTTGCACGCGACGACGCCCCCGTAGGCGCTCACGGGATCGCACTCGTGCGCCCGTCGATGAGCCTCGGCGATGTCGGCGCCGATGGCGATCCCGCACGGATTGGCATGCTTGATGATCGCCACGCAGGGCTCGGCGAAGTCGTAGGCGGCACGCCAGGCGGCGTCGCCGTCGACGTAGTTGTTGTAGCTCATCTCCTTGCCAGCCAGCTGTTCGGCGTTGGCGACTCCGTAGTCCAGGCCCGGCGTGATGTAGAGGGCCGCTTTCTGGTGGGGGTTCTCGCCGTAGCGCAGGACGGCCGCCCGCTCGTAGGACTGCGCGAGCCAGCCCGGAAAGCCGCTCGCCTCGCCGCCGACGTGATCGTCGGGCGCCACGACGTTGCCCAGCCAGCTGGCCACCGCGATGTCGTAGGACGCGGTGTGCCGAAATGCGGCAGCCGACAGTTGCTGCCGGTCGGCCAGCTCGAACCCGCCGGCGGCCACCGCCCTGAGCGCCTCCGGATAGCGGGACGGATCGACCACGACCGCGACGGACCCGTGGTTCTTGGCACTGGCCCGCACCATGGCGGGGCCGCCGATGTCGATCTGCTCGATCACCTCCGGCGCTGCCGCGCCGGCGGCCACCGTCTCGCGGAAGGGGTACAGGTTAACAACCACCAACTGGAATGTGTCGATGCCGAGCTGGTCGACCGTCTCGACGTGCTCGGGGTCGTTCTGATCGGCTAGCAGGCCGGCGTGCACGTTCGGGTGCAGCGTCTTGACCCGGCCGCCGAGGATCTCGGGGAAACCGGTCACCTCGTCGACCGCGGTCACGGGAATGCCCAGCTCGCGGATGCGGGCGGCCGTGGACCCGGTCGAGACGATCTCGACTCCGAGCTCGTTCAGTCCGGCGGCGAGCTCCGGGAGCCCGGTCTTGTCGTAGACGCTGATCAACGCCCGGCGCACACGGATTCTGCTCACTTGGTCAGGTCCTCACACAGTTGTCGGATTGCTTGAACATAAAGGGGTTTCTCGACGGCTTGGACGCGAGCCCGTAGCCGTTCCTCGTCGTCGCCGTCCTCGATCGGCACGCTCTGTTGAGCAATGATCGGGCCGGTGTCCACGCCCTCGTCGACCCAGTGGACGGTGACGCCGGTCGTGCGGGCGCCCGCCACCAGCGCGTCACGGACGGCATGCGCGCCCGGGAACGCCGGGAGCAGCGCCGGGTGGGTGTTGACGATCCGAAATCGGCGCACGACCGACGGGGCGAGCACGCGCATGAAACCGGCCAGCACCACCAGGTCGGGCTCGTACCGAGAGACCTCACTGGCCAGAACCTCGTTCCACAGCCCGCGGTCAGCGAAGTCGGCGAAGGCGACTGCGAACGTGTCGACACCCGCGCCTTCGGCGCGCTGCATCGCACCACAACCCGGGACGTCGGTGCCGGCCGCGACGATCGGAAGCCCCGCGTCGAGTAACGCCTGCAGCGTGGAGCCGCTTCCCGAGGCGAGCACAACGAGTCGGGGCGGCACAGGCCACAACCCTACCGAGTGACACGGTCAGCTCTGGCTGGTGGCCAGTTCCTGCTCCGGCACGGCCGCCTCGTCACCGGCGCCGCGACCCAGCCGCTGCCAGCCCCACCAGCCGAGCACGATCAGTTCCCCCACGAAGGCGACGACGACTGCGCTGGTCAGAGCCAGCCGCCACGGCGACGCGCCGACCACCTGCAACCGGCCGGGGCCTGCCGACCCGCCACCGAGCCAGGCGAGGAGCGCCATGGCGAGGGCCGTGCAGCCCGCGGTCGCCGCAACGCCCTCGCTCCAGTCGCGAAGCGATCGGGCGCCCTCGCGGCGCACCATCGCGGCGGCGGCGAGGCCCGCCCCCGCGGTGGTGATCGCCATCAGCGCCAGGACCGCCGTGTCAGCCCCGTGGCCCTCGGGCACGGCGCCCAGGATCGGGAAGGCCGGCAGCACGCCGTGGCTGGTCGAGAACGCGCTCACGGAAGTGCCGTCGCCCACCGCGAAGCCGGGGCCGGCGAGGTAGGCCGCACCCGCGATCGACGCGTTCGGGACGCACACGACCCCCAGCACGAGCACCGGGAAACCGGACAGGCCGCCACCGACCTGGCGGGACAAGTCCATCACCCGTCCCGCGTGCCAGACAATCGAGCCGAGCGCCAGCAGCGACCCGGCGGCCAGGTACACGGCCACCGTCGCGCTGGCGCCGCGGAGGCCGCGCCACAAGGGCAGCGGGATGTGCAGGATGATCTCGTCGCCGAGCGGGGAGTCCTTGGCCAGCGCCGCACCCGACACGAGCGCGAACAGCACGGCCGCGGCGAACAGCGTCGGGAGCAGCGACACGTGCGAGGTGCCGAGCCGCGAGAAAGGCACGAGCAGGCCGCAGCACACGACGTAGCCGGCGGTCTGGGTCCCGAGCGCCGCACACAGCTCGGCGGGCTCGGTGAAGTCCTTGGTCGCCTCGGCCAGTGTCCGGCCGGCGCGCCAGGCGATGAAGCCGACGACGCCGGTCATGGCTAGGGGCGTGAAGGCGATCGAGACCTGATTGAGCGTCATTCCGCCGAGGTGCGCGTCCAGAAAGGCGAGCATCCCCGCCTTGATCGCCGAGGTCGGCCGCCCGGAGACGCCGGCGTCCGGCAGCCAGCACAGCACGGCGGCGACCAGGGCGGCGGCCAGTCCGGAGAGAGCCGCGGTGACCCCGCTGCGCGCTGAGATCCACCAGATGGAGCGCTCGGCGGGGGCGGACGACATAGGGTCAGCGTCGCAAAGGAGCGGGACGCATCGGGCTAGGCGCGCCGCCGATGGAGACGACGACCGGGCTTGCCGCGACCCGGCTTGCGACGACTTAGCCCCCGCCGTGGTTCGGAAATCAGACCGAATCGAACCACGGCGAGGGCTAAGAGGATGGTGGCTACTGAGGCGGTCCGTAGTTCTGGGGCGGCGGGTAACCGCCCGGCGGCGTCCCATATCCGCCGGCCGGCGGGGAGGACGGGCCCTTCTCCCACGGCAGCTTGCCACCAGTGGCCTTCAGCCGCACGACTGACAAGGCGACGCCGGCGATGATGAAGATCAGGTCGATCCAGTAACCGAAGCCTCGTCCCGTGCTGATCCCCAAGCCCGAGGGAACGCTCTCCGGAAACACGACCAAAGCCAGGATCACGAACAGCAACGCGACCGCCCAGACGGCCAGCGACGTGAGCCGTATTGGAAAGGGTAGGCGGACCGTAGGCACGAAAAGTTCCATCGCCAGAGCTGCGCCCGCGACCAGCGCGAGCAGGGCCGCCGCCCAGCCGAAGAACCCGTGCCAAGCGCTTTCGTGGCCACCGTAGCTATAAGTCTGACCGGCGATTCGCGAGCTCACCGAAATCGTGTAATAGCTGAAAAAGGAGAAGATGAACGCGAGGAACGCGAGCGCCAAGATCGCCCAGTCCATCGGGTTCACGGCGGCGAGGTTGATCGAGGGGCGCCCGCCTGGCGCTCCGTAGCCGGGTGTTCCGTATGCCGGAGGCGGCGCATAGCCACCCTGCGGAGGCTGGGGCGGAGGCGGCGCATAGCCACCCTGCGGAGGCTGGGGCGGAGGCGGCGCATACCCGCCGCCCGGCGGAGGCGGAGGCGCGTAACCGCCACCCGGAGGACCCTGCGGCGCAGGCGGCGGAGGCGGGGGCGCGTAGCCAGGCGGCGGGGGTACCGGCGGTTGCCCACCGGGCTGAGGCTCCCCCGGAGCCGGTGGTGGTGGTTCGTATGTCATAGCAAGCTCCTATGCGGTGACGCCCCGGAATTGGGCCCTCGCCTGTGAAACTATCGCCAGGCGACGCTTTTGGGCAGGTTTTGACGAGATCTGTCCGGCGAGTCGCATACTTGACCGCGCCGATCAACAGGGGGTTCGAGCCGCTCCCGCGGCCGCGAACCCCCTGCTGATCACCCAACGAGTGAGCTAGGAAATGACCTCTCGGAGGAGTCTGGCGGTCTCGCTCGGCGTCTTGCCGACGCGGACGCCGGCGGCCTCGAGCGCCTCCTTCTTCCCCTGCGCGGTGCCGGCGCCGCCGGAGACGATCGCGCCGGCATGGCCCATCGTCTTGCCCTCGGGCGCCGTGAAGCCGGCCACGTAGCCGACGACCGGCTTGGTGACATTTGCCTTGATGAACGCGGCGGCCCGTTCCTCGGCGTCGCCGCCGATCTCGCCGATCATGACGATGGCCTCGGTCTGCGGATCGTCCTGGAAGGCAGCGAGGCAGTCGATGTGCGTCGTGCCGATGATCGGGTCGCCGCCGATGCCGACCGCCGTCGAGAAGCCGAGGTCACGCAGCTCGTACATCATCTGGTAGGTCAGAGTGCCGGACTTGGAAACCAATCCGACCGTTCCGGCCTGCGTGATGTCAGCCGGGATGATGCCGGCGTTCGACTTGCCGGGACTGATCAATCCAGGGCAGTTCGGGCCGATGATCCGCGTCGACTTGCCCTGGGCGTAGGCCCAGAACTCCGCGGTGTCGTGGACGGCGACGCCTTCGGTGATCACGACGGCGAGCGGGATCTGCGCGTCGATCGCCTCGATCACCGACTCCTTGGTGAACGCCGGCGGCACGAAACCGACCGTCACGTTGGCGCCGGTTTCGGCCATGGCTTCGGCTACCGAGCCGAAGACGGGCAGCACGGCCCCGTCGAAGTCGACCTTGGTGCCGGCCTTGCGGGCGTTCACACCACCGACGACCTGCGCCCCCGAGGCGAGCATCCGCTTGGTGTGCTTGGTGCCCTCCCCGCCCGTGATGCCCTGGACGATGATCTTGGAGTTCTCATCGAGAAAGATGGCCATCTAGTTCACTTCCCCGCGTTCGCGAGCTCGGCGGCCTTGTCGGCGGCCGCGTCCATTGTGTCTACGAGCGTCACTAGCGGATGCGCCCTCTCGTTCAAGATCCGTCGACCCTCGACGACATTGTTCCCGTCGAGGCGCACGACCAGCGGCTTGGTCGCCTCGTCACCCAGCAGGTCAAGCGCGCCGACGATTCCGTTGGCCACGGCGTCGCACGCCGTGATCCCGCCGAACACGTTGACGAAGACCGAGCGCACCTCCGGGTCGTTAAGAATGATGTCCAGGCCATTGGCCATGACCTCCGCCGATGCGCCGCCGCCGATGTCGAGGAAGTTCGCCGGCTTGACGCCGCCGTGCCCCTCGCCGGCGTAGGCCACGACGTCGAGCGTGGACATGACCAGTCCGGCGCCGTTGCCGATGATGCCGACCTCGCCGTCGAGCTTGACGTAGTTGAGGTGCTTCTCCTTCGCCTTCTGCTCAAGCGGGTTGGCCGATGCGACGTCCTCGAATCCGGCGTTGCGCGGCTGCCGGAAGTCGGCGTTGTCGTCCAACGTCACCTTGCCGTCGAGCGCGACGATCTTGGTGCCGTCCCCGTCGCCGACCAGCGCCAGCGGGTTGACCTCGACGAGCGTCGCGTCGGCGCCGTCGAAGGCCTTCCAGAGTGAGACGAGGATAGGGACGACCCGCTCGCCGATCTCAGCCGGGAACTTTCCGGCCGCGACGATCTCGCGGGCCTTCGCCTCGTCGACGCCGGCGATCGGGTCGACCGGCACACGCCCGAGCGCGTCGGGGCGCTCGACGGCGAGCTGCTCGATCTCCATCCCACCCTCATAGGAGGCCATCGCGAGGAAGGTCCGGTTGGTGCGGTCAAGCAGGAAGGAGACGTAATACTCCTCCTTGATGTCGGCTCCGGGATCGACCAGGACGCGGTGCACCGTGAGGCCCTTGATGTCCATCCCGATGATCTGCTCGGCAGCCGTCTTCGCGTCGGCCGGAGTCTTGGCCACCTTCACGCCGCCGGCCTTGCCGCGGCCGCCGATCTTGACCTGCGCCTTGACGACCGTGACGCCACCGATCCGGGCAGCGGCCCGCTCGGCGGCCTCAGGCGTCTCGGCTATTTCACCCAGGCTCACTGGCACGCCGTACTCGGCAAAGAGTTGCTTGGCTTGGTATTCGAAGAGATCCACGCTGGCAATTCCGTTCTCGGGTGGTGATTTTCGACAACTCGCCGTACGACAAGACTCTGACGAAACCCTAGTCCCTTGCCAATCCGCACAAGCGCGCTGGGACCCGATTCACGGGCGATTGGACCTCGGTTGCGGGCTGCGTCACAGCACTTAGCTGGCACTTAGCCGGCTCGCGTGTGATCAACGGTCAGATTTGACCACTCGGATCGCGATTAGGGACCCTGAGACGGCACAATCAGTTATCCGCGAATAGCGGGTCCGGCAGCGCGGCCGAACGTTCGCTACCGCACGACGGAGGGATGCCAATGGCGACGACGGAACTACCGCCGTCAGCCGTTGAGCTCCAAACGCTCGCTCCATTGCCTGCTCCCGACCTGGCGCCGGCCCCTGTCGACACCGCCGCCGCCGGGGCGTCGGGGCGGTCCATGTCGGTGCTGCGGCTGCCGTTCGAGTTGCGCGGCGACAGCACCCGGGCGGTGGTGCTGAGCTGGCTGGCCAGCCGGGCGATCGCGCTGGCGTTGCTCGTCACGCCGGAGTCCAGCGTGGTCGGCGACGTTCCGTATTACGCGCGCAGCATGCGCCTGATGTTTCACGCGACGTCGATTCATCAGACTCTGCAGGAATATCCGCTGCCGGTGCTTGCGATCATGCTGCCGCAGTATCTGATGGCGGCGATGAATCCGCTCGGATTCGCGATCCTGTTCGTCGTCTCCATGTTGGCCGTCGACGCGGTCTTCACGTTCTTTCTCTGGCGGGTCGGCGGGCGCAGGCGAAACGAGGCGGTTCGGTTCTGGTTGTGGTTCGTCCCGGCCATCGGCCCGATGGCGTATTTCCGATTCGACCTGATCCCGGCGATGCTCGCGGGCGCCGCTGTGCTCGCGGCCGCGCGACGGCCGGCTTGGTCGGGCGCGCTGACCGCGATCGGCGCCGCGCTGAAGCTGTGGCCAGCGCTGATGCTCCCCAGCTTCCTGCTGCGGCGCCTCGACCGCCGTCCGGTGCTCAAGGGCTTCTTCCTGACGGGCGCCCTGATCGCGGTGGCCGCGTTCGCCATCGGCGGCTGGGAGCGGATGTTGTCGCCGCTGCACTGGCAGGGCGGTCGGGGCTTGCAGATCGAGTCCGTCACCGCGACTCCGTTGATGTTGGCCTGGGCCATCCACCCGCGCTCGCCGTGGGACATCCGGGTGAGCAACTACAAGGCCTACGAGATCTTCGGCCCGGGCGTGCACACCGCGGTCACGATCTCCACCGCGCTGACGGCGCTCGGCCTCGGCATCCTCGGCTGGCTCTGGTATCGCGCCCGAATGCTGCCGTCGGTGTCCGCCGAGACGGTCGCGTGGCTGTTCCTGGCGACGGCCGCCATGGTCACGATCACCAACAAGACGCTGAGCCCGCAGTACATCCTCTGGCTCGGCGGACCCCTCGCCGCGTTGCTGGCCCGGTGGCCTCAGGACCCCGAGGTGCGCAAGGCGGCGCGGACCCTGCTGATTATCTGCGTGCTCACGCAGGCTGTCTTCCCGCTCACCTACAACCACATCGTGCGCGCCGATCACCTTTCGATCGTCGCCATGCTCGTGCTCACGTTGCGCAACGTCCTGCTGATCAGGCTGACCTGGATCGCCTGTTCCCGAGTGCTGCACCAGACCGGCCAGGACGACACGCCGGAGGAGCCGGCGCCCAGGGCGGCTGTCGCCGACCGTGTCGGCTGAGGCGGCCGAGCCGCGCACCAGTCGTCGTGAATGGTTGTCGGTCCTCGGGCTCAGCGCGGGGTTGCTTGCCTTCTACGTGACGTACTCGATCAGTCGAGTGACGACGTACCTGGCGTCTGGCTACGACCTGGGGATCTTCGACCAGGCTGTTCGGGCCTACGCGCGCTTCCAGGCCCCCGTCGCCCCGCTGAAGGGGCGCGGTTACAACGTGCTCGGCGACCACTTCCACCCGATTCTTGTCGTGGTCGCGCCGCTGTACTGGATCTGGGACAGCCCGATCGTGCTCTTGGTCGTCCAAGCCGTCTTGTTGAGCGCGACGGCGCCGCTCGTGTATCGCTTCACCCGGCGGCGGGCCGGGCACTGGCTCGCGCTCGTCGTCGCGGCGGCCTTCGGAGTCGGCTGGGCCGTCCAATCGATGATCGACTTCGACTTCCACGAGATCGCGTTCGCCGTTCCGCTGCTCGCGCTGGCCATTGACGCGCTCGACCGCCGTGCCGATCGAGCGCTGCTCGTCAGCGCCGGCTTGCTCCTGCTGGTTCGCGAAGACATGGGTCTGCTCGTGATCGTCCTCGGGATCATCCGGGCCTCCACGCGGGTGGAGGGCCGGCGTAGCTGGCGAAGCGCTCGGCCAGGGCTTTTCATGATCGCGGTCGGCGCACTCGGGTACGTGCTGGTCACCGAGGTGGCGATTGCGCACTTCGCGCCGGACCGGCATTTCGCGTACTGGCAGTACACCGAGCTTGGCTCCAACCTGCCGAACGCGCTCGGCAACCTGATCTCGCATCCGTGGAAGGCGGTCAGGCTGTTCTTCAGCCCCAGCGACAAGACGATCAGCTTGGCGTACCTGCTGTTGCCCCTGCTGTTGCTCCCCTTGCGATCGCGATACGCGTGGCTCGCCCTCCCGCTGCTGGCCGAGCGCTACTACAACTTCCGGCCCGAGCTGTGGACGACCCACTACCACTACAGCGTCCTGCCCTGGGTGGTTCTCGTGCTGGCAATGGTCGACGGCTCCGGCCGGCTCGGACTGCTGCGGGCCGCCTGGCCTCGACGAGTCCTCATCGGCTGGTTGCTCGTCGTGCCGGTGTGGCTGACGGCGTACGGCCACACCGCGCCTTCCGACGTCCGCCGAATGATCACGGGCGCGGCCTGGCGAACCGACGCGCACACCGCGGCCCAGAAGGCCGTGGTGGCGCGCATCCCCTCCGACACCTGTGTCGCTGTCGACGACCGCCTCGCCGTGCATCTCGACAAGCGCGATTACGTCACCCTCGCCGATCTCAGCTTCGACGGCTCCGATTTCATCGCGCTGGATTCCCGCTTCGCCTCCGTGGGGGGCAACAACGGGCCGCCGCCTGCCCAGGTCCTGACAGCGTCGCGCGCGGACGGTTATCGGGTCGTCTTCAGCCAAGACTCGTTGACGCTGCTCCAGAGTCCGAGATACGCCGGTCCGTCGCGGGCGTGCCGGGCCACCGGGCCGGGTCGCGCCGGTCCCTGACTCGCCGCCGGGCAGGCGATCCGTCGCCGCCGGCCAGGCGATCCGTCGCCGCCGGCCAGGCGATATCCGGCGCAGCCGGGCGGGCCCGCGGCCCAGGTCCCCTCGCCGCGGGCGCGCTCGACTGCGCCCTATCGAGAGGAACGAGCAGGACGCCCATTTGATACGGGCAATGGAATGTCGGATGGAACGATTGGGCCCAACCCTGAGCAGATGTTGAGACTTTTCAACGCTCGGGCACAGAACGGGCCGGTCCGAGCGTTGAACCACACAGACGCGACGGCGGGCGACGTGGCCGGAGTCCCCCCGAGTCGGCGAGCCCCCGCCGCGTCGTGACGAGAAGAGCCGTATGGCGCGGCAGACTAATCTCGACCAGTGATCGACGCCGACGAGCCGACGATCTGCCTGAAGGTTCTCAGCCAGGTCGAAAAACTACCACCGGACGACCCGGACGCCGTTGCGATTCGCCGGGCGACGGCCGGCATCTTCAAAGAGGTGAAGCGCGCGCGTCGCATCGCTCGACGCGACGCGATCAGCGCCGCCGACCAGGCAGTCGTGGCCGCCACCGCGACCGGTTCGCCACAACGCGTCGACGACGAGACCGAAGGCATCCCGCTCGTCTCCAACGCCGCGGGCGCGCTCGCCGGGACGTACATCCGCCCGCGTCCGTGCTACATCTGCAAGCAGGATTACACCGAGGTGGACGCGTTCTACCACCAGCTGTGTCCGTCCTGCGCCGCGATCAACCGCGGTCACCGCGATGCGCGGACCGACCTCGCCGGCCGTCGCGCGCTCCTGACCGGCGGCCGGGCCAAGATCGGCATGTACATCGCGCTGCGACTCCTGCGCGACGGCGCCTACACGACGATCACCACGCGTTTCCCGAATGACGCCGTCCGCCGCTTCCGGGCCATGCCGGACAGCGCGGAGTGGCTGCACCGGCTACGCATCGTCGGCATCGACCTCCGCGATCCGGCGCAGGTGGTCGCCCTGGCCGATTCCGTGGCAGCCGCCGGCCCGCTGGACATCCTGATCAACAACGCGGCGCAGACCGTTCGCCGCTCGCCCAATGCCTACGGCCCGCTCGCCGCGGCGGAACGCGAACCGTTGCCGGCCGGACCGCTGCCGGAGCTGCTCACCTTCGATCACATCTCAGACGCCCACCCGCAGGCGATCGCGGGTTCGTTGGCCGAACACCCGCTGCCGCACACGATCACCGGCGATCAGCTGTCCCGCCTGGCGCTCGTCGCCGGCTCCGCCACCGCCGGCCGGAGCGGGATCGCGATCGACGCCGGCGGCCTGGTGCCCGACGTCAACACGGTCAACAGCTGGACGCAGCGGGTCGACGAGATCGACCCGCTCGAGCTCCTCGAAGTCCAGCTCTGCAACGCGACCGCGCCGTTCATCCTGATAAGCCGACTCCGAGCGGCGATGGCGTCCAGCCCGGCGCGGCGCAAGTACATCGTCAACGTCTCGGCCATGGA
>Ga0105240_10012667_pt1 | contig 11624 bp, 9 predicted proteins | sample KBSC54metaG_FD_80426 | JGI IMG/M metagenome (GOLD analysis project Ga0105240, IMG submission 80426) | Corn rhizosphere microbial communities from Kellogg Biological Station, Michigan, USA - KBS C5-4 metaG | ecosystem: Host-associated > Plants > Roots > Rhizosphere > Soil | place: Michigan, USA...
GCCATCCTTTTCCGCGATACCAACGATCTTGTAGCCGTGCTCCATCATCAGGCGGGCGGCATTCGAACCGACGTTCCCAAAGCCCTGAATGATTACCCTGCAGCCATCCACAGGCATATTCAAGTAGCGCAGGCTCTCGTCGCACACGATCATCACACCGCGGCCCGTCGCCTCGATCCGGCCGCGCGATCCGCCGATATTCAGCGGCTTGCCCGTCACCACGCTCGTGACCGTGCGGCCCATGTGCATGGAATAGGTATCCATGATCCACGCCATCGTCTGTTCGTTCGTGTTCACATCGGGAGCAGGCACATCCTTTTCGGGCCCGATAAAGTCGACGATCTCAGCCGTATAACGCCGCGTCAGCCGCTCGAGCTCGCCCTGGCTCATCTTCTTGGGGTCGCAGATCACTCCGCCCTTGGCGCCGCCGAACGGAATGTTCACCACAGCGCACTTCCATGTCATCCACGCGGCCAGCGCGCGAACCTCATCCAGCGTTACTTCCGGCGAGTAGCGAATGCCTCCCTTGCCTGGACCCCGCGCGATGTTGTGCTGAACTCGAAAGCCGGTGAACATCTCAATCCGGCCATCATCCATCGCTACTGGAAAGTGAACGATGATTTCGCGCGTCGGTGTCCGCAGCAGCTTCCAGAGTCCGTCATCCAGATTGAGCTTGCGTGCTGCGAAATCAAACCGCGCGCTTTGCGCCTCCCAGGGATTAATCTCCTGGTCTAACGACATGGTGGGTGTTGCTGGTGCCATACAGTCTCCAATTCTTTCTTTCCCCGCTGCCATCTCGTAGAGGCGTCGGGACTTTCCGGGTTACGCGAATCACAACCCTCTTGAGCGGCTACGGCGCCTCCGCCAGTGGTCTCTGGGTACTGGAAATTGCCGGCCTCTGCCCAAACCTTTGTGAGTCTAGGCTCACAGCATAGGGTCGTCAAGCCGCAGCGAACCACGATGGGAACCCTGGGTACTCGCCCGGTTCCTCAACGGTCGACTCAGCCGATTTTGGGTGTCAGGTAGGTTGTGAAGGGACGAGGACCCAGACCAAATCCCCATCCATCCCGGTCCGGGTGATTCTCTGGGTACGAGCGGAACTTCTGTCTCGCATACAGATATTTCGATGTAATCCGCTGACGGTAAGATGGTTATTGCCCTACAACGTTGGTAACCGAGCAGTTGGAGGAAGGTACCGTGCTCTCACAAAGGCTGGGCTACACTCAACCTGAGTCCCATGCCCGCCTCCAGACCAGCTTGTTCCGTTGCCACAGCCACGGAAAACGAACTTCCCACCCTATCTGGAGACCGGATGTCCTCGACTGACAGGATCGTGCTGATCGACGACGACCGCGTCGTTGGCGAAATCGTCTCCGGACTGGCCGCGTCGATGGGCCTGCAGTGCGCGGTGACCCGAACGCCCGATGAGTTCTTCCGGCATGTAGGACCCGAGACAGGGGTCATCATCCTCGATCTCGTGATGCCTGAAATGGACGGCATCGAGATTCTTCGCCTTCTCGGGGAGCGCCAATGTAAGGCCCGCATTATCCTCATGAGCGGCATCAATATTCGCGTCATCGAAACCGCGAAGAAGCTGGCTCAGTCGCTCGGACTGACGGTGATCGGGCACCTGCAGAAGCCTTTTCCGATCCCGCACCTTCAGCAGATGCTTACGGCAAACTTCTCAGCGGACAAACCTGCCGCTGCGGAAAAGGAAGAGCAACTCGAGATTCCGGACGCAGACCTTTACCGCGCACTCGAGCGGAAAGAGTTCGTCGTCTACTACCAGCCGCAGATTAATATCGCAACCGGCATCGTTACCGGCGTCGAGGCGCTTTCCCGCTGGAATCACCCGGAACTCGGTCTCGTCTTCCCAGACAACTTCATTTCGCGCATTGAGAATCTCGGCCTGATGGACAACTTCTGCTGGGCCACGGCCGAACGCGCTCTCGATGAAGTAAAGCAGTTCTCCGTCGCCAACGGCCACCTTCCGCGCCTTGCCATCAACGTCTCCGTCAGCTCGCTGCGCGATCTCAAGTTCCCCGACATCTTCATGAACCTCGCCCGCAAATACGACTTCCCTGCCGAGCGCATCGTTCTTGAAATTACCGAGTCCGGGTTGATGGAGTTCTCGCTTGCGCTGGACGTTCTGACCCGCCTGCGCATGCGCAATTTCCAGCTTTCAATTGATGACTTCGGCACCGGCTACTCGATGATGAAGCAGTTGCAGAACGTTCCCGCCATCGAACTCAAAATCGACAAGACCTTTGTCATGCATATGCACTCCAATCATGCCGACCTCGTGATGGTGGAGAAGATTATTGAGATGGGCCACGAACTCGAAATGGAAGTCATCGCCGAGGGCGTTGAAACCGACGAGCAGCTCAAGATGCTACGTGAGCGTGGTTGCGATGGCGTCCAGGGTTACCTCTTCAGCCGCGCGCTGCCACCGAATGAGCTTGTCGAATGGCTGCAGAACTACCGCGCGCAGAAGCTCCACTAATCCACATTTGAAACCGAATCCGATAAAGGTAATTAGGCCTGTGAATTCTGCATGCAGCGTTCCAGAAATTCACGCAGGTTAGCCTTTGATGGACTTGAGTTCGCCTTCCGGGCGCTTCCGCGACAAACAAGACTCTCTCAGGGTCTGCCGCCGGTCCAAGTATTATGAATAGGCGCCTTGAAGACATCGATCATTGAGTTCGCTCTCGGCACGGCCATTATCGTCGGCGTCTTTCTGCTCGGCGATTTGCTACACCGCATCGGTGTGCCGATCCCGGCAGGTGTGCTGGGCCTGCTGCTTTTCTATGCCGGATTGCAACTGCGAGTCGTCAGGCTGGAGTGGGTTGAGCGTGCCGCAGGATTTCTATTGCGCCATATGGTCCTGCTTTTCGTTCCCCTCACGGTAGGACTGATGGATATGGGCGGAGTGCTTTCGCGGCAGCTGGGTACCATCTGCCTGAGCCTTGCTGTGAGCTTCGTTGCCGTGCTGCTCGTAACTGGATGGCTGGGCGAACGGTCGCTGAGATCGGGGAACGAAGAACCCGGTGCGGAGGAATCTTCGTGATCCGTTCGCACCTGTTGGCAACCTCGTCGGTGAGTGTCGTCTTGACAGTGGTTTGCTACGCGCTGGCTTTGCGAGTTCATCGCAAGTGGCGCGCCTTTCCTCCGATTGTCGGCGCGTGCATCCCGATCATGGCAGCTCTCTGGCTTCTGCGCGTGCCCTACGCCGAGTACAACCGTGGAGGCGCTTTTCTCACGTGGTGGCTGGGCCCGGCTACGGTTGCTCTGTCGGTTCCCATGTACCGAAACGGAGTGGCGCTTCGCGGAATGCTGCCCAAGATTTCTCTTGTTGTACTCGCAGGCTCCGTCACAGGAGTGGTCACCGCTGGAGGAACCGCGTGGTTGCTCGGCGCGCCCTTACCCATCATCATGTCGACGGTGCCCAAGTCTGTTACGACGCCAATCGCAATTGAGGTTTCACGCCAGCTCAAGGGTATTCCGCAGATCACCATCGCTATGGTCATCCTCACCGGGGTTCTCGGCGCGGCCTCTGGAACCTGCCTCCTGAGGCTTGCCCGGATCCGCAACGATCGAGCCGTCGGAGCGGCAATCGGCACATCATCGCACGGCATCGGAACCGCCAGCCTCATTCGCCATTCGGAGATGCAGGCCGCAGTCTCATCCTGGGCAATGGCGGCTGCCGGCGTGTTTACGTCGATTCTTGGCGCGTTATTATCGTTCTTCCTGCGCTAATCGGAGCGCGCCTGCTCCGGATCACCATTTCACCGCGTCCACTCACCTCGCTTGCTGCATAATCAGAGTCGTTGCGGCGACCTCATTCCATCCCCGGACTTCTACTCTGCTGGACCGCATTCGTCTTGAGTGCGATCAGCGGAACGGGCGCAGCATGTGCGCAATCCCCGACTGCCAGCTCCCAAAGTCCCGGCGTAATCCAATTCGACGCGGCTTCGATCAAACCCGCGCAACCCGGGGCCGATAAAACTTTGTTCGGTATCACTCCTGACGGCATCTCCGTCTCGAATGCTCCGCTTCGCATGATTCTGGAGAAGGCACTCGGGGTAGATGAGAAGCACCTCACGGGCGCGCCCTTGTGGGTAAACACGACTCGATACGACATTGAGGCAAAGGTCGCACCGGAAGATGCACCGCGGCTCAACAACCTGAAAGGTACTGATCGCGATGCCATGTTGGTAGCTCTGCTCGCGGAGCGGTTCAACCTGAAGTATCACCACGAGACACGCGTGCTCCCCGTCTACGCACTGGTCTTCGCAAAGGGCGGACCAAAGATGCCGAGAGGCGAACCCGACGAAGAGCCCAGCTCGAAGCCCCAAGATTCTGACGCAGACCGGGCCGGAACTCCCAGCAAGGAGCACCACAAGGTGATGACCACGCCCGGTCATATCGAAGCCGACAGCCTGCCGATGTACATACTCGCTGACCAGCTCACGAGGCTCAACGCTCTCGGCCGACCCGTGATCGACAAGACAGGCCTCGCTGGCAATTACAACTTCACTCTGCAATGGACGGCGGACAACCTGCCCTTCCCCATACTGCACGACCCCGGCGGTCTCGACGCCGCAACTGCGAAAGACGACAACTCGCCGTCATCGCTCATCACCGCTCTCGAGGAGCAGCTTGGCCTGAAGGTCGTGCCGCAGAAGGATCGCTCCGACATAATCGTGATTGATCACATCGAGCCGCCGTCACCAAACTAGAAGCGCCGCGCAACTATCAAGACGCACCAAAAAAAGACGCGCCCGCTCAAGTTTCAACAACTCTCTGCGGGCGCAATGACGCTACTTGATCGTTCCGTTCAGCGCCGAAGGGAAGAACGCTCCGCCCGTCCCTGCGGCTCCGCCACCGTACACAATGCTCAGCACCTGGGTGGTGTTCCGGGCGTAGGTCATCCCGTTGCTGTCGCAATCGACAATGGTAGATGCACCGCCGCTGACGCTCACCCCGATATCGTCGTTATTGGTGCCGTCGAGCTTTGCGCGGGTCATCGCAATCGCCTGCGAAGCAGACTGAGCAGCCGCACCGGCCTGGAAAATGCGAGTGCGGACGCCGGCAGCGTGATAAGCCTCCACGTTGTGAATGCCGACAGCCTTATCTAGAATTGTTTTGCTGCTGAGCAGTCCCGCAGCGCCCTGGTACGCCGTCACGCCCACATCTTCGAAGATGAAGGCGCCTAGCAGGAAGTTCGTCTCGCTCGCAAACGGATCGAACGTTGCGCCCAGACCCGCAGCCGCCGCCAGTGCGTTGAAGCTGTTCAACAGATCGATGTTGGGCATCGCAATCGCGTTTGCCCCAAGCGCGGTCTGCAGAAACTTCACATGGTTCTGCTCGTCCATCGCAATCTCTGTTGCGAACTGCTGGAGGGACGGCGTTGTGAACGGCACCTTTGCCCCGGACTTCACCGTTACGGTTCCCCCCGCCGAGCCTCCGCCGCCCTTGGTCGAGATCCCCGCCTGATCGAGCGTCATTCCTGTCGTCGCCAGTGTGTAGAACTGCGCTTCAAGAAACTCCAGATTCAATGCAAAGTTGAGAATGTCGTTATCCGTGGGAGCTGCTGATTGCGCGAAAGCCTTCGTTCCCAAAGCAAATCCAGCCAGCGCTGCGCTTCCAAAGAGGACCGCGGAACGGCGCGATCGGCTCTCCCCGGACTCCTCGATTGCAGTTTTCTTCTCGTCGAAGTGTTCCATGAACCTTCCTCCTTCTTAGGAAGCCGAAGCTTTGATGGTGCCGTTGAGGCCGTTGGGGAAGAACCCGCCCTTGCTTACAAAGCCAGATGCAGGGTTGAGATAGACGATGTGCAGAACCTGGTCCGCCGTTCGGTCGTAAGAGATCGAATTGGAATCCGCGGCAACGATGTGCGATGCGTCCAGCGTGGTCTCTGCACCGCCTCCGGCCGAAGCACGCAGCGCCGAGATCTTGTTCGCGAAACCAAGGTAAGGATCGCCCAGTTCAGCAATCAGTGTGCGGATGGTCCCCGCGTGATACGCCTCCGTCGCAAGAATGCCGGCCGCGGCCGCGAGATTGTTCTTGTCTGAGAGCAGGCCCGCCGCGCCGTGATACGCAGTGACGCCGACGTCTTCAAACACGAACGCGCCCACCAGAAAACTGTTCTCATCCGCGAATGGATTGAAGGCTGATCCGATGCCTGCAGCCATGGCAGCCGCGTTGAAGCTGTTAGTCAGGTCTATTGCGGGTCGGCTCACAGCGGCAGACCCGAGTGCCTTGCGCAGGAAGCGGACGTGCTCCTGCTCGTGGTTGGCAATCTCCTGCGCATACTGCTGGATCGCCGGCGTTTTGAACGAAACGGCCGCTCCTCCGGTGACATCAGCCGCGCCAGATCCGGCATCCGTTGATGAAAGGCCTGAGCCCGTAACCGCGCGAAGGTAGAACTCAGCCTCAAGATATTCGAGGTTGAGGGCGAAATTCAGAATGTCTGCGTCTGTAATTGGTGGCGATACGATGGGTGAAGTCGTTCCGGACATGTCGCTGCTGCCGCCGCAACCGGCGACTGCTGCCACAGCAGCCGTCATACCTGCTCCCGCGAGAAACCTGCGCCGCGAGAGATCTTCCGTGAAGAGCTTAGAGAGCTTATTCACGTGTGAGGCCTCCTTTTGAGCGTGCACACAGGAAGGGGAGCGTGCATCTCGCTCAAAGGTTGAACGGACTCGGCCTGCGAATGGATTTGCATGAAGTAGTTCTTTGTTGAACTCGTCAACAAAATTGGCCCTGAACTTCGTGATACTTCCAGGCGCATTGCAAGCGACTCTGAAAAGCCTAAATCCAGTGACGCTTCGCTCGAATTCAAGCCACGGAGTCAGCTTCGTACCTATTCTGCTTCCGTCTTGTTCGCCGTAGTTCGTGCACAAGTGAGTTCCATTGCGCTCTCGATTGCGTATCAGCGAACCAACCCCACCGCTACAACCTCCATCACAGCCAACGTCTCGCTTGGGGCCGAAGACAATCACCTGATCGCAATCGGTTTCATAGCTGACACGGCTCGAAACTCCGGTTTCCTCTGCAAACTACCCAACACGAAGGACTCCCCCGAATGTCTCTGCGCAACCTTCTCCTTATATCTTCATCACTCATCATCGGTACGCTGCTTTCAACCCCTTCTTTCGCCCAGCAAGACGACTCATCGTCGCAGCCCAATTCGTCTCGGCAATCGCAGGACAGTGGCACGATCGAGGGCACAGTCGTAGCATCAAGCCGCACCAGCTTCGTAGTCCGGTCCGGCGACAATCAGTTCCATGTATTCACGTTTGACCGCGACACGAATAAACCGCGTGCTCTCGCAGTCGGGTCGCAGGTGCGCGTCGATTCCGATGCGGGCGACGACACCGGCGCGCGTCATGCTACCAACGTCACTGTCACCGATCAGGCGCAGAGCTCCGGCACGTCCAGCTCAGGCAATGCATCGACTTCCCCCAACCGGAATGCTGCTCCCGTCCCGCCGCAGGTGCGGAACGTTGAGAACGATATTCGACGTGAAGCGCGCCGCTGGCGGCTGGGTGCACGGGCCGGAGTGGGACTCAATCCGGAACTCGTGATGTTCGGCGTGCACTCGCAGATTGGGCCGATCATGTCGCGAAACGTTTACTTCCGTCCCAACGCAGACTTCGAGTGGGGTGAGATCACGGACATGGTCGCGCTCAACCTTGAAGCTGTCTACCGGTTCCAGCATGGGCGTCGAGGCACCTGGTCGCCTTACATCGGCGCCGGTCCCGCGTTGAACTTCATCCACCAGAGCTTCAGCACATCCGGCAGCCGCGAGCGGAACATCTCGTTCGGCAATTTTGACTATGAGACCGGCTTCAACATCCTGATGGGATTTGAAAATCGCCGAGGCACCTTCTTCGAAGTGAAGACGAGCCTGTACTCGCAGCCGGCGCCTGTGCTGCACCTGATTATCGGAAAAAACTTCTAAACGAGAGATTCCGGTAAGCACCGCCGATGGCCGAGCGAGATCGTCCCCCGACGATCGGCTCGGCCATTCGGCTTTTCAGAGATTCGTTCGGGGACGTCTCCTCCTGGAGGAAGGACTCAACGGCTGCGCTTCACGTTGTTCACCGTCGTTGAGAACATGTCCGCCAGGTTCTCAGCCGCCCATACCAGGGACGATGCCCACATCGCCGAGATGGTGGAACGCGGATCGGGACTTGATCTCCTGCACCACAGCGCAGCAGTTTGCGCGGCCGCATCGAAATCCGCAGGCACTCTGATGTCAGCCGGTATCGTAATAGCTTGCTTCGTACTTGTTGATGAGTGAACTGTCATCGCGTCATCTCCAATCAACACACGATTAGCCGAAAGCTTCATGGGGAAAGCCTGGGCTCCGTTCATCGATCGCTCGTCTTCGTCACCGCAACAATGCTGCGCGGCGACGAAATCGAAGCCTATTTGTTTACGAGTCCGTGCGCGGAAGAATAGAGCCGAGCCTCTTCGGGTGTTTCGATCAGCCGAACCGAGTCAAGACAAGCGGTGAGCACGCGCTTGGCATGGACCACGCCCTGATCCTGCGGTCCGTATGTCTCTTCTAAGTCCCTTACCGCTTCATAGACACTGCTGAGCAGTCGCGTCGTGGATGGGCTCATTGCACCCCCCAAATATTCAGTTATTCAGTTCCGGGTTCTTGGGCCGATGCGCTTTCGATGTACGGCTTCCAGCGATGGTTGCCCACCCCGCGGTCTAGGTCCTCATTCCGTTCTCAGAACTCTCATGGGTGAGAGCGATGCGGCACGCCTTGCTGGCAGAAAGCACGCAAGGATCGCGGCGCAGAGAAGAACGGCGGCAACAGAAAGAAAAGCTCCCACATCGAGAGGCTGCACTCCGAAAAGGATGCTCTGCATTGCGCGTCCGACGAAGTAGGTGCCGACCAGCCCGAGAGCCAGGCCGATGGCTGCGAGCAGCACGCCGTCACGAATGATGAGGCGCACAACCCGGTTACGCGTAGCCCCAAGAGCCATCCGAAGCGCGATCTCGTGCGAGCGCTGGGCGACGGAAAATGACATGACGCCGTAGATGCCGAGAGCCGCGAGAAACAACGCAACCGCCGCGAAGCTGGTGAAGAGAATTAGAGTGAATCGCTGGTCTGCCATCGATTCGGTGACGATGTCTTCAAGAGCTTTCGGCTCCGCAAGCGCAACTCCGGAGTCTACCTGGTGCACCGCAGCCGCAACGCTGTTGAGCATCGCGGAAGGGTTCTGGGCGGTACGCACCGCGAAGCCGGCCTGAGGCCACGGGATCTGATAGAACGGGATAAGCATCTCAGGATTCTCATCACGCTGATTGGCAGTGTGCACGTTGTGATAAGTTCCGACGATCTGCCACTTCTGGTAGTCGCCCAACTTCGTGACGCCGGGAATGAGTTCTTCCACTAGGACCCGCTGCTGAAGCGGATCTTTCCCTTTGAGATATTTCTTCACGAAATCCTGGTTAACCATGGCCACCTTGACGGTGGCCGCAGTGTCCTGGTCAGTGAAGCTGCGTCCGGAGATGAGCTGGATACCGAACGCGTTGAAGTAGTCGGGCGTGATCATGCCGAACCCGGTACCCGGACGCTGCGATGGGTCTGCGTAGGTTGGTCCTCCGTCGAGCATGAACGGCATGCCAAATCCGGCTCCGTAGGGCGGCTGTCCGGTCATCGCGGCAACGTGCTCTACGCCGGGGACCGCAGCGATGTGCGCGACAATATCGCGGTAATAGGCGGACATCGCCACAGGATCTTTCGAGCGTGAATCGGGGACAGGCAGAAAGAAGCTGAGAACATGATCCGCCTTGATGCCAAGGTCGACATGAGCCAGATTCCAGAAGCTGTGAATCGTCAGGCCGGCGCCGGCGAGAAGCGTGAGCGCGAGCGCGAACTCGCCGATGACCAGAATGCGCCTCAACAGATGCTTGCCTGCGCTGGTGCCCGCGCGTCCTCCTTCCTTGAGGGTTTCAGCGGGATCGACGCGCGACGCGTACCACGCAGGAGCAGAACCTGCCAGAAGTCCGGCAATCGTAGTGGCGATCAGAGTGAACAGAAGAATCGGAATATTGAGCCGCAGGTCGGCTTCGCTTGGCAGTGTGTTGCGCGGCATCGCGGCGATCAGCCCCTGCAACATGGCGTAGCCCACGCCAATCCCCAACCCGCCGCCGATGATCGCGAGGATCAGGCTCTCCGTTAGAAGCTGATTGAAGATCGTGTTGCGTCCTGCGCCAAGTGCGCTGCGAACGGCAAGTTCTTTTTGCCGCGCCATCCCGCGGGTCAACAGCAGATTGGCGACGTTGACACAGGCGATGAGCAGCACAAATCCGACCGCACCCAGCAGCAGCCACAGCATCTTAATACGTTCTTTGGGCAGGAAGTCGTTCTTGAGTCCTTCAACAAATGAGCCCCAACCCTTATCGCTCTTCGGATACATCTCCGCAATGTGCGCGGTAACCGCATCCATGTTCTGCTGGCCCTGCTTGATCGACACACCTGGTTTGAGACGGCCCATCACCAGAAGCCAGTGGAAGTCATGATTCACCTGCTCTGGCTTGAAGACTAAAGGAACTGTGAGCTGCGCCTGCTGCCGATCGAAGATACCGGGGCGCTGCACTCCGACTACCGTGTAGGGCTCGCTATCCATGCGCAGGGTGGTGCCGATGATCTTCGGGTTCGCGCCGAGCTTAACCCAAAGTTTGTGCGTGAGGATGACGACGTGGTCTCGCCCGGCTACACCTTCTTCAGGCAGGAAATATCGCCCGAGGAATAACGGCTCACCCATCATCTGGGGCATGCTGTAGGTCTGGCGAACACCGTTGATGTACTCCGGCTTGTCCTTCGTCGCCAGATTAAAGCTGGCACCCGACCAGGCGCACAGGTCCTGAAAGACGGTGTTCTGCTGCTTCCAGTCGAGGAAGTCGCCCGCGGAAACGCCATTGTGGTAGGTCTGGATCTTCGACCAGACCATCACAAGTTGCTCCGGGTGCGGATAGGGCAGCGGAGCCAGCAGAGTCGCATAATCGACCGTGAAGATGGCGGTGTTGGCGCCGATCCCAACAGCGAGCGTAAGCAGAACGGTGACAGTCAGCCCAGGGTTTCGAGCCAGCATACGAAGGCTGAAGCGGATGTTTTTGACGAGAGTCTGCATGCTGGTCCCCCTTTGGATTTGCGCGTGACGTTCGGGAAACTACGTGGGCCCGGATTGTAAGAAATTAAAATCGGGCCTGCAGTGAGGACAGATACACAAAGGCGCAAGTCCGCTTCCGTTACGGTCTGTAACAGAGCACGTGGGCTGCCAATCGATCTACTCTGAAAAGAAACTACTTAGGTCGCGCAACCATGAATCCCGCTGTCCGGAAAAGCCGGCAAGCGTTCGGAAGTGGACAAAGGTCAAGACACGTTGTGATTTCGAGGAGTACAGCTCTGAGCTCGGCACTTCCTACCCTATGTAGTATGCTATTTATCCTGGCCAGTCAAGGAACTTATTCTCTCCAGACGCTTCGCGGTCAAGTTGAGATCGCGTCGGCAGAAGCTCCAGCTAAACTGGATTTGTGAAGCCCTCATCCAGTGCCATCCAGCCCAGTCGCAAGGACTTCATCGCGCTCGCGAAGAA
>Ga0105240_10012669_pt1 | contig 11623 bp, 10 predicted proteins | sample KBSC54metaG_FD_80426 | JGI IMG/M metagenome (GOLD analysis project Ga0105240, IMG submission 80426) | Corn rhizosphere microbial communities from Kellogg Biological Station, Michigan, USA - KBS C5-4 metaG | ecosystem: Host-associated > Plants > Roots > Rhizosphere > Soil | place: Michigan, USA...
CCCCATCCACCGCGTGTTGCATGAGGAGCGCGAAGCCGTCGGATTCGCTCTTCAGCCAGGGCAGCCTGAAGAGCGAATCCGACGGCTTCGCGCTCCTCATGCAACACGCGGTGGATGGGGTTATCTGGTGCCCACTCGGTCCGCGCATGCCGGTTTCCTTGAAGAAGCCCCCGGGACCGATCGTCCTGATCGATCGACCCCGGCCCGGATATGCCGTCGTCCATTCAAACTACCTGATGGGTGGGCGACTGCTGGCCGAATACGCACTGCGCCTCGGGCATACGCGTGTGGGGTTACTCTCCGGGCCGCCGAATCTGGAAAGCGCCCGGCAACGCCGGGATGGCTTCGTGCAAGCCTTTCCCGGTGAGATCGAGGTCGCCTGGGAAGCGTACGTTCCATTCGATGGTGTTTTGACGGACGAGGCGGTCGCGGCGCTCGAGCGCCGCCGGAATGCGACGCTGATCGTCGCGGGTAACGACCTGATTGCCATCAGCGCGATCCGGCGTCTCTCGGAGCAGGGCCTCCGGGTTCCCGACGACATTTCGGTCACGGGTTTCGATAACATCCGCTGGACGGACGTCGTGACACCGCGCCTGACCACGATCGCACAGCCCGTCGGTGCCATCGGCGCCCGGGCGGTCGAATTGATGTTGGAGAGAATTTCAGGTCAGAAGATAGCCGCGGCGCGCACCGTATTCGATGTCGAGCTCATCGAGCGTGATTCGGTCAAGCCTCGCAACGGCAAGTGATTGGAACTTAAGGGGGAGGGTTCAACATGGCACAGATACCGCGGATCGCAGTCGTCGGCAGCGCAAACACGGATTTGATTACCTTCGCGGACGTATTCCCGCGCCCTGGGGAGACACTCTTCGGCAACAACTTCGACTTAGGGTTCGGCGGCAAGGGTGCGAACCAGGCCGTTGCGTCGCGACTGTGCGGCGCCGAGGTTCTGATGGTCGCCAAGGTAGGCCAGGATGTGTTCGGCGAAGCCACCTTCAAGAACTTCAATGCCTTCGGCGTCGACACCACGCACGTCAAAACCGTGGCGGACGCCCCGACCGGGGTTGCCCCGATTTTCGTGGAGCCCAATGGCCAGAACCGCATCCTGGTCGTCAAGGGCGCGAACGACAAGTTGACTCCGGCGGATATCGACGCCGCGGCAGCGGATCTGCGCAGCGTCCATACCATCATCCTGCAGTTCGAGATTCCGCTGGCCACCATTTATCACACGGTGCGCTTCGCTCGCACTCACAACATCCGTTGTATTGTGAATCCGGCTCCCGCGGTGCCCTCGAGCCTGGCCGATCTGACCGGCGCGGACTACTTCATACCGAATGAGACGGAGGCCGAGTTGATCACCGGTCTGCCGGTACAGACTCTGGAGGAAGCGGCGAAATGTGCCGCGGCACTCGTGCAAAAGGGCTTCCGTCGCGTCGTGCTCACGCTGGGCGCCCGTGGAGCGCTGCTGGCCGACTCGACCGGGCACGTGCATGTGCCTCCTTTTCCGGTCAACGCCGTGGATACCACCGGCGCGGGTGATGCCTTCATCGGCAGCCTTGCGGTGTTTCTCGCCGAGGGGGTTTCCGAAAAGGACGCGGTCGCGCGCGCGAGTCTCTACGCAGCGTTGTCCACCACCCGGGTCGGAACACAAAAGTCCTTCCCACGGCGCGCCGAGTTCGAGACGGAGTGGGCTAAACGCCGCGTCTGAATAATAGCCAACATACAGGGGGTCTCATGTTCATCGTGCAGAGTTATTCACTGGCCGTCGTGCTGTGTGTCGTGACCATGTTTTGCTGGGGCTCGTGGGCCAACACGCGCAAGCTCGCCAGTAAGGACTGGCGTTTCGAGCTGTTCTACTGGGATTACGCGCTCGGCGTCGTATTGTTGACGCTGTTGTTCGGACTGACCCTCGGCAACACCGGGGGTACGGGGCAGTCGTTCGGAGCCGACCTGGCGCAGGTCTCCGGCAGCAGCGTCGTGTCCGCGCTGATCGGCGGAGCGATCTTCAACCTGGCCAACATTCTGCTGGTGGCGGCCATCGAGATCGCCGGCATGGCGGTCGCTTTTCCGGTCGGCATCGGCCTGGCGCTCCTCATCGGGGTCGTCGTGAACTACGTGGCCGATCCCGTCGGTAACTTCGCTCTGCTCGCGAGCGGTGTCGCCCTGGTCACCCTCGCCATTGTGTTGGACGCCGTCGCCTACCGCCGCCTGGCGGGATCGGCGGTCGCGGTGAGCACCAAGGGCCTGGTCCTGTCGATCGCCTGCGGCATATTCATGGGAATGTTCTACCGTTTCGTGGCGGCAGCGATGTATGCCGACCCTGCGCATGCCGAGGCGGGCAAGATGGGGCCCTACGCGGCGGTTTTTGTGTTCGCGGTCGGCATATTCCTCAGCAACTTCGTGTGGAATACCCTGGTGATGAAAAAGCCCTTCGTGGGCACGCCAGTCGCTTTCTCTGATTACTTCCGCGGGAATTTCAACACTCACCTGACAGGCATCCTGGGTGGAGTCATCTGGGGAGTGGGCATGTCGCTGAGCCTGATCGCCTCCGGACGGGCGGGCTTTGCGATTTCTTACGGCCTGGGGCAGGGCGCCACCATGGTGGCTGCATTCTGGGGTGTCTTTATCTGGAAGGAGTTCCGTGCCGCACCCCCGGGCACCTCGAAGCTGCTCGCCGCGATGTTTGCCTGCTTCTTGAGCGGCCTGGCCCTGATCGTGCTTGCACGCACCTGACAGAGGCGCAGCGCCCAGGGCAAACACCGCGAAAAGCTGGATTTCGGTGCTCGAAACGAGCCAGCAGATTTTTCTTCTCGAGCCCTATCAGCGGGCACGCACCAAGCGCTTGGTAAAATCTCCGAAACTCTATTTCTGTGACATCGGGATGCTGACCTATCTGATGGGGTTCACAGATGCGAGCGAGTTACCGCGACATGCGTTGTGGGGGGCGGTGTGGGAGAACGCGGTCGTTGCGGAGATACGCAAGAGCTTTCTTGTGCGAGGGCTGCGTCCCCTGACGGCGGGGTATGACGATAGCTCGGTAGCGAAGGCATTTGTCGTATGCCGCACAGATCGCGCTTACCCATTAGCCGAGGGAGGCAGTGTCGAAGCCGTTCCACTTGCCGGGCGCGGCGGCTTGCTGATGAGGAAAGAGTTAGTCGGGAGTGATGACGCCCGTTGAATCCTCGAGCGGTCTGTGATAGTTCATACGGCCCAAGGGGGGCGCAATGAATGTCATAGACGCTAGCAGCGCACGCGCGGATAACATAACCAGTGCCGATCGCGGGCTGGAGGCCTGGAGCACCCGGCACGCGGACGGCAATCCCTTTCGATACTGGCAGGACGTGGTCTGCCAGGAACTGGTCGAGCTGCAGATCGAGACACCGCGGCCGGCCTGCTTCGAGGCTTCGATGATTCGGCGTCGCCTGGGAGCGGTGACCTGCAACCTCATCAGCGCGCAGCCGCAGGCAGCGGTGCGTACGCACGAGGCTATCCGCCGCGCGCGGGAGCCGCGCTTCGACCTGGTGTACGCGCGCGAGGGGCACATCGCGTTTGATCATTGCGGCCACCGCTTTGACCTGAATTCCGGCCAATGCACCCTGGTTGACAGCTCGCGGACCTACTCTTTCGCCACCTCCGGATTCAGCGATAGCGTATCGCTGCAAATTCCACAGAAATGGTTGCGTGGGATGATCTCCACTCCCGAGGATGCGGTAGCGAAGGTCATTACACATGACACGCCGTGGGGGAACGCACTACTGGCCACTTTGAGCGCTCTGACGCCACAGAGTCTGGTCAACCTGGCGATTCCCGGTGAGTTGCTGGCCGAGCAGATTGCCGGCCTGCTGGCGCTCGCAATCAACACACAGGCCCGGACCCTGACGGTTGGACAGCAAAAGCTGCTACCGCGCCTGCGCGAGACACTCAACGCGTTGGCTCACGATGAGTCCGTGAGCCCGCAGTCTGTTGCTGATGCGCACGGGATCTCGAAGCGCTACCTTCACATGCTGTTTGCCGCGGCTGGAACGACCTTCAGCCGTGAGTTGCTGGAGATCCGGCTCCAGCGGGCGGAGCGCCTGCTGCGTGATGCGGCCTTCGCCAGGCTGTCCGTGTCGGAGATTGGCTGGCGCTGCGGATTCTCGGACTCGAGCCATTTCGCACGCCGTTTCCGGCTCCAGTTCGGCAAATCGCCCACCGACTATCGCCGTATGCTCCTGCCCTGAAGGGAGTGCACTTTCAGGGGCGGTTTTATGCGCCTGCAGACGCGCAGGGCCGTTCCGCAGGGCGTAGCTTGAGGCCTGCCTGTTGGGGTAGGGGGGCGCCCATGACTGAATCACCATCCCGCGATCAACTGTTCGCATTGTACGAGCGCATGCTGCTCATCCGACGTACGGAAGAGCGCTTGCGTGATGAGAACAAGGCCGGAAACCTGCCCGGCGCTGTGCATCTGTACATCGGGGAAGAGGCCGTGGCGAGCGGTGTCTGCGCGCATTTGCGCGAGTCCGACATGATCACCAGCACCCATCGTGGTCACGGCCACTACCTCGCCAAGGGCGGCGAGCTGAACGCCATGATGGCCGAGATCTATGCCAAACAAACCGGCATTTGCCGGGGAATGGGCGGCTCGATGCACGTCGCGGATTTCTCGAAAGGCATCCTGGGGGCCAACGGCATCGTCGGGGCGGGTTTTGCGATTGCCACCGGCGCGGCCTATTCGGCGCTGCTGGCGCGGGAAGGCCGCATTGTCGTGGATTTTTTTGGCGACGGCGCTTCCAACCAGGGCACGCTCATGGAGTGCCTGAACATTGCCAGCCTGTGGCGGCTGCCCCTGGTCTTTGTGTGCGAGCACAACCGCTTCAGCGAATTCAGTCCCGCGAGCACGGTCACTTCCGGAGAGATTGTGGACCGTGCCCGGGCATTCAAGATTCCCTCCCATGTCGTGGACGGCAACGATGTCGTCGCCGTCTGGCGTGCCGCGCAGGACGCGGTCGAGCGTGCCCGATCCGGTAGCGGCCCAACATTCATCGAGGCACATACCTATCGCATCCAGGGACACCTGGAGGCCGAAGACCTCTTTCTCGGCGGACAGTATTACCGCCAGGCGACCGAGATAGAGAGTTGGAAGTCGCGCTGCCCGATTGCCACGACGCGTAAACAACTCGAATCAGGCGGTGCGGCGGATGCCGCACGCTTGCAGGAGATCGAGACGCGCGTGATGGCCCAGGTCGAGGCTGCCGTGGGTTTTGCGCAAGCGAGCGAGGCTGCCGATCCCGAGCTCGCCTTCACTCTCATGTTTGATGGCCAGACACCTTAGAGGGTATTCGCACCATGGCCAGGAAACGCTACATCCAGGCAATCAACGAGGCGCTCTTCGAGGAAATGGAGCGCGACCCGAAGGTGATTCTGTTCGGTGAGGATGTCGAGCTCGCCATTATGGGCGATTGCCGCGGCCTCACCGAGCGCTTTGGACGCGACCGCATCCGGAATACCCCGATCTGCGAGCAGACGCTCACCGGCATGGCGGTTGGCGCATCCGCCGCGGGTCATCGGGTGATCCTGCACCTCATGTTTTCGAACTTCATCTACACCGGCATGGATGCGATCGGCAACCAGATGGCGAAGATGCGGCTCATGTCCGGCGGACAGGCACGTCTACCCATCACGGTCATCGCGAGTTACGGTGGCGGTGGCTCCAATGCCGCCCAGCACTCTGACACGGCCTATCCGCCACTGTTGAATCTGGGCGGTATCAATGTTCTGACACCCGCAACCCCGGCGGATGCCAAGGGATTGTTGAAGACTGCCATACGGGGCAACAATCCCACGTTTTTCATGGAAGCCGGCGGCCGTGGTGGTGAGCAGGGTGACGTACCCGAAGGGGAGTACCTGGTGCCCCTCGGCAAGGCCAACATTGTGCGTCCTGGAAAGGATCTGACCCTGGTTGCTATCGGCTCGATGCTCAAGCCCGCGCTCGCCGCAGCGAAGGCGCTCGCTTCCGAGGGTATCGATGTCGAGGTCATCGACCCGCGTACCCTGGTGCCGTTCGACAGTGCCACCGTGTTGGAATCCGTCCGGCATACCGGCCGCCTGGTGGTCTGCGACGAGTCACGTGAGCGATGTAGTGCCGCCAGCGAGATCGCAGCAATGGTGGCCGACCAAGGGTTTGGCTTTCTCGAGGCCCCCATCAAGCGGGTCACCGTCCCGAATGTCTGTATGCCTTATGCTCCCAATGCGGAAGCGCGCATGATTCCCAACGCGGACACGATTGGCCACACCTGCCGCGCGCTGCTGGGCCGTGAGGCCACCGTATGAAAGTCACTCTCAAGTTGAGTCGCGTCGGCATGAACATGCAGGAGGCGACCATCGCCAAGTGGCACAAGAAGGTCGGCGACACCTTCCAGAAAGACGACGTGCTGTACGACATCGAAACCGAAAAAGTGACCCAGGAAATCACCGCGCCCGGCACTGGCAGGCTTCTGGAGATCCTCGTACCCGAAGGCGAGAACGCTCAGGTCAACGGCGGTGTCTGCATCGTCGAGTTGAGTCCGTGATGGCCGCGGCCGCGCCGGTCCGGGTGCGCTCCACGGGGCACACGGGGATCACGGTCTCGGATCTGACACGCTCGATTCACTTCTATCGCGAGCTGCTCGGGTGTGAAGTCAGCCCGGTCGTGCGCGCGGAGGGCGCTTTTTTTGAAGCCATCACCGGCGTACCCGGCTGTCAGATCGATGTAGCCTTCGCCCGGTTGCCAGGACACGTCGTCGAGTTGCTCTGCTTTCGTAACCCAGCCGGCCGTGCTTCCACTTTGCGAGCCTGCGACCCTGGATTTATGCATGTGTGCATCAAGGTGGCCGATCTCGAGAAGGTCATCCAACTCGTCCGCAGTGCCGGTTTCGAGGCCGTTGGGCCGATGCAGCACGCGACCGGTGGGCCTGTCGATGGCCTGAAGGTGGTCTATGTGCGCGATCCTGACGGAGTCGTGCTCGAGCTCATCGAGGAGCCTCCCGGGGTGGTTCTGGAAGAGGTCTACTTCAAATAACACAATGAATTATCCAAGCCGGACTTGCCTGGCGGTTCTGGCGTTGGCATTGACCCGCCTGGCTGGCGCCAACTCCGTTGATGTCCAGTCCATTGACAATGGCGCGCTGAATAACACTCACGATGGTGAGAACTGGCCGGCGTATGGCCGGACTTTCGACGAGACGCACTACAGTCCGCTGTCCGAAGTGGATACCACGACGGTCTCTCGTTTGGGTCTGGCCTGGTCGCTCGACCTGGATGTCACCAACTCCATCACTGCACCTCTGGCCGTCGACGGTGTGATCTACCTGGGTGCCGGTCACGGCGTGATTCACGCGGTAGATGCCGGGACCGGCAAACTCCTATGGCGCTATGACGCCAAGGCCATGCAGACCAACAGCGCAAAGCTGCGCGTGTCCTGGGGTATTCGTGGCATCGCATTCTGGAAGGGCCGGGTTTATGCCGGGACGAGCGATGGCCGGCTGATTGCACTGAACGCCAAGGATGGCTCGTTGGCGTGGAGCGTGCAGACGGTAGACACCAAAGACGGTGCGACCATCACGGGTGCACCCAGAGCCTTCAACGGCAAGATCGTGATTGGTTTTTCGGGAGGAGATTTCAGTCCGCTCCGGGGTTATGTGACGGCGTATGACGCGGAGACGGGCAAGCAGGTCTGGCGCTTCTATGTCGTGCCCGGCAAGCCGGGTACTGAAGATGGCGCGGCCTCCGATAGCGTGATGGAGAAAGCCACAAAAACCTGGACGGGACAGTGGTGGAAGTACGGCGGCGGCGGGTCGGTGTGGAATGCCATGACCTATGACCCGGACTACAACCGACTCTACATCGGCACCGGCAACGGTACCCCCATGAACTGGAAGCTTCGCAGTCCCCAGGGCGGTGACAACCTGTTTATTGCCTCCGTGGTGGCACTGGATGCTGATACGGGCCGCTACGTTTGGCACTACCAGACCACGCCGGGTGATTCGTGGGATTACGACTCGGCCACTGATATGACACTCGCCACGTTGCGAATCGACGGGCAGGATCGGAAAGTCATTCTGCACGCCGCCAAGAATGGCTTTTTCTATGTCCTCGATCGTGAGAACGGGCACCTGATTTCCGCCGCGAAGCTCGGCACCGTGACCTGGGCTGATCACGTGGACTTGGGCGCCGGCAAACCCGTGCTCGCGCCGGGGGTGAAGTACGAACAGAAAAGTATCTTGTTATGGCCGAGCTTCCAGGCCGTCCATCACTGGCCGCCGCAGTCCTACAGTCCCCGCACCGGTTATGTGTATGAGCCCACACTCGAGATGCCGGCGGTGTTTGGTGACACAGGCGTCGACCTGAAACACTTTGACCCCCGATTACGTACTGGCGACTACACCGGGCTCACCGTCGGCAGCGGCGATGTTCCGGCGGATGCGGGCCACAGTGTGTTGAAGGCATGGGACCCGATTCACAGTCATATCGTATGGCAGGTGGAAACCCCCGGTGTATCCAACGGCGGGACGCTGGCAACCGCCGGCGACCTGGTTTTTCAGGGGTTGGCCGACGGCTATTTCCACGCCTATTCAGCGCAGGACGGTAAGGATCTGTGGTCGTACTTCGCGGGTGTTGCGGTCACCGGTGTGCCGATGACCTACACCGTGCATGGCAAACAGTATGTCACCATCACCGCCGGTCCCTTGGGCGGCTCGACCGCGGCATTCGGCTCAATCTCCGCGCGATGGGGTTGGGATCCCCGTGTACATCCAAGGCGCCTGCTGACATTCGCGCTTGATGCGCATGCCCCATTACCGCCGACACCGCCCCGTAAGCCGGCTGTTCCACTGGAGGCACCCGGCTTCCAGGTAGACGCTGCCAAAGCCAAACATGGTGAGTTCGAATACTCACGCTGCACCCTGTGCCACGGGATGGGGGTGGTCGCCGGCGGTATCGCCCCGGACTTACGCGCATCCCCGGTGTTGTTGTCGCCGGAGGCGTTTGTCCATGTCGTACGAGATGGAGCGCTCGCGCCGCGAGGTATGCCTCCGTTCCCCGAACTGACCGATGCGCAGCTCGAGGCACTCCGTCACTTCGTCCGTCAGAAGGCGCGAAGTGACATCCAGGCGGCGCGCAGCACCGGCGCGGCGAGCCCGCCGTAGGGGCGGCGACGGCCGCCCATCGCCCCGCAGGACGCTCCGATTTACGTTGTCTATCGAACTCATAGAGTTAATCCATCGTATCTATCGTATTGCCACCCTATGCTCGTGTCAGAGCCAGGCTTTTTGATCGACCATAGGGCAATCCAATGCATAGAAAACTTGCGACATCACTCGTCGCTCTCGCTGTCTCGGTACTCTCAGTGGCGCCGACCTACGCTGATAACGCGCAGGCGGAGCCGCGGCCAAACCAGTTCTGGTGGCCTGATCAACTCGACCTTTCACTCCTGCGGCAACATGCCGCCGAATCCAACCCGTTAGGGGAGAGCTTCGACTACGCGAAGGCGTTCAACAGCCTCGATCTCAACGCCGTCAAGGCGGACATCAAGAAAGTCCTGACGACCTCGCAGGACTGGTGGCCGGCCGACTACGGTAACTATGGTCCGTTCTTCATCCGCATGGCTTGGCACGGTGCGGGAACCTACCGCACGATCGACGGACGCGGCGGTGCTGAAGGCGGCCAACAGCGATTCGAGCCGCTGAACAGTTGGCCCGACAACGCCAACCTCGACAAGGCCCGGCGTCTGCTGTGGCCGATCAAGCAGAAATACGCTGAAAAGATTTCCTGGGGCGACCTGATGGTCCTGACAGGCAACGTGGCGCTGGAATCGATGGGGTTCCAGACGTTCGGTTTTGCCGGCGGACGCACGGATGACTGGGAACCGGATCTCGTGTACTGGGGACCGGAGAAGAAGTGGCTCGACGATGAGCGTTACTCCGGCGAGCGGCGGTTGCAAAAGCCCCTCGGCGCGGTGCAGATGGGACTGATTTACGTCAATCCCGAAGGTCCCAATGGGAACCCGGATCCGTTGGCGGCCGCGAAAGACATTCGGGAAACCTTCGGCCGCATGGCCATGAATGACGAGGAGACCGTTGCCCTCATCGCGGGCGGTCACACCTTCGGCAAGGCGCACGGCGCTCATGATCCCTCCAAGTGCGTTGGGCCCGAGCCTGCGGCTGCCGGTATCGAGCAGCAGGGCCTCGGCTGGGAGAACAAGTGCGGTAAAGGCAACGCGGGCGACACGGTCACCAGCGGCCTGGAAGGCTCCTGGTCGGTCAACCCGATCGTGTTTACAACCCAGTATCTGGATAACCTCTTTACCTACGAATGGGTCAAGACCAAGAGTCCGGCAGGCGCGACTCAGTGGATCCCCGCCAACGGGCAGGCCGCGAACCTCGCTCCGGACGCGCATGATCCTAACCTGCGGCACGCACCGATCATGTTCACGACCGACCTGGCGCTGAAGTTTGATCCGGCCTACAAAAAGATCGCCCTGCGCTTCAAACAGCATCCCGAGGAGTTCAAGCTGGCCTTCGCCAAGGCATGGTTCAAACTCACTCACCGCGACATGGGACCGCGCTCGCGCTATCTCGGCCCGGAGGTTCCTCGTGAGGCGCTGATCTGGCAGGACCCGTTACCGCCGGTCGAGCATCCGTTGATCGATGCGCAGGATGTCGCGGCACTCAAGGCGAAAATCCTGGCGTCGGGATTGACCGAGCCCGAGCTCGTCAGGACCGCTTGGGATGCCGCGGCGACTTTCCGCGGAACCGACAAGCGTGGTGGCGTGAACGGTGCGCGCATTCGCCTGGCTCCCCAGAAGGATTGGGCTGAAAACAATCCGGCTGAGCTGTCCAAGGTGTTGCAGCATCTGGAAGCGATCCAGAAGGATTTCAACCATGCGCAAACGGGCGGGAAGGCAGTATCGCTGGCGGATCTGATCGTTCTGGGTGGCGATGCCGCCGTCGAGCAAGCCGCGAAGAAGGCGGGCTACGATGTGCAGGTGCCCTTTGCGCCGGGCCGTGTCGATGCGACACAGGCACAGACCGACGTGAGCTCCTTCGCCGTGCTCGAGCCGTCGGCGGACGGTTTCCGCAACTACTTCGGTGCCAACGCGCACCGCTCGCCGGCGGAAATGCTGGTTGAGCGTGCGAACGCACTGACACTGACCGTCCCGGAGACGACCGTTCTGGTCGGCGGCCTGCGGGTGTTGGATGCCAATGCGAACCAGGCGTCCTACGGCGTGTTCACCGACCGACCCGGTACGCTGAGCAACGACTTCTTCGTGAACCTTCTCGACATGTCCACCAAGTGGAGCAAGGCCTCCACCGAAGGCGTGTATGAGGGACACGATCGTCAGACGGGCAAGCTCAAATGGACCGCCACGCCTGTGGACCTCGTGTTCGGCTCGAACTCCGAGCTGCGGGCCGTCGCGGAGGTGTATGCCTCTTCAGACGGGCAGCAGCGGTTCGTGAAGGACTTCGTGAAGGCCTGGAACAAGGTGATGACCCTGGATCGCTTTGATCTGACCGGTGCGCAACGCGAGGCGATTGCTCTCCGCTAGCCGGCCCTGATCTCACGGCGGCGGCCCATGCGCCGCCGTGTTTGTCCCTCAGACCAACACCCG
>Ga0105240_10012671_pt1 | contig 11622 bp, 9 predicted proteins | sample KBSC54metaG_FD_80426 | JGI IMG/M metagenome (GOLD analysis project Ga0105240, IMG submission 80426) | Corn rhizosphere microbial communities from Kellogg Biological Station, Michigan, USA - KBS C5-4 metaG | ecosystem: Host-associated > Plants > Roots > Rhizosphere > Soil | place: Michigan, USA...
GACAGATCGGAATGCCACTCGGTGGGCCGCACGCCAAAGCGCGCCGCGAAGCGTTCCAGGAATTGCACGGTCAGCGCGATCTCCGGCAACAGGATCAGCACTTGCCTGTTCTGTTTCAGCGCCTCGGCTACCGCCTCGAAATAGACTTCGGTCTTGCCCGAGCCGGTCACCCCGTCCAGCAAATGGGCTGAGAACTTATGCGCTGCGACCGCCTGACGAAGCGTGTCCGCGGCGGGTGCCTGATCCGGGTTCAGCGAGGGCGTTGCGAAAGACGGATCGGGTTGCTGGAACGGCAGGAATTCCGGAAGCTCGGTTGGAACCAGCGCACCGGCCTGAACCAGCCCGCGCACCACCGCGGACGATACATTGGCGTCTTCCGCCAGGCCGCTGACACTGCGCGCCAGGCCATCGCCTGCCACCTCCAGCGCGCGGGCGCGCCCCGCCGACATGCGAGGTGGCGTCACAGACCCCCGCACATAGGCGATGCGCCGTGTCTCCGGCTCGAATGCGCCGCGCGAGCGCAGGGCCATGGCCAGGATCGCGCCCGGCGGATTGAGGGTGTAATCGGCCACCCAATCGATGAAATCGCACAATTTGGGCGGCAGGGATGGCGCGCCTTCCAGCGGCTCGGCGATCTTCAGGCGGTTGTCACCGACCGTTCCTTCGGCCGCACCCCATACCGCGCCCAGCACTTCGCGGTTTCCCAAAGGCGCTGAAACCAGCGCCCCACGGGCCGCGTTTATCCCGGCAGGCAGCTTGTAGTCATAGGCGCCGGCCAGCGGCAGCGGCAAAAGCACGCCGACAACGGGTTTTTGCAGCAATTCCGGAGGCGGCGCGGGGTTTAAGCGATGTCTCATCATGGATTAAGATGGGTCATGGGCTACACTTCGCCCCGCCCAATTCCAAGGTCAATAAAAAGGTCAGCAGAGCCCCATGAAAATCTTCCTCGACACCGCCGATGTGGCGGAAATCCGCGAATATGCCGCCAGCGGCCTGGTGGACGGCGTCACCACCAATCCCTCCCTCGCCGCCAAGACCGGCAAGGATTATGTCGAATCGCTGAAGGAGATTTGCTCCATCGTGCCCGGCGCGGTGAGCGGTGAAGTGCTGGCCACCGACTATGATGGCATGATGAAGGAAGCGGTGGTCCTGACCAAGATCGCCAAGAATATCGCCGTGAAAGTGCCGCTGACCTGGGACGGGCTCAAAGCCTGCGCTGCGCTGTCCAAAAACGGCACCATGGTCAATGTCACGCTGTGCTTCTCGCCGGTGCAGGCCTGGATGGCCGCCAAGGCGGGCGCCAGCTTCATTTCCCCCTTCATCGGCCGCGTCGATGATGCGGGCGAGGACGGCATGGGGCTGATCCGCGACATCCGCGCCGTCTATGACAATTACGGCTTCAAGACGGAAATCCTGGCGGCGTCGATCCGCAGCGTCAGCCATGTGCGCGAGTCGCTTCTGGCCGGCGCCGATGTCGGCACCATGCCGACGGACATTTTCAAGAAACTGCTGAGCCATCCTTTGACCGACAAGGGTCTGGCCGCTTTCGTCGCCGACGCCAAGAAGGCGAACGTCACTATCAAGGGATAAGCGTCGATGGCCGCTGAGGGGGCGGACGCGTTGCGCAAGAACTGGCTGGCGTCGCTGGCGCATGAGCGCCGTGCCTCGCCGCACACCTTGCGCGCCTATGGTGATGACGTCACGCGCTTCATCGGATTCCAGGCCGGACATACCGGCGGTGCGATGACGCAAAAGGCTTTGGCCAAGCTCACCCCCGCCGATATCCGCGCCTTTATCACGGCACGGCGGCAGGAAGGCTTGGGGCCCGGCGGTGTGCAGCGCGCGCTGGCGGCGGTGCGCAGCTTCTACAAATTCCTGGCCAAGGAAGGCGTGCTGGAAAATGCCGCCGCCCGTTCCATCCGCACGCCGCGGGTGCGCCGTCCCTTGCCGCGCCCACTTTCGGTGGGCGATGCGGAGCGCGCCATCGCCGATGCCGGCACGCATGATGTGGAATGGCTGGGCGCGCGTGATGCCGCGCTGCTGACGCTTTTATATGGCGCGGGCCTGCGCATTTCCGAAGCCCTGGGTCTGAAGCGCGGCGATGTGCCGTTGGGCGAAACTTTGACCGTGCTGGGCAAGGGCCGCAAGGAACGCAGCGTGCCCATCCTGCCGGTGGTGGCCAGCGCGCTTGGCGACTATGCCGCGAAAATCCCTTTCACCGGCGCGCCGTCATCGCCGCTGTTTCTGTCACGGCGCGGACGGCCAATGAGCGCGCGCGAGGCGCAAGGCTTGATGCAGCGGTTGCGTGGACGGCTGGGCTTGCCGGAAAAAGCCACGCCGCATGCGCTGCGACACTCTTTCGCCACGCACATTTTGCAGGGCGGCGGGGACCTGCGCTCCCTTCAGGAGCTTTTGGGCCATGCGTCGTTGTCCACCACGCAAATCTATACCGCGATGGACACGCGCCAGTTGCTGGAGACGTATTCTAAAGCCCATCCGCGCGCGAAAAGTAGCTGACTTATTGTCAGATTAAGTGTCACAGGCGTTTCGTCTGTACGCATTTTCCGGCCGCCACTATGGTCCCCCAAAAAAGGGCATGGGGCATGCGGGGCACTTTTCGGTCATTGGCGGCATTTTGCTTGGGCACCAGCGCACTTATAGCGGCGCCCGCCGCCGCACAGGTGATCGACTATCCCAACGGGACCAATAGTGGCTCGACGATAAATTTGACGGCAAGCAACACACAACTGCAGGTACTAACGGGGTCTGCCGTACAGTCGGGATCGATTTTGGGGGGCGGCAACGCTGTCGAAAAGATCGGCGCGGGCTCACTGACTATATCGGGCTTTACCAACTATAGTGGCGGAACAACGGTTAGCGCCGGGACGCTGATAATCACAAACAACAACGGCTTTGGTTTTGGCGCCATAACCTTGAATGGTGGTACGCTCCAAGTAAGCAGTCCGGTGGGCGTAGCAGGTAGTTTCACAGTCGCGCCAACCGGTGGAACAATCGATGTCCAAAGCGGTGGTACTTTATCGTTCTCTTCCGGACTGTTTGGAACGGGCGATCTGATAAAAACCGGGCCAGGTGCGCTTTCTCTCGGAGGTGGGACCTTCTCCGGCGCGATTACGGTATTAGATGGCGCGTTGAATGGAGGCATCTCAACCGGTGCCCTAACGCTCTCATCTAGCGCCACCCTCAACGTCACGTTTGCAAACAATTCGAATTTTGGCAGTCTTGCGGGATCGGGCACCGCTTTCGTTGATCAGCTCAATAGTCTGACTGTTGGCTCAGACAACACCACGACCACATTTTCAGGAACGCTCACTGGAACAGGTAAATTAACAAAGACAGGGACGGGCGCTCTTATCCTGACCGGAAGCAACAGTCTCCCGACAACGATCAACGGCGGTACCTTGCAAGTCGGCAATGGCGGCACGACGGGCGCAATCACGGGCAATGTCATGGACAATGGCGCTCTAGTATTTTCCCGCAGCGACAGCTTCAGCTACGGCGGGACGATCTCTGGCACCGGTCAGTTGGTGGTCAACAGCGGCACGCTAATTCTCACAAACACTTCCGTCCAATTCAACATCATAAACAGCTATACAGGCGGCACCGTCATCGCCCCGGGCGCGACTCTTCAACTGGGGAACGGTGGGGGTACGTCGGGATTGGCAGGTGGCCGGGCGAACAATGTCATTAACAATGGCCACTTGATTGCAAACCAAGGAAATCAGCAGGCCATAGTCGTGACTCTCGCCGCTACAACTATCAGCGGTATCGGCGACGTGACGATAACGGGCGGAGGTTTCCAGACACTGAGCGCGACGAATAGTTTTTCCGGCGGATTGAAGGTCGCAGGGGGTAGCAGCGTCTCATTCTCTGCAGATGCAGCTCTTGGCGCAGGTCGATCCGTAGTTCTTGGCGATCAAAACGCAGCCGGCTTTCTTCAAGCATCATCGTCACTCTCTTTGGCTCACGATGTTGTGCTGCAAAGTGGCGGCGGCGGCATTCATGCGGTTGCCGATGTTGTGGTTTCAGGTTCGATAAGCGGTCCAGGATCTCTGCTGCTTACAAGCAGCAACACAGGGTCGATCACGCTACTCGGTAACAATAGTTACACTGGTGAGACGACAATTAACTTTGGTTCCGTGCAAGTTGGCAATGGCGGTATGGGCGGTTCAATAGTTGGCAATGTTTCCAATTCCGGTACGCTGGCATTCAATCGGTCCGATGATCTATCTTTTAGTGGCTCGATATCGGGCAGTGGAGCGCTCACAAAGCTTGGCAGTGGCATGCTCACACTTTCCGCTATCAGCCCATACACCGGTGTAACAAAAGTCGGCAACGGCACACTTAATGTCAGCGGCGCAATCGCCGGTTCCAATGTCAGCGTGGCAAATGGCGCGACCTTGACCGGCACCGGCAAGATTGGCCCCACCACCATCGTCAGCGGCGGCACGCTCAATCCAGGCTCCACCACAACTCCCGGCACCTTGTCGGTAGTGGGCAACCTCACCTTAGTGGCTGGCTCCAATTACTTGGATGCCGTTGCGCCCACTGTTGCCGGTCTCACAAGTGTCAGTGGCGCTGCCAGTATCAATGGCAATGTGATCGCCAATTTTGTGGCAGGCACTTATACGCCCGGCCAGCGCTACGCGATTCTTACTGCGTCCGGTGGTATCAGCGGCACCTTTGCTAGCTTGACCGGCTTGCCTGCTGGCCTGAAAGGCCAGCTCACTTACGATGCCAACAATGTATATCTATTTCTTACGCCAAACGCGCTATCCCCTCTGCTGTCCGGCGCAACGGCTAATCAGCACGGCACTGCGGCGGCAATCGATGCTTCGGTCGCTGTCGGCAATGTCCCGCCTGCCGGTTTCACAGCGCTCTACACGCTTTCTGGTTCGGCGCTGAACAGCGCGCTGGATCAGATCTCTGGCCAGGCTGCGCCCAATGTCACCAATGCCGTGGGCGGCAGCTTCCTCTCCTTCATGTCCATGACAGCGCAGGGCGGCAGCGGCACGACGGGTAGCTTTGCGCCCGGTAGCGCCTATGGCAGCGCCGACGCACCGCACCGCGCGCAGCTCGGCACCGGCGAAACACGCGTCTGGGGCGCGGCCTATGGCGGTCATGTCGGTCTGTCGGGTGACAGCGCCAGCGGCGCAGCCGGTCTCTCCAGCAACAATGTCGGCATGATCGGCGGCGCGGACATGCGCGTGGCCGATGGCATTCTTGCCGGCGTCACGCTGGGTCTGGGGCGCCAGTCGTTCCGCTCCGGCAACGGCACGGGCGATAGCGACGATGTCATGCTCGGCCTGTATGGTCGCGCCGATGCGGGCGCTGCCTATGTTGCTGCCTCCTTTGGTATCGGCTGGCACCAGATCAAAACCCAGCGCGTCATCACCGTGTCAGGTACCGATGTGCTGCAGGGTAAGCAGAACGCCAACGACTTTGGCGGCCGTGTCGAAGCGGGCTGGCACATGCCGCTCGACGATGCTTACACCGTAACGCCCTATGGCGCTTTCGCGGGCGCGAGCTTTGAAAGTCCCGCCTATGCTGAGACCGCTGTCTCCGGCACTTCGACCTTTGCGCTTTCCTATGCTGCACAGACCACGACCCTGGGCCGCAGCGAATTGGGTACGCACCTTGATCGTAACTATGCGCTGGAGCACGGCGTGTTGACGGCGGACCTGCGTGCGGCTTGGGCGCATCAGTTGGATGACCAGCCATTCACCCAGGCGACATTTCTGACCCTTCCGGGTTCGGCCTTCCAGGTAGCGGGGGTGCGGCCTGATCAGGACACCGCCCTTTTGGGCCTGGACCTGGAAATGCAGAACGCGTCCGGCCTGTTTTTCGGCGTTCGGGGCGAAGGCCAGTTCGGTGCCGGCACCACGGCGATCGAAGGGATGGGTAATTTCGGCTGGCGCTGGTAATGCCGCGCCACTAGCATGCCCCGCGAAGAAAAGGCGGTCGACCGCCCATCCCCGGGGGAATGCATGAAAAAGGCCTTGTTGATTTCCGTAGCTGTGCTTGCCGCCGCGCCCGCGTTTGCCGCCGAGCCCGATGGCCTGACCTTGCCGGAAGGTTTCCATGCCACGGTGGTGGCCGATGGGCTGGGCCCGATCCGTCACATGGCCCTGCGCGGCAATGACATTTACGTCTCCACCCGCCATGGGCCGAACGCGCCGTCGGTCGGCATTGTCGCCATTCGCATGGGCGCCGATCACAAGGCGGCGGATACCCAGCACATTGCCGGCATCGATCAGGGCACCGGCATTCGCGTCTATAAGGGCCATCTCTACGCCGCCACCGGCACCGGTGTGGTGCGCATTCCCTTGAGCGACAGTCTGGTACCGACGGCGGCGCCGGAAACCATTGTCGATGGCCTGACCGTCACCAATCACCCCATCGCCTTTGATGGCCGCGGCAATCTGTTTGTTTCCATTGATGGCGGCGGCGGCACCAACAACTGCCCCGATCCGAACGGGCCCAAGGACAAGCCGGTGGGCCTCAAGCCCTGTCCGCTGATGGAAACCCGCGGCGGCGTCTGGCGCTTCGACGACAGCAAGCCGGGCCAGAAACTGGCCGATGGCGAGCATTTTGCCACCGGCATCCGCAACCAGGGCGCCATGGACTGGCGCACGGGCGATGGCCTTTACGGCGCCTGGCACGGCCGCGACGGCACCTCCAAGGGCTGGCCCGAATTGGTGACACCGGCCCAGGACGACGCCATTGCCGATGAGATGTTCCGCATCACCAAGGGCAGCGATATGGGCTGGCCCTATACCTATTGGGACGGGGTCCGGAATATCCGCCTGGGGGCGCCGGAATATGGCGGCGACGGCAAGACACCGATAACCGACAGCAAATACGCCAAGCCGGTCGCGGCCTTTGCGCCCCAGCGGCCTGCGGTGCTGGATCTGGCCTTCTATAACGGCCGCCAGTTCCCCCGCAGCTATCGCGGCGGCGCCTTTATCGCCATGCATGGCGGCGGTGCCGATGGCGGCACCGTGGCGGGCGGCCATGCCGGCTACAATGTCATGTTCGTGCCCTTCACGGGTACGGGCCGGGCGGGCAAGCCGGTGGTTTTCGCCGATGGCTTTGCCGGGCCCACCCCGGACGCCAAGCAGGTCAAGACGGCGGCCTATCGCCCGGTGGGCGTGGCGGTCGGGCCGGATGGGGCGCTCTATGTCGCGGATTCCAATAAGGGCCGGATCTGGCGGATTTCCTACGGCGAAAGCGGGAATTAAGAGGTTTGGGGCCAGCTTTGGCGTTGCAGAGGGGGTGCGGGATCAGTAGTTTCCGGCCCTCTCGCCACTTGGTGGCAGGCCGCCTTAGCTCAGCCGGTAGAGCACGTCATTCGTAATGACGGGGTCGCGTGTTCGAGTCACGCAGGCGGCACCATTCATCCAGCCCGCGGTCCGCGGGCTGGATGAATGACAAGCCGCCGCTAGCGTCAGCGTAGTGCGGCGGCGCGGCAGGCGAAGACACCGGCCCTTCCGGAAGATCTCCATAGCGGGCGACGAAAAATGCCAAGGGCCCGCGCGCGACAGCGACTTGAGCGGGCCCGCGGCAGGCCACCGGCCTTTTCGAAAAATCTCTGAGGCAGGCGAAATGCCCGGGCGGCCTACTCCCGCCGAAAAGCCAAAGTCTCGGCGGCCAGATCCACTTCAGCGGTGCGCCAGCCGGCCATTTCCCAGGCCAGGGCGTGAGAGTGGCCTCCGGCCTGGCCCTGGTTGGCCCACCAGGGGCGATGGATGCGCGCGCTCTTGGGCAGCTTGAATCCCAGGATTGTCTCGATCTCGGAAAAGCTGGTCCGCCAGGTTTTTTCGGCGCGGTGAAGCAAGAAGCGTTCGACCAGAAAATCGTGTAATGGCGCATACTTACCGCGTTTCGCGGCATCCCTGAGCAGCTTTAGTCTCTCCAGGTCCATGACCCGCTCCAGTCAGTAAGTCAGTACCTAAGTAATTTAGTACTTAAGTACTAACTATTTCGCAAAAAACGGGGGTGCGAGGTGGACCTGGGGTTCCCCGTGGCGATGCATTGGGGAGCGGCGAGAGGCCATAGGTCCCTCTTTTTCCATCAGAAGTTGCTCGCGCCCAAGTGGTGTTTCGCAGGGTGGCAGGTTGTATGCCCGAAGCCGTTTTTCGCCCGAGCGCCGGCGGATGGTTTAGGTCCCGCTCGACGTTGACGCTGTAATCTTGAGTTTACGTCGTTAACAGGCGTGGGACAGTTCCCCTATCGCAACGGCACGATTCCTGCCCACTTCCTGGGCAACTGTACCAATCCGGGACGGAACAACAGCAAATCCGGTGGCATAAGGCTTGCCACCACTGACAGTTGTACAACCGAGGGTACGCCAATGAGCTTCAACTTTCAGATCAGTTCCAAGGCCGCCTTTGATACCTCTGCCGCGGACGCCCTCCGCGAGAGGCTGTTCGGCAAGCCCCGCCAGTCCACCGGGTTAAGGGCCAACATTCTGGTCGACGACAAGCCGGCCACCGCTGGGAGCTCGTTCTCGGTAATGTCCGACCGGCGCACCCCCGAGAACACCCCCAAGAACCAGGTGCGGCTGCGCAAGGCCGAGGCCCCCCAGGCCCAGCCGCCGATTTCCGAAGCCGCCCGCCGCCGGCTCCCGGTCGAATATCTGGGCCATCTGATCACCAACGAGCAGCAGGCCGACGGCAAGTGGGTCGCCAGCTTTGCCCGCATGGGCGGGCCCGAGGAAGCCGGCCGCCGCACCGCCCCCCACCCCGCCAGCCATATGGCCTTCGCCGACGCCAAGGCCCAGATCGATGCCACCCTGTCGGACCCCTCCACCGGCCAGCGGGAGTTTCAGCGGTTTCCCGTTGCCCTGGACGGGATGATCTTTGCCGCCGGCGCGACGCATGCCTGCCAGCTCATAGACCTGTCCGCAGGGGGTGCCCGCTTGCACCCCGCCCACCGCCCTACCCTGACGGGGGACCTGGTCCTCTTCATCCAGAGCTTTGGACGTTACCGCGCCCAGATCATCCGCAGCACGCAGACCGAAATGTCGGTGCGGTTTATGGCGGAGGAGGAGACGGTTCTGTCCTTGCTGAAGGGCCTGTCGACTTATGTGAAGGGCTTCGACACCCCGCACATCAAACTGCGCAAGGAAACCCGCGTCGCTGCGCCGATGCCTGCTGTTTGCCGCGATGCCAACGGTGTGGCCATTCCCTGCGAGATCGTCAATGCCTCGCTGCGCAGCATGTCGATCACCATGACTCAGCGCCCGCAGATCGGCACGCTGGTGATGCTGGGCCGCACCCGCGTGCGGGTGATGCGCCATCATGACAACGGTATCGCCGTGCAATGTCTTCCGGTGCCCACCGTGCGATCTGGCCGCTTCGTTTTCAGCGAGATCTGCGCCTCCGACGCCGCCGTGATGTAACGGCCGATAAGCCAATGAAAAAGCCGCGCTGTTTCAGCGCGGCTTTTTTGTTGGTGACGGGCCGATTATTTCTTGTCGGTGATTGCGATCTGTCCCAGCGACGCATCATCGCTCGGCAATGCGGCGCTGCCGGCGGGGAATTGATTGAACGACAGGATATAGGCCATCACCTGCGCGGTTTCGGCATTGTTCAAGCTGCCGGGATCGTTGGCCGGCATGGTGGTATGGATACGGGTGAACAGATCGCCCAGCGTCTGGCCCGACCAGTTGGCCACGAAAGCCCCGCCCGCCAAAGGCGGCGACATCTCACCGCCATTCAATTCCGCGCCATGGCAGATGGCGCATTTATTCTCGAACAAGATCTTGCCCGTCGCGGCCTGGTCGGCAGAGAAGACGCCGCTCCAAACCGTGCGCGCAGGTGCCTGGGCTTTCAGGGCCAGGGTCGATGCGCCCGCGACCAGCGCAAAGGCCGTCAAACCTGTCAGTATTCTGGGGAGGAACTTTCTCATGCGGGCAGCTCCATCGATACGCTCCGATCCGGAAGCGGGCGCAGTTATAAAAGCCAGGCGATCTCGGTCAAAGCCCGTTTAAGGACATTTTCGCGGCCCTGGCGCGATTCCACGCCCCGGGGAGCGGCCCCAAAGCACGCAATTCCACTCATATTCGAAACAAATTGCGGGCCCGCATTTCATCGGGGCGAAACAGGGCAGGGGGGATGCTTGCCGCGACCTTCTCAAGGCCTATGCCATGTATGTCATCGTCTGCGCATCCCAAAAAGGCGGGTCGGGCAAGACCACGCTGTCCGGCCATCTGGCGGTCGAGGCCGCCCGTTCGGGCGCCGGAGAAATCGCCCTGATCGATACCGATCCGCAGGGCTCGCTGGCCGCCTGGTGGAATGCACGCGAGGCGCCGACCCCGCATTTCGTCAAGGCGGGGATGGCGGACCTTGAAGATGCACTCGCAGGGCTGCATCAGGCGGGGATCAAGATCGCGGTGATCGATACCCCGCCGGCCATCACCCAATCCATTTCCCGCGTGGTGGCGCATGCCGATCTGGTGATCGTGCCCACGCGGCCCAGTCCGCATGACCTGCGCGCCGTCGGTGCGACGGTGGATATTGCCGAGCGTCATGGCAAGCCGGTGGTGTTTGTCATCAACGCCGCCACGGCGCGTGCCCGCATCACGGGCGAATCTGCCGTTGCCCTGTCACAGCATGGCATGGTGGCGCCGGTCACCATCCATCACCGGGTTGATTTCGCCGCCAGCATGATTGACGGGCGGACGGTGGGTGAAGTGGTGCCCAATTCCCAGTCCGCCAAGGAGATCGGCGATCTGTGGGTCTATATCCAGGAAAAGCTGTCCCGCATTGTGCGCGATCCGGCACTGTTGCCGGACATCAAGCCCGAGCATCTGGCGGTGAAGTCGCTGCTGGGTGAAGACGCGGAAGCGCCGGCCCCGATTGAGCCCCCTGTGGTGGAGGCCGAGCCCGTAGCGGCCGAGGCTGCCATGGTTGGGGATGGGGCAGAGCGCCGCGCCGGGCCGGACCGACGGGTGCTGATGGATGTTCGGGCGCATGAGCGCCGGACGTTCGGCCGCCGCGCCGCCGATCTGCCGATCTGGGGTGTGAAATGAGCAGCCCCCGATTTGCGCCTATTACTGCCAGCCTTTTGGCACGCAAGGGGGAGGCCCAACCCTGGAAGCAGGTTGGCAAGGCGCCGGTGGAAAAAGTGTCCACCATTCCCTGGGAGCCTTATACGCCGGAGGCAGAGGTGATTTCGCCCGGGCCGCCGCCGCCGGGGAAAGACCGGGCCTGTTCCATCCGCATGTCGGCGCATGATTTCGAGCGGCTGGGAATTCTGGCGGTCAAGAAGGACACCACCCGTCAGCAGCTGCTGAAGGAAGCGCTGGCGGAGTTTCTGGCCGCCAAGGCGCAGGATTATGGCTGCCCGTGCCTGGGTGCCTGCAACCAGGATTGCAGCAGCGAAGCATGATCGGCTAAACCGCTTAGTAGTAAGCGGGGAGGCTGCGATGCGGCAGTTGCAGTGGATTGTGGCTTTGCTGATGTCGGTGCCCGGCGCGGTACTGGCACAGGACTATATCGGCAGCGATGGCATGGCTGTGCCCGTCGATTACCGGCAATGGGTGTTTCTCACCTCCAGCCTGGACCTCAATTACAACACAGCGGCCACGCCTAGCCATCA
>Ga0105240_10012674_pt1 | contig 11619 bp, 11 predicted proteins | sample KBSC54metaG_FD_80426 | JGI IMG/M metagenome (GOLD analysis project Ga0105240, IMG submission 80426) | Corn rhizosphere microbial communities from Kellogg Biological Station, Michigan, USA - KBS C5-4 metaG | ecosystem: Host-associated > Plants > Roots > Rhizosphere > Soil | place: Michigan, USA...
CTTCGAACGGTCAAATACTTAGCACCGCGCAGGGAGCGTGGCGGACAATGGGATACAAATGCGACCATAGCCGGCTAAAAGTACCATGCACCTCGCCGCGGCCGGTGACGATGAGGTCGGCATTGGCGAGCAGGGCCTGGTCGCGGATCGCGTCAGCTACGGGACCGTCAAGAATGGTATGCGGCGCCTTGACACCGGTCTTCTTTTTCAATTCGCTTAGGTGGGCATCGGCGGCGGCCATGAAATCGTCGCGATATGGCCCGAACGCGGTCTCCATGCTGACGGGCGGCATTTCCATAACGTACGCGAGTGACAACTCGGCCCGATAGGAGGCGGCCAGAGCGGCGGCGGCACGGATCACGGCCTCGGATTCGTCGCTGCTATCGACGGCGGCTAAGACGGACGTGTAAGGAATGCGCAGGGGATGGCCGGTCCACACGGGCACCGTTAGATCGTGCAGCACCTTAGCTGTGACCGATCCCAACAGCAGGCGCCGCAGCGGTGCGCGGCCGTGCGTGGGCAACATCACAAGGTCGGCGCCCTGATGTTGGACCACCTCGCGGATTACAGCTCCGGGTTCGCCGATGCCGGAATACAACTCTACATGCAAGCCGGGGAAATAAGCTTGCGCGAATTCCCCCAACCGTTCCTCCGCGAATGCCCGGGCCTGCTCCGGCAACCCCGGGTCAGTAATGGGCAGCGGGCTATAGGCGAGTGCATCTGGACCGTAGGCGTGAATCAGGCCCAATTCCGCCGAAAAATGGCTCCGCATTTCCTCAACATACGGAACGATTGCCTTGCATGGCTCCGAGTAATCAACCGGGAAAAGGATCTTTCGAAAGGGCAGCATACGCTAAGTTTGTAGCATTTCGGAAGCCATGTGGGAATTGCCTTCTACGGCGCGCGATGGAACGCGGTGCAATCGAGCGCGAGGAGTATAATCATGAATGGCCGTGAGGCGGGATGCCATGCGCAATGCGCAGAGGCCGCATGCTTCGCGTATCAGGGAGGTTATTGTGGGCAAGGGTTTCGTGTTGCTGGTCGCCGCTCTATTGTCGGGCGCTGGAGTAATGGCGCAGACCGCAGGGGCCTTCACAGCTTCCCCCGGCGTCGATTTGTCGGGTAACTGGGCGCCGGTGATTCACGAAGACTTTTCGGAGCGCATTCCAGGTCCGGAATTAGCGAACTATGCGGGGTTACCGATTACCGACGGCGCGCGTTTCTTCGCCGAGAGCTGGGATGCCTCACGACTCACGCTGCCGGAGCACCAATGCCAGGTCCACGTGGCGCCTTATATTTACCGGGGTCCTCTGAATCTGCGCGTGTGGGAAGAGAAAGATCCACAATCGCAGCGTGTGATTGCCATTCACCAATACATCAGCACCTATGAGCAGAACCGCACGATTTGGATGGATGGACGTCCACATCCGCCGGAAGGCGCCGCTCACACCTGGATGGGGTTTTCGACCGGCAAGTGGGAAGGCAACATCCTGACGGTGTACACGACGCACATCAAAGAAGGCTGGGTGCGGCGCAATGGATTGCCGGAAAGCGATCGAGCCACCTTGTCGGAACACTTCATCCGCCACGGGAACATGCTGACCCATGTGAGCATCGCTACCGATCCGGTGTATCTTACCGAACCACTGATCAAGACGCAGGATTTCAATTTGGTGACCCAGGAAGGTCAGAACTGGTTGTACCCGTGCACTTACGTGGAGGAACTCGGGAATCGGAAGCGGGGTTCGGTGCCCAACTATCTGCCGGGCGAGAACCGGTTCCTTCACGAATGGGCTGACCAGTATCACATTCCGTTTGCAGCGGCGATGGGCGGAGCGGAAACCATGTATCCCGAATATCAGCTGAAAATGAAAAACATGGCCGCCGGCACATCGGCGAAAAAGTAGGGCATCGATGAGGACAACTGGAATCGGACTCTTACTGGCAGCCATGCTCGCGGGCGCATCGCTGCGGGCCCAGACGGCCGGGGCTTTTGTAGCCGCTCCCGGCCTGGATCTCTCGGGAAATTGGGCGCCGATCGTGCATGAAGATCAACCCGAGCGGGGTCCGGGCCCTCCCTTGGTGGATTATGCCGGACTTCCAATTACCGATGGCGCGCGCCAGTGGGCCCTCAGTTGGGACGCATCGCGTCTGACTCTGCCGGAGCACCAGTGCCAGGTGCATGTGGCCTCCTATATCTATCGCGGCCCGCTGAACCTGCGCATTTGGGAAGAGAAAGACCCCCAATCGCAGCGCATCCTTGCTCTGCGCCAGTACATCAGTACCTACGAACAGAACCGGACGATCTGGATGGACGGCCGGCCGCATCCACCGGAGGGCGCGGTCCACACCTGGATGGGTTTTTCAACCGGCAAGTGGGAAGGCAATATGCTGACGGTTTACACCACCCATATCAAGCAGGGCTGGGTTCGCCGCAACGGCTTGCCGGTGAGCGACCGGGCCACACTGGTGGAACACTATATTCGACACGGCAATCTGATGACGCACGTCAGTGTTTCGACCGATCCCGTGTATCTCACCGAACCGCTCATCAAGACCGAGACCTTCAATCGGATCGTGCAGGAAGGGCAGAACTGGTTGTATCCGTGTTCCTATGTAGTCGAAGTCGCGGACCGTCCGCGGGGAGCCGTTCCCAGTTACATGCCCGGAGAGAATCCGTTTGTGACAGAGTTCGCGGATCGCTATAACCTGCCGCACGAAGCGGTGTTAGGCGGTGCGGAAACTATGTATCCCGAATATCAACAGAAGACGGCTAATGCCGCTCGGGCCAAGAAATAGGTATACATGCGAAGCGTATTTCTCCTTGGGATATTGTCGGGCATAGTGTACGCGCAATCGGCCGGCGCTATTGCGCCCTCTCCCGGCGTCGACTTGTCCGGGAACTGGGCTCCTCTGCTGCATGAAGACTTTCCAGAACGCATTCCGGGTCCTGAACTGGTCAATTTCGCAGGTCTCCCCGTCAACGACGCTGCACGCGCATTTGCGCTTAGCTGGGATGCTTCGCGTCTCACACTGCCCGAGCACCAGTGCCAAGTTCATGTTGCGTCTTACATCTACCGGGGCCCGTTGCAATTACGCATCTGGGAGGAGAGGGACCCGCAATCGCAGCGAGTAATCGCAATCCGCCAGTACATTCAAAATTACGAGCAGAACCGGACCATCTGGATGGACGGCCGTCCCCATCCACCGGAGGGCGCGGTGCACACTTGGATGGGTTTTTCCACCGGGAAATGGGAAGGTAATATTCTGACGGTCTACACCACCCACATGAAAGACGGCTGGGTGCGGCGCAACGGGCTCCCGGTCAGCGATCAAGCTACTCTGATCGAACATTTTATTCGGCACGGAAACATCTTCACGCATGTCAGCATTGTCACCGATCCGAATTATTTGACCGAACCTTTGATCAAAACCCAGGATTTTAACCTGATTATTCCGGAGGGTCAAAATTGGGTGTATCCGTGCTCGCCGGTAGTCGAAATCCAGCGTCCGCGCGGGGCCGTCCCGCATTACCTGCCTGGTGAAAATCCCTTCCTGCATGAATTTGCTGATAAATTTAAAATTCCGCTGGAAGCCGCTTTGGGCGGGGCCGAAACGATGTACCCGGAATATCAAACCAAGTTGAAAGCCGCTGCGGCGAAACGATAATTTTTGGAGAATTCATGAAGAAAATACTTTTAACGGCTGCGGCCATCCTTGCAATCGTAGTTGCCACCGAGGCCCAGCAAGCCGCTCCAGCGAACCCTGAGATTACCACGCTCCACGTGCAGGGCAACGTTTATATGCTGCAAGGCGCGGGCGGGAACGTCGCCGTGCAGGTTGGCGATATGGGCGTTGTGGTAGTGGACACGGGACTCGCGCAGAATGCCGATAAACTGATCGCCGCGATTCGCAAGCTCTCCGATAAACCGATCCAGTACATCATCAATACGCATGTGCATGCGGATCACACTGGGGGCAACGACGCCGTGCGGCGCGCTGGCGTCACCATTACGGGAGCCAACGTCGCCGGCAATCTGACGGATGCCACCCAGGGAGCCCAGATCATCGCGCATGAAAATGTCTTGAACCGGATGAGCGCCCCCACTGGCCAGACGGCGTCAGCGCCGTTCGGAGCTTGGCCCACCATAACCTACGTCACCGGGCAGAATGAGTTGTACTTTAACGACGAGCCCATCGAGGCGCGGTGGCAGCCGGCCGCGCACACCGATGGCGACAGTCTGATAATCTTCCGCCGCTCCGACGTAGTAGCCACCGGCGATATTTTCGTTACCACCAGCTATCCCTTCATCGATCTGGAGCGCGGCGGCAGCATTCAGGGCGAAATCGACGCTTTGAACAATATCCTGGACATCGCGATTCCCAAACACGAAGAAGAGGGCGGCACTTATATCATTCCCGGGCACGGACGCATCTGTGACGAATTCGATGTGCTGGAATTCCGCGATATGGTAACGATCATCCGCGACCGCATCCAGAACGGCATCAAGAAAGGCATGACACTCGATCAGATCAAGGCGGCCGGCTGGACCAAGGATTACGACGCCCGCTGGAGCGCCAAGCAAGGCTTCGGCACCGCCGATAACTTTGTCACCGCGGTTTACAAAAGCCTGACGGTCCCAGCGAAAAAGCAGTAAACTGGCTCACGGCGGCCCTTCCGTGAGTGAAACCTCTCAGTCCGCGTCAAAGCCCACATCGAAAATCGGCGCGGTCATTCGCGTCTCCCTGGGCAATTTCCTGGAGATGTACGACTTCATGGTGTTCGGCTATTACGCCGCCGCCATCGGCCGTGCCTTCTTCCCTACCCGGAACGAATATGCGTCGTTGATGCTCTCGTTAATGACCTTCGGCACGGGGTACCTGATGCGGCCGCTAGGGGCTATCATTCTGGGCGCCTACATCGATCATCACGGACGCCGCAAGGGTCTGTTGCTGACCTTAGGGCTGATGGCTGTCGGAACACTGTCAATCGGCATCATGCCTGGGTACGAAACAATCGGGTTCTTCGCGCCGCTGCTGGTAGTGCTGGGGCGCCTGGTGCAGGGCTTGTCCGCGGGGGTCGAAATCGGCGGGGTTAGCGTGTATTTAGCGGAGATCGCGCCCTCTGGCCGTAAAGGATTTTTCGTGAGCTGGCAATCGGGTAGCCAGCAGGTGGCGGTGATCTTTGCGGCATTGTTCGGTCTGACGCTTTCGGCAACGCTGCGCCCCGAAGAAATGGCGGGCTGGGGATGGCGCGTCCCTTTGTTGATCGGGTCCATGTTAATCCCGTTCCTTTTCATGCTGCGGCGCTCGCTCACGGAAACCGATGAGTTCATCGCCCGCAAGCATCACCCGGGCACGTCCGAAATCTGGCGCACGGTAATGACCAACTGGCGTCTGGTGATTCTGGGCATGATGCTTGCGATCACTACGACGGTTACGTTTTACCTGATCACGGCGTACACGCCGACGTACGGCGGCAGCGTACTCCACCTCACCGCCAAATCGAGCATGCTGGTGACGCTCTGCGTCGGTATTTCAAATTTGTGCTTCCTGCCGATCATGGGCGCGCTCTCCGACAGAGTGGGGCGGCGTCCGCTATTGCTGGTGTTTTCCACCATCGCGCTGGTGACGCCATATCCTGTGTTGCTGTGGTTGGTGAGTGCGCCTTCGTTTGAAAGACTGCTGACCGCAGGACTGTGGTTCTCGATGATTTTCGGCAGCTATAACGGCGCCATGGTGGTGTTCCTCACCGAGGTAATGCCGGAGAACGTGCGCGTCTCGGGCTTCTCGTTCGCCTATAGTCTGGCCACCGGGATTTTCGGCGGCTTCACGCCGGCTATCTCTACCTATCTGATCCACGTCACCGGAGATCGCGCCATGCCGGGCCTGTGGCTTTCATTTGCGGGATTGATGGGGTTGATTGCAACGCTAGTGCTCACCGCGCGCGGTTTCAAGCACGGAGCGCACCAGAGCGGCCGAGCGATAGATGCCGTGCACGAACTTCCCATAGGGTAAGGTTAGGAACAAGCCCAGCACGATAGCGAGATGAATCCTCAGCAGCATCCCCATCGCAGCGCTTTGGCGCAGGACCAGAAGTAGCAACCCCGTAAGGCTGGTTAGAAACAGCAGAACCAGAAACGACAGGTCCATGCCGTCCTGCTGGGTGTCGACAATATTAATATCGCGGCGGCGCTTTAGACCGTAGAGTCCCGCCGGGCCGATCAGCAGGCCGATGCCGCCGAGCGTTCCTAGCGCCACCGGCAGGCTCAAATAAGGATAGGGTGCGATGCGGCCCGTGAAGTGGTAAATCGCGGCTACGGTTGTCGATGCGAAGCACAGCAGGAAGCCATAGAACGTGAAATGGTGGAAGCGGCGGCGAGCTTGTGAATGACGCTCGTCGGGATATGTACAGCCGGCTCCGTGGCTGTCCAGGTTTTTGAGAGACAGGACATCGCGCGCGGCCCGTAGCAACACGGGAAGCGCTGGCCGCTTTTCGCCGGACTCTCGCCAAAACCGCAGCAATCCCATGATGTGCACGGAGATTATGAGCACGGCAGCCAGGCCAAACGTGGCGATCATAACGTCGTGAGGGATCACGCCGTAGAAATTCGCGTTCGCTGCCGTGCGCGCGCCAGCCAGCCCCGCTACGACGATCAATCCCACCGCGACAGCCATCCACGCGTTCACGCGCACGTATTTCGGCCACGCGTATTTCTGATACGACTGCGCGCGGATCTCGGCAAACACCTGCGGCACGTTCACCGCGAACTCATGCGGCGGAGCGTACTGGCAGGCGTAGTAGCATTCGGCGCAGTTGTGGCACAGATTCGCCAGGTAATTAATGTCGGCGGCGGAGAATTCCAGACGGCGCTCCATTGCCGGAAACACGTCGCAAAAGCCCTCGCAGTAGCGGCAGGCATTGCAAATGGTCATCAGGCGCTGGCCTTCACCGGCTCGATCGGCAACCTTATCGGGCTGCGGCAAGCGCGGCCTCCCTTCCGGCGATGCGCCCAAACACGGAACCAATCGTCATGCCGAGTCCAGCCAGATATCCCTTGCCGACTACGTTGCCGGCCATAATTTCTCCGGCCGCGAAAATGTTACTGAAACCTGCTACCTCAGCGCGCTCATTTACACGGACCCCTAAGTAGGTAAAAGTGATTCCCGGCCGCAAAGGATAACCATAAAACGGAGGTGTGTCGATCGGCTGTGCCCAGTGCGATTTGGGCGGCGTCAGTCCGTCAGTGCGGCAACCATCAAGGATCTGGTGATCGAAGCGGCCCGGACGCACGGCCTGGTTGAACTCACGCACCGTGGCTTCAAATTTTTCCGCGGGCAGCCCTAGCGACGCAGACAGTTCCCCGATACTCGCTGCGGAGATGGCTGGAAACACCGAAGGCATGAAGCGTCCCAAAACTTTCGAATCGATGATCGAATAGGCGATCTGATCGGGCTGTTGCGCCACCAGCCGGCCCCAGATGGCATAACGTTTGGGCCACAGGTCTTCACCCTCATCGTAAAAGCGTTGAGCGTGAGCGTTGACCACGATGCCGAGCGGCACGCAATCGAGGCGCGTGACAATACCGCCGTCGAACTTCGGCGCGCGTCCGTCGATAGCGACCGCGTGACACTGCGTCGGATCGCCGACCTGCTCGGCCCCCTGGCTTAGCAGAAGTTTGAGCACACGACCTCGGTTGTAAGGCGTTCCGCGAATGAGGAAGTTGCGTGCAGCTGGGCCCCAGGCTTCTTCCAGCCACTCGAGATTCGACTCGAAACCGCCCGAAGCCACCACCAATACTTTGGCGCGAAACTCGGCGGGCTGGCCGTGGAGTAAAATCTGGCCGCTTTCGAATTTTCCATTACAGAGCTGCAGCTGTGTCACTTCAGCGTTATAAAGAACGCGGATGCCACGGGCCTCCGCCGCAGCGTAGTAGGTATTCATCAACGCTTTGCCTCCGCCGAGGAAAAACGCATTAGTTCGGCCCAAGTGCAGGGTTCCGCCGAGCGAAGGCTGAAAGCGCACCCCGTAGCTCCTCATCCAGGCATTGGCGCGCGTCGACTCGCGGATCACTAATCGCGCTAGCGCTTCAGTGGTCTCGCCGCCGGTAACCCGCAGCAGATCCGCGAAGTACTCGTCTTCGGGATACGCTTCCGTCAAAACATCGGTAGGGGCGTCGTGCATGCAGCGCATATTGCGAGTGTGGCGGCTGTTGCCCCCTCGGTATTCGGGCGGCGCACACTCCAGAACCGTTACCGTAGCGCCGGCTTCGCGTGCGGTGAGTGCGGCACAGAGCGCGGCATTCCCCCCGCCTACGACGATAATGTCCGCTACGATCGGTTCTCCCACTCCTTGCAATCGTACCGCGAGCGCTCTCGAAGCGATAGAATATTGCGATGCCGATAAAACCGATTCTGTTCTTCATGGCGACGTTCGCGTACGCGCAGCTGCCGCCGGCCGCCGACTGGGCCGCGCACGCGCAGAACGAATATCAGGTGTTCCCCAACGTCACGTATCTGACGGCCACGGGCTATGAGTCGAAGCTCGATATCTACCAGCGCCGCGACACCGCTACGCATCCAACGCTGATCTTCTTTCACGGAGGCGGCTGGGTACGCGGGACCAAAGAGGCCTCCGCAATGTCGATCGTGCCCTGGCTCGAAATGGGCTGGAACGTGGTGAATGTCGAATATCGCATGGCTCGCGTGGCTCTAGCGCCAGCAGCGGTCGAGGACGGTCTTTGCGCCTTGCGTTACGCCGTGGCCCAAGCCAAGACGTACGGTATCGACACCAACCGGATCGTTCTCAGCGGTGAATCGGCAGGCGGCCACCTCGCGCTCACTACCGGGATGATTCCGGAAAGTGCCGGGTTCACTCACGTTTGCGCGGGCGGCGCGTTTACGCAGTCGGAAAGTGCGGTGCCGAAAGTCGCGGCTATTATCAACTGGTACGGCATCACCGATGTTGCCGATCTGCTGGCAGGGTCGAATGCAAGGGCGTATGCGGTCCAGTGGCTGGGTAGCCTGCCGAATCGTGATGACCTGGCGCGCCGCGTCTCGCCGTTAAATTACGTGCGATCCGGTCTGCCCCCCATTCTCAGCATCCAGGGCGACGCCGACCCGATCGTTCCCTATTCGCAGAACGTACGCTTGCGTGACGCGCTCCTCAAGGCTGGTGTGACCGCCGAATTGCTCACCATTCCGGGCGGCGGCCATGGCAACTTCAAGCCGGACGAGCGCACCAAAATTTATCTGAAGATTCGAGAGTTCCTAGCTAAGAACGGCCTGGGCGGGGCCTAAGCAAACACGATGGCCGCACCGACGATGGTGCGGTCGGCCACATCCTGAAACGCTTGCTTGGCTTGATCCAGCATGTAGGTATTGCTGGCGATAGCTTTGGCGTCGAACAGGCCCTTCTCGATCAGCTTCACGTAGCGCGGCAAGTCGCGCATCATATGCAGACCGCCTTGCTGTCCCGCGTGAAACGTCTTTCCGGAAATGCAGAAGAACGCCGCCGGGAAGCCCACTTCGCCTTTCTGCCCGATACCGTGTGTGACGATGTGCCCGCCCATGCGCGCCATTTCCCAACATTGACGGATGGGAAGAATGCCGGTGGGATCGGGGCCCGCTTCCACTTTGGGCTTAAATTGGTCCCCGCCCACGGCTTCGATGACAAAGTCGGGTCCGACGCCGCCGCGGAGAGCGGCTCCGCCGGAGAATTTTCGCAGCGTGCGCGGCTTACACAAATCGCGAATCTTCGCGACCAGGTTGGCGCCTTCCGCATTGGGATCGAGCGCCATGGTTGCCCCCACCTTCAAGGCCACCTCGCGGCGTGCCTTAATCGGCTCGACGGCGATGATCTGCGCCGCGCCTCTAATGCGCGCACCCTGAATGGCCGACAACCCCACCGGTCCCGCGCCCATGACTACCACATCCCACCCCGGCTCGACAGCCACCAGGTTATGCACCGCCGCCAGGCCTGTTCCACCGGCATCGGCCAGCAGTGCCAGCTCCGCCGCCGGCAGATCCGTGAACACCGGGCAGCAATATTCTTCGGCCACCACCATTTGCTCGCTCACGCCGCCGAGGCCTGACATCGGCTGCACCTTGGTCCCGTCGGCCATTTCCGCGATGGCGTGCAGGTCCACTTCAGCCAGAAACGCACACCAGTCGGGCCGCCCTTGCAGGCACTGGTAACACTGGCCGCACTCGGGCGTGCCGGCGACGATGACCCGGTCACCCGGCTGCACGCGTTTCACCTGTGATCCGACTTCTTCCACCATTCCCATCCCGGAGTGATTCAGAATAATCGGCTGCGGATAGTTATTCGTGTTAAGCGCAAACGGCGTGAGCGAGTAGCACGCGATCGAAGCCTGGGTGCGGATCAAGACGTCGCGCGGTTGGATAGGCAGCAGCCTCAGTTCTTCGATCGCTACACCATTGCGATAGCGCACCAAGGCGCGGAACTTGCGGCCGGCAGTATTAGTGACGCGCGGTCCGGGTTGCTGGCCTTGTGCGCCGCTCTGTTGTGCAAAGGCTGTACCACCTGCGGCAAGTGCCGCGCCACGCTGCAGCGCTTTTCGGCGCGAAACGCGAGAACTCATGCGAAAACAATCATAGCAATCAGAGTAGAGAGATACGCAGGCGTCGAATTTCGCACTGAGTCGGCGGGATACATTAGTGTATAAAATGTAGTTCTGCGCCTGCTATGGCTAACGAAGTCATTCCGTATCTCGAAATGTGCCAGCGGGAAGGGGCTAGTCTCCAACGAGGAATGAACTTTAACCTCGGCAAAGGATATTCCGTAATCCTGATGTCCGTGCGGCCGAATGCACCTTACCGAGATCAGTTCGGTGAGGACGGGGCCAGCGTGATCTATGAAGGACATGATGTACCACGCGGTCTAGCTCCGGATCCAAAACTCGTTGATCAACCCGACTCTACGTCTGCCGGGCGAAGAACTCAGAACGGTATGTTTTGGGACGCCGCCTTGTCGTACCGAAAGGGTGAACAAGCACCTCACATCGTTAAGATTTACGAAAAGATTCATCAGGGGATTTGGTCCTATAACGGACTGTTTCATTTAGTTGATGCTTGGCGTGAGCAGAGCGGGGAGCGAAGCGTGTTCAAATTCAAGCTGGGCGCGAGTGATAGTAGTCATAACGGAAGGCGTTCCTACGACTGGGACATGAGCGAGCATCGGCGGTTAATTCCAACGCCCGTTAAGATTGAAGTCTGGAATCGTGACCGAGGTATGTGTGTGATTTGTGGTGCGACAACCGAACTGCACTTCGACCATGTATTGCCGTATTCGAAAGGCGGCACTTCGCTGATTGCCCATAATGTTCAATTATTGTGCGCCCGGCATAATCTCTCGAAGGGTGCCAAACTTTTTTGATATTTATACACCTGCGATTGAACTTCAAACGAACGCAATCATAGCAGTCACCGTCGTCCGGTCGGCCACGGCCTGATACGCGTCCATGGTTTTTTCGAGCGGATAAGTCGATGTAATCAGCGACCTCGCGTCGTACAAACCTTTCTCAATCAGCTTCACGTAACGCGGCAGGTCACGCATCATATTCACGCCGCCGTATTGACTCGAATGATGCGTCTTAC
>Ga0105240_10012676_pt1 | contig 11618 bp, 7 predicted proteins | sample KBSC54metaG_FD_80426 | JGI IMG/M metagenome (GOLD analysis project Ga0105240, IMG submission 80426) | Corn rhizosphere microbial communities from Kellogg Biological Station, Michigan, USA - KBS C5-4 metaG | ecosystem: Host-associated > Plants > Roots > Rhizosphere > Soil | place: Michigan, USA...
AACTGCCTATGTCACTAGAACAAATGTGAGGACTCCCAAGCAGAGCACTAAACTCAAAATAATGTCTCCGCTGAAAGTAAAAAAATTTCTTGCATTTGAGCAAGTGGAAAGCATATTCTTTTCTCAATCTTAAACATACACTTAGGCATAAATATGACAAAACTCGCGCAAAAACTTTCGGCAAGCCATGCTAAATCAAATTTAACAAGAAGGATTGGCCTTTATATTGCCGGATTGACATTAGTTTCCTTGATGTGTCGGGCATCTGCCGAAGCAAATAGCTGAGGGTGGCCGACACTCTCTTCGATCATAGGATAATAATGTTAGATCAAGTTCGAAGTTTTACTATTAAGGTAGCGGCTCCACTGGCCCGTGTTTCAAAATAGAGGAACCCTGAACGACATTTTCGGCACTTTGATTGAGAACTTTAAGCTCTTCTCTCATATGATTACAGTATTTGTAAGACACACAGATTCTATCTTGCTGCTCTATCGCAGATGGCAATAATTTTCTGGCGACCTTCACCTCATGGCGTTTTTCTCTCTGGCCTATGATGACAGTATTTTCTACTCCTAACTTAAGAGTATTCGATTCAGCATTTATTTCTGCAAAGCGGCTACGTACCGCTCGGGCCTCACTCCCATAAGGAATAAGTTCTAGCGCTTGCAGTACCCCTTCTTCTGTATACCAGTCAGAAGTTTTAAACATGCGTAGAGCAGCCTCTCTCTTCTTTTGCTCTACTGGACTTGTTGTTGGGATGATATCGTAGACTGCCGGTAGAATATCAGGCGCAACATAAAATTCAGGACCATTTGCACCTTTGTAAAAGCTAAAGTCATTGTAACTAATCTTAACGCCGTCCACTTCAACATTGCGTTGATAAGATTGACGTTCAAAAACCGCAAGCTGCAATTGTTCCCATAAGTCATTTAACTTCATCGCATCATTCTTAAAGATAATGTGTAATTGTCTCAAATTGAGCATCTCTGGCGGAACTGGATCTAATGCCCCGTATAAGGCGTGCTGGCAAAGGCCTAATGCAGACTTATCAATACAGAATGCCGCAGATCCGCCTCGGCCACGATAATGTCCGATTGAACGAATTGGAAAACGTTGGCTCCTTACATAAACAACATCATTACCAGGCTTTGGAACTTTAACTTGAATGATTTTATCGCGTGCAATGCGTTTTTCGTATTCATCTTGCAATGGGTCGTAAAGGCACGTTTTCAAAATTTCAACCGGAATATTAAGCCGCTCTGCCATTTCTTCTAGAGAGAATTGATCTTTGGATTTAACAGGCAAACCACCACGCATCCGTATTTTTTCATACTCAGCTCTAAACCCCATTAAATGTTCTAAAGTATAATAAACCTCGACACCTTCAATGACTGGCCAAGGCTTTGGCTCATTGGCAGAAGAGTGAATACCTGCAGTCGGTGCGAATTCCCACTTTTGCAAATGGTCTGGGATCATATATAAACTGTTGAGCAGCATCCCGACAATCAGCTGATCAATCCCCTCCAGGAAAGGTGTTACTAATAAAGGAACTTTTTCGCTGCCGTCTTCATAATTAAAAAAACGTGTACTACGCGCATGGAATTGTAGGATCTTCCGTGCAGAGAGCCCTGGTGCACGCTGGTAAGTAGACTCCAAAGATTTAATATTTGTACCACGACCCCAATATTTACACTCTACAACTGCTTTCAAATCTCCATTTTCCAATCGATGGCTAATTTCTTTTTCTTTCTTTGGATCCATTTTTCCTGAAACAATTTCAGAATATCCTTCACCAAATTCTGCATCCAGCATTTCCTTAATACGCAGACAATGGGCAAGGTTTACTCCCTCATGAAGCTGGGTCATATCAATAAGGGGCTTAGCAGTTTTCGGGTGTTTACCAACTTTAATAACCTCTACCATTGCTCGGTCTATACCTGTTTGCTCAACATAACGTAGCTTTTGCTTTTCCGTATAATCACCCCACAAGTTGAGGTCCGGCTTAATATCAGATTCCGCCCTAATCTTTGGTCGAACAATAATATTAATGTGCTGAGCAACCTCTTTGCGAGTTTGTGCCTCTTCATGCAAAATTCGAACAGCTGGCTCAGCCTCATTAAATAAATAATGCCAAATGGTTCTACCGTTTCGGAAAATATCTGTGCCAGTATAACCTATAGTCATACAATGCGGGAAAAGGATGTCCTGAAAGTATTTTTTCGTGACATCCCCACGCGGCCCTTCATCTATTTCATCAATAATAAGTAACTCGCGATCTGTGCCTCGAAGCCATGGATCAGGCTTCCCTTCTTTATCCCTACGATAAGCCAAATTACGACCCAAACCATGCGTCATAATAACAATAGGTTTTTTAAGTTCTAACTGGCGCTGCGCATTAGTACCTTTGACAATTCCAACATCTGCAGGCGTAAACCGATCACCAAAAAATCCTGGTGTGATCTCTCCTGTCTCGGTATCTATTTTTCCGACCAGCTCTTCGTACCATTGAATAGCCATCTGGCGTGTGTGAACAGAAATAAGGACGCGCATACCCCCGGGCTTGCCAAGCAAATCCGCGCCTCTTGGACCAGTATTGGCAGCATCTACTAAAAATATGCCTGAGACTGTTTTTCCGGAAGCACTTGGCGCTGTAACTCCTGTCCCTGTCCGAACCTCGCCGTTATCCTTTGGCTGCCTAAAATAATCGATGAGACCATAGGCCGCCTCTTGCTGAGACGCTCTTAAGTCATAAATCGCCCGCCGCATGTGCTTTTCGTACCGATCCGTAATGATTGGAACGATTTGACGCAATCTTTCTGTCGGAACAATTTGAGTTAATCTTTCTGTTGCCATAATATCTATTCCTTAAACTAAGATGGTTGTAATTGCTGTTTGTTGCGCCGTACTAATTTTGCTCCGGCATGTGAAGGTGTGCGAATATTTCCGTAGCAATTTTGCGTAGCCTCTGCGCCAAACGTTGAGCGCACCGCAGCTACGAATAAATTTCTTACCGTTGCAGTATGGTATTCTTGAGGTACCTTTCGCTGGCTTTCCAGTTGCTCTCCCGTTTCAGGATCGCTTGTCCCTAATGCGATGGAGCTATAAATTTCACCGAGCGGCCAAATGAATTCTGAATTAACCTTTTCCGCATAACGGGCGGCAAATTTCTTTCTTTCCTTCAAAACGATAGCTTCTTCTGCCGCTATTGATTTTTCCAGTGGCTTTTCTAGAATAATTGTACATTCTACAGGTCGGCGATTATCCCCATCACTTTCCCTGAGTTTCTCAGGCACAGGCGCAACTGTACCCCCAAAATCTCCAAGGAAGCTTCTCATCACACTAAAAGTGACTGGGAATCTTTCAAGTTCACCCTGTGCGGTTTGGATTATTTCTGCCTCACCAATTTGAGTGGCATCAATTCTAAAACCGTCTTCATAACGGAGCATATCATCAAAAAAATTCTTTAATGGAACGTCCCCAATATGAACTTCTGGTTTCATTCCTACTTCTCGGGGTTTTCTCTCCCAAGTTTCATCCGCATTTGCATTTACGAAAGCTTCCAGTTCTGGCAAAAAACCTTTGCGCGAATAGCCACCAGAAGTTTTAATGCCCATGACAGACTCAGAGGCGCGAGCAAGCGCAAGCTCTTTGTTTTTGGTGTGAAGATTAAGAACTCGACTCCGCAAATGCTTTGCATGCTTGGGATCATCTATATGCCGTTCGTAAATATTAATATGAAGATTCCATGAAGGATTGTCCCCACCCAAGTCCAGAGACAAATTTAGGGGACGAATCGTAACTTCTTGTGGGTTTGTATCCGATCCAGGTTTGATAATAATTTCCTTTTTAAATAAATCCGGCTGATCTGGCGGACCAGGCAACGGCTCCCATAACGAAGTTGCCCAAGGCTTTTGCAAATCTTCCCTAAGGTGTGTTTCTATATCCGCTCGGCTAACCCATCTTCTTTCTGTGTCGCGTGCTTTCAAGAAATTCAGCACTTCTCTTTTTCGGTCTTCCCGTTCAGCCAACTCCTCAGCACTTTTGTCAATTGCAGGCAAACCAAGGGGAACAGTAATTGTGATTAAAGGTTTAGCATGTTCCGGCAAACGACTATAAGGATCGGGTACCTCCATTTTTAGCGTATAAATTCCATTTGAACTTTCAACCACTCTGACTTCATCAGGCTTTAATTGGCCACATGCTTGCGGTAATGCTTGCTCATGTTTAATCGTTGTATATCCTTTACTTACATCAGGAGCAGTAGGCGAGACTTCATCCGTATTCAAAATTAAACTTTGCACTAAAATTTTCATATCCACAGCATCAGTAAGCCTAAGACTTAAGCCTAACGCTCCGAATGCACTATCATAATTTGTCAAAATACGCGTTTCTTCTCTGCCGTCGGGATTAGAAAACCTTAGCGTGATAGGATAGGATGCTCGACGTGGATCAAGCGAGCATTCAAAATATAATCTTTCTCCCAACTGCATCTGCATTTCGAATAAAAGGCTTTCTATATCTTGATTCAATTGTTCAAAGGTAAATGTGCGTGCGATCTCCAAAGATTCATTCAAGGCCTGCTGCTCAGTATCATTAAGCAAAGGTAAGGCTGATGCGACTTGTTGGGCATTAGATTCTACAACAACAGCTGCAAAGCGATCGTGCTCGGGCGATATTCCTGGTGTCGGTACAGTTGGATTAGCGGCAGTAATTGTTACTTTCTCAGCCTCCAGACCAAGGCCAACAAAGATATTTAGGTCATCATATAATTTCTGCTCTAACCCAACTGTGCTGGTTATGTGCGTTAAAACATTACTAGGGGCACGTTCAGCCAATGCCATAAGGAAAGCCCGACGATTTTCATGATGCAGTGATTTCATTCTTGCAAATTCATCATCAGTAAAAAGTGATGCTTGAGCTGACGGATTGTGCTGTACAATGATATCTTTTTCCTGAACTGCTCTTGTGGAAAGATTTTGCCTCATTTTCCCAAGATCACTACCACAGGTATTAATCAAAGTTTCTGCTTCTTTAGACTGTTCATCTGTCAGAAAATTAGATTGATGTAATCTCTCAATCTCAGTGATACTGGAATCATTTAGAGCTCTAAGTTCTACTTCCTTTGCATACAGTTCTTCTATTTTTAATTTTGCATGCTCTACCGCTTCTCGCTCTCGCTCCAGTGGAATTGCAGCAAGATCTTTTATGCTATCGATAGATATATTCAAAATATTCTTTGTTCCTTCACAGACTTCAATAGCAACCTCAGGCAAGCGGTTCGCAACCTCTTCTAGAAAGGCTTCCCTCATAATTTTCTGAGTATAAAAAGTATACTCTTGAGGAGTCATAGCAGATTGGCCATCTCGATTTTTCCTTAAAAGTTTTTCTTTCGTTTGATTTGCCAAAGATTCCAAATCTTTATCGCACTGATTGGCAATTCTCACTGTCTGAAAAAATAATTTTTGGTTTATGGTTCCATTATTAAAGAGACGCGGGAAAACCACACGGGTTAAATTCGCGCCAACTTCATTTAATAGTTGGATTTCTTTGTACAATTGCCGGACCGTCAATACTGGATCTTCACCTGCGTTGGTGACAATCAAGACTTCATCTTGCTTGCCAGGCGTCAATGCAGAAACACCAGCCATTGCAACACCTGGATTAGCAGCTTGCTCAATTTCTAAAACAGGGTTCACAACGGCGGCGGCCTGGCCGCGCATATTCCATAAGACTGTGAAGGCATCTACCAGGGTTTCTAAAACCAAGTCCGGAGATCTTTTAGCCCATGCAATAAACCGTTCTTTTCGATTTTCTAAAGCAGCGATTCCATCCCATTCCTCTTCCGTAAATGGACTTTGAATACCCTCACCAGTATCCCTTTCCATCACTCTTGGATTTAAAACGCTAAGCTTAGAAGCAACTGTATTAAAAATAGAGATTATTTGCTCTTGGAGTTGATTAACTTCGGCCAATTCTTCAAGCGATAGCAAACCAGCCGCCTGTAACCTACGTGCCTCCATCGATAAACTGGCAATATCATCGGGGACCTTACTCATGGCATCGCATAGGTCGCCGATGCCGGTCGCCGGAATCGGATAACCCAAAACTTCTTCCAATTCAGCCTGCACAGATATTAATTGCGTACTGATAGTATTTAGGTTCTTCTCTTCTTGTGCTTGCTGTGCTTGCAGTCCCAATTGTATTAACTGTTCCACAAGAGGTATGTGCTCACGCCAAATTTTTAGACGTTCGTTTCCGTTTTCCAAAGTCTCTGTTGGTGCATAGTCAACAAATTGCCTCAGCATTTCTGTCACATTTGCAGACCTTACAAGCTCCAAATATTTTTCAGTGGTTAAAATATTTATACCTATAGGGTTGTTTCCAGAAGCGCGTATTAATTTTTTTTCTGTAAACGTTATTCTTATTTTTTTATTCAAAGCGTCCTGACGAACGTTTCTTAATTTTATATCTTCTTGATAAGATTCTTTTTGCTCATCTGATATATATCCTCTATTACGAAGCAATGACATTTTATTATCAAAGCCATGAAGCTGCGCTTTAAGTTCTCCAAAAGAATCGTCTATTTCCAAAACTTTAGGCAATATTTCTTTTGATAGCGCCTCATGTTTTACAAGTGGCTCCCCTAAAATTCTTCGAACCGCTTTTACACATAATTGTAAAATGTTTTCTTCACTAGCCAAGCTATCTAAAACAAATGCAGGCATGCGTATTACAGCTTCTTCAATAAAAAGCTCCCCAGGGTAATAGGTATCGATTTCTGCCTGCGTAATGGCGCTATGACCATTCTCATCGGGCGCTAATAGAGCTTTAAAGAGGCCTTCACGTCTTCTGTCTTCCAAAGCTTTATAGAAATCAATTGCTGCATGCATTTCTTCAAATATTTTTGGCGTTATACTGCCATCAATATAAAGTTTTTTCGCAATTATTTCTAATCTATTCCCTTCTAATATCCCTTGCTGAGATCTCAACCATATAGACTTGGCTTGCTCCGCAATATCCTCAGCTCTTTCAGGCGTAGAAATATCTGTTTTAATTCCATCATTCGCAGTGCGAGCTTTTAAGGCCGCCGTTTGTATTGGATCTGTAATAGGTGCCCAAAGGGCTGGATTATATTTTTTCCCTTTATGTGCCTGTCCTTTATTTAAATTTTTGCTCATGTCATTATTAAACATCAAACAGCGCCTTGAAAGCAATAAATTTCTAAATGTAATTATTCTGATGTCGATTTTCTAAGCGCTTAATCGAGAAGAGAGGGCAAGATAACCTTGTAATATCAATAGGTTATATTGATATTTGCAAAAAGGCAGCTTTAAAATAAGGGGCCTTAGCCCTGAACGCGCTCGCCGAGCGTCGCACAAAACAGAGCTGCTGAACGGCTCTGCATAAATAAGCGGATCATCTGTCCGCTTTCAAAAATGAAAAACTCTATTTAATACTCTTCCTCCTCCGAGTGCGGATACTCTGAACCTTTGCGTTTCACAGGTTTTGCCCGTCGGACGTTAATCGACGCCGCATCAAGCCTGGTCTTAATATGAGCGGCATAGAATTTTTCAATCATTTCGACACTGGTGCGGCAGTCTTTGGCAATCTGGTAAATATCGCCACCTTCCATCAGGCGCATACAAATATACGTGTGCCGGAGACTATAGACAGTACGGTTGGCGCGACTTTATTGAGTATCCAGACTGGCATAATGGCATATGAAGCAAAGGACTGCGGGGCATTAAAAGATACTTTTCGAACCGATAAACCTTATTGGCTTTCAGAACCTTTCAGTGGAAATATCCAAGGTGCGCGCATATTGTGGTTTAGTGACGGTTCCATAAGTGCCAACACCATAGGACATACACGTTATGTTCGATTTGCTAAAATAGTCGATCGCTTAACCCTTTAATTATTTTCAACAGCAATAAACCTTCGAGTGCAATTTATAAAGTTCAACCCAAATCTGCTTTGCACCATTAACTTTAACTCTTTGATTTCATTACCAATCTGGATTCCAGGGCCGTAACAATCCAAACTTTAAGTTGGGATCTCCGGTTGTAATTGCGGAGATTACCCTTCAAGGCCTACAACGGGAAATTACCATGCCAAAGGGACTGAAAGCAACCTAATTTTAGCGTTTATAGTATAAGTCGAGAAGCTGCGAATGCTGCATCTCCTACATTCTTACGGAAATGATTTTCTGCATCAACCACCAGTCTAGCATTTGTGCCTACAACCATGCCTTTCTCCATTAAAGTGTGTAACATCTCTTCAGATGGGTTGGCAGTAATGCTTTCGTTTCCCGAGAGAAGAATTGCTGATGGAGGGGCTCCAGCAGCTATGCGCCGCGTTACATCTTCAAGCCTCTCAAATTGCAGATTTATAGATTCTAATGCATCTGGTAAAATATTCTTAATTGGTTTCATCCCATAATCTCCAATTAGTTTTTAAGATCACGCTCAAGGCTCATCGTTACGAGGAACCTTAATATTAACATATTTAATTACTTGCGCCAAGAAAATTAATCGAAGACTGCTGAGCATGAAAGGACTCGGAATGTGGCGGTTCATCCTTCAGCAATGACTTAAAGTTCAACCCAAATTGGTTCCGCAGCCTTAACTTTAACTCTTTGATTTATTGCCCATTTGGATTCCAGGTCCCGCAACGGTTCAAACTTTAAGTTGGAACTGCCCTGCTCTACTATGCCAATGGTAATTGACGTATCTTCCAATGCAAGGCCTGCCTCAGGCTGCAAGACCTTATATTATTGTACGGGCGGTTCTGCACCAGGCTGGCCTTGAGACAAGGGGTAACGCCGGTTAAGAAAATCCGTAATCAATGTGGCTGATACACGGCCAGATGCGCTTTCTGTATCCATACGTTCGAGCGCACGCTCCCAACTTCTCCGGGATACAAGTGGGATTAGCTCCGGATTACTCGCCACAAGGCGAATAACACTTTTTAAGGTTCCCTCCAGAATAGGTCTCGATTGGTGTCTTGGTAAGCCAGGGATGATTAATGCATCTGCTGCTATATCCGCCAAAGCATTCAATGTAAAACAACCATCTTCCCTTTGTGTTTTTTGTACAAGATCGAGGACTTTTGTTTGCACCCCGGAATGAAAATCATATCTAATTAGAATATAATCTGCAGCTGTTCGCAACATGCCTGCCATTACTTCTCGGCGAGATTCACCGTTGTGATTCAACGCGGTGACCATATCGTTTTCAATATAGTTTAGCGCTGCCACCGCCCCTTCCTCAGTAACCATTAAAGGAGATGTCTCATAATATTTCCCGTGATATTCTGGATCGCCCCCTTTGCCACCCGTAAAAAACAGCCATACTAGTTCACCCATTTGCCAGCCATTAAAACGATTAAAAGGGGGAATGCATGTCTTATCAATTGATTGTGAAAGACCCCGCCAGAAAGCAATCTGATTTTCTGCCCCTCCAACAGAAGCCACATTAATCACGCGATCCCGAACCGCATTATAATCACCCGTTAAGGCGACCTGGTCTTGATATGCTTGCATTTCTAAAAATCCTTTCAAAGTCTGAAGATTAACATAAATGGTTTAGAAGTCAGAAAGCAAGAAATTCTTCCAAGCTTTTACTTTCATAACTGTTTGGATTGCGGCAGCCTTGGACAATCTTGGGCCGATTTTAAATCTTAATCCAAATGGGGTCTACAGCCTTAACTTTAACCCTCTGATTTCATTATGAGTTTCGATAGGTCGGCCCGCAACGGTTCAAACTTTAAGTTGGGGCTACTTCACCCTACTCCGCCAATTATATTATCATTACTCAAATCCGGCGGGCAGCGCCCTAAATACCCTATCGCAAAATCAGCTTAAATGAATTTATGCGCAATCTTTTTACTGACCAGACAGGTCAAAGAGGTACAGGCGGTACTTCTGGTTTAGCCTTTGGTGCGGCGGCTAAATCACGGGGATTTTTCCACTGAATAAATTGGCTGCGGCTTAAATAGATAAGGGGGTCTTCATCGTCGATCACCACATCAATAATTCCGTTTCCGGTGGTGGTGCTGTGACTTAATGTAGACTTACTCATGACCTCAATACCAAGTTGGTCGTAATCGAATCCTAAAGACTGTAGGGCGCACTTGTATAATTCAACGTCTCCATTTGTCGTAATAATAACGGTTTTTTTATTGTCCCCTGCTTCTAAAAGATAAGCAGCTACTGTGGGGTTGAGCTGATCCAGGACAGGCGGTGGACCGTCTGGCGAAACAGACCGACCAAAGAAAAAATAATGTTTTCCATTTTGATCAATCCAATGCCGGATTGAATCTTCCTCATATCTGTGAAGGCCATTAATATCCGATGCGCTTACAAGTTCAAATAGTGTATTACGACAATCGCAGGCAACATCACAATAAATCTTCACATTTTCGTTCGGCATTTTTCCACTCCTTGAATTGTATGATTAAATATCCATCTAGGCATTACCCTAAAAACCAAGTCCAATACAAGTTTTATCTTGCGACTTATTATTGCAACCGGCATTTACATTGCTAGGGCGGCGCATCGGACACAACAAGCAGAGATTGTACTGCACTAATGTGCATTCTTGCGTAATTGGGATCTGATTGAGCACTATGCCGATTATTTGTTCCCCCTGCCCATGACCTCATTACCAATCTGACTGAAAGGAACCAAACCATGCAATCCCAATATTTTTGGTGAAGACGATGGATCGACTTTAAGGTCTTAAGCCATCGCGAATGGTGTGTATCACCTTTTTTATTTTTCTCTGCGCATTGTATAAGCTGCCTGCCAATCGGCCCAAGCCTGACTGGCGTCGGATCGGGATTGTAGGTTCATTTCCGTCCGAAGCTCGAAGTAACAAATCAGGGTCAGATGGAGCTCCATATGATGCTGGCCGAAGTAAAGTTTTAGAAGGCGGCAAGTCTACTGCGGATAGCGAAACTAAACGCAGGGCATTTTCTTTGCCGCCGAGTTCTATTTCAGTGGCTTGTGTCGTCTGTCCCCCGTCTAGGATATTATAAGTTTCTTTCCCAGCGGAACTAATTATTATCTCCCTATCTATTACAGCTTTTTCCAGGGATTCCAGTGCTTGGCGAGCATCTGCATTGGAATTGAAAATCAGCGATTTCATTTTATTTTTTGAAATATCCATCAGACCCCAAGCAATAAAGATTAATCCCATACAGCTAAGCACTTTAATGCCATCTTCTGGACCGGGGCTGGATTGTAAGAATTTCGCAGCCTCTTCCAAGCTGTGGCTGTGCCTCAAGCCATTTTCAAGTCCTACGAATGCTATTATTAAACTAGATAGAACCATGACACCTTGGAATATATTCTCTTCGTGTTCTAACGTCTTCTTAGCTCTTGATTGGAGCGCAATGAGGATTTTCATCATTCCTTCATTGATAATACCAGCCCCTTCGTTACCTTCCTGGATTTCGTTCTCGAAAACGGCAGTCGGAGCGGAGGTATTTCCCTGTTCCTTTACTTCTTTGTGGTTTGCTCCAGTACCCGCTGCAATGGGGCCCAGCTTGGAGGGGAGCCCGTTTTCGGTCGCCTGCTGTTCTAAGTGAGTCTGCTGCATCGGTTCCTTTTTAGACCT
>Ga0105240_10012677_pt1 | contig 11617 bp, 7 predicted proteins | sample KBSC54metaG_FD_80426 | JGI IMG/M metagenome (GOLD analysis project Ga0105240, IMG submission 80426) | Corn rhizosphere microbial communities from Kellogg Biological Station, Michigan, USA - KBS C5-4 metaG | ecosystem: Host-associated > Plants > Roots > Rhizosphere > Soil | place: Michigan, USA...
CGGTCCAACGCCGCCACCAGAAGATTCTCGAGGAAGCTCCCTCTCCGGCGCTCTCTCCCGCTCAGGATCTGGAACTCCGTAACGCCGCCGTCCGTTTGAGTCAATTTGCCGGCTACCGCAATGCCGGGACTGTCGAATTCCTGTACCAGCCGGACCTGCAAGTCTTCTCCTTCATGGAGATCAACACCCGCCTCCAGGTAGAACATCCCGTGACGGAGTGCACCACGGGCTTGGACCTGGTGAAGTTGCAGATTCACGTTGCGCGCGGTGGACGTTTGCTCGGTGACCCTCCGCGAAGCAATGGCAGCGCGATCGAAGTTCGCCTCAACGCCGAAGATCCGGACAATCTCTTCGCTCCATCCCCCGGCTTGATTCAACGCTTCAAAATTCCAACTGGCCCTGGTATTCGCATCGATACCGGTGTCGCCGAGGGCGATACCGTTCCTGCCGAATTTGATTCCATGATCGCCAAGGTCATCGCCTATGGACGGGACCGCAAAGAAGCGATTTCCCGCCTGCGGCGTGCTCTGCGTGAGAGCGTCGTTGTAATCAAGGACGGAGCAAGCAACAAATCGTTCCTCCAGGGATTACTTGCCCGGGGCGATGTTCAGCGTGCCGAAGTACACGTTGGTTGGCTCGATCGCCTGGCTGCCTCCGGCGATCACCTTTCGCGCGAGTACGCCGATGTTGCCCTGGTGCACGCCGCCATCGAGTCGTACGAAGCGCAAGTGGCTGTGGAGCAGGCTCAGTTCTATGCGTCCTCCGTGCGAGGCCGGCCGCAGATTCACAGCGAACTGGGGCGAACCGCCGAGTTGCGCTATCGTGGCCAGTCGTATTCACCAAAGGTCTGTCGCCTCGGTCCTGAAGCTTACCGGGTAGAAGTCAATGGTTCCCGCATCGAGGCGGAACTCGAATCCCTGGGCCCCTTCGAACATTGGCTTACCGTTTTCGGTCGGCGCTTCCATATTGTCTCCGCCCTTCAAGGGTCGAGCTACCGCATTGAGGTCGATGGCATTTCGCACAGAATCGATCGTGACGACGGTGGCATTGTCCACGCACCCTCGCCCTCAGTTGTCGTTTCCATCGCCGTTGCCCCCGGGGACTCAGTGTCTGCGGGCGATCGCTTGCTTGTGCTCGAGGCCATGAAGATGGAAATGCAGGTTCTGGCTCCTTTTTCTGGAAAGGTCCGCCAGGTGATGACTATGCGCAATGTGCAGGTGGATGCTGGGGCTCCGCTCGTCCAGATTGATCCCAGCGCGGACGATCATTCCACCTCCAAAGCCGAGCCCATTGGTTTCTCTGCACACCCTGCGGAGGAAAATCAGCAGCGGCCTGCTTCTGAGGCTCGGAAGAATCTCGAGCAATTGCGCCAGCTCATGCTGGGTTTTGACGTCAATCCAAAAGAGAGTGGTCGCCTGCTTTCCGGTTGGAAACAGAATCTCCGGTCCGGGGATCTCGAAACGCGGGATCTGGAAAATGACGTCCTGAACATCTTTGTGGATATTTGCTCTCTTTTCCGGCGCGAGCCTGAAGTGAACCATCGCGCCAGTGGTGAGGAACCGAGTTCGGAAGCTTATTTATTCTCCTATCTCCGGATGCTCGCAACGCGCGGGGAAGGCCTGCCGCTTCTATTCGTGGATGCCTTGCGCCGTGCTCTGTCGCACTATGGCGTCAACAGCCTTGATCCTTCTCCGAAATTAGAGGAGAGCCTGCTCTGGATCTACAAATCGCATCAGCGGGTTGAATCTCAGATCCCGGTAGTCCTGGCTGTACTGGAACGTCGTCTGTCTCCCGTCGAGACGCTCACTTCTGCAACCGAAAATTCCTTCCGCCTTCTGCTCGATCGCCTGATTGCCGAGAGCAATGGACACTTTCCCGCCGTCAGCGATCTTGCTCGCGAAGTGCGTTACCGCTACTTCGATCAACCTCTGTTCAATCAGGCTCGAAAACGCATATACGACAAGGTGGAAGAACAACTCGCCTGCCTCGCCGCCAATCCGGAGTTGGACGATTGTCACGAGCGCGTGCGCGATCTGGTCGAATGTCCTCAGCCCCTCGTCGGTCTGCTCTCGAGTCGGTTCGCCGGCGCCGGCACGGCGATGCAAAAACTGATGCTGGAAGCCATTCTGTGGCGGTATTACCGCATTCGCAATCTGCAAAAGTTCCGCTCATTCGACGAAGACGGCCGATGCTATGCAACCGCGGAATACGAGCACGAAGGCAGGCAGATGCATGTCTACGCCACTCATTCCGGCTATGCCGGCCTCCGCGAATCTGCCGCGGCCATGTGCCGCGTTGTGGCGGATACTCCCGCAGATCACGACGTGGTCGTGGATTTCCATGCCTGGAGCACAGGTCCACTCGGCGACCCCGACATCACTCAGCAGCACGTCTCTGCGCTGCTGAATGCGACAGAGTTTTCTCGTCCCATTCGCCGCATTGTGGTCGAAGTCGCCAGTCCCTTCCACAGTGACGGAGTGGGAGGAATGCAACACTTTACCTATCGCGCCGGGCAACATGGCTTTGAAGAGGAGAAGCTCTATCGCGGAATCCATCCCATGATGGCCAAGCGGCTACATCTGTGGCGGCTCAACAATTTTAATATCGAAAGACTAGCCTCGATCGAAGACGTTTATCTGCTGCGAGCTGTGGCTAAAGAAAATCCCAAAGACGAAAGGCTTATCGCTGTTGCCGAAGTTCGCGACGTAACCCCGCGCTGCGAACAGAGCGGCCGAATCGTCGCGCTACCACACTTGGAACGCATGCTGTCCGAAGCGGCTGCCGCGATTCGTGTGTTTCAATCGCACCGTCCAGAGAAACAGCGCCTCTACTGGAATCGTATTTTCTTGTACGTATGGCAGCCGCTCACATTGGGACGCGAGGAATTTCGTGACATTGTGAAGAGGCTTGCGCCTTCGGTAGAGGGGCTCGGGCTCGAGCAAGTCGTCATTCGTGCGCGCATCCCCAGTCCCGCGACCGGCGAGTTGCGGGATATGACCGTTCGCATTTCCTCTCCAGCCGGCAGGGGAATGCTGATTACTTTCCGTCCTGCCGACAAGATGCTGCCCATGCGTCCACTGGCTGAATACGACCAGAAGGTCGTCCGCATGCGACAGCGTGGAATGATTTACCCCTACGAAATTATCCGCATGTTGACTCCGCCCCAGAAACACACGCGCGCGGAGTTTCCACCCGGCGACTTCGCCGAATACGATCTTGATGCCGGCGGAACATTAGTGAGGGTCGATCGCCCGTACGGGCAGAACAAGTGCAACATCATTCTCGGCGTGATCCGCAACTTTACCAGTAAATATCCTAAAGGCATGGCGCGCGTGATCTTGCTGGGAGATCCGAGCAAGGACCTGGGAGCCTTGGCGGAAGCAGAATGCCGCCGCATCATGGCCGCCATCGACCTGGCGGAAGAAATGAAGGTTCCCCTCGAGTGGTTCCCGATTTCAGCCGGAGCAAAAATCTCGATGGATAGCGGCGTCGAAAATATGGATTGGATCGCGCGAGTGTTGCGCCGTCTCGTCGAGTTCACCCAAGGCGGAGGTGAGGTTAATCTGATCATTAATGGCATCAATGTCGGTGCGCAGCCCTACTGGAACGCCGAAGCCACCATGCTCATGCACACGCGCGGCATTCTGGTCATGACGCCCAAAGCAGCCATGGTGCTTACCGGCAAACGTGCGCTGGATTATTCCGGAGGAATTTCCGCGGAAGACAATCAGGGCATCGGCGGCTACGACCGCATTATGGGCGTCAACGGCCAGGCACAGTACTGGGCGCATGATGTTGATGAGGCCTGTCACATCCTGTTCCGCCACTACGACCACACGTATGTCATGCCGGGCGAGCGCTTTCCGCGCCGGGCGGCTACTTCCGACGCGATCGAGCGCGACGTTCAGGATTTTCCGCATGCCGGCGATGGATTCGCGCGCGTGGGCGACATTTTTAACAACGAAACCAATCCCGGCCGCAAGACCTCATTCGATATCCGCAGCGTCATGATGGCTACCGTGGACCAGGATCATGCTCCTCTCGAACGTTGGGCAGGCATGCGAGCCGCCGAGACTGCGGTCGTCTGGGATGCTCATTTGGGTGGATATCCGGTATGCCTGATAGGAATGGAATCGCGGCAACTTCCACGCCTCGGGTTCGTTCCCGCAGATGGTCCCGATCAGTGGACGTCGGGAACTCTGTTTCCGCAATCGTCCAAGAAAGTCGCTCGGGCGATCAATGCCGCCAGCAACAATCGTCCAGTCGTGATGTTGGCCAACCTTTCCGGCTTTGACGGCTCGCCGGAATCCATGCGGCGTTTGCAACTCGAATACGGGGCAGAAATCGGCCGTGCCATTGTCAATTTCAAAGGGCCCGTCGCTTTCTGCGTCATTAGCCGTTATCACGGTGGCGCGTACGTCGTGTTCTCGCGGGCGTTGAACGAGCAACTCGAAGTCGCCGCGCTGGAAGGAACCTACGCATCTGTCATTGGCGGCGCTCCGGCAGCTGCGGTGGTCTTCGCGGGTGAAGTTGAGACTCGCGCCCGCAAGGATCCTCGCCTCCAGGAGTTGACGCAGGCGATGGCCAAGGCTGACGGTCCGGAAAAGATACGCCTCCGAGCGCAGTGGGATGAGTTCTTCAGTGTGATTCATTCCGAGAAGCTGGGAGAGATGGCAGCTGAATTCGATCGCGTGCACAGCGTTCAACGGGCGCTCGCGGTGGGCGCGCTCGACTGCATCATTCCGCCTCACAGGTTGCGCCCTTACCTGATTGATGCCATCGAGCGAGGAATCTCGAAAGAGGAAGCGAAACTCGGGAACCAGATAACACTCGTGGAGGAAGCGGCATAAACTCCTGGCCGCTGATGTCTATGGATATGTACTTACTCGAGCAGAGGGAGCAAGACGTACCAGAGTCGAACGACTGGCTCGGGGCGCGTGAACGCGATCACGTCCGCACTCTCAATTTCCTGAAGCGCCGCGCAGATTGGCGGCTAGGGCGTTGGGCAGCCAAGTGCGCCATTGCGTCTCTCCAGAATATCCCCTTGCACGCTGATCTCCTCGCGACTATCCAGATTTGCCCCGCTCCTTCGGGACAACCGGAAGTATTGCTGCACGGCAATCCTGCGGACGTGACGATCTCCATCAGTCACAGGTCTGGGGTCGCGATCTGTGCTCTGGCCGCGAATTCTGTGCGGCTGGGATGCGATCTGGAAGTCGTTGAACCTCACAGTGCCACCTTCGTCGCAGACTACTTCACACCCGAAGAACAGGAACTGATCGAGCGGGCGGCCACGAACGACCGCTGGCGCCTGGTCGCGATGTTATGGAGTGCGAAAGAAAGCGCGTTGAAAGCGTTGCAGGAAGGGCTGCGGCGCGATACCCGCTCGGTGGTGGTCAAGCCTGCAACACTCTCCGGCGGCGAGGCATGGAGTTCAATCGAAGTTCATTCGATCGAAGGCGAGTGCTTTCGCGGCTGGTGGCGGGAAAGAGACGGGGGGGTGCAAACCGTAGTCGCAGATGATTTTTTCTCTCCACCGATTCAACTGCAAGCGCCCAATTCCGCCGACCAAAAATCCGCAGTCGACGCCGCGTAGATTTCCGCAGTTCACTTGTTCATTTTTTTGGGCTTGGAACCTCCACCCACTTTCGCGCGGCACTGCTTGCCAGCACTGAGTCCAGAATTACCATCTGTCGCAATCCGTCAGCGAACTGGGGGTACTCAATAGAGTCCGTAGCGCTGATCGACGCGTAGAAACGCCGGAACACTTGCTTGAAAGTGTCATCGTAGCCTTCGCTGTGTCCACCGGGAAGATCGGCATAACCGCGCGCTTTTCCCGTAAGCAGCGATGGATCTTTTACAAAAATTGAGTTTCCGGTATCGCGATGACCTACCCAAAGCTCGTCCGGCCGTTCCTGATTCCAGGCAACCGAAGCCTTGCTTCCATAGATCTCGATGCTCAAACCATTCTTTCGGCCGGCGGAGACCTGGCTGGCAGTCATGGCCCCGCGAGTACGATCGCCCATGCGGAAGACGACTGCGCCAAAATCTTCGGTGTCAACCGGAGTTTCGACGTAGTCTTCCGGGCTCATCATCTTGTTCGCGAAGGTCTCGACGGAGCCCTTGGGCTGTTTGCGCGTCTTGTGAAATGTTTGAAGATCCGCGCACAAGGAACTCACGCGCAGTCCGGTGACGTGTTCGGCCATATCAAAAAAATGCGAGCCGATATCGGCCATGGCACGCGACGCCCCTGCCGCTTTTGCGTCTACGCGCCAGTTCCAGTCGGTGTCGTAGAGCAGCCAATCCTGGGAATAGGTTCCTTGCACGACGAGAATTTCGCCAAGTTCGCCGGCTTCCCGCAGAGCCCGCATCTGCTGGACCTGCGGGTAATAACGCAGATTGTGGCAAACGCCATTGCGAAGTTTGCTGCGCGCCGCCAGGGCAACGAGTTCTTCCGCTTCGGCGACTGTTGTAGTGAGCGGCTTTTCGCAGAGAACATGTTTTCCGGCCTGCAGCGCCTCCTTGGCCATGGAGAAATGCTGAGCGTTGGGCGTGCAGATATCCACGGCGTCAATGGTCTGATCGTGAAGCAATTTGCGATAATCGCTCGTAGCTTGGGAAACAGAGAAGGCCGCAGCCAGGCGCGCAGTGGCATCGTCATTCCGGCCGAAAATAGCAGCGGCTTCAACCGACTCGACCCGCTGCACCGCTTCCAGGTGCACGCGGCCCATAAATCCGGTTCCAAGAATTGCAGTTCTGATTGGCTTCATCTTTCCTTTTTCCTCTGCCTTTTATTAAGACCACCAAGCTGCCGCAGGTTTTTCGCGAACGACAATGCTGTTCAGGAAGGCGGCCGCCTTGGTCAAGCCTTCGCTGGGAGACATCAAGCTATCTTCGTGCTCGATAGAGATCACCGAGTCGTATCCAAACATGCGCAGAGTAGAAATGAACTGGCTCCACCATTCGGCGCCGTGGCCGTAGCCGCAGGTGCGGAATATCCAGGAGCGGTCACGCTCTTCGGTGTACGGCTTGGTGTCGAGAACGCCGGTGCGGAGCAGGTTTTCGGAGTAAAGCTGCGTGTCCTTGGCATGGACATGGAAAATGGAATCCTTGAGCACGCGGATCGCCCCGATGGGATCGATCTGCTGCCAGAAAAGGTGGCTGGGATCGTAATTACAGCCTACGTTGTTCCCCGCGATTGAGCGCAGTTTCAGCATGGTCTCCGGATTGTAGGCGACAAATCCGGGATGCATCTCCACAGCAATTTTCACTCCATGCTCCGCGGCGAACTTGGCATGTTCAATCCAGTAGGGCGCAACGATTTCGTTCCATTGCCAGTCGAGAATTTTGCGGAAATCTGGCGGCCACGGGCAAGTAATCCAGTTGGGTGCGATGGCGTTGGGCGAATCGCCGGGACATCCGGAAAAGTCCACCATCATCTCCACTCCCAGCTTTTCCGCTAAAAGGATCGTTCTGCGGCTGGTCTCGCGATGTTGCCTGGACAGATCTTTGTCGGGATGGAGAGCGTTGCCATGGCAACTTAGGGCACTGATGCTGAAGCCGTGATCGTCGAGCATCTTCTTGAAATCGGAGAGCGCAGATCTGTTCTCGATCAGCGAGAGCTTGCAGTGGGCGTCGCCGACGTAATTCCCGGTGGCGAGCTCGACCGTGTGGATGTTCAGATGCGAGAGCTTTTTTAGGACCTGGTCGAGCGGCAGTTGGGATAAGAGCGGGGTGAAAACGCCAATACGCATACGAGTTTCTTTCTCCTGATGAAAACCGCACAATTTTACACTTCTGGCGCGGTTTCATTTTGCAGGTCGTATGTTTCGTGGATTCTTCTGCGGCCCGTCTCGGGCTCGCCTGTTTTCACATCGATCGCCTGTGGAAACTGCAGGCATGGCGAAGACGCGGATAGATTACGAGGCGCGGTTCAATTGTATTTTGGTAGGAGGGGGCGAATCTGGAGCCGCTTGTTGTGGGTTAGGCAATTCCTGGGTCGCGAAAACTTCTTCGATGGCGGTAAGAAGCGCGCCTGATTTGGCTTTGTCGATGACGCGCAAAATCCCGTGGCGTTCCGCCTCGCCGGTCACGGCAGAACAGTACATCGTGAACATAACGATCGGGATCTGGGGCAATAGCACTTTGATAGCTGCAGCCGCCTTCAGACCGTCCATCTGTGGCATGGCAAAGTCCAGGACGACCAGATCGGGCTTGAGTTCTACAGCTTGAGCAACGGTCTGGCGGCCAGTTACGGCATCGCCGCAGATTTCCCATCCGTCATGGGATTCAATCATGCCGCGGACTCGCCGCAGCACGGACTCGTGATCGTCGGCAATGAGGATGCGTTTCAACGCCCAAGAACCTAGATTAAAGCTATTCCAAGCTGTTTGTAGGGCACCATACAGGATTATGCGTAGGGGTGGTTTGGCGCATTTTGCGCTATCCGGTCCAGGTGCACATACCCTAGGTTACGCTGACTGTTGTAGCGTTCCCCAGAGTTTGCGTGCAGCAAGAGCAAAAAACCTCGCGTCCCTGGCGCATTGTCGCCGCCGAAACTTCGGAGGAGATGGACTCCCAACGTCTCCTGACGCTTCTTGAGGAACTCAATCACGCGCTGCAGCAGCAGGGCATGGTGAAACCGGACGGTGAAAGCCGCCGGGGAAAACTCGGATAGCTCCAACCTATCCCTGACCTGCGGATTTGTTAATATGTCGAAGCCGTCTGGGGCTCGTGTTTTCTGGGGGAGATTCTTGCGCCAATTCCGACTATTTTTTTGCTGTCTCGGGCTGATTGCGATTTCAAGCGGGATCTTGGCTGCGCAGAACGTCGCAGTCGATGCTTCCATGCCCCCGCCTCCCCATGAGAAGAAGATCGTTCTCAAGCATGTGCTGGTAATCGGGGAGACCAAGGGATTCGAGCACGACTCAGTTAGCGATGCCATGGCGGCGGTCTACAACATGGGGCGCGAGAGTGGGTTGTGGGAAACCGTCCTGCGCACCGACACCGAACTGATCACCAAAAAGGAGTTGTCGAAAAACGCGAAGAACCTCGATTACTTCGACGCAATCGTTTTCGCGAGCACCACGGGCGAACTCGACCTGGATGACGGGCAGAAGAAAGACATGATGTCGTTCATCAAGGAAGATGGGAAAGGGTTCGTCGGCATTCACGCGGCACTGGATACGAACTATAAGTGGCCAGAATATGGAGAGATGATCGGAGGCTGGTTCGATGAGCATCCCTGGTCGCGTTTCAATGCGCCCATTATCAATGAAGATCCGAATTTCCCGTCGGTTCGTCATTTCCCGCACGCCTTCGCGAAGTATGACGAAATCTACCAGCCGAAGGAATGGTCGCGCGAAAAAGTGCACGTTCTGCTCAGCCTGGATCCTGCGAAGCTGAATTACGACAACCCGCGCGTGCACCGGCAGGATCACGATTTCGCGGTGGCCTGGGACAAGATGTATGGCAAAGGGCGGGTGTTTTATTCGACGCTGGGACACACGCAGGAGTCGTGGAGCGATCCGGATATTCGCAAGATGTATTTCGAGGCCATTAAGTGGGTGTTGGGAATGACGGAAGGGAGCACCACGCCGCATGCACGGCCGCAGGGTCAGGAGCAGCGGTGAGAGCGGTTCGGGGGCTGAAGCCGCGGTGGCATGATTGGCTTTGCGCGGCCACGGGAACCCGGGTGCTGCTTGGAACTATGTTTTTGTTGGGCCTCTGGGTTCTGAAGACGGCGGCGCAACAGTCGGGCAACAGCTCGCAAGCAGGCGGTGAATCCAAACAGAAAGCCACCACTGAATCGAAGTACCCGGCGGAGTTGGTGGACCAGGGAGCAACGCTGTTTCAGCAACGCTGCGCTTTTTGTCATGGACGCGACGCCGCAGGGGGAGAAACCGGGCCCGACCTGACGCGCTCCAGGCTCGTGGCCAGTGATGTCGATGGAGAGAAGATTGGGGCCGTGGTGCGCAACGGGCGCCCTGAGAAGGGGATGCCTCCGTTTGACGTTGCGGATGAACAAGTCGCTGGGCTGGCGGCGTTCATCCACACGCAGCAAAAAAATGCGCGGTCGCGACCCGGCGGACGGAAAGGGGTTGATGCTTCCGATCTCCAGACGGGCAACGCGGAAACGGGCAAGCAATACTTCGAAGGCGCAGGTGGATGTGCGAAGTGCCATTCGCCGACTGGCGATCTGGCGGGGATCGCGAATCGGCACCAGGGGCTTGAACTGGAAAGGCGCATGCTGTACCCGGAGGACGCCAAGTCTCGAGTGACGGTGACGCTGGGTTCGGGGAAAATAGTGACGGGGGTGCTCGCTTACCTCGACGAGTTTACGGTGGGGATGACCGATGAGGCGGGATCGTATCATTCCTGGCGGATACGCGATGTGCATTATAAAGTGGACGCTCCGCTGGATGCGCATGTTGCGTTGTTCAGCAAATACACGGACGCGGACATTCACAATCTGATGGCCTATCTGCAAACGTTGCGCTAGAGCCGCCCAACAGCCGCGTACCGAAATAGAAAAATACTATGGTCAGAATCGCTGCAGATTTCCGGAAAGCTGCCTGCCTGTTTGCGGTGACTGTAATTACCTCGTGCGCTCTGGCGCTGGCACAGAGCGTGAGTGAGCAGATGCTTTTGCATCCGTCGGCCGACAGTTGGCCGGGATATCACGGAGATTATTCTGGGCGGCGGCATACTTCGTTGACTCAGATCACTCCGGAAAACGTCAAGAATCTTAGTTTGTCGTGGGCTTTTCAGACAGACCAGACAACGCCCATCAAATCTTCGCCGCTGGTAGTGGATGGGATTTTGTACTTCACTGTGCCGGACCATCTTTGGGCGGTGGACGCACGCTCCGGCCACCAGATCTGGCACTACACCTATCCGCCGAATAAAGGCTTGCACATTGGGCATCGCGGCGTGGGAATGTACAACGGGTCTCTGTTTTTCTTGACCCCCGATGCGCACCTGGTCTCGCTCAATGCGAAGGACGGCACGGTGCGCTGGATCGTGGAGGTTGCGGACAACAAAAAGGGATACTGGACCACGATGGCGCCCCTGGTCGTGGGCAAACACGTGCTGATTGGCGTTTCCGGGGATTTCGATAACTTGAGCGGGTATATCCGTTCCATTGATCCGGAGACTGGCGCGACGCAGTGGCAGTGGCATTCAACGCCTCCGGCGGGAACACCCAACCAGACGACTGGTGGCATGACGTGGATGACGGGAACCTATGATCCCGATCTCAACCTGGTGTATTGGGGAACGGGCAATCCGACGCCGGTGCTGAACGGCAGCACGCGGCCGGGCGATGATCTATACACGTGTTCGATCGTGGCGCTGAATCCCGAGACTGGGAAACTGGGATGGGCATTCCAGGCGTCGCCCCACGATACGCATGATTGGGATGCAGTCGAAACGCCGGTGCTGGTCGACGCAGATTTCCATGGCAAGCCGCGGAAGATGCTGATGCAGACATCCCGCAACGGGTACTTCTTCGTTCTCGATCGTACCAACGGTAAGAGCCTGCTGACGGTTCCTTACGGGCCCGTAAACTGGAGCATGGGTACTGACAAGCAGGGCCGTCCGATACCGAATGCGGCGA
>Ga0105240_10012682_pt1 | contig 11615 bp, 11 predicted proteins | sample KBSC54metaG_FD_80426 | JGI IMG/M metagenome (GOLD analysis project Ga0105240, IMG submission 80426) | Corn rhizosphere microbial communities from Kellogg Biological Station, Michigan, USA - KBS C5-4 metaG | ecosystem: Host-associated > Plants > Roots > Rhizosphere > Soil | place: Michigan, USA...
CTCTCTTTCTGATCCGCAACGACGCGGATTTGCAACTCGACGTAACGCGAGTATGGCTCGTTCAAGATGTCCCCCTTGAGCACTGAACACGAACGACAAAAACACTATTAGTTCACACTAATCGTCGCCGCACGATTTCCTGCATTTGTGAGTTGTAACAATTTTTTCGCGGCGATAACGAGAATTGCGGCATGTTCCGCCGCAATTCTTAAAAATGCGTTCTCGATTTTTCGAAAAAATCGCGGATTGGCTCACAACATGCATTATTCGCTGCAAATCGAGAACCCGTCCGCGAGCGACGCGCCGGCGAAATTGGCGGAAACGTCGGCATCGGATCGGTTGAGATCGATGCGACGCACGTCGTCGACACGGGCTGCAGGAGGACCCTTGCGCAGCCAGGATTGGAGCCGGTTCAACGCTTCTTCCGCGCCGCAGGCAAGCACCTCGACGCTGCCATCGGCCAGATTCTTCGCGCAACCACACAAACCCAACGCCTGCGCTTGGGCACGCGTCGACGCGCGAAAGAACACACCCTGTACCCTGCCGCGAACGAGGAATTTCGCGCAGCGCACGTCTGCCTCAGGGCTTGACGATCGCGTCGAGATCCTTCATCTGGATCGGCCCGAGAAAGGCCTTGGCAACGCTGCCGTCAGGCGCGATCAGGTAGGTGTTCGGCAGACCTTTCGGCGTGTCGAAATCCTTTGGCGGATCCATTACGTCGACCTGCGCGACCGGATAGCTCAGCGGATGTGCCTTGAGGAATTTCTCGATATCGGCCTTTTCGCTGTCCTCGTAGGCGAGGCCGATCGCGGCGACCTTGTCCTTGTGCTGGTCGACGTAAGCCGAGATGTCGGGCAGCTCCTTGATGCAGGGAGAGCACCAGGTTGCCCAGAAATTGACGATGACCCATTTGCCGCTTTGCGCGGATAGATCGAACGCCTTGCCGTCGAGCGTCGTCACCTTAAGCGCCGGCTTCGGCGCGGTGGCGGCGCAGGCCGCGCCGGCCATCAACAGGCTGGCGCTCAAGGCGATGAAAAATCGTTTCATGTTCTTCCTTCGTGTGTGATCACTAAGCGTTTGACCGCGCAATCGGCGGAAAAATTTCGGCGAGCGGCTTATTCAGCAGCGTGCGCAATTCAGTCGCAGCCTCGTCGAGCTTCTGCGTCGCCGCAGCATCGAGCGCCGCGTCGCCCGTAACCGGCAGCGGCTCGTGCAGCGGAATGCGATAACCGCTCGCGGCGTAGAGATCGTACAGGCTCATCGTGGCGAGATCGTGTGCGAGGATGAAATCGCCGCGCTCGCTGCGTTGGATCAGCCCGGCATTGACCAGGTCGCCGAGGTACTGTTGGGTCGACGCGTCGCTGAGAAACGGCTCGCGCCGGCGCAGCTCGTCCGCGCTCATGCCCGAGCCGGCACGCTGCGCCGAGGCGAAATGCGCGAGCACACGCAGGAGACCGCGGAACTCGTCCCCCGCGGCGAGCTTGGGCGCGTTCGGGCGATAGTCGAATGCGGCGAGCGTCGAGGCGATCGATGCACCCACCAACACGATGATCCAGGAAAGGTAGATCCAGACAATGAACATCGGCAGGATCGCGAGCGCGCCATAGACCTGGTTGTAGCTCTTGCCGACGTAACTCGTGAATCCACGCTTGGCGAGTTCCGAGGCAATCGCCGCGATCAACGCGCCAATCACCGCGTGGCGCACGCGCACGCGGCAGTTCGGTACGAGCACGTAGATCGCGGTCAACATGAACCACGAAATCAGGAACGGCAGCATGCCGAGCAGGCGCGCCTTGATCTGGAACGACTCGCCGGCCTGCGCCAGCATCGGCAGCGCGAACACGTACGACGAGATCGCGAGCGCGCCGACCATCAATATCGGCCCGGCAGTCAGCACCGCCCAGTACATCAGCAGGCGCGAAGCCAGCGGCCGCCCGGTCGGCACGCGCCAGATGCGGTTGAACGCGTCCTCGATGCTCATCATCAACGAGATCACGCTGAACAGCAGCACGAGGATGCCGATCGCCGTCGCCTTGCCCGCATTCGCGGTGAACTCGGTGAAGTATGCGTGGATCGTGTCACCGGCCGACGGCACGAAATTGTCGAACATGTACTGTGTGATCCTGTCCTGCCACTCGGCGAACGCGGGAAACGCGCTGAGAATTCCGAGCACGGCCGTGATCAGCGGCACCAGCGCAAACAGCGTTGTATACGCTAGCGCGCCGGCGGCTTGTGGGCAGCGGTCGTCGAGGAAGCGCTGCAACATGAAGCGCGCGAACGCGAGCGGTCGATTGCGATCGAAGGTCATCGGCGGTATCCGGAATCGGGCCAACGCTATTTTGCCGTCATTGCAAAGCAGACGCGAACGACAAGCTTATACTTCGGCGGACTGTTTCCGCCCACTGCGTTCCCTGCATGCCCGACATCCTGATCGTCTACTACAGCCGCACCGGCAACGTCGCGCAGCTCGCGCGCCTCGTCGCACGCGGCGTCGAGGAAGTGCCTGGCATGCGCGCGCGCCTGCGCAGCGTGCCACCGGTGGCGCCGGTCACCGAAATCGCGGCGGCGCCGGTGCCCGATGAAGGCGCACCATACGCAACCCCGGCTGATCTGCGCGAATGCGCAGGTATCATCCTCGGCAGCCCTACGCGCTTCGGCAACATGGCCGCGCCGCTCAAGCATTTTCTCGATTCGACCGGCGCGGAATGGGCCTCAGGCGCGCTCGTCGGCAAACCGGCCGCCGCATTCACCTCGACCGGAACGACGCATGGCGGCCAGGAGGCGACCTTGCTCACGATGCTATTGCCATTGTTGCATCACGGCGCACTCATCATCGGCCTGCCGTTCACCGAAGCCGCGCTCAACGCGACGCGTGCCGGCGGCACGCCCTACGGCGCCAGTCACGTCGCCGGGACCGGCGGCGAGCGCGCCATCGGCGAGGAAGCGAAAATTCTCGCACGCGCGCTCGGCCGCCGCGTCGCGACGATCGCGGCGAAGCTCATCGCATGAACCCCGCATTGCGCACCGCCGTCGCCGCGCTGACCGCGCTGCTGGCACTGCAGCCACTCTGGCATGCGTGGCTGGCGCCGCCGAAGCCGGGCCTGCTCGTGCCGACTCTTGTGCTCGCCATGGCGCCGCTGCTGCTCAGCCTGTGGATAGCGGCCAAATCGCTGCGTAAAGGCGTGCTGATCGGCGGCATGGCCTGCCTGTTCTATTTCTCTCACGGCGTCGCCGAGCTATGGAGCGGCGACGCGCCACGCTGGCCGGCGCTTGCGGAAACCGCACTCTCGCTCTTCGTCGTGTTCGCGCTGGGCTGGGAAGTACGCGCGAGTAGGCGCGCACGCTGAGGAGGTCGCATGTCCTTCGTCCAGGCCGCCCCGCTGCTCGGCAATCAGTATCGCGACGACGCCTTGCTGCGTTCGTATCTGCGCCGAGCGCTGAGTGCACAGATGCTGGCCTCGATCGAGCCCAATCTCGACGCCCTCGGCCAATTTGCTGCCGACGCCTGGCTCGCGGCGCGCACGCACGCAGGCGAGGAACCGACGCTTACTCACTGGGATGCCTGGGGCAACCGCATCGATCGCATCGAACTGACACGGGCATGGCGCGCCGCGGCACCGCTTGCCGCACGCCACGGTCTCGTCGCCGCCGGCCACGAAACGACGCACGGCGCTTCGGCCCGCGTGCATCAATTCGCACTTGTATACTTGCACCATTGTGCGAGCGAGTTCCAATCCTGCCCGCTCGCGATGAGCGATGGTGCGGCGACGGCGATCAAGGCCTCAGGCAACATCGAGCTGGTCGCACATGCGCTGCCGCGCCTGCTGAGCCGCGATCCGGCGCAGCACTGGATCAGCGGCCAGTGGATGACCGAAAACGCGGGTGGCTCCGACGTTTCGAACAGCGAAACCGTCGCACGCCTCGTCGATGGCGAATGGCGGCTGTACGGACGCAAATGGTTCACCTCGGCGATCAACGCGCAGATGGCGCTCGCGCTGGCGCGACCCGAAGGCGCCGCAGCCGGCGCCGACGGTCTCGCCCTGTTCTACCTCGAGCCGCGCGATGCGCAGGGCCGCTGGCAGAACATCCGCCTCGACCGGCTCAAAGACAAGCTCGGCACGCGCGAGCTGCCAACTGCGGAGATTCATCTCGACGGCACTCCGGCACAGCTCGTCGCCGGGGTCGACCATGGCGTGCGTGCGATCGCACCGATGCTCAATGTCACGCGCACCTGGAACGCGATCTGCGCCGTGGCAACGATGCGCCGCGCGCTTGCTCTTGCCGAGGACTACGCGCAACGCCGCAGCGCCTTCGGCAAACCGCTGGCGGCGCAGCCGCTGCATCGCGCGACGCTGGCGAATCTGCGCGCGCAATTCGAAGCGGCGTTCCATCTGAGTTTCCACGTCGCGGAATTGCTCGGCCTTGCACAGGCGGTCACTGCGAGCGATGCGCAACGCGATCGCCTGCGTCTGCTCACTCCGCTGGCAAAACTGTGGACCGGCAAGCTCGCCGTGGCGATTGCCTCCGAATGCTGCGAATGCTTCGGCGGCGCCGGCTATCTCGAAGACACCGGCCTGCCGCAGCTGCTGCGCGATGCGCATGTGTTTCCGATCTGGGAAGGCACGACCAATGTACTCGCGCTCGACTTCCTGCGTGCGCTGCGCGGCGCGGGCGGCGCGGGCGGCGCGCAGACGCTGCTCGAAGCGCAAACCGAATGGCATGCACAGATCGAATCCGCCGAGTTGGCGACGTGCGTTCAGGCCGCCGATGCAGGGGCGCGCAACGCGGTCGCGCGGCTGCAATCTCTCGCGAGCGACCGCGACGCGCTTGAAGCGCAGGCGCGCGATCTTGCATTCGCGTTCGCGCAAAGCCTTGCGCTGAGCCTGCAGGCGCGCCACGCGGACTGGGCGCTGCGCAACGAGAACGACTGCGCGCGTGTCGCCGCAGCGCAACGTTTCGCCGACTTGTTGTCTACCTGAATCGCCCGCTCACATCGCACTCGCCGAGTCGAACAACGCATCCTGCCTGCCCGCATCACAGACGGCGTAGGTGAAGCCTTTCTGGATCGCATACGCGCCGACCTCGCCGTTGCGGCCCAGCGCGAGGAAGCCGACCTGCAGATCCTTCGCCGTCTTCATGCGCCGGCGCACGATGCGGCGCACAGCTTCCTCGCAGGCCTGCTGCGGCGTGCGCCCCTGACGCATCAGTTCGACAACGAGGAAGCTGCCCGCAGTGCGGATCACTTCCTCGCCGACTCCAGTCGAAGTGGCACCGCCGACTTCGTTGTCGACATAGAGACCCGCGCCGATGATCGGACTGTCGCCGACGCGGCCGTGCAGCTTCCAGGCCATGCCGCTGGTCGTGCAGGCGCCGGCAAGGCGGCCCTGCGCATCGACCGCGAGCAGTCCGAGCGTGTCGTGGTTGTGCGCATCGCCGGGCTTGCCCTTGCCGTAGGTCTCGTTCTCGCTGTTCGCCGAAGGCTTGTATTCGCTCTTCTTCAGCCATTCGCGCCATGCCTGCTCGGATTCAGGCGTGAGCAGCTCTTCTTTCGCAAAGCCCTGCTCGAGCGCGAATTGCAACGCGCCGTCACCGACGAGCAGCACATGCGGCGTCTTCTCCATCACGCGTCGCGCGACCGAGATCGGATGCGCGATGTGCTCCATCGCAGCAACCGCGCCGCAGTCACCGTTGCCGTCCATGATGCTCGCATCGAGCGTGAGCCGACCGTCGCGATCAGGATAGCCCGCACCGCCGACGCTGTGATTTTTCGGATCGGCCTCGGGTACACGCGCACCGGCTTCGACCGCGTCGAGCACGTTGCCTCCTCTGTTCAGGACCTGCCAGGCAGCCAGGTTCGCGGCAACGCCGAAATCCCAGGTCGAGACTACGCGCGGACGCACTCGCGCCGACGATTTTTCCGGTGTGGCGCCGGTGCTGGACGACAGCGCACCAATCGCGGTCGCGGCGAGAGAGGCGCCAAGGAAGCGGCGGCGGTCGGTCATGACGTGTTTCATCCGCGAGGGTGGCGGCGCGAGTTTAGCCGAAAGCGCCGGCCCGCCTGATAAACTTCCGCCACGTCTTCATCGCGGAAAGCACCATGCTCCAGCACCTGACCATTGTCACCACCGGCGGCACGATCGACAAAGTATACTTTGACGACAAATCCACTTTTCAGATCGGCGCCCCGGCGATCGGCGACATCTTGAAACAGCTCGGCGTGGCCTTCGATTTCGACGTGATCGCGCTGCTGCGCAAGGATTCGCTGCACATCACGGACGAGGACCGCGATCTGGTCAAGCGCTCGATCGAGGCGCAGCCGCACCGGCATATCCTCGTCACCCACGGCACCGACACGATGGTCGAAACCGCGCGCGTGCTGTGCACGATCCCGGACAAGGTCATCGTGCTGACCGGCGCGCTCAATCCGGCGCGCTTCCAGGGCTCGGACGCGGTGTTCAATATCGGTTGCGCGGTCGGCGCGCTGCAGACCCTGCCCGATGGCGTCTACATCGCGATGAACGGGCGCATCTGGGATCCACTGCGCGTGCGCAAGAATCGCGAGGCCAATCGCTTCGAGGCCGCCAGCCAGTAAACGATTCGGCGGCGAGCATCGTCGCGGTTCGCCAGCCTTTTCCGCGCTTCAAAAAAAAATCCCCCGGCCAGCAATGACCGGGGGATGAAGTGCTTGGGTATATCGAAGATTAGTTGTAGCTGCCAGTCAGCGAAACGCCCGAGTAGGTCGAATAGGCATTGATCTTGACGTGATAGGTGCCACCGGCCGCCGGCGGGGTGAACGTGCAGGTCTCGCTGTTGCCCGTGACATAGGGGCGGCAGTCATAGCTCGACAGAGTCGGCACGGCGTTGAGCTTCACGTACAGGTCGGCGTCACCGGTACCGCCCGAGATCTTGATCGTCACCGAGGTCTTGCCCGCGGGCACGGTCAAGGTGTAGTCGGCCGACAGCGTGCCGCTGGTCCCCGACAGGCCGGTCACCGGCACGCCGTTGGTCAGCGTATTGCCACCACCACCGCCACCGGCCGTGTAGCTGCCCACCAGGCTCACGCCCGTGTAGGCGGCATAGGCGTTGAGCGAGACGTAATAGGTCACGCCCGCCGAGAGGCTGCCGCAGGTCTCGTTGTTGCCGGTGATGTATGGACGGCAGTCGTAGCTCGACAGCGTCGGCGCAGCACCGGCCTTGACGTACAGATCGGCGTCGCCCGTACCGCCCGAGATCTTGATGCTCACATTGGTCGCACCGGCCGGGACCGTGAAGGTGTACACCGAGGACATGCCCGAGGTTCCGGACAGGCCCGTCACCGCAACGCCATTCGTCAAGGTGTTGCCGCCACCGCCCGACGAGGTCACCGTGACCGACTTCGTGGTCGAGTTCGTCGCGCTCGTGTTGACGCTGTCCGCTACCGTCTCGGTCACGCTGTAGGTGCCCGCTGCCGCATAGGTGTGGCTCGGATTGGCCGCGGTCGATGTGCCGCCGTCGCCAAAGGTCCACGAATGCGTGCCGATCGTGCCGCCCGAGTCGGTCGAGGTGTCGGTGAAGCTCGCCGCCAGACCATTGGTGGTGAAGCTGAAGTTGGCCGTCGGCGTGCCGCCGGTGCCGCCACCGTGGGTCAGGATCGCATGCGAGATCGCGCAATTGGCCGTGTCATTCGACCAGCTCGCCTGCTCAGCGAAGGTGCCTGTCGAAAAGGTGACGTTGGCCGCGCCGCCAGCAGTTCCCGGAGAGAGCCATGCGCACTCATCGGAATTTTCCTGGCCGTTGTAGCTGCCGCCGGTCTTGTTGGTCCAGCCACCCGCCGGGAACATGTCGGACATCATCTCGTGCCATTCGTGGCCGAGTGTCATCGTGTAGCCGTCGAGCTTGCCGTTCGCGCTGCCGTTGACGAAGCCGACGCCGCAGCTGGAGCCAACGTCGATGTTGTACGGCTGGTTGCTGAACGCAATATCGCCACCCGGCGCAGTCACACCGTAACCGTCGCCGGTGTAGTCGTGCCACGCGCAGTAGCCCTGGGTCGGGCTCTGGTAGTTGTCCGGGTTCGTGCCATGCGGCGAAAGGATGATGTAGTAGGTGTAGCGGTTCGAGCCGGTCGCGGTGTTGCCGAAGTGCGCGGCGGCCTTGATCGCCTCCTGGGCCAGTTGCGTACCGGTCGCCGAACTCGGCGAGGCGGCCGAATTGTCGTACCACACGCCGGCGACCACGTTCTGCTGGTAGGGCACGAAGGCGGCGTTCGAGGGGCAGCTCGTTGCGCCCGAGGCCACGTTCGGACCGTCGCACCACTGGGTCAGGTCGGCCTGCCAGGTTTCATTGTTGGTGCCGATACCCTTGAACATGTTCTGCACGGCGCCGGCGGCGCCGGACGCGTCGCCCGAGAACGCCAGGTTGCCGCTGCTGTCGGTAGTCTGCGTGCCCCACTGCGTGCCGTAGAACACGATGTAGACCCTGACCTGGCCGCTGCCAACGCCGACGCCGCTGACGCCGCCGCCGAACGCGAGCTGGCCCTGAGAGGCCGAGGGCTGGGTGGACGCGAAGGCCGCTCCGTGGTGGTAGAACTCCTGATTCCATTTGTCCATCGCCGCCTTCGTTTCCTGGGTCGGCACAGCGCCATGGCGCCAGGGATGATCATAGGCGGGATGATGGGGATTCTCGGTCCAGTTGCGTAGGCCATTGCCATTGCCATTGCCATTGCCGGGGTCGGCATGGGCCACGCTCAGCCCACCGGCGATCAGTGCGGCGAGTGCGGCGGCGGTCAGACTGGTCTTGCGGTGCCATGATGCATGCATTGATTGGATCACGCTTTGTCTCCAGATTCGATTAATGTCGAAAGCCGCCGAAAACGACGGCGAAGCGGATACACGTATGACGCTAGCTTTGCTCTTGATGGCTCCCTGAATCCGCGCTGGCTCCTCCCTTTTTCGGACACGCACTCGCCCGCGCCGCCGGGATGACCCGATTGCGATAGGAACGAAATATCGTGCCTCGTCGTGATCTGCGCGCCTGCCCACATCCCCATGTTTTACGGCGGCGGATCACTGCGGAATTCGCGCCGGCTCCGAAGCGGAGCGAACGCGGACGGAAGAAGACAATCCGCCGCGTTAAATCTTCCTGAAATCGCCAATCAACAGACAATTCGCTGAGCAATGTAATAACGCATTATCGCAATAGAAAGCGCGCGCCGTGGCTGGCCTGGCACGAACCGGATGCGTCTGGAAACGTTTCTATAGCGAAGTTTTGCCGCAGCGCAGCGAATCAGCGACTTTGACGGCAATATTGCAGAAATTGCGCAGATTCGTGTCCGGCGGCGCGGCCGAACGACCGTGTCGTCCCAATCCGATCGAATCGGAAGCGGCACGCAGGATCGGCCGTGGAACGCCGACCGCCGCGGGCGGCGGGATTACATCATCCCGGTTTCGAGCTTGGCGACATCGGACATCATCGCGTGGTTCCAGGGCGGGTCGAATGTCAGCTCGACATCGGCTTCGGCGATGGTCGGGATCGCCTCGATCTTGCTGCGCACGTCGTCGACGAGAATGTCGCCCATGCCGCAGCCAGGCGCGGTCAAAGTCATCTTCACCTCGACCTTGCGCGTACCATTTTCGACCTTGCCGACATTGCATTCGTAGACGAGGCCAAGGTCGACGATGTTGACCGGAATCTCGGGGTCGAAGCAGGTGCGCAACTGCTGCCAAACGAGCTTTTCCACCTCTTCCTCGCTGGCATCGGCGTCGAGCTCGATCGGCACCGGCGGCTCCTTGCCGATCGCGTCGGCATCCTTGCCGTCGATGCGGAACAGGTTGCCGTCAACGAATACGGTGAAACTGCCGCCGAGCGCCTGGGTGATGTAACCGTTCTGCCCAGCCGGGAGACTGACGGTTTCGCCCTGGGGCACCATGACGGCGTTGCAGTCGCGCTCGAAGACGATCGGTTCGGAGGTGTTGCTGTAGCCGCCCATGGAATCGTTGCAGTCGGATCGGATTGGGATTATCGCAGGTTCGCTGCCTGCCTGGCCGATGTATGTGCGCTTCGACCGAATGCAAGCCGTGCGCTACGAACCCAGCACCTGGCGCAGGAACGGGATGGTCACGCGCCGCTTTGCTGCCAGCGATTCGCGATCGAGCCGGTCAAGCAAGGTCGTCAGGCTGCCGAGGTCGCGCTGCGTGCGCGCGAACAGCCAAGCCAGTGCGGTTTCGTCGAGTTCGATTCCGCGCGCGGCGGCGCGCTCACGCAGCACTTCGCGGCGGGCGTCGTCGCCGAGCGGCTTGAGCGGTGCCTGCGCACACGCCGACAGGCGCGAGACCAGATCGGGCAAGCCGACGCCGAGTTGCGCGGGTGCGCGCGACGCGGCGAACAAGAACGTACACGTTTCCGCCTTACCGCGATTGTAGAGGTCGAACAGCGCATGCTCGGCCTCGCGCTTGCCGGCGATCGCGTCGAGATCGTCGAGTGCGAGCAGATCGCTGCCGCCGAGCGCGCGGATCGAATCCGGCGCAGCGCCGGGCAGACTGCGCAACGACAGATATTGCGCGCGCCGGCCGGCTGCAGTCGCCGCAGCGCAGGCCGCAATCAGCAGATGCGTCTTGCCGCTCGCCGCCGCGCCGCTGACGAAGACCCAAGGCGCCGTGGCATCGCTCGCGGCACACTGCACAAGGTCGAGCGCCGCGCCGTTGTCGCCAGCGAAAAATGTCTCGAAACGCTGCTGCGCTGGCCAGCGCATCGCCAGCGGAAGCTGGTCGGGTTTCATGCGCGCGAGGCAGGCGGCGGCGAGATCGGCTTCGCTTCGACTTGCGTCGCCACTGGCGCACCGGCGTGACCGGCTTGCGCTTCCACCACCGGCGCCGGGCCTTCGTGCGCGTAGAGCAAGCTCGTGCGATAGCGCTCGTTCGCGTAGCGCAGCAGCACCATCAGCACCGAGGCAACCGGCAGCGCGAGCAGCACGCCGAGGAAACCGAACAGTTCGCCGCCGGCGAGCACGGCGAAGATCACCGCGAGCGGATGCAGGCCGATCTTTTCGCCGACCAGGCGCGGCACGAGCACGTAGCCTTCGAGCAGCTGGCCGATCACGAAGACGGCGACGACGAGGGCGACATGGGTGACGTCGCCGTATTGCACGATCGCCGCGATCACGCCCAAGAGGATGCCGGTGATGCTGCCCAGGTACGGCACGAAGCTGATCAACCCGGCGATCAGGCCGATCAGCGGACCGGTGCTGAGGCCGACCGCCCAGAGGCCGACGGCGTAGATGACTCCGAGCGCGATCATCACCGAAAGCTGGCCGCGGACGAACGCCGACAGCGTCTCGTCCGATTCGCGTGCTAGGCGCGAGACGGTCGGTTCGATCGAGCGCGGCAGCAGGTCGTGGATCTTCGCGATCATGACATCCCAGTCGCGCAGCAGGTAGAAGAACGCGACCGGGATGACGACGAGGCGCGTGACCCACGAGATCACCGCGAAGCCCGACTTGGAGACGCTGGCAACGATCGTCGTCGCGATGCCGCCGGCCTCCTTCCAGTGGTTCTGCAGCACGGTGACGACCTGCTGCAGGTCGGGCATCTCGAAGTCGAGTTCGAAGCGCTCGCGCAGCCACGGCACGGCGACATTCTGCA
>Ga0105240_10012683_pt1 | contig 11615 bp, 10 predicted proteins | sample KBSC54metaG_FD_80426 | JGI IMG/M metagenome (GOLD analysis project Ga0105240, IMG submission 80426) | Corn rhizosphere microbial communities from Kellogg Biological Station, Michigan, USA - KBS C5-4 metaG | ecosystem: Host-associated > Plants > Roots > Rhizosphere > Soil | place: Michigan, USA...
CATCTCATTCCGTCTCAAATCGTACCCAAGTTGCCAGTGGGGTCCCCTTCTGTCTCAATAGCGTAAAATACAAGGCTATGGGGCCCGGGTGTCTGAGGAAACCAATGGTCAGGATACCGGCACGGAGGCTGTAGCCGGTGGCGTGGACCCGGTTGCCGCGGCGTTGGCATTGGGGGGAGCCAGCCGCGAAGGAGCGGATGCATTTTTAAAGAAACACGGTTCGCTGATCGATATTCAAAAGCACCACCTGCAGGTACAGCTTAGGCAGGTTCATCTAAGTATTTGGAAAGAATATCTGGGCGTAATGCTGCGCGTGGCGACAGCGGTTGTCGGGCTGGCGGTGGCTTCAGGCATTGCTCTGATGGTGCGGGACGCCTCGCGCAGCAACGGCCTTTTAATCGAGCCTTTTTCCGTTCCGCCCGAGCTGGCAGCGCGCGGCCTCACGGGCGAGGTGGTGGCGGCGCGCTTCCTGGACAAGCTGCAAGCGATGCAGGCGGCCACCTACTCCGACCGGCCAGCCAGCTCGTTTCAGAACAATTGGGGCTCGGAGATCAAGGTCGAGATTCCCGAAACCGGACTGACTTTCGGCGAACTGGACAAGCTGCTGCGCGACAAGTTCGGTCATGCCAGCCATGTCACTGGCGAAGTTTTCAAGACAGCGGACGGTGTTGCGCTCACCGCCCGCCTGGACAATGCGCTGCCGCAGACTTTCACGGGCGCGGACGCCAAAATCGACGACCTGGCGCAGCAGGCGGCGGAAGCGATCTATCGCGACAGTCAGCCATATCGCTTCAGCGAATATCTCGAGCAGCGCGGCCGCATTGCCGAAGCTTTCGCAGTGATCGCAAAGCTTGCCACGGACGGCCCGCCCGGCGAGCGGGGCTGGGCCTATGCGCAATGGTCGCTCATGGACATCAATGACCACGGCGACGCCGCTGCGGCCCGCCTCCATGGATTGCAGGCGCTGGCACTGGGCGGCAGCGCCGCGGTGGATGCCGAAATTGGGCTGGTGAGCGCGGAGGAATGGTCCGGCCACGATCAGAAATCGCTGCTTTATTCCATCGATCTTGCGGCACGCTCGCAGGTACGCGCGCCGGAGCAAACGGAAGCGTTCTTCAAGGAGAACCGGCTGGTTGCGACGGCCTGGCTGGAAAACCTGAGCGGCGACTATGACGATGCCGCACGTCGCTGGCGGGGTATGGAGAAAGAAGCTGATGATGAGGACCTTAAAGGCATCCCGGGCTTGGAGGACATGCGTATCCTGTCACCGGCCCTGACTGCCACGGCTTTAGCGCTGAATCACGATCCAGCGGCGGCGCGGGCGGCCATCGCGGCGAACGGGCAACAGGACGACAACAACCTGCTCACCGCCGACGCCGACGACGCCTTCTCGGCGCTGCCGCATTACTGGATCGCCGCCGAAGCGGGCAACTGGTCCGCCGCCCTGGCCGATGCGCGCGCTGCGGATACCTGGCTCGCAGCGAACAAGACGGCGCGGCCCCTGATGGGCCTGTAATTCCGGAGGAATGAGTCAGGAGCTGGGCGATTGTCAGGCTTGTTGTGGACATGCTCACGCGGCTGCTCCTTTTGGGGTGTTGGCGCTCATCATGGCGACGAATATGTCCGCAAGAGTCGGCGTGCGCACTTCTCCCAGACCCGCCTGGCGCTCACGCGTCACGCTATCGAACAACATGATACTGCGGCCCAGTACAGTGCGTTCGGTGAGCGGGTTCAATGCGCGGGCCTCAGAGGCCTGCCGGGAATCGACCGTTGCTTCGGCGAAGCGCGCGGCCAAATCATCCATGCTGCATGACAGTATGATGCGCCCACGGTCGATGAAGATCACGTCGGTGAGGACATGCTCAATTTCCTCAACCTGGTGCGTAGTCACAAGGATAGTGCGACGGTGGTCGAAGTAATCGTTGAGCAACGTATCGTAGAACTGCTTGCGGAATAGCAGGTCGAGGCCCAGGGTCGGTTCGTCCAAGACTAGCAGGCTTGCGTCAACGGCCATCGCCACGGCAAGGTGAAGCTGTGTCACCATACCCTTCGACAATTGGCGAACCTTGCTGCCTTAGAAATCGGTCATGGAAACCATCGCCCTTATCCTCTTTCTGCTGCTAGCCGTTGTGGTCAGTGGCACATTGGCCCGGATGTCGCCGGTCCCGGTGCCTTTACCTCTAGTTCAGATTGCGCTTGGCGCTGTCATCGCCGTTTTTGCCCATTCGGGCGTCGACCTGAACCCGGATATCTTCTTCCTTCTTTTCCTGCCTCCGCTCTTGTTTTTGGACGGCTGGCGCATCCCCAAAGAAGGTCTTTTCCGCGATAAGGGCACCATCCTCGAACTGGCGTTGGGGCTTGTTGTTTTTACGGTTCTAGGCGTCGGTTTCTTCGTTCATTGGATGATCCCCGCCATGCCATTGGCGGTAGCTTTTGCCTTGGCGGCAGTGGTTTCGCCGACCGATCCCATCGCTGTTTCCGCCATCGCCAACAGAGTTCCAATTCCCAAACGGCTGCTCCACATCTTGGAAGGGGAATCGCTGCTCAATGACGCATCCGGTCTGGTCTGCATGCGGTTTGCCGTCGCGGCCGCCCTCACGGGGACATTTTCGCCAACCGGCGCGGTTGGAACATTCTTGTGGCTGGCGTTAGGCGGCGTCGCTGTCGGCATTGCTGTGACCTGGGGAACGACCGTGGCCAAGAACTGGGTCTCTCGGCATTTCGGTGAAGAGACGGGCTCGCAGATCCTGGTCAGCCTTCTTATCCCCTTTGGCGCGTACCTTCTGGCCGAAGAGGTTCATTGCTCCGGAATCCTCGCGGCTGTCGCTGCCGGCATCAGCATGAGTTACGCGGAACAGACGGGCCAGGCACTGCCGGTCACGCGCGTTCGCCGCGTGGCGGTATGGGACCTTATCCAATTCGCAGCGAACGGCATTGTCTTCGTACTGCTCGGCGAACAACTTCCGCAAATCGCCACGCGCGCCAGAGCGCTGGTCCGCGACACTGGCCACAGCCAGTGGGTCTGGCTCGCGGTTTACGCGATTGCCGTCAGTGTCGCGCTCGCGGCGCTTCGATTCGTTTGGGTCTGGACATCACTACGCTTCACCCTTTTCCGTACCGGCCAGCGCGGCGAGCACCAGCGCGTGCCAAGTTGGCGTCTCATCGCTGCCACCTCGCTCGCAGGGGTCCGCGGCGCCATCACCTTGGCGGGTGTCCTAACCCTGCCACTGACTCTGAGCGATGGCGCGCCCTTTCCCGGCCGAGATCTCGCAATATTCCTGGCGGCCGGCGTCATCATCGTATCGTTAGTTGCTGCTAGCCTAGGGTTGCCCTACTTGCTCAAAGGGCTAAAGCTTCCGCCCGAGCCATCCTATCAAGAAGAGGAAGATCGCGCCCGCATCGCCGCGGCGGAAGCTGCGATTGCGGCGATCGAGCGGGCGCTGCATCAAAGAGGCGATGACTGGGGCGACGCGGATGTCTATACTGACGTGGGCGCGCGCATCATGGAACTCTATCGTCAGCGGGTTAGGGGACATTCCAGAATCGGCCAAGAAGGTATTGAGGCGCGTAAAGCAGACGCCGTCGAGCGGAGACTCCGGTTGGCGGGCCTGCGTGCGGAGCGCGACGAGCTATATCGCGCGGCCAGAAACAATGAACTTTCAGATGAACTGGGACGCCGCCTCGTTCGGGAAGTCGACCTGCAGGAGGCTCGGTTCGGGCCAGAATAGCGGTGTGTTGAGGTGTGCTCAGTCTGTTCGCGGCGGTGCGGCTATAAAGGCGTCTGGCCGTTCAGCGCCAGACTTGGTATGGGACTCTTGATCGTATAACCGGTCTTAAAGAGCGTTATTATCGCGCGTCGCTGAACATCAGCCGGATCTGCCCCTGTGGCGTGAGAATTAAGCTGCCAAAATTCTCTTCTATAAAACCCAGCTTTTTAAGACGCCGACACTTGGAACGCTCCACCACATTGCTCTTCGCGACGTCTCGCAGGACGATAATTTCCCCATCGGAAAGGATCGGGCCTTTCGGCATGCCGCGATTAGATGGGTAGGCCATTGGATCTTCTCCTGAGCCGTTGTCGGCCCTGCGACGAAGGATGGGCGCCATCGACTTTTGCATCTACTCAAACGCCTGTGCTACCCGCTCGTCGAACTGCGGCGAGGCTGTGCGCGGTCCGCTGAGGCGGCCGCAGTCTTTCGTGCCTTCGCGTGGCGACGTCTTTTGTTCTTTCTCTTCGCGTGACTTCTGCGGGCTGCCATTCTTCACATTCCTCTCATGCCTTGGAGAACCATCGGGATAGAGGGATTCAAGGTCCACCGCGCAAAACATCAGACGGGGGTCTTCCAAACCGCGGCGGCGTCCCGGTTGGACGAATCGGTCGATCGACGAAGCCTTTTCATAAAGGCCACGCCACACCGGAGAGATAACCACGAATGCCAACAATGTAAGGTCTGGAACAACATAAAGCCGAATACCTTACTGTTTGCGATATTAATGTCACTTTCGCCGTTTTGTCGGGTTTTCGGGAAGGGTCCGGAAGGTCTTGGTGTCGCGAAGCCAAACTGCGCGTTTCACATGGTGTGGCAGATCATCCGCGTTGGCAAACGCCGCTCTTGGCCACCAGGCGAGTTGTTGGCCTCGTGCTACTGCTCATGGCGATAGCACTTTTTGTTCCTGTACCGCTCAGCAATGTCGTTCCGGGTGTTATGACAATGTTATTGGTTTGGCCTATCTTGAAGAAGATGGCTTGTTACTAAGTTTCACGCTGACCGCGTCGTTGGTATCGTTCGGAGTGATGTTAGGGGCAGCGTGGGGGGCTACACGGGGCGTCATCTTCTGTCGCACATCTGAACCTTGCCAAGACCGCGATGCTGAGCTACCGCGGCCCAAAGCTTTGGCTGTTCCACCAACGCCAAGCAGAGCCAGCTGGTGACCTTTATCCCCCTGGCAGTGCGCGCAGGCGCGGAAATCCGCGATCTCGCAATGGTCGGTCGCATCGAAATGGGTCCTGATGGCAGGGCGACTGGCGTGCACTATCGCCGGGAAGGGTATTGGCGGTTTCAGAAGGCGCGCAATGTGGTCGTTGCCGGTTATGCGATCGAGACGCCACGGTTACTGCTGGGCTCGGCAACCGACAAATATCCCGATGGTTTGGCCAACAGTTCGGGTCTCGTTGGCAAAAACTTGATGACACAATCCAACCAGGCTGTGTTTGGTACGATGGAGCAGGAGGTGCGATGGTACAAAGGCCGCCTTCGCTCGCCATCACCGAACATTGGAATTACGACGATCGCAAGGATTTCGCCGGCGGTTATTGCTGGATGGCGCAAGGGCCGCTTCCGGTGGAATGGGCGTCGATCCAGACAAGCTCCCGTGGCCTTTGGGGTCAGGCCCTGCGCGATGAAATGGAGAAATACAACCACCAGGTCGGACTCAAAATGGTCGGAGAGATGCTGCCGAACGAGCGCAATCGCGTAACTTTGGCCGACGACAAGGATCGGTACGGGCTGCGTATCGCGCGCGTCACCTATAGTTGGGGCGACAATGACAAGGCCTTGATCGAACATGCGCTAGGCCAAATGCAGATCAGCCTCCAAGCGGTTGGCGCGACCGACATCTTTCGGCAGGAGGACGACACCAATCACTTGGCTGGTACGGTGCGCATGGGGGAGGATCCAGCGTCCAGCGTTGTCAACTCAGATTGCCGGAGCTGGGATGTTCCCAATCTGTGGGTCTGTGATGGCTCGATCTTTCCCACCACTGGCGGGGTAAATCCGTCGCTGACCATCACCAGTATTGCCATGCGAACAGCCGATCGCATTTGCATGATGGCAGCACGTGGGGACCTATAACGAAACGGCAGTGTGCGCCCAGCACGCCGTGCATTACCTTCCTTAACGGTATCACGGGCTACGCTCATCCAGCCTGTGGAATGCCTGATGTGATGGCGGGTGGGGCACACTTCCGAGATCTGGGCACTCGGCACGTCCGTCCTACCGCCCAGCTCAAATCGGAGTGCGATATCCATAGAATTCGTGGTCCTCGTTGTAGCCCCCTTCGCCCGCGCCAAGATCGGCAAAGTCGTGCACAAATTCGATCGCCGCGATCCATTTGACCATCTTGAACCCCAACTCATTCTCACATCGCAGCCGCAAAGGCGCGCCATGCACAACGCTTACAGGATCGCCGTTCATCTCGTACGCGAGGATTGTCAGCACATGCCGCATGTTCTCGATCTTGTGGACGTCATAATAGCGGCCGCCATCGGCGCCATCAGCCAATGAGTAGAACACGGCGTAGCGCGCCTCGAGTGCCGGTTTGACGAGGTCGAGAATATGGCGCATGGGTACGCCGCCCCATTGCGCGACGCCTGACCAGCCTTGGATGCAGAAGTGGGTTGTGACCTGCTCTTGTATCGACATGGATTTTAGATCGGCAAGAGAGAGCTCCTGCGGTGATTCTACTAGCCCGCTAATGCGTAACCGGTAGCCGGAAAAACCCTCCGCCACGAGATCAGAAAATTCCTTTGAGTTGGGCATCGTGCCGTTCGGCCAGAAATAGGGTGAGACATCTTTCTTGGTGAGCTGGGAACATGGATTCCAACCCTCCGCCAAGCCCATGATCCAGCCGACCATGAAGGCGCCCATGCGCTGCACTCGGCGAGCATGTCGTAAAGTATAAGGCGACGCCAGGAGCCAGGCGACCGTCAGGACCGCCATGGCGAGGACAAACAGCGGAAGTCCCCTCCACGAATTATCATCGACACCTCCGAACATGTGATTTGTGTTTTGTCTCAAACCAGTGACGAAAATCATCACGCCGTGCGCCAAGATGAAGCCGACAAACCAAGCGAATGAGATGAAGTGGACCGACCGCATCGCCTGCCGGTTGAACACCCTTCCAAGCCATCCAAGTGCGTTTGAGATCGCTGGGCTCTGCATTAGGCCTGTGACAATCGAGACCGGTGCGGCGACGAACACGGTGATGAAGTAGCTGAGTTGCTGAAGGCCGTTATAGCGAGTCCAGCTATGGTCGACCGGAAAGTTCAGCGATGCGTATTGAATGGCAGTTGAGAGCGCGGCTGGAAACACTTCCCAAGTCAGGGGTACCAGCCTGCGCCATTGCTCGGTGGAAAACAGCAGCGCATAAAAAGCGATGCCGTTCATCAGCCACAACAAATTAATTGAAAAATGCCACCACCGTGCCAGCCCAATGGTATGGCGCAGGCCTGGGATCCCGAGCCAAGTCGGCAAAGTAACGGAATCGTCCTTGGCTGTCCAAAGCCGGCCCTTCGGCACCGGAATCTGAAAGCGGAACCAGTCAGTACCGGGCGTGCAATCGCGGCCCCAATAAAGGCGCGGATGATCGGCCAGGATCTGCAAGCCGGCCCGCATGATGAAGAGCATGAAGAGCATGTTGAGAAAATGCTGGAGCTGCAGCCACCACGGAAAGCCGGTGTCGACTGACGGCGCGGCCTGAGCGATTCCGGGGTGGTGCTGGATGAAAGCCGCGACCTCGGGCAAATCGCGCAGACTTTGCGCCAGGGCGATCAGACAGAGGAGCAGCGCGGTCCCGAGCGGCAAGCCCCACAGGATATTGATCCAGCGGTGGCCGATGCGAATCCGCGGCAAGACTGCTTGTTGCGGCGCCATCCAGTGGTCGAGGCGAAGACGGTCATCTGCGCCGCTAAGACTGGCCCGAAGCGGCTCGGACGAAGAGGATTGCGTGTCGTTTGGCATAGGCCGATCATTTTCGGTGGTCGATGCGGCGGGATCTGCCGTCAGTCGCGAAGCTTGGTGAGTGCCGAGCCCTTATGAAAGGCGATATGGTCGGTCCTGGCGCTCTTTATCTCATATTGCGGGCTATTTGCTGTCGCATGGCGAGTATAGCCTCTGAGTTCGAAATCCCGGGTATGGACCCGAGTAATTGTCCCGCTGACCTGTCCAGCCTCGGAATTCCAACTCACGCGATCGCCGACCTTGAAGCTTTTTTTCATGATGGACCGTCCGAACACTATGCACCCAAACCAGCCCAGGTAATATTGTCCCGCGATTAATTCTACTCCTAACGTGGTTCCCGTCAGCCCGCCCACGGCGGAACATCACCGCTAAAACTACGGCTGCCATGAATGAATGGACTGCCTGCTGCTCCCAACTGCGGACGCCATCATGCTAGGTAGCCGCCTAGGCGGCTACGCCGCTTTTAGTCCGAAGGTCGATTTACCGGCTGGCTTAAAGTGTGGACTTGGCATGACCTCCGAATACAGGGTTGTACTTGTCCGACCGTGAAGGACCGGAGTCCTTTAATATAACGAAGGGGGTGACTAGCGCCGTCGCACGTTAGCACCGCTCCTTGATCAGGTCCGCGACCCTTAAGGCGTTTGCGATTATCGTCAGTGTAGGATTCACCCCACCGATCGAGGGGAAGAAGCTCGCGTCGGCCAGATACAGATTGTCTACTTCGTGCGCCTTGCAATCCAGGTCGAGGACCGATGTGGAAGGATCAGTGCCGAACCTCGCTGTTCCAGCTTGGTGTGCCGTGCCGCCGATAGGGATATTCTTGCCGAGATAAAGATTCCGGTCCATTAGCAGTGGATGGGCTCCCGCGACATTGAGAATATGTTCGAGCTTCTTTTTGAGCCGGTGGTGGGCTTCCATATTGCCTTCGGTGGTATCTAGTACCACGCGCGCTCCGTCGTAGAAGATGCGATTTTTCGGACATGGCAGATCTTCGCTGGATAACCAGAAGTCCATCGAATGGCGGGCCAATTCCTCGAATGGCATTTTGGGCACCCACTCCAACCATTCGGGAAGAGCCTCGCCTCGGATCTGGGCGGCATGAGAGGTTGCGCACATTTGGATCAGTCCGAGAGGGTAGTCCCAATCATCGCTCCCGAAATAGAAATCCGCCACCGCAAGCGTTTTCTGGAATACGGTCTCGTTGGGCTCGCGCATCAACGCCATCAAAATCGATTGATTGTGCCGCATATAGTTACGCCCGACCTGTCCCGAACCGTTTGCAAGCCCCTGCGGGTGGCGATCATTGCCGGATCGGAGCAGGAGTAGGGCAGAGGAGAGCGCCCCGCATGCCACTACAATAATACCGCCCCGGTAGCGCTCTTCGGTTCCGTTGCGGCTCACAATGACGTCACTTATGCGTCTGCCCGACGGGTCGGTTTCAAGTTTCGAGACATAGGCGCCTGTTAGCAAAGTGAGATTTGGGTGGGCCGCCAAAGCAGGGTCGACGCACATGACCTGCGCATCCGCTTTACCGTTCAATAAACAGGGAAAGCCGTCGAACGCGTCGCAGCGGATGCAGATACTTGTCGGCGTTGGGACTCCATCCTTCTCCCGAAGCCGAATGCCCAAAGGGAGATGAAACGGATGCAGGCCTTGTCGCGCGAGATCGTTATGTAATATTTGGATGCGCGGCTCGTGTGAGACCGGCGGATAGGGGTAAGGCCCGCTGGCGGGGGGTTCGGTAGGATCTTCTCCGCGCAGACCGTGGACCTCGAATAACCGCTCGGCCTCCGCATAGTATGGCTCGAACGTATCGTATTTAAGCGGCCAAGCGGGCGAAATGCCGTCCTTGTGCACGATCTCATCAAAATCGCGCTCGCGTAGCCGCAGTAGGGCCGCGCCGTAGACCTTGGAATTGCCCCCGACGTAATAATGCAGCCCTGGGTGGAATTCGCGTCCGTCCCCCCCATACCAAGTTTCTTTGGCCTGATAGGCTCCATCGACGAAAACGGTCTGCGAATCCCAATTGGCGCGGCTGCGCGGTAAATAACCGCCGCGTTCCAACAACAGAATCCGCTTGCCTGTCGGTGCCAATCTTTGTGCGACCGAAGCGCCACCCGGCCCGCTACCTATGACAATGAGGTCGTATTCGTCCGTCATTCTATCCGCCGGTTGCGAAGCCGGGGAAAAGCGTCATGCCTCCGTCAACAAACAAAGTCGTACCAACCACGTAGTCGGCATCATCCGATGCAAGCCATGCAGCCACACGTGCAATGTCATCGGGTTCACCGATCCGCCCGTAAGGAATGAGAGTGACGAGGCTGGCGAGAGCTTTCGGGGTGTCCCAAGCCGCTTTATTGATGGGCGTCCGAATTGCGCCTGGAGCGATAGCGTTTACGCGAATGTGATGCGGAGCCAGCTCCTGTGCCATGCTCTCCATCAGCTATCTTATGCCCCCTTTTGAGGTCGCGTAGTTGGCGTGCCCACCCCAAGGGATTTCCTGATGAACCGAGCTCATGCATATGATTTTTCCCGCGGCGCATGAAACGTTAGGCACGACACCGCGGCGGAGAAATTCACGGATGGCAGCTCGGGCACAGAGAAACTGCCCCGTCAAATTAACGCCCAGAACTTTATCCCATTCCTTCAGCGTCATCGTCTGGATCGCGGAGTCTCGCTGCAAACCTGCGTTGGCGACAAGAATGTCGATTGTGCCGAACTCTTTTGTGGCATGATCGAACATCTGCTCAACGTCATCCTCACGAGATACATCGGCCTTAATGGCAAGGGCCTTTGTTCCGGCGGAGCGGATGTCTCGAACAACTTGGTGCGCGGCTTCCTCGCGCTCAACGAAGTTGACGATCACGTCGGCGCCGGCCCGTCCCAGCGCCAGCGCAACCGCCTGGCCAATGCCAGAATTAGCGCCGGTCACAAGCGCCTTCTGTCCTGTGAGATTGCCTTGCAAGATCATTGGGATGCCTTGGCTGGGCTGTCGCTAGCAGTGCCAACCCGTAAACGCACAATTTCGAATAGCGGCCGAGCGTAAATTGCATAGCCGTCCATCCGCTTTTTCAGGTTGCCCGGCGGGTCGTTTACGCAGATCGCGGCGTTGCCGCATAGGTTGGGTGCGAGCCGGTTTTCTAACAAGGCGTTCATCGCCATGCCAGAGACTCGCGTCGTAATCATTGGTGCCGGTTTTGCCGGCGCCGAAGTCGCGCGGGGACTCGGTGCTGCCGCTTGGGTCACCCTGATCGATCGGCACAATTATCAGTTGTTCCAGCCGCTCCTGTATCAGGTGGCGACCGCGGCGCTCTCTCCAGCCGACATCGCGGAACCGATACGCCGGCTGGTACGCGGCCGTCGCAACGTGGAGGTGGTGCTTGGAGAGGTAACAGAAATTTCGACCGATGACCGCAACGTCAAGTTGGCCGACGGCTCCAAATTACCATACGACATGTTGGTGATCGCAGCTGGTGCCACCACGGCCTATTTCGGCTATGAAAAATGGTCTCGCTTCGCTCTTGGCCTCAAATCTATATCCGACGCCAGGACTATCCGGTCGAGGTTGTTGCAAGCCTTCGAGCAGGCCGAAATGACCGACCACCCTTCCGAGCGTCACCGCCTGATGACCATCGTTATCGTTGGAGGGGGCCCGAGCGGCGTGGAGCTGGCGGGCTCGATTGCGGAACTTGCCCGATACTCACTGGCCAAGGACTTCCGCAAAATTGATCCTAAGTCCGCAGTCGTGCACGTGATCGAGAAAGGTCCTCGCATACTGCCGACTTTTCCAAAGGCACTCTCGGATTATGCGATCAGCAAGCTGACGGAACTGGGTGTCAAGGTGCAAGAGAACTGCGCCGTGAAGCAAATCTCGGA
>Ga0105240_10012684_pt1 | contig 11613 bp, 12 predicted proteins | sample KBSC54metaG_FD_80426 | JGI IMG/M metagenome (GOLD analysis project Ga0105240, IMG submission 80426) | Corn rhizosphere microbial communities from Kellogg Biological Station, Michigan, USA - KBS C5-4 metaG | ecosystem: Host-associated > Plants > Roots > Rhizosphere > Soil | place: Michigan, USA...
GAGCCCCAGCGAAACGCGACATCCTTGTTGACGTCGATCTTGCCGAGCCAGATGATCTGTCCGCCGGGCCGTACCGCTTCGGTAGTAACTTTGAATGCCGAAGCGCTGCCGGCCGCTTCCAGGACGACGTCGACGCCGCGACCGGAGGTCTCGCGTTTTCCGACGGCAACGGCATCGTCCTTCGAGGCATCGACACCATGCGTTGCGCCCATCCGCGCTGCGAGCTTCAGTTTCGCAGGGTCGATGTCGACGGCGATAATCGCGCCGGCGCCTGCGAGCCGCGCGCCCTGTACCGCGGCAAGACCCACCGCGCCGCAGCCGATCACCATCACGGTGTCGCCATGTGCGATCGCGCCGAGATTAAGCGCGGCACCAGCGCCGGTCATCACACCACAGCCGATCAGACAGGCGCGGTCGAACGGTATCTGCTTCGGAACTGGAATAGCCTGCTGGTCGGACACGATGCAGAATTCACCGAACGATCCCAGAAACATCAATTGTCGGAGCGGACGACCATCGGCCAGGGTGGCGCGGGTTTCACCGTCGAACGCCACCCCCTTCGGCCCTTCGCCGAGATACTGCTCGCACAGGATCGGCGCGTCGCGGTCGCAATAGAAGCAATGCCCGCAATGGGGATTCCAGGACAGCACCACATGGTCGCCCACCTTCACCCCGCGCGCCGCCGGACCGATCTGTTCGACGATCCCGGCGGCCTCGTGGCCAAGCACCATCGGCAGGGGATAGCGCAGCGATCCCTCGATCACCTCCAGATCGGTGTGGCAAAGTCCGGCAGCGCGCACCCGGACCAGCACGTCGGTCGGCCGCAGCGCCCCGGCGGCGACGGTTTCGATCGACAGCGGCGTCTGGGCCGCATGCAGCACCGCGGCGCGATACTTCAGGCTCATGAGGAGCCTGCCTTGCCGGCAAGCGCGGTCACGGCCAGGTCCATGTCATCCGAGGTCATCTCCCATTCGTTCCCGAAGTTCGCAACGATGGCGCACATGAATGGCTCGACCATGGCCTTTGCGGAGGCATTGTCGCCGAGATGATCGACGAGCAACGCCAGTGCCAGCTGGCGCGGCTCCGGACCTTCATAACTCCACTCGAAGCCATTCTTGGTGAACTCCGCAATGTTCAAGCAAGGGTCGAGCGGTGCGCCATCGACGGTTACCTTTACACCATCGATGGTTCGATCTCCTGCATAGTGCTTCATCCTGCTCTCCTGTCTTGCAGCTCTGACGGCTGCGCCGGTCACGACGCCACGTCGATCTTCCCCGCGATCACACGCATCACGTCACGGTCCTGATAGGCCTGGGTCAACGTGCCTTCGAACATGACCTCACCCCGCTCCAGGACATAGATGCGGTCGACATAGTCCGGAATGTGATGGACGTTGGATTCGGCAATCAAAACACCTTTCCCCATCGTGCGGATTGAAGCGACCCCTTTTGCTATCAGGGGGATGATGGCGGGCGACAAGCCTTCGAACGGCTCGTCAAGCAGCAATAATTTCGGGTCAAGCGTCAATGCCCGGGCGATCGACACCATCTTGCGCTCGCCGCCGGAAAGCTGCGCGCCGCCACGGGCGAGATATTGCCGCAGATTTGGAAACACCGTGTAAGCTTCCGCAATACGGACAGCGGCCGGGCGGCCCGCCGCCCTGGTCCAGGTCGATAGCTCGATATTCTCGGCCACCGTCAGATCGGCATAGACCTCGGATTCCTCGGGTGAAAATCCGATGCCGCGCTGCGCGATCTGCCAGGTCGGCAATTTTGTGAGGTCGGTGCCTTCGAAGGCGATGTCCCCCGAAACTGCACGACGATATCCCATGATGCTGCGGAACGTCGTGGTCTTGCCGGCGCCATTGCGCCCAACCAGACAGACCAGTTCGCCCGCCGCGACCGACAGGCTGATGCCGTTGAGAATACGGCTACCCTCGATATCCACTTTCAAATTCGACAAGTTCAACATCGCGACGACCTTCTCAACGCCTTGCTCAAATTCTCGGGCGCGTTCCGACCACGGCGGATATCATGTCCGCATCGGCAAAAAACACATCGGGCGGCATATCCGCCAGAAGCATACCTCCCTGCAACGCGACGATACGATGCGAATAGCGTTCGACCAAATCCATGTCGTGCTCGACCTGAACGATCGCGCGCACGCCCGACGCCCTGGCGGCGGTCACAAGAACTTCCATGATGGCATGCTTGTCGCCGGTCGAGATGCCGCTGGTCGGTTCGTCCAGAAGGATGACGGTCGGATTGAGCGCAAAGGCGCTGGCGATGTCGAGCAGTTTTTTCTCACCTTGCGAAAGTGTCGAAGCAACGGTGTCGAGCTTGGTGCGCAAGCCAAGCACTTCGGCGACGCGCTCGATGTCGGCTTGAAGCACACTATCCCGCTCCAGCGAGCGAAATGGATTGGAAACCCGCCGCAGCCGCGAGGCCACCGCAACCGCGAGCGTTTCCCGGACCGTCAAAGCCGGAAAGATGTTTACGAGCTGGAAGGTGCGCGACATTCCGAGCCTGGCGAGTTCGACCGGACCGATGCCCGCAATATCCTTGCCCAGGAAGCGGACTTCTCCCACGGTTGGCCGCAGCAGACCGGTGACGACGTTGACCAGCGTTGTCTTGCCGGCTCCATTCGGCCCCACGATCGAGACGAATTCGCCGTCGCTGACGCCGAACGAGATATTGCTCAGTGCCCGGAACGCGCCAAATGCCTTCGAGACGTTGATGGTCTCGAACAGCGGTGCAGTCGTGGCTGCGACCGTGGGCTCGGGCGGCATCTCATCGCCCTCCATTACGCCGCTTGACGAGCATTTCGATCGCACCCGACAGGCCCTGCGGCATGAACACCACGAGAAGCACCAGCACGCCGCCCATCACGAAGCGCCAGTATTGCGTGATCGACATCACGAAATCCTGCAACACCACGAACACCAGCGCGCCAATGGCGGGACCGGCGAAGCTCCCGCTACCGCCGAGCACCGCCATGAACACCAGGTTTCCCGAATGGGTCCAATAGGCCAACTCGGGATCGGCCAGCCCCGTGGTGACTGCCAGTATCGTTCCGCCGATGCCGCCATAGACGGCAGAAATCACGAAGGCGGCCAACCGCATCCGGAAAATCTCGACGCCGACATAGGCCGCCTTGCCGGCATTCTCGCGGATCGCGCGCAGATGCAGGCCGAACGGCGACCGGGTAATGCGCCACATCGTCAGACCGAGCAACGTAAACAAGGTGAGCGAGTAATAATAGAACGGCCCGGTCAGAAACATGGTCTTGCCGCCGCGCCATTCCATGCCGAACAATAGCGGCTTCAGCACACGCATGCCCTGATCGCCGCCGGTGACGCTGTAGAATTTGAACAGGAAGGAGTGAAACAACATGCCGAACGCCAGCGTCAGCATGCCGAAGAATATCCTGGTGTAACGAACGCACAGCAAGCCGATGACAAGCGAAATCAGCCCGGATATCAGCGCTGCTGCGATCAGCAACAGCTCGAAGCTCAGGACGCCAAGTTTCGACGTCAGCACCGCGGCAGTATAGGCGCCGACGCCGAGAAACAACGCGTGCCCGAACGACAAGAGTCCGGTGCTTCCAAACAGCAGGTTGAAGCCCAGCAACGCGATGCCGTAGCCGATGAACGGCAGCATCAGAAGCAGGGCATAGGGTGAAGCGACCAACGGCAGCAGCGCCATGATGGCAATCAATCCAAGCAGAACCGACAATCCGTTGCGCCAAGATATCGTTCGTCGTGCTGTTACGCGGGAAGCGATATCGATCGACGGGTTGCTCACGCGGTTGCCTTCCCGAACAGGCCGGACGGCCGGACGATGAGCACGATGACGACCACCAGATAGACCGACAACATCTCCAGTTCCGGCATCAGTGAGATCGCGGCGGCCCGCATCAATCCGACAACCAACGCGCCGACCAGCGCGCCGCGCATGCTGCCTAATCCGCCGATGACAACCACCGCGAATGATTCCACCACGAGTTCGACCGCCATATCGAGCGAGGCCGCGCCCGACGGCACTACCAGCGCGCCGCCGACGGTACCGAGCATGCAACCGACAGTGAAAACGAGCGCGAAGATCTTCGAGGCGTTGACGCCGAGCCCTTCGGTCATGTCGCGGTTTTCGGCGGTGGCGCGCACGATGCGACCGGTCCTGGTTCGCTCGAGAAAGAGACCGAGCGCAGCTGCGATCGCAAGACTTGCGGCTATCACCAGCAGATTATAAGTCGGCACCCGAACACCCAGAATATGCGCGGTGCCGTAGGCGAGATAAACGTTGTCCATGGTCCGGGGTGTCGCACCCCATAGATAGCGAAAGGCATCCTGAAACATCAGAAGAAAGCCGAACGTGATCAGCAACTGATAGCTCTCGTCGCGGCGGTATATGGTGCGCAAGACACGCTCGATCGGCAGGCCGACGAGTCCGATCGCCAACCCGGCGACAATCAGAACCGGCAAGAACAGCGGCGGTGGCATGCCAAGCTTGATCGCAATGCCGACCGCGGTGATCCCGAAATAGGCTCCCAGCGCGTAGAACGAGCCGCAGGCCAGGTTGATAATCTTCTGGACGCCGAACACCAGCTGCAGCCCGGCGGCCACGAGAAACAGCACTGCGGCGTGGAACGTCCCGCCGAGGACGACGTCCACAAGCTCCGTCATGCCTCAGACCGGCATCTTGCCAGTCTTGATCCACTCCCAGAAATCGGCGCCGGGCGGCTTCTGCAGCTGTTCCGCCTGGAAGGTGTCGATCGAGGCCAGCGTCGGAAAATCGTACTTGTTGTTGTTGGTGGACGGGCCCTGGTAGAAGACCTGCTCGGCAATCTTGTCCTTGCGGAAGCGGCCCTTGCCGCCGAGACTTTCGACCTCGAGGCCGGGCATCGCTTCGGCGACCTGTTCCGGCGTCGGCCATTTCTTCAGGGCTTTTTGCGCGGCTTCGACGCCAGCCTTGTAGGTGGCGAGCGCGAAATAGGCTCGGTCCGCTTCCCAGTGCGGGACCTCTTTATAACGGTCGATGTAGTCCTGAACGAAGGCCTTCTGCAGCGCGGACGCCTGCGGATGATCGAAGTAAAGCGTATTGTGGCCGAAGATGATGCCTTCCGGGGTAAATTCCTTCTTGAGCTGGTTGATCTGCCAGCCGGCTGCCGGCATCACCAGTTTGACTCCGTCGAACAGACCCGCGGCATGGCCCTGCTTCATGAATACCGGCAGATCCGCGAACAACATCGAGGAGAAGATCAGATCCGGCTTCGCTGCATTGAGGGCCGCGACATGCGAAGTCAGGTCCATGGTCCCGACCTTCGGCCATTGCTCGGCGACGACCTCCACCTCGACGCCATAGCGCGCCAGGATTTGCCGGAAGGCTTCCCAATTGTTACGGCCATAGGAATAGTCGGGGTTGATCCCGGCCACCCGCTTGAATTTTCCCTTGAAATGCTTGATCGCAAGCAGCGATCCCATCACCGCCTCGCATTCGTTGTCGGTCGAACGGAAAACGTATTTCGGGTTCGGCATCGTCTCCTTGACACCGTCCTGCGTGGTGCCGTCCCACATGACCGTCAACGCCTGTTCCTCCTCCGCTACCGGCGCGACGCCCAGGCTGACGCCGGTGGAGATCAAGCCGTGGACCGCCTCGACCTTTTCCTGGAGGATCAACCGGCGAAAGCGCTCGATCGTATCCTTTGGATTGGTTTCTTCCTCGAACACGAGCTCGATTTTGCGCCCGGCGATGCCGCCATCCTTGTTCATCCGCTCGGTCGCCCACTGCACCGCGCGAATACCGCACTCGCCCGCGGTGCCGGCAGCGCCCGATCGCGGCGCAATGATCCCGAGCCGCAGCGGCTTATCCTGTGCCAGCGCCGGGGCGAAAACGCCCGGCGCGGCGGCCGCCATGATACCGGTGCCTGCAAGTCTGGAAAAATCGCGGCGCGTGAGCTTCATAGGTGCCTCCCCGGTTATCCCCGCGCATATGCCGCGCGTTTTTGTTGGCATACCATAAATATGTCAGGAATCGCATCAAGCGGTTTTTTGATGCAACGCCGGTGAAATCCGCTGGAAAAGCCCTATCCCCGGCTGATAGACTGATGATATATTAGCCTAAGTGACCGGCGGAAAGACGGAGACGAGGGGATGGAACTGGCATCGAGTCCGATGGCGGCGCGGCAGCGGAACTACCGGGCGACGTATCGCCACCGCATTGCCGGATGGTACAATGGCTGGCTGCATGCCTTCGTCATCTACGTGATCGGGTTCACGGCGCTGTCGGTCTACTTCGCCAACATCAGCGACCTGCGCTGGTGGGAGCTGGGGATCGTGCCCGTGACTTTCCTGCTCGCCAATCTGTTCGAGTGGTGGATTCACCGCTTCGTCATGCACCGGCCATCGCAGGTAAAGGCGTTCCGCGCGATCTATAACCGGCACACCTTGATGCATCATCAATTCTTCACCGACCAGGAGATGCGCTTCGCGGACCACAACGACTGGCGCGTGACCTTCTTTCCACCCTACGCGCTGGTCACCTTCACGATGATGTCGATTCCGCCGGCGCTCATACTCGGCTTGCTGGTTTCGCCCAATGTCGGCTGGCTGCTGATTTCGACCACGACGTCGATGTACCTGATCTACGAGTTCATGCACTTTTGCTGCCACGTCGATGAGAATTGGTTCGTGCGCAACGCGCCGTTCGTCAACACCATCAGGCGCCACCATACCGCCCACCACGATCAGTCGATCATGATGGAGCGGAACATGAACCTGACATTCCCCATTATGGATTGGCTGTTTGGCACCTCGGATCTCGATCGCGGCCTGATCGGCCACCTCCTGAACGGATATGACACCCGCTTCGTCAAGACCAATATGCGCAAGACCTCGCGCACGCCGAAGCCGGCCGCCGCGGAACCGCCGATGAGATTCGCGGCACCGGCCGAATAGCTCGCGGGCGGAAGTATCATGGACGCGATCGAACCGCACTGGATCTCGATGCTCTGGTTCGCCGGCTTTGCGACCGTCTGTACGGTGGCCTTCCTGATCGTTGCCGGAATGTTTCCGCGCCGCTCCCGCCCGGTTTCGGCGCGATCGGGCACGGCTACGCTGTTGATCGTCGGCAACGCGGCTTTGTTGACGGCGCTTTTGGCGGGTACCGGATTTTACGGTTACGCCGAACTGCGCTGGAGTACGTCGATCGTGGTTGCCGGTCTCGTTGTGTTGTTTGCACCCGGGCTTTTCGAAGCCTGGCCGCCGCGGCTGCGCGATGGAAACGCCGGCCTGATCGTGTTGGTGGGCGTGCAGGTGCTGGCGCTTGCGGCGCTCGCAAAGATCGGCGGTCCCGCGTGGGCGGGTGTGTCGTGAACCGGTCGGGGAGCTAAACCATGCCTGTAAAAATCAAGCTCGCGCTCTCTCTGCTCGTCGTACTGGTCACGGCCATCACGTTTTATTTCCAACACAGGCTTGCGCACGACCGCACCCAATACGTGGTCGCGTTCCTCGGCTGCTTCATGATTTTTTCGATGTGGCTGTTCCCAGAAGTCAAGCGGGACGAAACCGCGGGCGGCGTTCGTCGCGACGCCCCCCTCAGCCCTCGACCTGACAGGGATCCGGCGTCTGCCTGAACCAGCTGTCGTCTCTGTTCCTCTTTTCGAGCGGCAGGCTCCTCCTGATCTTCGACCTCTTGATCTTGGCCATGGTGTCCAGGCCGGCCTTCGAAGAATGCGGGACAGGCGTCGCATTCACGGCGGGCGAAACCGGCGCCGATTGAGACCAGGCAGCCATCGGGCCGAAAAACCGATTGCGGTTGCGCACAGCGTGGTTAGAAATAGCTTTCGCATGGCAGCCTCCAATCAAGCCGGGGATCCGCTCCCAATGTACGAGCCATCAGGCGTCACCACATTAGCCGAATATCCGGTACCTGCGCAGATGAAAGCCTGGGTTCTCGGTGATCCCGACGAGCTTTTCCTGCGCGACAAGCCGACACCGGTCCCGGGGCGTGCGGAGGTCCTGGTTCGTATCGATGCCGTCGCCATCTGCGCTACCGATCTCGAGGTCATCCACGGCGGCTCGCCCGCGAGCATTCAGGGCGGCCTGCCCTTCAACAAGAACTTTACGCCAGGCCATGAATATATGGGCACGGTTGCCGCGCTCGGGCCCGAGGTCGACGAATTCAAGATCGGCGAGCGCGTCAGCGTCGAAATCCACGCCGGTTGCGGCCAGTGCAAGCGGTGCCGCCAGGGCATGTACACGTCCTGCCTCAACTACGGAAAGCCCGAAAAAGGCCACCGTGCCAACGGATTCACCACCGATGGCGGGTTCGCCGAATACGCTATCAATCACATCAACACCCTGGCGCGAGTGCCGGACACCATGAGCGACGCGGAAGCGACGCTGGTCGTCACCGCCGGGACCTCGATGTACGGCCTGACCGAGCTGGGCGGCCTCGTTGCCGGCGAAAGCGTCGTCGTGATCGGTCCCGGCCCGATCGGGCTGCTTGCCGTTGCGGTCGCAAAGGCGCTGGGCGCAAGCCCGGTTATCCTGACCGGAACGCGAAACAAGCGCCTCGCGATCGGCAGGGAACTCGGCGCCGATCGCATCATCAATATCGCCGAGGAGAACGCGGTCGAAGTGGTTAGGCAGCTCACTGGCGGGATCGGCGCCGATTATGTGGTCGAATGCGCCGGCACCGAAGCCACGGTCGACCAGGCCATCCACATGACCAATCGCGGCGGCAAAATCTGCCTTGCGGCGTTCCCGCACGACCCGGTAACGACGGATCTCGCGCATCTCGTGAAAAACAACATCTATGTCTACGGCATTCGCGGCGAAGGCCGCAGCGCGACCCGCCGGGCGATGGCCCTGATGGCGGAAAAGCGATTCGACGCGACCCGAATTCACACCCACACCTTTGCGCTGGCCGATTTGCCTACCGCGCTCCGGTACGCGCGCGACCGGGTCGAGGACGCCATCAAGGTGGTCGTCACAACGGGGAAAGCGGCCGCGCTTGCCAACGCGGCTGCCGAGTAGAGCGACCGGAATCGTCCATGGACGCGCGCCACCAAACCCTATTGGCGCGGTCGATGCGCCTCCCGGCTATATCGCTAAAATTCGACGCATCTGATTGCGAGCGCACTAACCAGCCTGCTTTACGCGGCCTCAACGTCCGTCGGATACCAACGGGAGGCGCGACCATCCTGAAACTCCTAGAGGTTTTGTAAAATGCGTACCATTCTGGGCGTTCTGCTGATTTCGGCGGCCTGCATCTCCACGGCGTCCGCGCAACGAGCGTCATCATCCTCATTTTCAATGGATCACGGGCACGCCGCCGACGCGGCGGCCGCAGCCAGGGCAGCCGCTGCTGCGGCAAGAGCCAAGGCCGCGGCCATTGCTGCTGGCGCTCCGCTCACGCCCAGCCAACAGACCGACTTCAGCATCAATGGCAGCGGCATCGTTCGCGCCGCCGCACCGCTGACGATGGAAGAGCAGAAGGCCGACGCTGAGGCGCGCGCCGCCTGGCAGGCCCGTTGCCGCCCAACCAGCGTTGAAGACCGCGAAGGGTTGCGCCGCACGCAATATGCCGAGCCGGATTGCGACCTTTCGCAGTACAATACCGCCGGGACGCCGTGATCGTCACCGCAAGCGAGCGATGAATTCTGGACACAATCGGGCCGACAATACCACTCCTTGATGTCGTTGCGCGCCCAAAAACCTCAGCCTGGAATCATGCGACCCCGCCGAGATAAAGCCGCTTGACAATGTCGTTGCCTCTCAATTCGTCGACCGAGCTGGCCGCGACGACGATCTCACCGTGGACGATGATGTAACCGCGATCGGCGATTCGGATCGCCTGATTGAAGTTTTGCTCCGCCATCAGCACCGTGAGGCCGAGATGCTCATTGAGCTCACCGATCTTGGCAATGGTCTGCGAGACCAGCAGCGGTGACAGGCCTACTGAAGGCTCGTCGATCAGCAACAGTCGTGGCGACGACATCAGCGCGCGCGCAATAGCCAGCATCTGCTGCTGCCCGCCTGACATGGTGCCGGCGAGCTGACCCTGGAGCCCCTTGAGGGCCGGAAATGTCTCGAAAGCGAGCCCAAGGTTGCGATCTATATTGCGCCGGGCGGCCTTGCGGAAGGCACCGAGCATCAGATTTTCCAGCACCGTGAGCTTTGGAAATAACCGGCGCCCCTCCGGAACCAGCGCCACGCCGAGCTCGACAATGTCCTCAGTCGACCGTCCGGTCAGATCGTGCGCCTTGCCGTCGATTGTCAGCAATATGCTTCCGCGCTGTGGCCGGACCAGGCCGACGATGCACTTCATCAGCGTGCTTTTGCCGTTGCCGTTGGTGCCAAGCAGAGCGACGGTCTCGCCAGCCTCGACATGGAGACTGACGCCGCGCAGCGCCTTCACCGCGCCGTATCCCGCATCAAGGTCGCTGATGGCAAGGCTAAGTGCCAAGGTATGCCTCCTGCACCCGCTGGTTGGCCATGACTTCGTCCGGCGTGCCGATCGCGATGATCCTCCCGGCATCGAGGCACATCACGCGGTCCGAAAAACGCATCACCGCCTGCATGATGTGTTCGATCATGATGATGGTGATGTCATGACCCGCAAGACTCATGAGCAGATCAAGCACCTCATCGACTTCCGAGCTGGAAAGGCCCGCCATGGCCTCGTCGGAAATCAGGAGTTTCGGATGCGTCGCCATTGCGCGGGCAAGTTCCATCTTGCGCAATTCGACCTGGCTAAGCTTGGTGGCCGACACGTCCGCCTTCGACGCCAGGCCCATTTGCGTCAGTATCGACATCGCGGTGTCGCGTCGCTGGGCAGCCGAGACGATTTCGTCCGTTGCGGCGAAGTCGAGCGCTACCAGGAGGTTTTCGGCGACCGTCATGCTTTTGAACGGCCTCGGAATCTGGAAACTGCGCGCAATGCCACGGCCGGTGCGAATATGCGGCTGCAACCGCGTGATGTCCTCGCCACGAAACACCACGGTGCCGGCCTCGGTTCGGAATGCGCCGGAAATACAGTTGATCAGCGTCGTCTTTCCCGAGCCGTTCGGGCCGATGAGGCCGAAGCGCTCTCCTGGACGAATGTCGACGCTGACATTGTCGAGCGCGGTGAAACCGCCGAAGCGCTTGGTAAGCGCGGATATTCGCAGCAAGGGCGCCTCGGTTTCGGGGAGCATCATCCTTGGCCCTCGTTGCGTTTGCGGAGAACCCTTTGGATGAGGCCAATGATCCCCTCCGGCGCGACCACCACGAACAGCACCAGCATCACGCCGAGCACCAGCACATTTACTTCCGACGAGATGGTCACCGTCAGCAATTGTTGCGTCGCGCCCAACAGGATTGCCCCGATCACCGGACCCACCCAATGCGCGGTCCCGCCGATCAGCGACATCGCGAGTGCCGAGACGGAGTAGTTGAGATTGAAGGCCGACGACGGATCCGCGTACTGCAGGTACATGGCGGCGGGCGCACCAGCCGCGCACATCAGCGCGCCGGAGATGACACAAGCCGTCACCTTCAGCCGCAGGGTCGGCACGCCCGTGCATTCCGCGGCGAGTTCGTCGTCCTTGAGCGCCTGAAGGCCGCGTCCCATC
>Ga0105240_10012686_pt1 | contig 11613 bp, 9 predicted proteins | sample KBSC54metaG_FD_80426 | JGI IMG/M metagenome (GOLD analysis project Ga0105240, IMG submission 80426) | Corn rhizosphere microbial communities from Kellogg Biological Station, Michigan, USA - KBS C5-4 metaG | ecosystem: Host-associated > Plants > Roots > Rhizosphere > Soil | place: Michigan, USA...
CCCAAGGATCATCCACTGCAACGACTGGCACACCGCGTTCGCGCCCCTGTTCCTGAAGACGATCTACGAGGGCGACCCGCTCTTCCGGAACACCCGCTCGCTGCTGACGATTCACAACATCGGCTACCAGGGCATCTTCAACGCCGCCGACATCGATGACCTGGACCTGGGCTCGAAGAACTACCTCCTGCACCAGGATGACTTGCGGGCCGGCAAGATCAACCCGCTCCGCCAGGGCATCATGTACGCGGACGCCATCACCACAGTAAGCCCCACCCACGCGCGCGAAATCTGCAGCGATGACTATGGGATGGGTCTGCAGGACAGCCTCCGCACACGCGGCGGCGCCCTGACCGGCATCCTGAACGGTGTTGACTACGACGAGTGGGACCCCCGTCGCGACCGCCACATCCCCCGGCACTTCGACCCCGACCATCTCCAGGTCAAAGCGGAGCTCAAGCGGGACTTCATCAGCCGCATGGGACTCAACATCGCCCCCGAGGTCCCCCTGGGCGGGGTCGTCAGCCGCCTCGCCCAGCAGAAAGGCTTCGAGCTGATGTTCAACGCCCTGCCGCAGATCCTCTCGTGGCGCGAGTTCGGCCTGGTGGTGCTCGGCAGCGGCGAGCCGAAGTACGAGGAGTTCTTCACGAAGTTGCAGACGGACTTCCCCGGTCGGGTCGCCTTCCGCCGGGGCTACGACGAGCCGCTGGCGCACTGGATCGAGGCCGCCTGCGACCTGTTCCTGATGCCCTCGCTTTATGAGCCCTGCGGGCTCAACCAGATGTACAGCCTGCGCTATGGCACGGTCCCGATCGTGCGCAAGACCGGAGGGCTCGCCGATTCGGTCGAGCACTACCATTACGAGACCGGCGTCGGCACCGGTATCGTTTTTAACGATTTCAACTCGGAAGCGTTGGAATGGGGCGTGAATACGGCCCTGGATCTCTACGCGTCGCCGACCCAGTGGCAGCGACTGGTCCGCAACGGCATGCGGCGCGATTTCTCGTGGCAGCGCCAGGGAGGTCTGTACGTGGAGTTATACCAAAAGCTGGTCAGCGCACTTTGAACGTGCCGTGCTGATCGAACGGAATGGAGCGTAACAGCCCCTCGGACAAGGAGATGCGGCCGACGAGGTGGTACTCGACCGTCGAGTCGCTGCCGTGACTCAGGAGGCTGATGATGGTCCCGGCCATGTTGGCGGTCATGTTCATGTCGAACTCCGCCTCGCCGAGGGCGGGAACGACGAAGCTCGCGGCCGATTCACCGTGCGCGAATTCCTGGCCGTTCACGTCGAGGGTGTACGTGATGCCCTTGATGGGCAACACGCGGTCGTTGGGATTGTCCACGTGCATCCGCACGCGCAGCTTCTGCTGCCACAGCGCGCCTTTCTGAAACACGACGTCCACGACCGACAGTCGTGGCGCCTCCAGTTTGGGCACGAACAACGAGCAGCCTGACAGACACAACAACGCGAGGCTAACCGAAAGTGCTCTCACCGACGCGCCTCCTTCGCGCATCACCCCCCGGGCTAAGACTAACCCGCAGATCGCCGTATCGAGGACGGTCGTAGTAGGTGGGTGAGTCAGTGCTCCAAATGGTAACAAAGGGAGGCACGGGAAAGCCGACGCACTGCTCAACAGCGACCGAAAATTCCGTTCAGGCGCGCAAACTGGCCCGCCAGCTCCGGCGTGAGCGCCCCGGAAGCGACTCGCCAGCTCCAGTTCCCGGTAGCCGTGCCGGGTGTGTTCAGGCGCGCTTCGGCGCCGAGCGACAACAGGTCCTGCACCGGCACGATGGCGAGGCCACCGATCGAGCCGAGGGCGCAGCGGATGAGCGCATCCGGCATCGCACCCGGAGTCACTCGCAAAAAATAGTCCACCTGCTCGCGCGCGTGCTCCGGCAGGGTGGAGTACCAGCCGAGAGTCGTGTCGTTATCGTGAGTTCCCGTGTACACGACACTGTCGCGCTCGTACATGTGAGGCAGGTGCGGATTGGTGGCCTCCCCGCTGAAAGCAAACTGCAACACCCGCATTCCCGGCAGGCCAAACCCTTTGCGCAGCGCCTCGACATCAGGAGTGATGACGCCGAGGTCCTCTGCGACGATCGGCAGGTCGCCCAGGTCGTCCCACAACAATCCCATCAACTCCTCACCCGGGCTATTACGCCATTCGCCACCGCGCGCATCGGGAGCTCCCGCCGGCACCGACCAATACGCGGCCAACGCCCGGAAGTGATCGATCCGCAGCACGTCCACGCGTTGCATCTGCGCGGCTACGCGATCGCGCCAGAGCTTGAAGCGGTCGCGACGCATGACATCCCAGTGATAGAGCGGATTCCCCCATAACTGTCCGGTCGCCGAGAAGTAGTCCGGCGGCACACCGGCGACGGCGGTCGGATGCCCCGTGGCATCCAACTGAAACTGATCGCGGTGAGCCCAGGTCTCGGCGGAATCGGGCGCCACGTAGAACGGCAAGTCGCCAAACAAGCGGACGCCGCGGTGGTTGGCATGCTCGCGCAGACGACGCCACTGCACGAAGAAGGCGAACTGCACATCCCGCACTCGGGTCAGCTCGGCCGCGTATTGTTGCCTCGCCTGGGCGAGAGCCGCGGGCGCGCGATCACGTAACTCCACCGGCCAATTCCACCAAGGCGCCCCGCCGTGCACGAAGCTCAACACTTCGAACAAAGCGTAGTCATCGAGCCAGTGCTTCGTCCCCTCCACGAACGTCGCATACTCGCCTGTGTTGAGATCGGGCCACTCATTCGCGTCGACGAAGGCCGGGTTACCCGCAAAATCCGAGCGCACCCAGTAGGGTGAGCCGTCGGAACCGGTGGGACCGACCGGGAGAATCTGCCAGACGGTGAAGCCGGCCGCGGCCAGCCAGTCGATGAACGCCCGGCCGCTGCGCCCCAGGCCGCCCTCGAGGGAACCCATGTGCAGTAGCGCACCGGCGCGACGACGATCGAAAACAGGCAGCCTCTGGATCATGTTGGTCTCTTCCGATCGGCGTGGGTCTTCAGTCCGCGTAGGCGCGACGCATGACTCCGCCGTGCTCCGCGTGACCGCCGCCGGCGGAAATCGGTTGTGATAGTCCCGGAGGCGCCTCCAGGCCCAGCAACCGATACAGACACACGAGCTGGCGCCGGTAGAGGCGGTCGAACTGGCTCACGGCATCGGCGGGGTTGTAGTCACCGAACCACCAGAACCAATCCGAGCTCTCGCACAACGCGAGTTGCCGCTCGGCGGCCGCCTTGTGCTCGGCCTCCAGCGGGTGAGCCTGCATGACGCGATCGAAGGCCAACTTCGCCTCGCACAGCAGGTCCCACGCCCGGTTCTTGGCGGGGTCGCCCAGCCAGGTCGCCAGGGTGCCATGCACCCAGCTTCCCGTCATGACTTTCTGCAGCGGCGCCGGCTCCAGACCGCGCTCCACACAATCGGACAAGGTGGTCAACTCCAGCAACGGATGACTCGCGAGCAGTGAGTACAGGGCTCGAAGGAAGTAATAGCCGTTGAAGGGGTAATGTTCCCACGCATTCTCGCCATCCAGCGCGATGAGCACGGCGTGGCCCGGCCCGGAGACGCCCTGAGCCGCCCCGGCTGACCCCTGGGGCAGCCCGGGAGACCCATAGGCGGGAGCGTTCGCATACTTGCGCGCAAGCTGTGCAACTTCGTTGACGAGATTGTGCGCAGCATCGTCGCCGTGCCAGGTCGCGTACGTGAAGCCGATCAGATCCGACAGCGCATCGTCACGGAAAAAACAGGTCAACCCGGCTCCCGGCATCCGGTAGGGCCGGTTGTAAGCACGCGGGTCGTGCACGGCCTGCCTGTCGCCAAGCTCGAGGCAGCCGCGCAGCACGTTGGTGCCGGTGGCTGCCCAGCGGAACTGGTGACGCTCGAGCAGCTCCAGGGTGCCGCGGTTGATGGCCCCTTCCGCAGGCCAACAGCCAACCGGATGTTTGCCGAAAGCCTCGGTGAAGACGCGGATGCCGTGCTCGATATGCCAGGTGGCGCGCTCCGCCCCGCCCGGATAACTGCCGTGCTCGGGCAGCGCCATGTTAGGTACGGCCTCACGGGCGGAACCGAAGTCCAGCAGCAGCGGAATGATCGGGTGACCGTACGGCGTTACGGAGATCTCGATCTGTCCCTTCTCCGAGAGGGCCCGGTAGCGGGGAATGACAGTGCTGATGAGGTCACCGATCAGCGTCAGAAGCTGCCGCCGGTGCAGGGGTGTGAAGCTGCGCCCCCTCTGTGTCAGATCGCTCACCAGCGTATCGGAACGCCTGACGGTTTCACCGAGCCATGCGAGGTGATACCACACGGCCAGGTCGTGGATGAGCTGGTCCGAGGCGTAGATGATCCGATCGGGCGTCGCCAGGGTCTCCGCAATTGTCGCGAGCTCCAGATACGGGCCGAAGCGCTCAATCATCTGCTTGCGTTGCGCACGCAGACAGGCACGCAGAAGCTCGAGGCGGGTCGCGGGTTCGGTGGGAACCGGGTCAGGCCCCAGCAATCCGAGCACGGGATCCGGCAACGGCGCCCCCGTGCGCAGATGCTCAGCGATGCGCTGACTGATCTCCTGGATCTGCTCGATCAGGACCGGGGAGAAATTCACGACCGAGCGCGCGGCTGGGTTTCCCTCCAGGTGCGCGGCCATGTCGGTGTAGTCCTTGATGGCATGAAGGTACATCCAGGGAAGAACGTACTGCCCGGTCAGCGCGTCGCGATACTGTGGCTGGTGCATGTGCCACAACAGAACGACGGGCAGGCGCGAACCGCTCGTCGGTCTCATGCAAGGCGGCGCAACATGTCGGAGGTGACGAGCACGACGCCTTTGTCCGTGACATAGAAGCGATTGGCGTCCGCCGTCCGATCGACTCCGATAGTCATGCCGTCGGGGATCTCACAGCCTTCATCCAGGATCGCCCCGCGAATCACACAGCCGCGTCCGATCTCCACATGCGGGAGAATGACGGAGTTCTGGATGCTGGAGCCCTCATCGATGCGGACGTCGGAGAACAACAGTGACTCGCGAACGACCGCGCCGGAAATGATGCACCCGCCGGACACCATGGAGTTGATGGCCACGCCGCGACGGCCCTCCTCATCGAGAATGAACTTCGCGGGGGGCTGTTGCACCTGGTAGGTCCAGATGGGCCAGTCCTGGTCGTAAATATTGAGCTCGGGCTTGACGTGCACGAGCTCCAGGCTCGCGTCGTAATACGCATCGATCGTTCCGACGTCGCGCCAGTAGCTCTGCGCACGGGTTTTGACATCCTGGAACGGATAAGCGAACACCTGGAGGTTGGTGTTGATCGCTTTGGGTAAAATGTCCTTGCCGAAGTCGTGTGCGGAGTTGTCGTCGGCAAAATCCTCGGCGAGCATTTTTTCCAACAGCCGCGTGTTGAAAACATAAATGCCCATCGAGGCGAGGATGGCATCGGGTCGACCCGGCAGGGTGTCGGGAACCTTGGGCTTTTCCGAAAACTTGGTGACGCGATTCCACTCCGTGGCCGTCAGCACGCCAAAGTGGATCGAGTCGCTTGCCGGAACCTCCACGACGCCGACAGTGATGTCGGCGCCCTTTTCGACGTGGTAGGCGATCATCGGACCGTAGTCCATTTTGTAGATGTGATCGCCCGCGAGCACGAGCACGTGTTTCGGCCGATGTGACAGAATGAGGTCAATGTTCTGGTGGACCGCATCCGCGGTGCCCCGGTACCACATTGCTCCCATCTGCTGCTGCGCGGGAATCGTCTCGACGAACTCGCCGAATTCACCGCGCAGATAGCTCCAGCCTCGCTGCACGTGCTGGATCAGCGACTGCGCCTTGTACTGCGTGAGGATCGAAATCTGGCGGATGCCGGAGTTCACGCAGTTCGAGAGCACGAAGTCGATGATGCGGAATTTTCCGCCGAAGGGCGTTGCCGGTTTACAGCGATGGGCGGTGAGGTCCTTCAGGCGCTCGCCGCGCCCACCGGCCATGATGATCGCGAGTGTGCCGCCGGTGAGGCGGCTCACATAACGTCCTGAAGAAGCTCGGGCAGGCTGTCGGGGCATGGTTATGTCAGGCCTCGTTCACATGAATATACCGGTTCAAAGCCATTTCATCAGCCCCAGCTCATAGGGATGTGACAGCAGATCGTGCCACGGGTAGATGCGGACCTCGGTAGCGAATTGTCCGCATTCCTGCGGCAAGGCATCGAGGGCGAACACGATGGAGCCGTCGGAATCGACCTCACCGGTCGGGCTCAACGCGGCGGTCCAGATCCCCTCTCGGGGCGGGTGGTTGAAGGAGGACAACGCGGGAGGCGCGAGGTCGGCCTCCGGGAGCAAGCGCCTGGCGACGAACTCGACGCGCACATCGGCGGGCTGCAGCCCATTGAGTTGGGCGGCCACTCGCAGACGCAACCGTTCGCCCTGCGGAATACCGGCCGCCACGTCAGCGAGCATGCGCAAGCCCACTCGGGGCCACTGCTGACGCACGCGCTGCTTCCAGTCCGCCAAGGTGATAGCCCCGGCGAAGCCGCCCGCGGCAAGGCGCCGATACTGGGCCGCGGCCGGTTGGTACTGGCCCTGCGTGTAGTCGGAAAGGACGCGGCGCATGTTGAACTGCGGGATCACGGTCATCATGGCGCGCTTGCTGCGCCGGACCCACTCGGGCGAAAAGCCTTCCTCGTTGCTGTCGTAGTAGAGCGGGAGCACCTCTTCCTCGAGGGTGTCGAAGATCAACTCCGCTTCCAGGGCATCGCGCCGCTCCGGATCCTGGACGTTGGCGGGGGGAATACCCCACCCGTTGTCCTGCATCCACCCTTCGGCCCACCAGCCATCGAGAATGCTCAAATTCAGGCGGCCATTGATGGCGGCCTTGATGCCGGAGGTGCCACTGGCCTCCAGCGGCGCGATCGGATTGTTGAGCCACACGTCGACGCCGGAGACCAGCCAGCGGGCGAGCTGCAGGTCGTAGTCCTCCAGGAAGATCACCCGGCCGATGAACTCGGGGGTGGTCATGAGTTGGCGGATCTCGCGCAGCACCGACTTGCCGGGCTCATCCGCCGGGTGCGCCTTGCCGGCAAACAGGAACAAGACCGGCCGCTCGGAATTGTTGACGAGCTTTGCCAGCCGCGCGCGGTCACGCAGGAGCAGCGTCGCGCGCTTGTAGGTCGCAAATCGTCGCGCGAAACCGATCGTCAGCACATTCGGCCGCAACGGGTCGAGGAGCCGGGTCACGTGACGCAACTGCGCGGGACTCATCCCTTTGCGGGCGTACTCGCGTTGCAAGCGATCCCGCACACTGGCCAGCATGCGCGACTTCACCGACTGCGCAGTTGTCCAGTAACGTTCGTCGGGAACGTGCTCGAGCGCTCCCCAGAAGCCGGCATCGCTCAGGCGCTCGCGCCAGTCACGACTCAACTCGCGATCGAAGAAGTCCGTCCAGGTCTGGTGCAGGAACGTGGGGACGTGCACACCGTTCGTGACGAAGCCCATCGGGTTGTCTTCCGGCCGGATCTCCGGCCACTGGTCCGCACACAGGCGGGCAGAGACGATGCCGTGGATGCGACTCACCGCGTTCACGTGCCGGGCGCCGTTCAACGCGAGCCGCGTCATGTTGAACATGCCGGGTGAGCCGGGGGCGCGCGCGAGCTCGAAGAAGCGCTCGACCGGGATTCCGAGCTCGCGGATGAAGTCGTTGAAGTGGGCGAGGATGTGATCGTGGCCAAACGCGTCGTGACCCGCAGCCACCGGCGTATGCGTGGTAAACACGCAGTCGGCGGCAACAGCCTCCAAGGCGGCGTTGAACTGCAGCCCGCCGGCCAGGTGCTCGCGCAACAGCTCGAGAATCAGGAAGGCGGCGTGACCTTCGTTGAGATGGAACACCGCCGGCTGGACGCCGAGCGCGCGCAGAGCGCGAATGCCGGCGATGCCGAGAATCATTTCCTGGCGAATACGCGTCGATTCATCGCCACCGTAGAGGCGATGTGTGATGTCGCGGTCAGAGGGCGCGTTCTCCGGACAGTTCGTGTCGAGAAGATAGACGGGGATTCGGCCAACCTGTGCTTTCCACAGGCGCGAGTGAACCTCGCGACCGGCGATCTTCACAACAACCTTCACCCACTGCCCGTCGCGCCCGCGGGCCGGCTCTACCGGAAGATCACGCGGCGAGCGCTCGCGGTATTCCGCATGTTGCACACCGTCGTTGTCGACACTTTGTGTGAAGTATCCCTGTCCATATAACAGTCCGACCGCGACGAAATTCGCCCGGTCGTCGCTGGCGGCTTTGGTGTAGTCGCCGGCCAACACGCCGAGGCCGCCGGAATAGATCGGAAAGCTCTCGTGGAACCCGTACTCAGCACAGAAGTACGCTGTCAGGGGTTGGTCGGCGGTCGGGGCGCTCGCGGAGAGGTACTCGTCGAGCGTGTCGGCCGCCTGTTTGTAGCGGGCGAGATACACGGAGTCCTTCGCAACACGGTCGAGGGTGGACTGGGGGACACACCGCAGCATGAGGCGGGGGTTGCCACCGGTCTGTTTCCATAACTCCGGGTCCAGGTCTTCGAACAGGGCGCGCGTGGGTCGGTGCCAGCCGAAGAACAGGTTTCCTGCCATCTCCGGCAGTCGGCCTAAGCTGGCGGGAATGACCGGAGTGACCTCTAACAGGGGGTTTCTCATCACTTTTCCGGGAAAAACAGGGGGTGGGGAGTGTATCAGCTCATTCCGGGCCCTCGGATGATGGCTTCACTTGCGACGGAACGCTCCTGATGAGCGACCAATACTGTTTGACGACCAATACTGTGGACTCTACAGTACCGACATGGACGATGAGGGCCAGGGCCGCAAGTTTCAAAAAGATCTGAATTCGGGCCTGGTCGCCCTGGTGCTGCTGGCAGTGCTGGAGCGCAGTCCGGAGGATCTGTACGGCTATGAGATCGCCAAGCGATTGCAACGGGCGAATGAGGGTGACGCGCTGTTCAAGGAGGGCACCATTTACCCGGTGCTGCGTACCTTGAGCGCGTCGGGATTGCTCACGAGCCGGATCGTGCCGTCCTACTCCGGGCCGCCGCGTCGTTATTACCGCATTACGGATGAGGGCCGTGTCGTCCTACAGCAGTGGAGCGGCATATGGCGACAGACTCGCGACTTTGTCGATCGCTTTATCGAAGGACAAGCGTCATGAACCGCAACTCCGCGCCCCGCTCGATCGATGAATATCTCAAGCAGTTGCGCGCTGCGCTGGAAGGTGAGGATCCCGCACTGATCCAGGACGTGCTGTACGACGCCGAGGAATACCTGCGCGCGGAGCTCGCCGCTCATCCGGAGAAGTCCGAAGCGGACGTGCTCGAGCTCATTGCGAGCACTTATGGTGCTCCGGAGGAAGTTGCGGCCGCGTATCGCGATACCGAGGTCAAGGTGAAGGCTGCCCTGCGCACACCGCCACCCGCGAGGGCGGCGAATCCAAGCGCCTGGCGCAAGTTCTTCAACGTCTATTCGGACCCGCGAGCGTATACGTCGCTGTTCTATATGTTCCTGACGTTGGCGACGGGCATCTTTTATTTCGTCGTGGTCGTCGTAGGGATCTCGGTATCGGCGGGGCTCGCGGTGCTGATCATCGGTGTGCCGGTCTTTCTGGCATTCATCGGCATCACCCGTGTGCTCGCGCTCGGCGAAGGACGCCTCATCGAGGCGATCACGGGCGAACGTATGCCACGTCGCCCGGTTCACCCGGGACCAGCCGCAGGCTGGTGGTCGCGCATTGGCGAGATGCTGGGTGACGCGCGCACCTGGACCACACTCCTCTACATGGTTCTGATGTTTCCACTTGGGATCGTCTATTTCGTCCTGGCCACGCTCGGTCTGTCGGCGGGCCTGCACCTGATTTTCTCGCCCGTTATCGCGTTCGGCGAATCCATGGGATGGGTGCGGGATTCGTGGGACTGGCCTTTCATCATGGGCCCTCACTTTTATGACCCGACTTTCGGCACGTGGGTCGGGTCTCTGTTCATGTTTGCCGCGGGCGTGCTCCTCCTGACGCTACTGATGCACTTCGCTCGGGGCGTCGCCCGTGGCCACGCGCGACTGGCCAAGGCGCTGCTGGTCGAGCCGGGCTCCTGACGGGGTACACTGCACGGATGTTTCGACGTTCTGTTGCCGTGTGGTCCGCCGTGGGATTGCTGGCGGTTTCTGGGCTTTCACACGCGGCGGGCTGTCTACCCGGCGGTAATGGCTACCTGCGCGCCCGCATCCGCGGCGCGATGAATCTCGACATCGACTGGCACAACAGCGAAATGCAATGCGACGGCGAAGCGCGGCCCAACGGTCACGGCCTGCGCATCAGCTTCGCGGGGCCACAGCATTCGGACGGTCGCAGGCTCCGCATGGTGTTCGGCGTAAGCGGGACGAAGGAAGGGGCGGCCGGCCGCGAGCTTCCCACCAATCTCACTGTTATTTTTGAGGGTGAGCAGCGTTTATTCGCCACGCGCGGTGACGACCGATGTACGGTGGACAAGCTCGAGCAGGAACGTCTCGGTGCACTCGGCGGTCCAAGACGCTCGTACCGCATCATCGCAAGCGGATTCTGCGTCTCACCGGCCAGCACGCTCGACGGCACCGGCCGGATCCTGGTGACCCGCTTCGATTTCGCGGGGAATGCCACCTTCGAAGACCTGGTCGACGACAAGAAGCCCTAGGAACTTTCACTCATGCTGAAGAACATTACGGCCGCAGGTAGGCCGCTACTAGCAATGCTGTGCGCGACGACACTCGTGATGGGGGCCGTGACGGTCGGCTATACGCAGTCGGGTCCGCTCGAGGACCTGGCCAATTTCCCGCGCACCCAGCTCGAGATCCTTCGCGGGAAGGACAAAAAGAACCCCCGTACCTTCACCGTCTGGATTGCCGACAGCCCCGCCCGCCAGGAGCAGGGATTGATGTTCGTGCGTGATCTTCCGGCCAGCCAGGGCATGTTGTTTCCGCAGCCGAAGCCGCACCCGATGAGCATGTGGATGAAGAACACCTACATCGAGCTCGACATGGTGTTCATCGGCGAGAAAGGCGCGATCGACCAGATCATCGAGCACGCCAAGCCGCTGTCGCTCGAGACGCTCACCTCGACCAAGCCCGTTAAAGCCGTGTTGGAGATCAAAGGGGGCGAGGCGGCAAGACTCGGTTTAAAGGAAGGCGATCGGGTCGAGTGGACGCCGCCGTCGAATTGATGCGGCGGCGCCCGGCATTCGAGGGACGCGACCTCCCCGCCCTATTCCATCCCGTATGCGGCGGCTACGACCTTGCCGACCTGCTCGCCCATGTGAAAGCCCACATCGGCCGAGGTTTTGTAGTGCACACCGCAGTACACCCGGGCCGCACGCACTTCCGCCACCACGTCCTCGGGGCTCTTCCAGCTTCGTGTCACGCCGGGTAGCGTGTTGCTCTTGGTGCTGAGCGTGGGTGAGGGAGCACCCTTGCCGAGGTCCGCGCGGATAACCGTGCCCACGGCGGAGGCGATCATGCAATGCGCGCAGGGATATTCAGGCTGAATGGGTGTCGTGATCAACGGTGTCCACTCGGGGTCGCGCTCGGTGTCCGGGTTGCCATCGATGTCGCCGTTGCGGATGGCGGTGACC
>Ga0105240_10012688_pt1 | contig 11612 bp, 10 predicted proteins | sample KBSC54metaG_FD_80426 | JGI IMG/M metagenome (GOLD analysis project Ga0105240, IMG submission 80426) | Corn rhizosphere microbial communities from Kellogg Biological Station, Michigan, USA - KBS C5-4 metaG | ecosystem: Host-associated > Plants > Roots > Rhizosphere > Soil | place: Michigan, USA...
CCTGAAAAAACGGGCGACGGAGATCAGCATCCAGTTCAAGCAACCGCCTCTGCTCATCTTCAACCGCATGCAATCGAGCGGGCCATGCACCGACATTCAGCCCAACCTGCTGACCATCCGTATCCAGCCAAACGAGGGCATTGCTCTGCGGTTCGGGGCTAAGGTGCCGAACACCCCGAACATGGCGGTCTGCCCCGTAAACATGGATTTCGATTACGCCTCGGCCTTCGGAACGTCCGCTGCAACAGGTTATGAGCGGCTGCTTCTGGATGCGATGCTTGGCGATCAGACGCTGTTCTCGCACCGCGATGGGGTGGAAACGACCTGGGCGCTGTACACACCCATCATCGACGCGTGGGCTGCTAAGAATCCCGAGGTATTTCCGAATTACTTCGCCGGATCGTGGGGTCCGGACTGCGGCAATCGACTCCTCGAGCGCGATGGCCGCAGTTGGCGGAACAATTTCGGTTGACATTGCGGCACCGAACGTCAGCAGCGATAAGAAATGGCCGGAGCTCTGAAAGCTTCGGCCATTTCCATTAATGAACCCTGCTTCTATTGACAGCCAGTGAACGTCAGGTTGGGGGTGATCGCAACACTGGTGAATGGGCCCGTGCCGGTGAGGGCGAGCGGAGGGTTGGAGTTCACGTCAGAGGCGGAGCAAGTTCGCGCGGTAATGCCGTCCACCGCGTAGCTGGGCAGCGGAGTGGGTTGAGTGAGGGTTGCACCGCTCGCCGCCCATGCACCGATCCAGGCTCCAGTGGACGGAACCGGGAGCGAGTAGTTGACGCAGTCCGTTCCTGATGGGCAGGCAGCGGGCGGAGTACCCACAGGTCCGGCAACCGTGGTGGCGACCTGCGAGACGCCATAGAACGGAGTGGCTGCTGGCTGCTGCGGAATCGTGTAGACCTTGCCGTTCACCGTTGCCAGCGCGGTCAGCGTGACGTCAATCGAGATGGGCGCGGCCGGATTGGCATTGCTGGATGAGGTCACGAGCCCCGTGAGGTTGGCAAAAGAACTGGCCGCCGCGAGCGTGGGCGGATTGAGCTTGACAGTACCTGTGGTATCGCCCACCGCTACGCCAGTGATGATGGTTGGTGCGTAGAGCGCGCCGTCGGAGCGCACACCGGAGATCACCACGTCATAGTTCCCGGCGGGAAGGGGGCAGAAAACAAATGTGCCATCTGTGTTCGCGATGGTGGATTGCACCACCCGATCGACTCCGCCGGCATCTGGCTGCTCGACCGCTACCCAGGCGCTCCCTGCCACGGGCTTGCTTGTTCCGGCATCAATTACGCTGCCGTTGATGGACGCCGAGACGGTGCTTACCACGCCTGCTCGCAGCACCGGCTTGAGGCGGTACTGCCCGTTCCCTTCTTTCAGAATGGACTGACAGGTCTGGAAATCAATGTCTAGGTCAGTGGTCTTCCCCGCCTGCACGGTTAGACCGCCGCTGGCGATGTGACTGGCCGGAATCTTGATTCCCGTCTGGTCTTCGCTCGAGAGATTCAAAGTATGGAAGCTTGAGTCCTTGGATAGCTGCACGCAATTCGCTGCGCCGTTACCGCACGCATTGCTCTTGATCCCGGTGCTGTCAGAAGCCAGGATAATGCGGATCTGCTGATAGGTTCCGGCCTGAAGCTGCTCGGCGTCGCCGAGAGAGGCGAGGAAGCACTGGCTGTTGGCGAGGCCAAGCAGATCGACCTGCTTGGGGCCAGTTTTCAAGCTTGGTGTGAGGTCGACCCAGCCACTGTCATTAGGACCGGCGGAGGTGCTGACATTTGCCTGAACATCCGTGATCGTAACGTAGACGTGCGAGTACGGCCCGTTAGGCGTGGCGCAGGTGGCGGGGTCACTGATCATGACGCTGAGTTTGCCCGCGCCGCTTGATACCGTTCCGTTCATGCTGCTGCAAGCCGCTATGAAGAGAGCGGCAAGAGTAAGACCACACGCAGCAATTGCGAATGGGAAGAGATTGCGCAATGAAACAGCTTGCTTGAGTTTCATCGTTCTTCCTCCGAAGTTTCTCTCAACGTACAAGTGGGCCAAGGCGTGCAAATCAGACCCCGGGTAGGAATAGGCGCATCAGTAACGCAGGAGTACTGAACGGATTAAAACATCTTGGACCGTGTGACGGCTCACGATGAACGCGAACCTATTTTCTTGTGACCTTGACGAAAGTACCTTCCGGCAGGTCACCTTCGAGTAGATGGACTACACCGTTTTTCACGTAGCCCTCCAGAGTCTGCGGAGCCGCGTTTGCCGTAGAGGGTGGTGACAGCAATTTCTTGCCCTGAATGGCATTAACAGATGGTGAGGCGGGCGTTCCCCCGCTCGGCCGGCCCATACCTTTGTCCATTGCCTCGTTGGCCAAGCGATCGGCTTCCTTGTTGCCGCCGCGCAGAGTGTGGCTGATCTCAAACTTGTCGAGGGCACGGGCGAGGCGTCTGGCGTCCTCCCACAACGGCCGAAGAACAGGGCTGGCGACCTTATACTGCCCCTTCATCTGCTTCACCATCAGTTCAGAATCAGAGACCACCCGAACTTGTCGCGCAGCATTTTGCCCTGCCCAGGTGAGAACAGCAAGAAGGCCTTTGTATTCAGCGTAGTTGTTGGTCTGGATGCCCAGGAACTCGCCGAGACGGGCGACGATGCGCCCCTGAGGATCTTCGATAACGGCTCCGTATCCAGCCGGTCCGGGATTTCCCCGCGATCCACCGTCGCAGTGGGCGGTGAACCAGCCGGGGGGGGAGGGGGGGGCATCGGATTCGGAAAATAGGGAGGAAGGCATGATGAGCCTAGTGTATCGAGGCGGGCAGCAGGTGATAGCCATCAGAGAGTGATCGGCCTGGGGTTGGCGGCCCATCGGTGCTCACAATCGCCCTAGGAGACCGTCTACTTGAATGCGAGTAAGTCTCTATTCCGGAGAAGAATTCTCAATGGCCACGGATGCTCTGAGCTACCCTTCAACACCGGATCCAGTAACCGGAGCAATGCCATGGCCGGCGAAAAGACCTGTACAATCTTCGGCAGGTATGGCATCACGAGCAATGGACGGACCAGATCGCGCGCAGGAGCGGCTGCAGGCTCGCGCTCCAGAGATGGAGCTGATCCGTGAGGCGCAGGCTGGCTCGCGAGCAGCATTCGATGCCCTGGTCCGGCAGTATGAGCAGCAGGTTCTGCGCCTGGCACTGCATCTGACCGGTTCTGAGCACGATGCGGAGGACATTTACCAGGAAGCATTCCTGAAAGCCTTCCGGTATATCGGGAATTTCCGGTTTGAGTGTTCGTTCTACACATGGATCTACCGGATCGTCACCAACCTGTGCCTGGACCAGTTGCGGCGGAAAAAAACGCGCCGTGAAGACCAGGCCGTCGTCGTGGATCATTCAGGAGACGAGATCGATGTGCTGTCGTCGGTCTCTGACAACCGCTCGTTCTCCAATCCCGGCAAAGAACTGGACCGCAAGGTCCTCGGTGAGCGGATCCAGGCCGCGCTCAGCAAGCTGACTCCGCGTGAGCGAATGGTTTTCGAATTGAAGCATTATCAGGGACTCCGGTTGCGGACGATCGGAGAGATGTTGAACACAACAGAAGAAACCGCCAAAAATACGCTCTTCAGAGCGACCAAAAAGTTGAGGACTCAACTGGCGGGATTGCGGTAAAGCCCTGCGGCACAGCCGCAGTGCGGCAACGAACTTTTTGAGGCGTAAGGACGTAACGAGATGAACTGCGAACTTGCACACGAGCGTATCGTGCTGGCTGCCTACAGCGAGCTGCCCGATGAACAAGTACACGAGCTCGATCGGCATTTGGCGGCATGCACAGACTGCAGCCAGGAACGCGAACAGCTGCAGGCACTGAAGACGCTGGCAACAGCCTATCCGGTGACTGAGCTTGATCCCAACCTTGTTGCCCGGTCGCGCATGCGGCTCGAGGAAGCTCTAGACGCGATCCCACCAAAACGGTGGTATGAGCGAATCGGGCAGCGCATACTGAACAACTTCGCAAATTTGCAGGCTGCCCCCGTAGCAGCCCTCCTGCTGCTGATCGTAGGCGGCGGAGCAGGCACGCTGGGCGGATACGAGTATGCGGCCGCACGCAGCGCTCATACCGCTGCAGGAGTGGCGGCTTTGGCGCAGGGCAAGGCAGATGCCCAGGCAGCAGAATCAGGTCCCGCCGAAATCGCGAATATCTCCAGCATCGAGCGTGAGCCGAATAGCGAAATTGTTCATGTCACCTATAACCAGGTGGTGCCGCAGCACATTCAGGGATCTCTGGACGATCCGTCGATTCGGCAACTACTGATGCTGGCATCGGAGAACGCCAGTTCTGCCGGAGTCCGAGATGACTCCGTCGGCCTGCTTGCAGCGGAGTGCCGGGCCGGACATGGCTGCCAGGGCGAGGGCATTCGGGACGCTCTGATGCAGGCGCTTCGCTATGACAAGAGTATTGCCGTGCGTCAGAAGGCCCTGGAGGGCTTGCAGCCGTATGTCGCGGAGGACATGCGCGTTCGGGATGCGGTGCTTGAAGCGCTGCTGAACGACAGCGACCCGCGAATCCGGACCTCGGCCATTGCGATATTGGAGCCCGTTGAGGCGGACACAAGCGTAAGACAGGTATTGTCTACGGTGGCGAATTCAGACCATAATCCCCATATCCGGACAGTTTCACGGCAGGTTCTAAGCCGGGCTCCGGAGATTCAGTAACACGGCGGTACTGTTTGTGCTGTTGAAGGACCCTTACTTTCAGGCAATTGCACCGTCCAAAAAAGAGTGTGGACCTGGATGAAGGAAGAAGGAAGACACTTATGAGGCCTAACATCCAAATCGGAGTCGCGCTGCTAGGAGCCGCAATCATCCTCGCGCCGCACACGGGGCGCGCACAACTGACGCGCATCACACAGATCGTTGATGAACCCAATCCTCTGTTGCACTCGGGCGCTCCCGCGCAGGGGTATCTCGGTGTGCTGGTAGCAGACATCGATAACGATTCAGCAGGAAAACTGAAATTGAAAGACGCACGTGGCGCGGTGGTCACCTTGATTGATCACGATGCACCAGCGGCACAGGTCGGGCTGCGCGTGAATGACGTTCTGCTCGAGGTGAACGGGCAGGCCGTTGAGGGCGCCGAAGCTTTCGGGCGAATGATGCGCGAGATCCCTCCCGGGCGGAAGATCACGATGGTGGTCAGCCGCGACGGCGCGACCCAGACCATGACCGTGCAGCTTGTAGATCGCAAGAAGCTTGACACAGACATCTGGAACAAGCTGAACAGCGGAAGCGATATCAGTTCGCCGGTAACCGGGCTGGGGATCTTCGGCTCAGGTGCGGGTGGCGATGCGCCTTTGCCGGGCGGATTTCACATGCCGTTCGTGGGCAACAGTTCGCTGAAGGTAGGCGCCCTTGTGGAGCCGCTGACCGCTCAGATGGCTGACTATCTTGGCATCGGGAACGGGCTGATGGTCAAGCAGGTAGCGCGAAAGAGCCAGGCTGCTGCGGCCGGGATGAAAGCTTTCGACGTGATTCTCAGGGTGGGGACGGACAACATCGCGACGGTTTCAGACTGGGATCGCGCCATGCGGGCCAACCAGGGCAAGACAGTTGCGGTTACGATCCTGCGCGACAAGCGGCAGCAGACCGTGAATCTGCTGGTGGACTCGAAAAAGAAAGGTGAGGTTGAGTTCGACAGCCCCTTCGATCAGGAAGGCCCACTGATGGCGTTTGCAGATCCCGATCCTGCGGTGAGTATGTTTGCGGATCAGGTTGCCGCGGAAGAAATGCGCAACGGTACCGATTCGAAACAGATGGATGAGCTGACGACCCAGTTGCAGCAGTGGTCCCAGACCTTTGACCCGAAGACGCTTGGGATGGATATGGAGCGCATGGGCGAGTTGGAACGCCAGATCCAGCAGGACCACAGGTCAGACCTGCCGAGCTTTGAAGAGCGGCAGCGCAAACAGATGCAGCAGGAACTGGAACAGCTCAAGCGGCAGATGGAAGAGCTGCAGGCCTTAGGTTTCGACCACCTGGCTTAAAACAAGTTGCAACGCGACACTGAGGGGCGCTGCCGTTACATGGTGGCGCCCCGGGTGTTTGTGGCGCAGCCTTCGGCTAATTCGGGGTCTCGAGGATGCAACCCGGTGTGGAGCGGGCGATCTCCCACTCCGCTTCGTTCATGTCTGGTGAGATATCGGCGAATAGAGGAGTGCTCAGATAACGCTCACCGGTATCGGGAAGCATACAGAGAATTGTGGAGCCCTTAGCCGCTTGCGATGCGATCTGCAGCGCACCCGCAAAGGTTCCGCCCGACGTGATGCCGACGAAGATGCCTTCCTGCTTCGCGAGTTCCTTGCTGCAGCGCATAGCATCGGCGTTGCTGATTCGGAGGACTTGGCTGATGGCTTTGGAGGAGACAGCGTCGCCGGTAAGCTTGGCGACGAAGTCGGGACTCCAGCCCTGCATGGGATGAGGCTTCCAGCTGGGATGTGCGGCGGCAGCTGAACCGTCGGCATTGCGCTGCTGCTCGATGCCGCTCGAAAGCATGGGAGCATCGTCGGGCTCGCATACGATGATTTTTGTGTCGGGGCGCTCCTTTGCGAGAACACGCGAGACGCCCTTAAGTGTACCTCCGGTCCCGAATCCGGTGACCCAATAGTCAAGCCGTTCACCCGCGAAGTCTTTCAGGATCTCCTGCGCCGTGGTGCGGGAGTGCATGTCAGCATTGGCTTCGTTTTCAAACTGACGCGTGTAGTACCAGCCATGTTTCTCGGCCAGCTCTTCGGTCTTCTTGACCATGCCTACCGCGCGTGCAGCGGCAGGAGTGATGATGACCTTGGCGCCGAGAAAGCGCATGAGTTTGCGGCGCTCGACGGAGAACGGTTCGGCCATCGTGACTACGAGTGGGTAGCCCTTTGCAGCGCACACCATGGCGAGGCCGATGCCGGTGTTGCCGCTGGTCGCTTCAACGACCGTCTGCCCGGGCTTGAGCTTGCCTGTGCGTTCGGCTTCTTCAATAACGCCGAGAGCCAGGCGATCCTTGACGGAACCGAGCGGGTTGAATGCTTCGACTTTGACGTAGAGGTTTACGTCCGGCGGTGCGAGCCGGTTGATCTTGACTACCGGCGTGTTGCCGACGGTTTCAGTGATGTTTGCGTGCTTCGCCATTCGTGACCTCCGCGATGGAGGTGATTGTACAGGTGCGAGTTGGAGGAGATCATCAACAGATTTTGGTACGGAGCTTTTAGAATCCAGCGTCTTTGAAAACGAAATAATTTCATTGACTCAGCTCAGGCTTTTAGGCAGCTTCTTCAGCGGCTCCGGTAGAATTCGGGCGAGGTCAGCAAAATGCAGTCAGAGAAAATAGAAGCGCGCAGATCGCCTGTCGCGATGTCCGGAGAAGAGTTTCGGAGTGCAGGCTATCGGGTAGTCGATCGAATCGCTGATTTTCTCGATTCAGTGTCGTCAAAACCGGTTACGCCTGGCGAGTCGCCTTCAACCGTTCGCGAGTTGCTGAACGCGGGTCTAGGACTTCCGGAGTCGGGCACGGACGCGGGCGCGCTTCTCGACCGTGCGGCAGATTTGATGTTCGATCACTCGCTTTTCAATGCGCATCCGCGGTTCTGGGGGTATGTGACGGCCGGTGCCGCACCGATCGGCATGCTGGGCGAATTGCTGGGATCGGCAGCAAATCCGAATTGCGGCGCATGGCTGCTTTCGCCGATGGCGAGTGAGATCGAAGGTCAGACGATCCGTTGGATCGCGGAGATGCTGAAATACCCGACGGATTGCGGTGGGCTATTCGTGAGCGGCGGGAACATGGCCAACATCGTCGGCTTCCTCGCAGGACGCGCAGCAAAAGGCGGAGCCGAGATCCGCAGCAAGGGAGTGGAAGGCAAGCGGCTTCGCGCGTATTGCTCCGTCGAGACGCATACCTGGATTCAGAAGGCCGCGGACATCGCGGGGTTGGGAACGGAAGCGGTGCGGTGGATCAAAGTCGATGGTGAATTCCGGATCGACGTAGACTCGCTGCGGACCCGCATGCGTGAGGACCTTGCGGCAGGCGACACACCATTTCTAGTTGTCGGCAATGCCGGAACCGTCAGCACCGGGGCTGTCGACAATCTGAAAGTGCTGGCCGAGCTTTGCCGCGAATTTGATGTATGGTTTCACGTCGATGGAGCTTACGGCGCGATGGCCGCCGCAGCCCGGGATACGGCGGGCTTGTTCGCAGGGCTGGAACACGCGGACTCGTTGGCGGTGGATCCGCACAAGTGGCTGTATGCGCCGATCGAGGCGGGATGCACGCTGGTGCGGGACGTTTCGAAGCTTCGCGATGCGTTCTCGTATCATCCGGCGTACTACCACTTTGGAGTGGAGGCAACGAACTACTTCGACCTTGGCCCGCAGAACTCACGGGGATTTCGTGCGTTGAAGGTGTGGCTTGCGCTTCAGCAGGTGGGGCGCGAAGGATACGCGCAGATGATTGGGGACGATATCCGACTCTCGCGCGCGATGTTCGAGAGCGTTGCGAAACATCCAGACCTTCATGCTCTCACGCAGGGGTTGAGCATCGCGACCTTCCGCTATGTTCCGGCAGATCTAAATCGCCACGATGACGCCAGTGCCGAGTACCTGAACAAGTTGAACCAGGAACTGCTGACGCGATTGCAGCAGGGCGGAGAGGCTTATCTTTCCAATGCGGTGATCGGCGGAAAGTACGCGCTCCGAGCCTGCATCGTAAACTTCCGGACGACGCTGGAAGATGTGGAGGCACTGCCTGGCTTGGTGGTGGGAATCGGCAAAAAGATCGACGCGGAGATGCGGCCGCGGCTGTGAAGTGATCGTGCCGGAGATCCGGCGCTTATCCGGCACGACCGCGCATCGTCAACGTTGGCTATTTCACGCCCTTGTCCGGGTTCCACACGCCATGCTGTTTGCGGACATACAGGATCTGCCCTACGTGGTACGCATTGTGCGCTCCAACGTGGGCAACCAGTGAAGCGTTGGCAGCGAGTTTCTCGTCATTGGCATCGTTGACAGCCTTCTCCCAGTCGGCGAGGACCTGGTTCAGTTTCTTCACGAGATCGGTCCACTGGTCGGCGGTGAACTTGTCAAAGGTGTCGTTATTATTTCCATCGAACGGCTGATTCTTCTCGCCTTTGAAGTCGTTGAGGGCGCGCTGGTCCCAATACCAGATGTGATAGGCGAGCTGGCCGACGGAGTGATTTCCCTTCCCCGGAGTCCACATAGCCTGCTCGGCGGTGAGGCCGTCGATAGCGGTGCTGACCGGAACGAACCAGTCTTCCTGATCGTGGGTTGTACGAAGCTGCTCGAGAAGAACGCCGCGAAGCGTGGTGGGCGGCTGTTTCTTCTCGGGAGGAGTCTGCGCGGCAAGAGGGACAGCGAGCAGAAGAAGCAGTGCAAGCTTTCTCATGAATATGACCTCGTTGTGCGAGAGTATACCGCTGCGGGCGCGATCGAGGAATCCGGCAAATGCAGATGGCAGTCCGGTTCACCACTTCAAAGCGCAGGGACAGCACAGCACTCTGGTGATCTGGGCAAGAGTTAAGTACCGTCAGAGTTCTTATGAGTCAATTGCCGCAGTTGGTCGAAGAAGTTCGTGCGCCGTTTGCCGCCCGGCTCGAGTCGAGAACGGCACAACAGCCGGCGCTGGCTTTGTTCGCGGCGGGTCTGATCGGGATGGGTGCGCTCGGGCTTGTGTATGGCGACTTCGCCATGGGATGGCAACCCGTTGCGCCTTGGTTTCCCGCGCGAACCGCGCTGGCCTACGCCTCGGGCGTGCTGATGCTGGCTTGCGGAGCGGGGCTGTTCTTTCGCGCAACTACCGCATGGGCTTTACGCATTGTGCTGCCGTACCTGGTGATCTGGCAGATGCTGAAATTCCCTGCCCTGGTCGTCGCGCCGAAGATGGAGGCCGTCTATCTGGGATTCGGCGAAATTGCAATTTTGCTGGCAGGCGGGTGGACCCTCTTTGCCCGGCTCGGAGATGTGGGTGGAACCAGATTCGCGTGGGCCGGAGGCGAACGAGCTGTTCGCATTGCGCGGTACTACTTTGCCCTATGGATCATTCCGATCGGGCTTTCGCACATGCTGTACCTCAAGCCCACGATGGATCTGATTCCCCCGTGGCTGCCGGGAAAGATGTTCTGGGCTTACCTGACCGGGATCGGCCAGATTGCGTCGGGACTCGGTCTTCTGCTCGGAGTATTGCCACGCATTGCAGCATGGGCCGAGGCGGTGCAAATTTCGCTGTATGCGCTGCTGATCTGGCTACCGGCGATCCTGATGGGCAACAGGAACCTTGGCCCGTCGTTTGCGCACGCGGACCGGCGGTTGAGCTTCACAGCCTTTCTCATCTCGTGGATCATCGCGGCAGGAGCATGGGCCGTCGCGCAGAACGTTCCAGACAAAAGACTGTCCAGCAAAAAATGAGCGCCGGAGGCCGGCGCTCAAAGCGATTCAGTAGTTCCGCATAAAAACTCACATCTGGTAAGCGGCCCGATGCTCCGTTGAGTTCATCAGGCGGTCTTGGCGAGAGCCCATCCGGCTCGAACCCATCCGCCGAGAGAGCGAGCTCGCCAGAAGGCGCTTGCCACGAAATACGCGCGACTTCATTGTGGCGACGCTGAGGTTGAGCGCTCGAGCAGCATCGGCCTGAGGTTCTTCGTCAAGCGCGCACACCTCCAGGGCGCGCCGACATACGAAGCTAAGCTTCCCGACCTCTTCGCGCAGAATGACCTCCATTTCCCGCGATTCCCAGTTCTCTTCTGGATTTTTGCGGGAGTCGGGCAGGTTGAGTTCGACGACGTCGCCATCCTCCTTGCTGAGGTATTCGAGCGAAAGGAAGACGCGGCCGCGCCGGCTGCGTAGATGCTCATGCGCAGTGTTCTGAACGATTGCGCCGAGCCAGCTGGACATCTGCGATTCTCCACGGAAGCGCGCAAGCGCCTTGTAGGCCTTCATGAAGGCTTCCTGAACGACGTCTTCGGCATCTTCGTTGCATTGAGTGAGGCGGCGCGCCATGCGCAGGAGCTGCGGACGGCGGCGTTCCGCGGTCTCGAGGAACTCCTGAATCCGAGGTTCGGGCAATGGCGGCTGAGGTTCTGACTCGATCAGTCCAAGTGAAATGGGCATATGCACCCGCTCCCGTCGGGTGGACAATCCAGATTCAAAACTGAAGCTTGAATGAGGGCTGGAGAGCAGAGGCCGTCCGAATCCAAGACCGGATTTACAAGTCCGCTGCAGGCTTATGCCAGAGAAAGGGAGACAGGAGGAGCGCGGAGGGGATGGAGAGGTGAAACGTAGGCATTGATGCGGACCGAAGCGGCTTCAGCAATAGCCTGTCTGCCCGCGGTGTGCGACAGCTGCGGAACAGAAAACACGCAGAGTTGGGTGACAAACTTGTGCTCGACGTGATCCTGGAGGACCGGCGCACTTACGGCATCGTTACGATGGTCCAGCCACATGCGGGTGGTGGACGCCTTGGTGACATCGGTGTGGTGAAGATAATGCGAGAGCTTGAGCCCGTAGCTCCAGCCGCCCACAATCAGTGCGAGCGCGAGTACAGGGAGCACCCCAGGCTCAAGGAAC
>Ga0105240_10012690_pt1 | contig 11611 bp, 8 predicted proteins | sample KBSC54metaG_FD_80426 | JGI IMG/M metagenome (GOLD analysis project Ga0105240, IMG submission 80426) | Corn rhizosphere microbial communities from Kellogg Biological Station, Michigan, USA - KBS C5-4 metaG | ecosystem: Host-associated > Plants > Roots > Rhizosphere > Soil | place: Michigan, USA...
CACTTTCAACTCGCGCGCAATTTCCGGCACCGCCTTCTTCGTCCGCTTGTACTGCATCATCGAGGTCCGCGAAATCACAGACAGGCCGTGAAACTTCGCCAGATCGGTAAACAGCGAGTCTGTCATCCCGTCGGAGAAGTACTCCTGCTCGCTGTCGTTCGACAGATTCTCCAGCGGAATCACCGCGATCGACGGGAGTCGCGGCGTAGACAGCGCGCCGACCGATAACCAGACGAACCCCGACACCGCCAGCATAAGGGCAACGCCCATCAACCACCGGCCAGACGAGACTCGCGCATTCCCACCCGGTGCCGCCCTTGGCGGTACGGCCGAAGCTCTCCCCGCTTCCTCACGCGAATGGAACGCGGCGCGGTAACCTCCTTTGGGGAGTGTTATCTCGATCGCGTCCTGTCGCCCTTCTGACTGATAGTATTCGGCCAGCTTCTGTCGCAGACGCCGCGCCTCAGTTCGCACCGCTGTGTCCACCCTTGGATCGAAGGATTCGTCCTTCCGGAATACCTCAACTCCGAGCACGTACTCTTTGATCTGGTCACCCTTCCCTGCTAGTTCCTGGTCCACCACGAATTGCAGAAACCGGCAGAGCTGCGGGGAATGCGAGAAGGTATCGCCCGAAAGAATTTTCTGAAGTTGAGCCTCTACCGCGACCGTCGCGGGCGGTGGCGAATCGCTGGGCAGTTCGCTGCTGGCGCTTCGCTCGGTCGGCACTCCCGGATTATATCGTTTGATGATTCCGCCCGTTTCGGAACGAACCTTCGATTTTGGGGGCTCATATCCGGCCAATCTGAGCCTATTTTCCTGCTCGTCATCCGAGGAGCAGGAATCGGCCAGCATGAAGACGGTAACGCGACTAGGGTTCCCGTGCAATCGGCCCCTGCAGGGCGGGCACCTTAGCTGTGCAGGCGTCCCACAAAGCTCCCTATTCGAGTAGCATAGTGCAGCCCTCGCACCGTCTGACGAATCGGCCATGCCACTTTCAGCGAATGAAGGTAAGACACCGCGCTGAAAAAGAAATACTTCTCGCGCAAGAACCGCCCCGCAGGCGATTGGCCGGAAAAGAGTCACAGATTCTGAAAATAATTGTGACGTTCAATCCAAAACACTTAACCCAATTCGGTGCCCCAACTCTGAACAGTCGCCATGCTACAAGAGTCACCGAAAGGAACTTCTTATGGCCTCCCCCGTGCAATTCCCGGTAAAGCCGTTTCAACCGTCGCTCACCGCGAGCGACCTCATCATTCGTCCCGAGGAGCAGACACAGTTCAGCGCCCTCCAAGACTCGCTGCTAGCCGAGCTCGCTCCACAAGGTGCCATCGAAACCGTCACCTTCCACGATCTCCTCCACGCTGCTTGGAGCCTTCATCGCCTGCGCCGCCTGGAAGTGGAATGCGACCCGTCCAACGAAAAAGCCTACGACCGATTACCCGTCACCAGTCGAGAGTCCAACGCGCCTACTACAGAGCGCTCAAGGAACTTCGCATTCTGCAAACGAATCGTGCTTTGCGCGCTTGGAAATTAGAAGAGTCCGCAGACCCCGAAGTGCCTGCGATCACTGACATCAATCAATTGACCAAACAAACCCATTCCGAGGTAACTGCAGAGGGAATCAAGCAAGCCATCAAAATGCTCGACCTGCAATCGGGTTTGTTTGTTCGCGATGCCCGCGAGAAGCGTCAAACCACTCCTCCGGCCAAAGACGACCGCGCCCTCCGCCTCTAACCTACTCGGGAACTACCTGATACATCCGAGGCTTGGGCTGGGCAGCAGCACGCTGTTCCTTCAACACATCGCCTTCCAACTCGTCTAAAGCGTCGAGCGCCTTCGACAGGTGCGGTGTCACGTCTTTCTCCATCGGAACTTGCACCTGGCGCCAGCGGGTGGTGTGCAGGTTGTTGTGCCGCAGCGTCAGGGCGTGGACTTCGGCAGCCTGCCGCGCCATCGGTGTCGGCAGCGTGGCTAGATTGATGCCGGAGGCGAGTTCTTCGGCAGTGAACGATCCTGCACTTTCGCCATCGATCTTTAAGGTGTATCGTCCGGCGGCCAGTCCGCGTACTTTGAGCGGCTGCTGGTTCAATGCCTCCACAAAATCGGACGAACGAACTGCCAGCGCCGTATTCGCATCTCTCATATCGACTGGCATCGGAAGAGCGTCGTCGGTCTGCGTCCAGGAAAGCGATTTGCCCGTATGAAGATCCACCACGTGCGTATTGATCTGGCGCACCGGCTCTTTATGACCCGCATCGATCTCCACATCCGTCACGATCGCTGGAGCGTGCCAGGCACGCAGCAGCGCTTCCGCCATAATCAGGTGAATCGCAGCGATCGGGTGCACACGGTCCGGAATCAGTTTTACCGCGGTAGTCGGGTCTGTCGCGTTGGCCTTCGCGAGCGTCGCGACCACCGAAGTGTTTAGGTCGGCCAGCCCAACTTTCTCATCGCTTGCCAACTGCTTCAGAAAATCGCTGTATCGCAACAGCACTCCGTTGTAACCGCCCTCGAACACAGGAGCCCGCGTCACGTCGTCGTAAGGAGAAGGCTGGATCAAAGTCATTCGCAATCCGGGAAGCTGCCGCTTCATGGTCTGCACGATGTGTTTGTAGCCATTGGCAAATTCATCGAAGGTCGGCTGATCGTACGCGCGGTACCGGCCGTCGTTCATGCCCAGCATCACGGTGACTAGGGTGGGATTGTACGGCAATACGTCGCGCCAGATGCGCACATCGATCGGTCCGCCGCCTCCGCCTGTCACGCGATCCCCGCCCCACCCGGAGTGAATGAACGAAACGTTCAGGTGCGGGAAGCGGGTGACCACGAAGGTTTCGGCGAAGGTCGTGTACAGCCGTTGGTCGGTAATGCTGTCGCCGAAGAAAACGACTCGGTCTCCGTCGCGGAGTGCGAAGCTATCCTGTGCCCTTACTGTTCCGGCAGCCAGAACAAGGCCCGCCGCGATCGAGATCCATCTCGCCGATGCTTGCATGACGGACAGTATATACCGCCCGTGGCCCGTCTTTTGTCGAGCCATTGTGGCTGCTTAGTGGGGCAGGCGTTTCCGCCTGCCAACCCGTTGCAGCCGATTTGGCCGCGTTACCTACTGGTGAATCTTGACCGCTTTGAAGCCGCCCTTGGAGCGGTCGTAGAGCCAGATGGCGCCGAACACGATCAACAGAATCGCGGGCAGGATGGCCACCGCCTTGAACGAACTTTGCGAAGCGATCGCCTGGATTTCATTCAGGTGGTCTCCGCCGACCTTCTGCAGCGCGGCGTAAGCGGCAGCGCCGCCCGCGACTTCCGCGGCCTTCGTGTCGAATACGCGGCCCATCCACGGCAGCACGAAGTAAATCGACAACGTTCCCGCGGTCCCCATCAGCCCCATGAGCAGGGCGCCTCCATGTGGGAATCGTTCCGAGGCAGTCGCCAACATCGTCGGCCACATGAAGCAGACGCCGACGCCCCAAACCGTGGCGGCCAGAATTCCCGTGACCGGCGAATTCGCGATGCTCAGCAGGACCAGACCTATCGACGCCAGCAGGCAGGAGCACCACAGCAGGCCGATCGGCGAGAGGCGGTGTACCAGAGGTCCGGCGAAGTGCCGCGCTACGAACATGATGCCGCTGACATAAACCAGCAGCAGGATGCCGCGCATGTGCACCGTGCGGGTCAGCGCGAGATCCACCCACTGGCCGGGCGCCAGTTCGGACGCCGCGGTCAGAAACATCGAACAGAACAGAACCAGAAAGAGGGGGTTTAGCAACTCTCTAAACATTTGGCCCATCGTGACGCCGGAGGCGGCGCGCTCCGTGGGCGGAAATTTCACACCGATACAAAGGACCACCACAGCGGTGGCGGGAATCAACACCAGCCCCAGCTTAGTCTGCCAGCCGACGTTTGCCTGACCGAGGGCGAAGCCGAGCAGCCCGCCCGCGATCAACCCGGCCGGCCACCAGGCATGCAGAATATTCAACTTGGCGGTCTTCTCGTCCGGATACAGCGTTGCCGTGAGTGGATTAACAACTGTTTCGACCAGCCCCCAACCGACCCCGGTAATGAGCGCTCCAGCCCAAAGTACGTTGTATACCCCAGCGCCACTTGCCAGACTGCCCGCGAACAGAATCTTCAGCGTACCGGCGATGAAGCAGACGCCTGAAAGCGGCAGCATGAATGCCATCCCAATGGTGTCGAGCAATGGACTGCCGACCGCAATAGTAAACGCGAAGCCCAGGAAGGCGACGCCCAGCACGGCGCCGATCATTTCCGACGCGTGCGCCGAGTCGATAGGATCAAGAAAGATTCGCTGAAGGTCGGATGCGACACTTGCGCGGAGAGAGGCGCCTACGCCCGCTGTGAAGAGAGCGAGAACGCTCACGATAAACAGCCGGCCCTTGTCGTAGGCGGCGTGACGGTCCTGTGCCAACGTGGCAGGAGCATTCATATGCCAACGAGAATACCGCAACGCATCGCCGGGTGCACGAGAGCATAAATCGCGAGCGGTGCGTGAAGGGAAACTGGTACAATCCGGATTCGAGCTTCAGGCCATGCCCTGGGTAGGCCTTAACCTTTCGCTGCTGTGCTGCAACGCGTCTTCAAAGCATTTCAATATCGCGACTTTCGTCTGATGTGGATCGGCGCGTGCGCCTCCGCTATCGGTACGTGGATGCAGTTGTTGGCGCAGGGTTGGTTGATCTGGCAGCTCAGCCATTCGACACAATTACTCGCGCTCGACCCGATTCTTCAAACGATTCCGTTCTTCCTGTTCTCACTGGTAGGCGGCGTGCTGGCCGATCGCTTCGAACGCCGGCACATGTTGATGTGTTCGCAGTTCCTGCAGATGTCCGTGGCGCTGCTCTTAACCATTCTGGTGGGTTTACATGTAGTGAAGGTCTGGCATTTTCTCTGCTGCTCCTTCGTCGCCGGAATCGCGCAGTCCTTCGGCGGCCCTGCCTACTCGGCTCTTATCCCGACGCTGGTTCCTAAAGAGGACATGCCTAACGCCATTGCGTTGAACTCGATTCAGTTCAATGCTGCCGTGATGATAGGCCCTATGATTGGCGGCTGGGCGCTTCATAATCTGGGCGACACCTGGTGCTTTGGTCTGAACACCCTGTCTTTTTTATTTCCAATTGTTTCGTTGTTGATGTTGAAAATTCGCTACCTGCCGGCGAAGACCGGCGAGAGCATCCTGACCAGCATGAAGCAAGGCATCCACTTCATCCGCCAACAGGGAGCCATGCAAGGATTGATCATCCTCGGGTTCTGCATGACGGCACTCGGCATTCCGATGCGGACCTTCCTGCCGGTGTTTGCCGACACCGTTTTTCATCGGGGTTCGGATACCTTCGCCATGTTCCTTTCGTTTTCCGGTTTGGGCTCGGTGGTCGGAGCGCTTGCCGTCGCGGGGCTCGGTAACGTGAATCAGAAGGGGCGCATTGCCTTAGCCATGCTGATGTGCCTGGGTGCCGGGATCGCTGGCTTCGCCTTCTCCCATTCGGTCGCGATCAGTTGCGCGATGCTCTTTTTCACGGGGGCGTCGATGATGGTGGTCTTCTCGATGGTGGTGTCGCTGGTGCAACTGGTGGTCACCGACCATATGCGTGGGCGCGTCATGAGTGTATACAACCTGACATTTCGCGGCGGCATGCCGGTAGGAAACGAAGTGGCCGGCTGGCTCGTCCCAATGTTTACCGCGCCTACTGTTTTCGCGGTAAACGGCATGTTGCTGATGGCCCTGGGACTGTACTTCTTCCTGTTTCAGCGGCGTGTTGCCAATCTCTGATCCGGCAGCGACTTCGCGATAATGGAACTGTACTCATGATGAAGGCATCTCTACTGGGTTTGCTGTTCACTACTCTGCTGGCAGGAGCCGGCGGATCACCGCTCGAGGCCGCGCGCGATCTTCAGGACCGCCCCGCGCTTGAAAAATTCGTCACTGAGTCTGCCGATGCCGCTGCCAAAGCGCCCAACGATCCGGTTGCGCAATACAAGGCAGCGCTTGCGGCATCGTATCTCGCGGAAGTGCAGATCGAACTTCGCGATAAGAAGAGTGCGCGCGCCGCTGCCGAGCGAGGAATCAAACCCGCCGAAAAGGCTGTGGCATTGAAGCCGGATGCGGAAGAGTATCGGGTGCTGGCCACCCTTTACGGTCAGGCCATCACCGATATCATGAGCGGCTTCAGTTACGGGCCGAAAGCCAAGGACGCGATTAACAAAGCGGTTGCCAAAGCGCCCAACTCGTCGCCCGTTTACGTCGCGCGCGGGGTAGGGAACTATTACTTGCCGGCGCAACTGGGGGGCGGAGCGGCCAACGCGATTCCCGATTTCCAGAAAGCCATCCAACTCGACCCCAAGAACGCCGAGGCCTACTTGTGGCTCGGTATCAGCCTGCGGAAGAACAATCAGGACGCTGAGGCCCGCCAGGCCTTTTCCAAATCGCTGGCGCTCAATCCCAATCGCGTTTGGGTGAAACAGCAACTGGATAAGACTCCCGCAAAATGACGCGGTGGGCGACGGCGGCAGGTGCTCTGGCGCTGGCCCTCCTCACTTATTTCCAGTTCCCTGGCCACACCTATCTGCAGCAGGATAGCCAGATCTATTTGCCGATCCTCGAAAACCTGCGCGACCCAAGCGTTCTGCGCAACGACATTCTGGCGCAGCATCCCCATGTCGCCTTCACTCTGTACGACGAGGCGGCGCGCGCTCTGCGGGCGATCTCCGGGACGGACTTTCGCTCCGTACTGACCGTCGAGCAGATCGCGACGCGCGCCGTCGGAATTTGGGGCCTCTACCTGATGGCGCTCGCGATCGGTTTCCCGGTGATCCCCGCCGCATCGATTGCGGCGATCTGTTCATTAGGCGTGAGTGTGTCGGGGCCGGCCGTATTGACGTGGGAGTACGAGCCCACGCCGCGCGCCTTCGCGGTTCCGTTGTTGTTGGGCGCGATGGGCCTTGCGGCGCACCGCCGATTCCTGGTCGCGGGAGTCGCCGGCGCACTCGCGTTTCTTTATCATCCGCCGACGGCAGTTCCGTTCTGGGCTGTGTTCGTGGTGTTGCTGGTATATCGGAAGGGATGGCGCGGGCTGTGGCCTTTGCTGATCGCCGGCGTGGTTCTGGCGCTTGCCGCGGTCGCGCAGACTGGTGAGTCGCAATCGCTCTTCAGCAGACTGACCCCGTCTCAGGAAGCGCTGCAGCGCATGCGCGCACCTTACGTGTGGATCTCGGAGTGGCGGCCTGGCCTGATACCGCACTACCTGGTTCTGTCGGCCGTTCTGTCTCTCGCCTGGTTGCGTCTACGGCGCGAGATGCCCGCGGAGTTGCAGTGGCTGATGCTGGGGCTGCCTCTCACCGGTATGCTGAGCCTACCCATCTCATGGCTGCTGCTGGAACATTGGAAGTGGGCGTTGATCCCGCAATTGCAGCCGCTGCGCGCCTTACTGTTCGTCACGCTCGGAATGCAATTCCTGACAGCGACGGCGGGATTCCACGCATTGCGAGTTCGACGGCATGCGGAAGCATTCGGATGGATGCTGCTGGCATTCTTACTGCCGCTGCATCCCGTCCTGCTTGACGCCTTCCCATGGCGAAGCGTGTGCCTGGTAGTTACGCTAGCTGCCCTTGCCGTAGGGTGGGGCGGCCAATCCTGGCAGCAGCCGCCTTTCCAGGCGGCTGGACCCTCTGAAAAGCGGGTCCGCGGGCAGGATTGCCCGCCCCACTATCCGATCGCGACGTTCGCCGTCGTGATCGCCGCCTTCTTCGCGATCCCGATCCTCGGAGGCATCGTGAATTATCCGAAGCTGCACACCCCCGAACTCGCCCAGCTCGCCGCATGGGCTCGGAATTCCACGCCTGCAGATGCGGTGTTTCTGTTTCCGGACGCGGGCCATGCGCTCGATCCGGGAATCTTTCGGGCCGAGTCGCTACGCTCCGTGTACGTGGATTGGAAGGGCGGAGGCCAGGTGAATTACCTGTCGGACTTTGCCGACCAGTGGTGGTTCCGCTGGCAGCAAACCATGGCCGGCGGCTTTCACGTTTCCGACATGCAGAAATACGGGGGACTCGGCGTGCAGTTCGTAGCCCTGCGTAGGGCCAATCGTCTGCCTGCGGCACCCCTGTTCGAGAACGCGGCGTACGTAGTATATGCGGCCCGTTAAATCGTGCTGACCGAAAGGCCGGACAGATCTCTAGTTCGCGGTGGGCCGCTCCACGTGATCGATCTTCATTACGCTGATCTGCCCCTTCTGCGCCTGCAACTTGATGCCGAGTTGATAGGTCGAGGAGTTCAGAGCGGAGAGTACCGTCAGTGACGGGCGTGGCCAACACATTTCGCGCCGAGCGACTTCACCACGATCGAATTCGACGTGCGCGGTGTGCCACACCGCATTGTGATTAACGGCCAGGGAAACTATCATCCCGAACGCGTGCGGCGCGACGTGCAAAAGATTGTCGTCGGCGGGAATGGCATCGAACACTCCAACTCGGCTTCGCTCGACAAGGGCCGCTATGCATTCTTGAGGGACGACGACTATCGGAATTTTGCCGGCCTGGTCGCGCACGAGTTCTTCCATCTATGGAACGGCAAGCGTACCCGTCCCGATGGCTTGGGTCCGTTCGACTATACGAAGGAGAATTACACGAGGTCGTTATGTGTAGTCGAAGGCTTCGCGGATTACTACTCCAGCCTGTTTTGGTACGAGGGGATTCCGCGCTGCACGGGATTACCTCGGTCGCGGCATGCTGGGGTTGCAGGAAGTTCCCGACCGTCGGGCACGCGGCGCTGTCACAACAGGCCGAACGCGTGATCGTCAGGAGCCTGGTGGCGGGGTCACCGGCCTACGGACAGGGCCTGAACGGCTGCGACTGGATTGCCGCGATCAATGGCGTGACCGGACCGGTAGGTTTCATTCAAACCCGGATCGATGAGAAGAAGCCGGGCGACGTGGTACGCGCGCATGGTCAGCTCGTCCTGGATCGTGCCGGTTGAGAACCCGACGGAAGAGCAGAAGAGGGTTTACGAAGGGTGGCTCGATACGGCCTTTCCGAAGTGAGCCTACCGCAGAGCCGCGGAGGACCCAGAGAAAGAACGCAGAGAAGATAGCTTAGGGGAGAGCTTTGAGTTCGGACCGGGCCTGGATCAGGATGGGGATATCTGTGTCGGCTCTTTGCCAGAGATCCAGGAAGGCCTGGTAGGATTTTTTGGCGTTAGCTGTGTCTTTTGCAGCGGCGTAGGCTCTCGCCAGTTGGACGTGGGCGATAGCTCCGACGGGGTCGGTTAGCGTTAGACCAGGGTGGTCGATGATGAGCTTGAAGTCATCGACTGCTTTGGCGGGGTTGTTCGATTTGAGGTTCGCGAGACCTCGCACATAGATGGGGTAAAGGCCTCCGTAGAATCCGGCTACCAGGGACGGCGGAGAGCCCAGTTCGTAGATGTTGGCTTTGAGTTCTTCCAGTGCTTTCGCGGGCTGGTTGTGATTCAGGGCATCGAGCGCGGCGAGAGTGGGGGCGTAGAACACTTTGACGGCGCTGTCTTCGTCGAAGCGTGTTTTCCAATTCTCGAGTAGGGCGGGGATACGGGAAGAGTCGCCGGTGAGGGCGAGGGCAAAGGCAGCTCCGAATTCCATCTCGCGGCCGTTTGAAGTGAGCGCGGAGGTAGCCAGCTTGCGCGCTTCCGCCGCGTTCCCGAACAGGATCTCGCGGACAGCTTCACCGGCCTTGAGGAGGGCCACACGAGCCGGTATTCCCTGCTGCTGAGCGAGGTGTTCGGCCAGAAGCGATTTGGCGCGCGCCTCCTGGAGGCGGCCAAAGTATGCCAGCCCGAAACTCTGCAGGTCAACCACGATGTCATCGATCTCGGAAGCCTGCAGACCAGCCGTAATTTGCTCCATCGCGGTCTGGTCCTTTCGAATGATCTCGATGATGACGCGTTGAATCAGGAAATCGGGATGAAAGAGCTTGAGATTTTCGGCGCGGTTGAGTGTGGCCTCGGCCTTGGCTAGATCGTTGCGGTTGAGATAACTCCAGGAGAGCAGGTTGTAGCCGACCGAGAAATGCGGGTCGAGGTCGATCATAGCCTGGGCTTGGGTTCCGGCGTCCTCGTACTTGGCGATGTGGCCTAAGGCATCGGAAGCGAAGCCGTGAGGATGCATATCCCGCGGATAGACACGAGCCCAGTCCTGACAAACCTCAATGGCCTTCTCGAGATTGCCTTTGTTCTGGGCGTAGTAGATGGAATCGATGAAGAAGCGCTCGGTTTCACTGACGCGATCGCGCAGGGAGTAGGCCTTCGCGGCGCTCACGGCCGCGGCATCGGAATCGCCCATGAACGATCGATGAAGCGCGAGCGTGGCGTGTGCCATTCCGAAATTGGGGTCGATTTGGACAGCACGTTCGAGTTCGTGAATTCCGGCGACCTCCCCGCGGGTGGCGAGGCTCTTCATTGCCATCGCATACGAGCGCAGAGCTTCAAGCGACGACGACGTCTCCTCTGGCAGCGGAGTGTTGTGCTGCTGGATGGCACTGAGGGATTCTCCGACTCTATTTCGCAAAGCTGCGGAGAGTCGGGTCATCACGTTCAAGATGTCTTCACGAGTCGCTGCCTGGGCATGCTCCTCACCAAGCAGGGAACCTGTTTCGCAATTACGGGCGGCGATGCGGAGGAGATACTGTGTGCCGAGCGGGGCGAGTGAGCCATCCAGAACGGCGGCGCTGCCGGTGCGCTGGCAGATTTCCCGTGCCACGTCGATCGTAAGACGCGTGCTGTCCGGGCGGCCCATCTGTTTGAGTACGCGCTGCATCTGGTCATCGGGAATGACGCTGAGGAAAGTGGACTGCTGGAGTTGCGCGACAAGTCCCTGACGGAGCGTTTCGTCGAAGACCGTTTCGCCGGTGGAGTTAGTGAACTCCGCGAGGACGACGCTGTCCTTTTCCTTGAGCTTGGCGGTGGGGCGGAGGTAGAAGAAGGCGGCGGCAGCTATCGCCAGGAGGACAAGGGCGGCGGGGATGATTCGCCTCCACGGCGACGTGGCCGGGACGGGGACAGGCATGCGCCCAGGTTCGGTGTCGCGCTTGAGGCGTTGGAGGTCGGTGCGAATTTCGGCGGCGTGCTGGTAGCGGAGTTCGCGATCCTTCTCGAGGCACTTCTGGATGATGCGGACGAGTTCTCTGGGGAGTTTGGGATTGAGCTGGGCGGGCGGCGCGGGAGTTGCGTTGAGAATGGCGGAGAAGACGACGCCGGTGGTGTCGCCGGGGAAAGGCAGCACGCCCGTGGCGGCTTCGTAGAGGACGACGCCGAAGGAGAAGAGGTCGGTGCGCGAATCGAGAGGCTGGGCGCGGATCTGCTCGGGCGACATATAGGAAACGGTGCCGAGTGCGCTGCCGGTGTCGGTGAGGTCTTCCAGGGTGCGAGTAGGGCCGCCGGTGTCCGCGGGACCGGTGATCTGCTCCAGGAGCGAGCTGACTTTGGCGAGGCCGAAATCGAGAATCTTGGCGTCACCGCGTTTGGTGATGAGGATATTGGCGGGCTTGATGTCGCGATGGATGATGCCGGCGGAGTGGGCGGAGTCCAACGCGTCGGCGATCTGGGCGGCGATCTCGATGAGCTGATCGG
>Ga0105240_10012695_pt1 | contig 11610 bp, 4 predicted proteins | sample KBSC54metaG_FD_80426 | JGI IMG/M metagenome (GOLD analysis project Ga0105240, IMG submission 80426) | Corn rhizosphere microbial communities from Kellogg Biological Station, Michigan, USA - KBS C5-4 metaG | ecosystem: Host-associated > Plants > Roots > Rhizosphere > Soil | place: Michigan, USA...
GGAAAAGATCGTGCGTGATGCGTTCAAGACATTCGGCCAGGCGCTGGAATTCGATCCCAGCCCCACCCCACCTGCTGGCGATGCCGGTGCTTTCTTTCGCTTCCTACCCGCGGTCAGTGCCAGCGAATATCACAGCTATTTCCACACCGATTGGGAGACTCCGGAAATGGTGCCGTGGACGGGGCTGCAAGCTTCCACCCGCGCCTTCGCCAAGATCATCGACGAGGTGAACAAGCATCCGTTGAGCGACTTCCAGCGTCCCGAAGAAAAGTGACTCAATATTCGAACTGGTAGCGCAGACCCAGCGAACTGCCGGTGTCCTGGGCGGCGGCGCCCTGTGTCGCGTTGGCGCTGGCGCCGGTGCTGATATTGGCTTCGGCCTTGAGATTGCGGGTGATGTCGATCTGCACCTGGGCCTGGGTGCCGCCTGAAAGGCCCTGTTTCGCGCCGACATAGATATTGCGCGCCACATATTTGCCGGCCTCGACCGTGGTGCCGGTGGTGACGCCGGAGCCGCCCGACACCGCCAACCGGTCTAGTCCCAGCCCACCCCGGATCGAGGCCACCGGATCGAAGCCATTGCTGATGCCGCTGAGCGCTGCCAGCGCCTGGGCGATCTGGGCCAGCTGCAATGGCGTCAATTGCTTGGCGCTTTGCTGGAATAGCAGATGCGCCAGTATTTCGTCTTGCGGCAGTTGCGGTGAACTGGAGAGCACAATCTTCGGCGCCGAGGCATAGCCCGTCACGGTCAGCGTCGCGGTGACACCGCCGGATACCGTCTGCGCCACGAAATTCAAAGTGGGATCGAGGCGGTTGCGCACGCCACTGCCATCGAAGCTGACTTTGCCGGTGGTGAATTGCAACGTCTGCCCCGCCACGGTCAAAGTACCGCGCTGCATTTCGAAACCGCCGCCGACCTGCGGCGCGCCCGAACTGCCCTTCAATTGCAGTTGCCCGCCCAGATCGGCATCGATGCCATGGCCACGCACGATTACGGGGCCGGTGGTGTTCACGCCAAGATCCAATGCCAGCGATGTCGCAGCCGGCGGTGGCGGTGGCGGCTTCTCGCCTCGCCGGCGGATATTCAAAGTGCGGACTTCCGGCGGAAAAGAATCCGGAATGTTGATGTCGGCACGCGGCACATTGAGCTTGCCCGACAAGGTCATGGCCTGGCGCAGACGGCCCGAAAGCTTGAGATCGCCTGACAGCGAGGCCGTCACCATGTCGCTGACGACGGGCCGCGCATTGCGCGCGGTGATATTAAGATCGACCGGCCATCCCGCTTGGCCGATATTCAGCGTGCCGCTGCCGCCGACCGTGCCGGGCCCTGCTTGACCCTGGAAACGCTCGATCCGGATCAAGCTGCCATCGGCCTTGAGATCGGCAACAATGTCATTGAGCCGCAGGCCTTGGGCGTAATCCTGATATTCCGCGCCCGCGAGCGAAGCGGTGCCGGAAAGACGCGGCGATACCAGCAAGCCGGTCGCGGCCATGTCCAAGGTGATGCGGCCTTTCACCTGCCGCCCGTCGGCCGCCAGCAGGGGATTGAGCAGACTGAGATCGGCATTGCCTGCCGCATGCAGATCGAGCCTGCGGTCCGGCGACAAGGGTGCGGTGCCGTCCAAGGTCAATGAGACGGCATTGCTTGCCGTGAGTTTGGCATTCACCTGCGCCACACTTCCCGCAAGCTGCGCCCGCGCTGCCAGTTCGGCTGGCGCCAGCTTGCTGGAATAGCCCGCCACCCGCAGACCTTTGCCGTTCACCGTGAGACTGCCGAAAGGCGCTGCCACGGTGCCGGTAAGATCGGCCTTGGCGTCTACGATGCCGTCCGCCGCCAACTGCAGCGCGAAGGGGCGCAGGGTGGAAAGTTGCAGGCCCGATGCCGATACATTCAGCGCCAGCTTCGGCAGCACCCGCCCAGCTGCATGCAGAGAACCGCCGGCCGCCTTCAGATCGAGCCGGTCCACAGCGACACCGTTCGCCAAATCGAAGGTAGCCGGTGCTGTGAGCGCAACATTCTGTCCTCGCCAATCACCGGCAAAATGATTGAGCCTTATCTGCGCTTTGGCCACTTGCGCCACAGCATCGGCAGCAAGGTGTGCGGGCTGCCCATCAGAGTCCCTGAGATCGGCTGTGACCGTGGCAGCGAGTGCATCGAGCGGTCCACTCAATAGTGCCTTGGCGCCACCGGTGATGCCGTTTGTTGCAAGCCCATCACCCGTCAGACGCACATCCAGGCGCGGCGCATCAAATGCATCGGCAACCGCACCATCGGCAGTCAGCACATTCAGCGCGGCATCGGCCACGCGGAGGGCATTGGCAGTGAGATGTAGCGCGATCTGCTGCTTGCTATTCTGATTGGAAAGATCGGCCGCCGCCTTCAGGTCACCGCGCAACTCCATGCCTACGAAACTTTTGAGATCGCCAAGATCTTTCTGTTCCAGGGTGGCGCGGCCGCCGAGCGCGCCTTTCAGAGGCAGCGCGATATCGGCATTAAGGGCCAGCGATTTCCAGCCCAGCGACAACTTGGCGGCATGGCCGCTGCCGGCCGCTTTCCAGTCCGCTGCCAGCGCAAACGGCGCGTCGTCGAAACCGCCATTGCCGGTGACGCGCGCTTCGGTCGGATTGGGCAGGCCCGTGGCGCGGACCTTGAGCGCAATGCGCTGGCGTTTGAACCCCCGGCTGGCCATGTCGGCGCTGCCTGACAGATCGATCGCCGCCTTGGCCACCTCGCCGCGAACCGTGCCGGACATTTGCATTGCGCCGTCCAGCACGGGTGACAAGCGTTGAAGGTCGGTAAGGCCGGCCGCTACGCGAAAATCCATCCGCCCGCTGCGATAATTGCCCGAGATCGCGGTATCGAAGCCCGCACCTCTCATCTGCACCCGAGAATCCTGAACATCACTGCCAGACACGAGCGTATGGAAAGTGAGACGCGCATCGCGGCCCAGCATGCGTGCCAAAAGCGACGCGCCATCGGCGCGGATGCCGCCCTGCATGTCCAGCGTGATCTTCTCGCCCGCGCGCGCTGCCGTGACATTCAGCGTGGCGCTGCCTTTGAGATCGGTTCCCACTTGCGCAGCGAAAGGCGCAAGCGACGGCACGGTGGCGTTCACGGCCAGGTTCTGTGCCGCCGCCGTCTGCGCGGTGCCTTCCAATGTCAAAAGCGGATGGCGAATGGTGAAGCGCACGGGACGTGTGGCTTGGGCAAGATCGGCATGCAGCACTGCTTCCACCGGCGCCGCCGCGAACAGGCCGGAATAACGTCCCGGCAGATGCAGGCCGGTCAGGTTCGCCGTGACATCCGCCGCCTTTGATTGGCTCCGCGCCTCTGCTGCCGCATTGTCGATGGTGAAACCGGCGGCGCGCATCTGCGTCAGCCGCACGGTTGCGGCGATCTGCGGCGCGCCAAGGGCGCCATGAAGATGCCCGTTAGCGGCGAAGGTGGCCCAGCCGGTATCGGCATTCAGCTGCATCGCTGGTGAAGCAGCGGAGAAATCCAAATCGGCCCGGCCGGCGGCCAGCGATAAGGTACCCTTGCCCGACGCGGTCAATGGCCCCGCTTTGAGCGTGAAGGATACGTCATTGGCGTTGCGGTCGCCGGAGGCCTCAGCCGAAAGCGCCAGCGCGCCCAACCCGGGCAGACCCACGATTTTGCCGAACAGCCCATCCGGGCTTTCCGCGATGGTGGCTTCGCCATTGATGACATCGGCTGTGACATGACCTTTGGCGACATAGCGGTCGGTGCCGCCCGGTCGCGTGATCGCAAGATCGACGCCGAATTCATGGATCGTCGTGAAGTTGAGAGAACCTTGTGCCGCCAGCATGGCGGGATGACCCAACAGTGACGGCGCGATATCGATGTGGGGCAGCGACAGATCATAAACATCGATGCGGGGCGAAGGCCCTTCGCTGGGTTTGGACGGCAAGGGCCGGCGCAGGAATTCCACCTTGGCCGCCGCCAGACGCGCGATCTCATAATGATTGCCCAGCGCCGTCAGCGGCGACCAACGGATTTCTGCGTCCGTGACACGCAGCCACGTGCCGCTAGCATCACGCAATTCGACATTGCGCGCGGTGGCATGGCCAGGCAGCGTTCCGGCCAGGCCTTCGACCCGCACTTCACCATTGGTGACCTTGAACGCGATCCATTCGATCAGCCGGTGGCCCGGCGGCGTCCACAGCAGAAGCGCGAGCAAAAACGCAAGGCCGGCGACGATCCCGCCGCCCCAGAGCGCCAAGCGTAACCGCAATGTTCGCATCTGCGCGCTCAAAAGGCTTGTCCCAATCCGATATAGAGTTCAAACGCGTCACCGCCCCGCACACGATTGAGCGGCACGGCGATGTCGGCGCGCACTGCGCCGAGCGGGGTATAGTAGCGCGCGCCGATACCAGCGCCAACGTGCAACGCACCGCTGAACGGCGTGCCGCCCGCACTCGCTTGTCCCGCATCGACAAAAGCGGCGACGCCATAGTCGGCCAAGATGCGCTGGCGGAACTCGATGGTGGCGGCATCCACCGACTTGGCGCCCATCGGTTTGTTGTCGGGAAATTGAGGCCCAATGGATTGATAGGCAAAGCCGCGCACCGTGGCGCTGCCGCCGGCATAAAGCCGCTGATCGGGCGGCAGTTCCAAATTAGAGCCGCCCAGGATGCTGCCGGCCAGCGCGCGCAGCGCCAGCACCGAACGTCCCGTCTCGCCCAGATCGAAATAGGTCGAGCCGGAGGCCTGCAGCACCAGGAAAGTGAGATTGTTTGCGCCAAAGGACTGGGTCGGCGTCACCGCCACGGACGCGCGCGCGCCGCTGGTCGGATCGTGCAACAGATCCGTGAGCCTGGTGGAATCATAAGTGGCCGTCAGCGGCAAGCCGATCAGCTGATAGAGGCGGTCAGTGTTTTCCTGCGCCACTTGATCGTAGGTCAGTGTCGCGCCAATGCTGCCGCTCCACAGTGGCGAGAATTTGCGCCGCAGATAGGCCGAGACCGTCTCTGCGGTCTGGTCATAAGCATCAAGCTGCTCGCGCACCCCGATCAAATCCAGTTCCAACACTTGATTGGGTTGCAGGAATTGCGGCTTCAAGAATTGCGCTGTCAGATGGTAGCCCAGCCCCGAGGTGGAAGTGCCCAGTCCCGTGCCTGTGGCGCTGAGATTGAGCTGTTCGGCATTGCCAAACAGATTGCGGTGCGACCAGCTGGCGCCCAGGCTGATGCCGAGATCGGTGGAATAGCTGCCGGTCAGCGCCACCGCATGCTGGGGCCGTTCCTGCACATCGAAGGTGAGTGCAATGCGTCCATCGGCATCGAGCGCAGTCGCAGCATGCACGCTGACGCCGGAAAAGACCCCCAGCGCCACCAGCGCCTGGCGCGCTTCTTCGATCCGGCTGGGCCGGTAACGATCCCCCGGTTTGACCGTAAGGACGCGGCGCACGAAATTCTCGTGCACATCTTTGAGACCAGTAAAACGAATCGGGCCAACGGGCGCGCGCGGTCCTGCCACCACACGATAGGTGAGATTGACCTGCCGCTGGTCATTGTCAGCGAAAGCGATGGGCGCCTCCACCGTCGCCAGCGGATAGCCATCCTCCTGGAGCGCCGCCAGAAGTTCAGCCTGCGCGTCCAGCACGGCGTTGGCTTCAGCCGGATCGCCACTTTTGATCTTCATCGCGGCGCGCCCGGTCCCGGGCACCACGCCGTCGAAGGTGATGCGGCCGATGTGAAACAGGGGTCCTTTGTCGATGGTGACTTCGACCGTCGCGGGCGATGCCGCCGGCAAATCGTCCAAAACGCCGGCAAGTTCAGGATCGTCCAGCGAATGACCAGCGACCTTGATCGACACGGTGTTGAGGTAATAGCCGAAACTGTCCAGAGCAGTCTGAAACCGGGGAATGTCGGCGCGCGCCCGCTGCACCAGCGCGAAGGGCGGAACCGGCACTTTATCTTGAAGGCTCACAAGCTGGGAACTGGAGCGAAGCACCGTGTCGATCTCGCCGACGCCGGAACCTTGGATGCTCACTTTATAGGGCTGCGGGTCGGCGGCCATGGCTGCCAAGGGCGCCATCGCCAGAAGCCCGGCCAGGACAAATCTTGGAAGCGATTGCGTCACCTGCGATACCGTATGATGCCGACAGGTCCTGCGCTTAAGGGGCCTTTGTGGATTCGATGTGGCGGGGTTCGCTTTCGAACAATTGTTCACATGGGCCTTCAGGCAATTGGTTTTTCAAAGCCCCATGCCGCTATTAAAGCTGCGATGCGAAAAATCTATCCGGCCACGTTCGCCGAATATGCGCAAGATCCGCGGCCTGGCGTGGAACTACCGCTTCATCGCTGATTCGGATGTTCGCTCTGTCCGCGCGCCGACGTGGCATCTGCCGCAGCCAGTTCGTTCTGGATCATTTCTTCGAGCATTCTGCGGCGCCCAGGATCGGAGGTTTTGGCCAAAAGCACCCGGTAGCGCGTTGCCGCGCTTTCAAAGATTTTCCGGTGCTTAAAGCCGCCCTCGGACATGCCCTCTCCCGGGGGAAACCCTACACGGGGATCGGCCCCCAAGGGAACTCTCGCAAGCACCTAGGGGTAGGCTCGCAGCCAACAGAAGCTACCAGATGTATGACGAGGCCGCGGCCTTATCCTGACCGGTGGCTCAGACACGGCGTGACGATGATCGGGAGGCAAAATCTGCGGCTGCATCGAAAGCCATAGCCTTCGAGACCGAGCTGCGCGTGGGGTTGCACGTGCACACGCTCAACACCTGCCTGGAGGTGAATCTGGGTAGACGTCTGACCTCACCGGACTCCTCACCTTCCGAGCAAAATATAAATTCCTGATGGCGCTGAGCATCCGCCCTACAGTGACCGTGGGGGCGGGCATGACCGATATTCAATTCGGACGGGCTCTTTGGGACGATTTGGTTCGCCAAGTCGCGGCCTGCGCCTGCAATCGCGATGACGCCGGGGCTCTGCTGCTTACGGCTACACCCGCCCGTTCTCGCACCCAGGCCGCCGGCAGTTCGGCCTGTAACACAGCAAAAGCAGTGAGTGCGATTTTTGGAGCGCGTGCGTGCTCTTTCCTGCGCGGCGAGATTTCGTCGGTGCCGCGGGGAAGCGTGAGAGGAGTCTCAACTATCGAAATCCATTAGGCGGACCAAAACAAATCGGCCGCCGATCATCGGGAGGGAAATATGCACAGCTTCGGTACAAGCAATATCCGTGCTCATCTTGTGACCAGCGTTGGCATGCTCGCGCTTACGGCAGGAGCCGCGCTGGCGCAAAATGCCGGCGACAGCCAAACCACCACGCCGCAAACCGTGGTGGCCCAGAACACTCCCGATCAGCAGACAAATGCGGCAGGAGCCGAGACGGTCGTGGTTTCGGCCTCGCGCATCTCCATCGCTGGCTACACCGCGCCGACGCCAGTTTCCGTAATCGATTCCGGACAACTCCAGCAAGCTGCGAACGCCGATATCGGCCAGACGCTGCGCCAGCTGCCCATGATGGGCACCGCGCAAAGCCCGCAAAACGCGACCCAAGGCAATGCCGGCAATTCGGGCGCCGTAGGCATCTCGAGCGTCAATCTGCGCAATCTGGGCGTCGTCCGAACCCTGGTGCTGGTCGATGGGGAGCGCGAGGTCTGGGCCGGCGTGCAATATGGCGTGGACCTAAACACCATTCCCAGGGACCTTATTCAACGAGTCGATGTGGTGACCGGCGGCGCCTCGGCGGCCTGGGGTTCGGATGCCGTTGCCGGCGTGGTCAATCTGGTCATCAACAAGAATTTCACCGGGCTCAAGGCGTCGATTGACCTGCAGGACACGGGTGACGACACCCGGCGTCAATATGGCTTCACCGTCACCAACGGCTTCAACATGTTGAACGACAAGGCCCATATCGAATGGGCGGTCACCTATGATCACGCCCCAAACACGGTCTACATGGCGCAGCAGCGGTGGTTCAACAACCCTGCCTTGGTCGCCAACCCGGCCTACAATGCCGTGACCAATCCCAACGTGCCGAAACTCATTCACATGAATAACGTCGGCAACAGCAGCACGCCGGGCGGCATCATCAGCGCGGGAAGCGGGGGGGCGACGCCCAATGCCTTGACGGGTATCCAATTCGGTCCCGGCGGTGCGATATCGAATTTCACCATTCCCAATTGCAACTATTACAGCAATACGGCTTTGCCGCCTTACAGCGCCACGACCACCTCAAGATCGAACACGGCTTGTTTTGGCGGTTCGACCAACCAGTCGAACTCGCCGTCGCAGATCGGTCTCGCGTCTTATCCGCTCCTGACGGAAACGGGCTTCTTCAATGGCAGCTACAAATTCACGCCGGATATCCAGGCATCCGTGACCTTGCAGTACAGCAAGGTCCGCGCCATCGGCTCGAGCCTGACAATTCAAGAAAACGCCTCGATCAAGCAGGACAATGCCTTCTTGCCCACCTCCATCCACGATCGAATGGTTGCGCTCGGCATAAACACCATCACGGTTACCAGCGTGGGCACCGCAAGCTCGCAGGGCGGTTTCATTCAACCGATCCCGGGCGAAAGCGTGAAGCAGTTCTTGCATGCTACCGGGACTCCAGAGGAAGAGACCAACCGCCAATTCTATCGCGCGCTCTTCAGCCTGGACGGCGCGCTAGGCAGCGACTGGTCCTGGAACACCAGCTATCAGCACAGCGAAACCCATCTGCACGAGCATTATAACTCCATCCAGATCACGCAAAATTATGCGAATGCGGTCGACTCGGTGTTCGTCACACCCGGGAATGTGGGCAGCTCCGGCCTTTCTCTCGGCAGCATCGCTTGCCGCTCGACGCTGACCAACCCCACCAATGGTTGCGTGCCCTTGAATCCCTTCGGGCTCAATAATCTAACCCAGGCGGCGGTCGATTATGTGGTGGACCATAACGACTATTATTTCCTCAACATGGAGCAGGACACGGCCCGCGCCTCGATGCAGGGCGTTCTGCCTTGGGACTTCACCGGCGCAGGCGCGCCGGCGCTGGCCTTCGGCTTCGATTATCGCAAGGAAACCATGGTGAGTACCGCCGATCCCCTCGGCGCCCTGGGTGCGCTCGGCGGCGGCAATTTCGTGCCCGTGCGGGGCGAATACAACACTCTTGAAGGCTATGGCGAACTCGATATCCCGATCCTCAAGAACAGCTTCGTCAATGACCTGAACGCCAACATGGCGGGCCGCTTGACCAGCTACTCGACCAGCGGGTTGGTGGAAACTTGGAAGCTGGGTCTCACCAGCCAGATCAATGACGATATCCGGGGCCGCGGCACGCTTTCCTTTGACATCCGCGCCCCCAATCTGGCGGAGTTGTTCAATATCATCCCGGCCTCGGGCGGCCAGATCGATTATCTGACCGGCAACAACGTGGCCGTGGCCCTTTCGGAGGCCGCCGGCAACACGGCCTTGAAGCCCGAAACTGCGACCACTTGGTCCGTCGGCGTCGTCCTGACCCCGCATTGGGTGCCGGGACTTTCCATGTCGTTCGACTGGTACAATATTAATGTGAAGAACATCATCGTCGCGCCCAGCACCACCTTCGAGCGCAACGCCTGTCTGTTGGGTACACCGACCCCCGACGGCACTGCTTCCGTTAAGGGAACACCCGTCCCCGGCAATCCTAACTCGGGGACCGGCTACTGCGCGGACTGGCGCTATAATGCCGCACTTCAGGTTGCCGGTTCAAACCCCAACGGTCTGCAGTTCGTCTACACCTTTCCGTTCAATAACGGCTTTCTCACCACTTCGGGCCTCGACTTCAACGCCGACTATCAGATGGATCTGTTCGAGGGCAATCTCGGCTTGCATTTGGCCGGCAACTACATGGATGAGGAAACTGAAACGGAGTTCGGCGTCATCGATCCCACAACCGGCGCGCAGGCGACCTACGATTTTGCCGGCAGCCTGAGCAATGCTTCCCAATTTACCGGCGGCGTGCCCAAGCTGCATTTCAACCTGTCGGCCACCTACACCGAAGGCCCATGGTCCGGCACGGTGCAGACCCGTTATCTGAGCTCGGCCCATCTGACCAATGGCTGGAGGTCGGGCATCGAGGTGGACAACAACGACGTCCCGCAGATCGCTTATCTCGACCTGCGTGCCAGCTATAGGTGGAATGACAACATTCAATTCTATGGGTCGGTAGACAATGCACTCAACACCCCACCGCCTTCGACCGTGAGTTACAGCCCCAGCAACAACGCGTATTCGACGACTAACCCGAGCATATATGACGTTTTCGGCCGCATGTGGCATGCAGGTGTCCGCTTCAGTTACTGAGAGACGAGTCGCGGTCGTCGGCAATGTACAATTGCCGGCGACACCAGGTCCGGCGCTGATTGAAAAGGATATCCCGCACGGTATGATCCCGCGCGGATCACCCTCAGGATTGTTTTGACGGCCTCCCACAAATCTCCGGCAAGGCGGGCAGCCGCGTGACTCAAGGCGTACCGCCGGACGTCCGGAGCTTGTTTGCGCAAGCGGTCGGGCATCATCAGGCGGGACGCCTCGATGAGGCCATCGTCTGTTACCGCCAAGCTCTCGGGTTGAAGCCGGATTTGGCGGCAGCGCATAACAATCTTGGCAGTGCGCTTTGCGAACGAGGGAAGCTGGAAGAGGCCGAGGCCAGCTATCGCCAGGCGCTCGCCCTTCAGCCGAACTTCGCCGACGCACATAACAATCTTGGTACCCTCCTCTTTGAGCGCGACCTGCTGGACGATGCCGTGCGCTGTTTTCGCACCGCCCTGGCCCTGGAACCGGATTATGCCGCGGCCCTCGATAATCTTGGCGCAGCTCAACACCGCCAGGGAAAGCTGGGGGAGGCCGAAGCCAGCATCTGGCAGGCGCTGGCAATCATGCCCGACTTTGCCCAGGCGCATGACAATCTCGGTACCGTGCTGTGGGAGCAGGGCAAGCCCCAGGAAGCGGAAGCCAGCACCCGCCGGGCGCTCACATTGGCACCCGGCTTCACCAGAGCGCTAGGTAATCTTGGCGGGATGCTCGAAGATCAGGGACGATCGAACGAAGCCATCGCCGCTTACCAGCAGCTTCTGCGGATCAATCCTCGACACGGCGATGGGCTGAACGGTCTGGCGCGCGGGATGGCAGGCCAGGGCGATGTCGGCGGCGCGCTTGAAACGATCCTGCAATCTCTTGAGATCAGAGAAACGGCAAACGCCAAGCAAACTTTCGTGGCCATCGCCAAGCAGGCGGGTGGGACGGATAACAGGGCTCGCAATGCGATGGCGCGCGCCTTGACCGAAGCCTGGGCCCGGCCCGCCGATCTTGCCATCGCCGCTGCTCAGTTGATCAAGCAGAGCGCGCACAGTGGCGCTCTAGTGGCGCGAGCCGCGCAGGCCTGGCCCCGGCCCCTACTGGCACTCGAACTGTTCGGTCCGGGCGGACCGTCGGGATTGGCGGACGATGAACTGCTCTTGGCGCTGCTGGTTTCGACGCAGAATACGGACGTCGAACTCGAACGCTTTCTCATAATGGCGCGGCGAACCCTGCTTGAGGCGGCAGCGAGCGATGAGCCCGAAGACAATATCGCCCTTGCGTTCTATGCCGCATTGGCACAGCAATGCTTCATCAACGAA
>Ga0105240_10012699_pt1 | contig 11610 bp, 13 predicted proteins | sample KBSC54metaG_FD_80426 | JGI IMG/M metagenome (GOLD analysis project Ga0105240, IMG submission 80426) | Corn rhizosphere microbial communities from Kellogg Biological Station, Michigan, USA - KBS C5-4 metaG | ecosystem: Host-associated > Plants > Roots > Rhizosphere > Soil | place: Michigan, USA...
CCCACATGTCGCAGTAGGAATCCTCCATCGCCATCAGCGAGGTGTCGCCCGAGAACACCCCCGGCGGGATATTGCCGCCATGCATGCCGTTGGCCGTGCCCGGCAGCATGCGCTGGATGTTCTTGATGCCGATCTGGCGCTTCTCGCTACCCTTGCGTTCACGCCTGGCGAGACCAGTGAGCGACGTCCCTGCGGTCATGACAATTCCTCCTCAGTCAGCGGCTGACACCAAGACGGCCGATCGGCGTCTGCCAATGTCATCGGCACTCACCATGCCATTGGCATCCCGTCAAGCCGCACCCCGAGGAGAGTCGAGAAGCTTGCCTCCTGCGATCGAGCAGCTGCCGTGAGGCGGGCTCAGGCCTTCTGGAGCCCCGCAAGGAGGGCATCGAGCGCGGCGCCCGCTTCGACGCGCGCGATGTCCGGCGTTTCTGAGTGGGCGATGAAAAGCGCCGCCTCGTTGAAGCTTGCAGAGATCATCAGCGCGAGCGGACGAACCGGCTGCGGGGGTATAAGTTTCGCCTCAATCGACCGCTCGACGGCCTTGATAACGGCGCCCAGGCCATACTGTGCCTCCAGTTCACGCCAGCGTACCCACCCGAGAATCGCGGGAGCGTCGATCAGCTTGATCTGCTGCACCTCTGGGCGGCGCATGTCGTCCAGCGCGATCTGCAGATCCTGCCTGAGCTGGGTCCAATGGTCGGGTCGGGTGGGCTCACGGTGGCGGCGCGCGGCCTTGTTCATCATGTCCCGCTGGATCGCGTCGTAGACTGCAAGGAACAGCGATTCCTTGTCGCCGAAGTGATGGTAAAGCGCGCCCCGCGTGAGACCCGCCTCCGCCGCGAATTCCCGGATGCCAACACTGTGATAGCCCCGCTCGGTAAAGAGCTTGCGAGCAGCTGCAATGAGGGCGGCCCTGGTTTCTTCCCGATGCTTCGTTCTCAGACTCGGCTTCTGCATCGTTTCCCCATCGCAGCCCTTGACCAGAATGCCAATGTCATAACTCAACTCTTCGAGATGCATGGCCGCCGGTGGCGAGCATGCCAGAAGAGGCCGATCCGCGGATAGGGCGACCTGCTGACCGACACGCAACGCCAATCTTCCGGCGAGGGCTGAAGACAAAGATCAAGGTCAGGCAGGGAGATCGAGCATGAAGTCAGGAATGCGGGTCATGGACTCGGACATGCGCGTGATCGAGCCGATTTTTGGGCGCGCTACATGGAGCCGCAATACCGGGAGATGGCTCCAAGCGTGCCGGCGAGATCCATGTACTGAGACATCGGACTGGTCCCGAAGAACATAACGCCGCGCAATCCGGCGTCGGACTGTACCGGGGTCCTGAACGAGCACCTGAAGCCGCACATGCAACACTACACGCTGCAGGAGGAGAGCGGCTGCGCACCGCATTCGCAGCTGGAAGCAATGGACCGTGAGGGGATAGACGTCGCGGTCCTGTTTGGCCGCGACCGCGAAGGAGAAGTTCCTCTGGGACAATTGCACCCGCCACTACGATGTCGGGTAGGCCGGCGGACGTTTCGTCTCAGACGCGGCTGCTCACCTCACTGCGTTCGCTCCTCGGCGAGAAAGAAGTAAAGGCCCCCGCCGGAGAAGTGGGCCATGTCGCTGTTGTCGATTTCCATCTGCGGCGAGCGCCAGGCTTCCGAGACCGCGTCCAGAGTCGGCCACCACAGTTCGGCGATCCCGTCGAACAGCGGCTGCCGGCCGCTTCGATAGTGCTCCGCCAGCGGCTGGGTCTGTGCATAGCGAAGCACGTGCGGAAGGCCCGCGACGAGGGGCGCATGGCGGTCGCGCCAATGTTCCTGGAACGCCTCGTAGCTGATGTCCGGACGACGGCGAAGGAACGCCATCACCTTCACGCTCTCCATCACGTAGGACGTCCGCGGGCCGATCATCGTGTTCGTCTCACAGGCCCATCGATTGGCGGCGTCCGCTTCGGCGGCCAAATCGCCCATGCTCGCAGCACCGTAGGCCGCGGCGGCGTCCGCGGCGGTGTCGAACCAACTGCTCTCCACGGCCCCGTCAAAAGGAGAACTTGGGACCCCCGGTATCTGGGCCTGCGACGGCCAGGCGATCGACCGTTCGACGGCCTGACCGGGCGCCACGAGCGGAGACGCATAGCTGCGCCAATGTTCAGACACCGAGGCGTGATCGGCCCGCCTGGGATGGAACGTCACGATCCGGATCATATCTGGCCTCCGCGGTGTTGCGCCCAGCGGGGCAAGCCAGGAGCCGGTCCCCTGCCCGTCCCGCTTCCTGAGTTCATCGCCAGCCCGGCAGCGCGTCGAGGAACTCGCGGATCTCACTGAGCGCCTCGCGCGCCTGCGGCAGGAAGTCGGCGAACTGATGCCAGCCATGCACCATCCCGGGCCATTCCTTCAGCTCCGCCTTGACCCCGCACTGCCGGGCGCGGCCGGCCAGACGCCGGGCATCGTCGAGGAGACTTTCGCCCGATCCGACCTGGATCAGCATCGGCGGAAGGCCGCTGAGGTCGCCGTAGATGGGCGAGGCCAGCGGGTGGTAGGGCGAGACTCCGTCGAGGAAACGCAACGCCCCCGCCCGCATCCCTTCGCCCTTCACCACGGGGTCCGTGTCGGCGTTGAGCGTCATCGACGCTCCGGTGACGGCTAGGTCGACCCAGGGGCCGATACAGACCGTCGCCGCCGGCATCGGCAAGGCCAAGGTCTTTGCGAGCAGCAGCGCAGCGACGGCAAGACCACCGCCCGCGGAGTCACCCGCCAGCGCCACGCGGCGCGGATCCGACCCGCTCCGGATCAAGGTCCGGTAGACATCGACCGCGTCCTCGATCTGGGTCGGAAACGGGTGCTCCGGGAAGAGCCGATAGTTGACCCCCAAGACCCGGCAGCGCGCAGCGTCAGAGAGATTGGCGATCGTCGACATGTGGGTGACGGTGGATCCGCTGGAGAATCCGCCGCCGTGCAGGAAGATGACCACCGGGTCGCCATCGGTGACCCCCGCAGCCTTTACCCATTCCACGTCTACGCCGCCAACTTCCGCCGCCTTGCGGTCGACAGCTGGATAGCCGCCCCGTGCGTTGGCCCAGGCTTCCCACCTCGCCCGGCGCTCTGCAGGCGTCGTCGCGCCCGCCATCGCCTCGCCGAATTCCTTGAAGGCGCCGAAGGCGCGCTCGATCGGATCGTCCATGCGCTCGTCCTCCCACTCCCGCCGGATCTACATGAAGTGCGGCATCACCTTCTCGCCATAGGTCCGCAGCATCTTCACCTGCTCCTCGAACGGGATGAATCCCTGCGGAACGGACAGCTGCATGTATTCGGGGTTTGCCGCCTCGACCAATTCGTCGAGGCCTTTGCGAATATCGTCCGAGGTGCCGGCCACAAGGTGGCCGACGCGCTCCAACCGGTCCATCGTCCACTCGCTCGGCGGGAGCCGGACCTTGCCGGCCGGCCACTTCTCCTCGTCGCCCGGCAAGCGGAAGCCCTCCCAGAATCCGAACCCGCCGCCAAACTCGCGGTAGTAGAGGTTCGGCATGGTGATCTCGGCCATCTTGAGCGCGGCCTCGCGGCTCTCACCCATGCACCACAGGCGGGCCGACGAGATGTTTTCGCCCAGTCGGAAATCGTGCCCCGCCTCCTGGGCCGCCGCCCGGTAGAACTCCGCGTTGGCCTTGAATTTCTCGACCGACGTCGTGGTGATGGTCGGGATGATCTTCCGCTCCGCTGCCCACTTGATGGTCGACTCGCTGGCCGAGAAGGCCGTGAACACCTTCGGATGCGGCTTCTGGAACGGCTTGGGAACGACGTTGATCTTCTTCAGCTTGCCATCGACCACGATCCCGGGCGTGCCGTATTTTTCGGTCCAGCTATGGGCTGGCCAGTCGGTGCCTTCGTCGTTGGGGAACGGGTACTCCCAGAACTGGCCCTTGAACGAAAACGGCTCCTCGCCCCAGGCCAGCTGCAGGATTTCGTAGACTTCCTCAAAGGCCGCGCGATTGATCGCGTCCTTGTCGGAGAAGGCGGTTCCCAGAGTGGCGCTCCCGCCGGTCGGCCCCGACGATGCCGAGGGCGTTCCATACTTCTGCGCCATGTTATTGAACCAGCGGGTCTGGTAGCCACGGGCCAGCCCGACGATCGCCCGGCCCTGGGTGAGCTGGTCCAGCCAAGCAGTCTCGATGGCGAGCCGCAGGGGGTTCCAGGCCGGCAACACGTAGCCGATGGGCCCGACCTTGATGTGCTTGGTCTGGCTGGCGATGTAGTGGTGAAAGGCGGCGGTGCCGCCCATCTCCAGTCCTTCTTCGTGCAGGTGGTGCTCTACAGTCGTGATGATCTCGTAGCCGAGGTCCTCGGCGATCCGGGACAGTTCGCCGACTTCCCAGAGCATCCGCTGAAACCGGTCCGACCGCGCCGCAATCGGCCTCAGGCGCGCCCGCTCTTCCAGCGTGCAGGGGATGGACGGCAGGATGCCGAAGATGAATTTCATGCGCGCAGCCCAACAAGTCCAATGAAGTCGTCGGCCGCCTGATTGCGCTGCCGCTCTCGACCCATCAATTCCCAATGCCTTGGCTATCCATCGGGAAAAGTTATAGATTGTCGCCCGGGCGGCGCTCCCCTCCAAGCAGAGGCAATCTGCACGAGGCTGGCGAGCCGCGACCGGGAGGAGACGTGGAACTCGATCTCCGAAGCCTGCGATCCTTCGCGGAAGTCGCAGACGGATTGTCGTTCACCAAGGCCGCCGCTCGCCTTGGCGTCAGCCAGCCTCAGCTTTCGATGCGTATCAGGGCGCTCGAGGCCCGGCTCGGCTTTCCGCTGTTCGAACGCTCGTCGCGAAGCGTGAATCTGACCCGGCAGGGCGCGCAGCTGCTGACCGAGGCTCATCAGATGCTCGGCCAGGCCGAGCACTTCAGCAGTGCCGTTCAGTCCATCCGGTTCGACATTCGCAACACCCTGCATCTCGGCGCTATTGATTACTTTCGGCCGCTACGGCGCCGCATGCTGGGCCAGTTCACGGCCTGCAATCCCGCCGCCACGGTGGAGGTCGAACTGATCCGGCTGACCAGCGACGGCTTCAGCGGCCTGGCCAGCGGCAGGCTCGACGCGGCCATCATGCTTGAAACCCAGGCCGCGCCGCCGGAGTTCGAGACCCTTCTCCTGGCTCGTTCGACGGTGGGCTTGTTGCTCCCGGTGGGCTCTCCGCTCACTCGAAACCCGCTCCTGTCGCCGGGAGACCTGCAGGACCTTCCGGTGGCCCTCTTCCGCCGCGACACGTCGCCGGCCCTGCATGACGAGATGGTTCGCCTGGTCGAGCCCTGGGGCGCCCGGATCGTCCGCCTTCCCGAACCGACGGAGGCGGGCCTCATCGAGTTCGTCAGGGAGACCGGGACAGCGGCCATCTGCGGCAGATGGTGGGACGACGACGCCGACGAACCCGCCGGCGTGACCCACCGTTTGCTGCTGGGCCACTCCTTCGAACTGTCGTGCGTGCTTGCGAGGCCAAGGACCGGCGCGTCAAAGGCCTGCAATCAGCTCTGGGACCTCGCTCGCACGGTGAGTTGCGCCGCAGGGAATAGCCACTCCGCGCCTCTATGATGCGAACCTGCGCAGGACGCATGCCAGCGGCACGTTGACTGCCCGCGGCCCGTGATATTATGTGCGTAACGCATACGATATTGCCGAGCGCCTTCAAGAGCGCCGCCGACCGGAGGAAGCCATGGTCGACTTCGTCTTCTCAGCCGACTCCCACATCGTCGAGCCGCCGGAGATCTGGCAGCGGGTCGAGGCGCGCTATCGCGACCGCGCCCCCAAGATCGTGCGCAATCCCAACAGCCAGGAAGAACCGGGCGAGTACTATGTGTTCGAGGATCTGAAGCCGATCATCGTCACCAAGTTCTTCGGCGCCGGCCACCTGCACGACAAACTGAAGTGGGACGATTTCAGGCCGCACGGATTCGAGAATGCGCCCCCGTCGTTGTGGGATCCGGCGGCGCGCCTCGCCGAGCAGGATGAGGACGGGATCGACGGCGAACTGCTGTTTCCCACCATGGGCATGGTGGCGCTGGCCGCCAAGGACGACGAGCTGAAAGCCGCCTGCTTCCGGGCCGTCAACGCCTACCTGGCCGAATACTGCGCGACCGCTCCCGACCGGCTGGTCGGGGTGGGCGTCGTCAGCCTGCACGACATTCCGACCGCGCTGCGGGACCTGGGAGACGCGGCGAAGATGGGACTGCGCGGCGTCATGATCACGGGTTCGCCCGGCGAGGAAGGCTTCGGCGCCCCGCATCTCGATCGGTTCTGGGCCGCCGCCCAGGACATGGACATCCCGATCACCATGCATGACCTGCAGGTTCGCGGCGACGTCGCCTTCACTGGCGGCCGGCTGACCTTCTTCATGCTGCCGATGGAGATCCAGACCGCGCTCGCCGACATGATCACCAGCGGGGTGTTCGACCGTCACCCGAAGCTGAAGGTTGTGTCGGCCGAGAACGATGTCGGCTGGCTGCCGCACTTCGTCCACCGGCTCGACCACCTGTTCATGATCGGCGGGCGCCGCGGCTCCGTGCAGCGGATGCCCGACGAGGTGGTGCGCGAGAATATCTGGGCCTCCACCCAGTTCGAGGGCGCCGCGATCATGGAGTACGTCTCCAAGGCCGTGGGCGCGGACCGGATAATGTGGGGCTCGGACTACCCGCACCCTGACTCGACCTACCCGAACTCACGGCGTTGGATCCGCGACGCCTCCGCCAACCTCGCGCCGGCTGACGCGGCCAGGATCTTCGGCGGCAACGTCGCCGGCCTTTACAAGGTGGACATCGACAGTCTGGCTGGCGACAGGAACACGGTCGCGATCGCGTGAACCGCACGCGACGCAGGACTGCGTCTCAAGCCGCTGCTGCTTCGGATGGTATGGAACGACTGGACGCTGCGCTGCTGGCGATAGCACACTTCTATTCCTCGGCCCGGGCGTTCACGGCGCACATGAATGCCCGGGCCCTGTCGGAAGTGAAGCGGGCATTGTTCCGGGCGCTTCGCATCATCCGGGACACCCCAGCGCCGGTGTCAATCAGCGACGTGCAGCAGGCCTTGGGGCTGAGCCATCCGGCGACCAGCCGCCTGATCGAACGGTGCGTCGTCGAAGGCTTCGTCGATCGCTCGGAGTCGAAGGTGGATCGCCGGCACATGGTCCTGACGCTGACCCGCGAGGGCCTCAAAGCGGCGCGCGAAGTGGAACAGGCCCGCCGTGAGGTGGTTGCGGCCCTGGTCGCCGAATGGCCAGAGGGGGACGTCGATGCGCTGGTCCGCGATCTGGAAAAGCTGGGTGCGGAATTCGAGAGGCTCCGCGAATGGCCGCGGCCGAGCACGCTACTCGCCGCAGATGGCGGAACTTCCTCCCCGCCGAAACCGCGCCGCTTGAGGCGTCAAGAGTAGTCTACGCAGTGGCAGCGGCCCGCGCCTGGCGCCGAATAGAACTGCCGCCCTCATAGCTGCCTCCCCTTCAAGCTAAGAAATGCCGCGAACGGACATTTCCATGCCTAGGCGCGCGTGAGGTAGACCTGATCTTGAGGATAGTCGCCCTCGAGCAAGCACTCCGGCTTCAGCGAAGACTCCTCTTCGACCGCCACGATCTGGCAGGGAGAATAAACCGCCCTGCGGTACGCAATCTTCTCCATTCACCGTTCTGCTTCTCGACCCGATCCAGGTAGCGCACCCTTAGGAAGATCTCCTTGCCGTACGCGGGTGGAGCGACCGCGACTAGGAAGCCGCGGTCACCCTCAACCGACTAGGCCTGGCCTGGAAGCGTCAACGCACCGTCGGCGTCCAGCGGCATGTGCGGGCTCCAGACCACCTCCCAGCTGTTGCCTTCGGGGTCGGCGAAGTATCCGGTGTAGAGACCGCCGTCGCGGTCGCGCACACCGCTGGTTTCCTTGGCGCCGGCGGCCAGGGCCTGCTTGTAGATTTCGTCCACTTTGGCCTTTGACTCGACGAACACCGCCAAGGAGGTCTTGGAGCCCTGGCTCAGCGCCTCTCCGCGCTCCTGCGCCAGATATCCTCCGTTCAGGAACACGATAACCGAGTGACCGACCTTGTACATGGCCGCACCGCCGCCGGCGGGGCCCCACGGCTTCCAGCCAAGACCCTTTTCATAGAAGGCGCGGAGCTTTTCAATGTCCTGCGCCCCCGTCATGATCATGCTGACTCGTTGATCCATTTCCGTCTCCTAACGACCCGATTTGACATGCCAGCGGCACGCAAACGACTGATCCCAACCGAGGCGGATGTCAATCCGTCCCCGAAAAAGGACGGCGCGGACGGGGTGCGTGCGCAGCAGGCGCAGGCGACGCGGCGCGCGCTGGTCGAGGCGGCGCGCGAGCTCTTTACGGAGCGCGGCTACCACAACGTCGGCATCCGCGAGTTCGCGGCGAAGGCCAACGTCACCCGGGGCGCCCTCTACCACCACTTCGGCGACAAGGAGTCCCTGTTCCTGGCGGTGTTCGATGCGGTCGAGCGGGAGATGATGGGCGAAGGCGCCCAGCGCCGGCGCGCCAAGTCCTCCGACGACGCCTGGACCCAGTTCAAGCGCGGCATCCAGGCCTACCTGGACGCAGTGATGAGGCCGGAAGTACAGCGCATCACCCTGATCGACGGACCCGCAGTGCTCGGCTGGGCGCGCTGGCGCAAACTCGAAGAAGGCTACGGCCTCGGCGGAATCACCAACGTCCTGGAAGGGGCCATGAAGGATGGCCTTATCAGGCAGCAGCCGGTGGAGCCTCTGGCTCACCTGCTGCTCGGCAGCGTCATGGAAGCCGCGCTGCTGATCGCCAACTCGGACAAGCCCAGGAAGCGACGCGCGGAAGTGGGCGAGGCCCTGGACAGCCTGCTGAGCGGACTCGAAAACGTAGTCGTCCGAAAATAGGCGAAGCTGGCCGCCGTCAGGCTCTCTCGCCGGCCCTGTGACCAAGCAGCACGCGGCGCATATCCCCCTTCTCCAGGTAGGTCACAACGAGGATGTAGGCCAGCGAGAAAGCCCCTCCGAGCATGATCGAGGCCACACCCAGGGGAATGCCCCAGATCAATTTGCGCTCGCGGTAGCCGATCCACAGCGCCATCAGCAGCAGGTGGAACGAGAAGTCGGTGTTGAACTGCGCGCGCCAGGGGTAGGCGAAGTCGCCCATGAAGATCGCCCCGGCGGCGTTCACGCCCATGGTCTGGATCGCGTGAAAACTGACCCAGATCACCAGGATCCAGGCCACCAGCAGCAAAGCCCTGAAGATGTTCATCCCGCCCTCCCCTGCGCGTCAGGCGCTCGCCTCCGCGCGTCCGCTGGACGCATCTTCGCGCTAAGCGGTCTTGTCCAGCGTGCCCGACGGGCCTATCAACATGCCACTGGCATGCGGTAAGGTTCAATGCAACACCCTCGCCGGTCATAGTTGGCAACGGCCAACGGACGCCGCCGGGCCCGGAGGCGTGAGTTCACCAATCAGCACCTGAGGAGATTGAATTGCAGCTCTACGCCACCGTTGGATCAAATCGTCTCGACGAGGCGATGAAGTTCTACGACGAGCTGCTCGGCCTCATCGGCTGGCGCAAAATCTTCGACAACAACCCCGCCGGCGGCCGCTTCTACGGCGACGTCCAGACGGGAATGTTGTCGGTCCTGACCCCTTTCAACGAGCAGCCTGCCACCGTGGGCAACGGGACCATGGCAGGGTTCGCCTTGGGCAGCCGCGCGGAGGTGGATGCTTTCCACGCCAAGGCGCTGGCGCTGGGCGGCAAGGATGAGGGCGCGCCCGGATATCGCGGGCCGGAAGAGATGGGCGCGTATTTTGCCTACTTCCGCTACCTGGACGGCAACAAGCTGTGCGCCTTCAACTGGAAGCCGGCGGCGCGAGGCTGACCGGCCGCCATCTGGAACGGGCCGCCGAGACAACACCTCAGCCGCGGCACGCCCGAGTTACCGGCGCGCCGGCACGTAGAGCGTCGGCCTGCGGTCAGTGGCTGGGCCGCGCGCCCACGACGCTGGGCTCGATCAGGTCGTAGAGTTGCTGGTTGAAATCGCTTACCGGCGCCACGCCATCATTCGAGAACTGGAGCAGCGTCTGCGCATCAGGGGTGAAGCGAGGCCAGGCCGGCAGGCCGGGGCCGTTCGGATCGCCCGTGCGCGCGAAGTTCACCCAGTAGGCGTGCATCCGCGCCGCCATCGCCCGGTCGGCGTCGGTCGGCGCGTAGGGCTGCATGGGCCCGGCCCGGAAGGCCTCGAACACATAGGGCACCTCGCCGCCGTGCGGCGCGCCCGGCGCTTTGCCGCGCAACGCCTCGGGGACATAGGCGAAGTGATAGACCCGGGTCGGCACGCCGTGCGCGGCGGCCAGCCGCGCGGCGACACGCTTGGGAACCAGGAAGCTCACGTCGCCGGTGAGCGTGGCGGCCAGCATCGAGGGATTGCCTGTGATCTGCGGCCCATAAAGGCGCAGGATGGCCGGCCCGTTGGCCCCGAGGGCGGCGACGTTCACCGTCGGGTCGGTGGCGTAGATCGCCGCTAGGCTGCCTTCGAAGCTGTTGTTGCCGATGATGTAGGGGACCTGGGCGATGGCGCCAGCCGCGTAGGCCTCGGGCCCACGCTCGGGCAGGATATGGCCGTCGACGATCGGCTTGACCTGCTGGACGTTGGCCTCGTTGGGGCCGGCCAGGGTCCTCGCGAAGGGCACGGCCCGCAGGTCGGCGGGACTGGCGTTGGGCAGGCCCTGGGCGGCAGCCCAGCCTTCGCCCCAGTCCTCGGCGGTCGGCTCTCCGACATGGTGCATCGAGGCCAGGTAGGACCAGGGCTGGAAGAACGGGTCGGACTCGGCGATGGCCCCGGCAAAGAGGCCCGTGGCCAGTGGCGAGGTCATCAGCATGTCGGTGAAGGTGGCGCCGGCGGAGACGCCGAAGATGGTCACCCTGGCCGGGTCACCGCCGAACCTGGCGATGTTGGCCTGCACCCACTTCAGCGCCGCGATCTGGTCGAGGATTCCGTAGTCGCCGAGCGGACCGTTTGGGGTCTCGGCGGTGAGCGCTGGGTGGGCGAAGAAGCCCAACCGTCCCAGCCGATAGTTGAGGCTGACCAGCACCACCCCGTCGCGCGTGAAGGCGCTGGTGTCGTCGAGGTCGCCGGAGCCCAGGATGTAGGAGCCGCCGTGGATCCAGACCATCACCGGCAGCTTGCCGTGGGGATGCTTGGGCGCCCAGACATTGAGGTAGAGGCAGTCTTCGCCCATCGGCTTGGTGTCGATCCCGGGGATCGGCAGCTTCGGCTGCGGGCAGTTGAGGGCGAAATGGTCGGCGGGACGAACGCTTGTCCAGGGCGCCGGCGGGGCTGGTTCGCGCCAGCGCCGGTCGCCCACCGGCGGGGCGGCGTAGGGGATGCCGAGGAACGCCGTGGCCGCGCCCTGGTCGACGCCCTGGACCGGCCCCAGCGTGGTCTGGACCACGGGCGCAGCAGGCGCGGCGATGCTCGTAGTGGCGGCGCAGCTGAGCATCACAGCCGCGATCAGACCTGCAAACCTGTTCATCTGTTTCCCCCCTTTTTCTTTGCACGCACTACCTGGCGCCGGCCCCGCTGAAAGCCGCGGCGGCGCGCGAC
>Ga0105240_10012700_pt1 | contig 11610 bp, 9 predicted proteins | sample KBSC54metaG_FD_80426 | JGI IMG/M metagenome (GOLD analysis project Ga0105240, IMG submission 80426) | Corn rhizosphere microbial communities from Kellogg Biological Station, Michigan, USA - KBS C5-4 metaG | ecosystem: Host-associated > Plants > Roots > Rhizosphere > Soil | place: Michigan, USA...
AGCGCATATTCTGTACCTACAATAATGTGATCATCGCTACTGAGCCAGGTTTGATGGTACCGGTCGGCAATGGTGACGGGGCGATCGAGCGCGCTGGCGAGTGATTTTGCAATGGTCTCTGTGCCACCGCTGCGAACCGTTCGGTAGGTGCCACCGCAGTTGGCGCAGGTTGCCACAAACCGACTCTGCCAATTGCATTGGCCACAGTGCAATTCACCATTGCTCACCATAACCATCAGGTCACAGTTTGGACAATGAAAGGCTCGGCGACAGGTATCGCACCGAATATGACCGCTGCCGATTCGGTTGACGAGGATGAAGCAGCGTTCGGTTGCTTGTGTTTGCTCGGCGAGCCACTGAACGGCGGCGTCGAGCATTTGTGTTGATTTTTTATTGGCAGCAAGCACCACCAGTCGCGCCGATAGGTTCTTCGATCGTTTGAGCACTTTTTGTTTTGGATCGATTGGTAACAAAACATCACCAAACACTGCTAGACACGGTTCTACCTGCTGGCGCAAACGGACTGATTCGGTCGATGTTAAATACGGTGCCTGATCTGACTTATGCCCGCGAGCGGTCGGGTTGTCGATAATAATGGCTCCGACCGATTTGATCGGCGCCCAAACCGCGGTTCGTAAGCCGACAACGATTGCTCCCGTGGCATGAGCAACCTTTTGCCACTGTCGCCAGCGTTTAGTAGTACTGCTTTCAGCATCCCAACGCAGAATTGGTATGGTTGATTGGTCAATAAACGCTTCGAGCTCGGCTCGATGGGCGAAGACAATAATTACGCCATGCCCCGCCTGCTGTGCTTTCTTGGTAATCGCCAGGTACTGAACGAATCGATCGTAGCCTGAGCCGACTACCGATACTGCTTGTGAAGCGGTCGCGTTGGTCTGCGACGCTGTGCCACTATCAAGTTTGAGCGATCGTCCAAGTCGAAGTGGTGGGGGAAGGATCGAGGCGAAGACGGTGCCGAGCGGCTGCCAAGTTTCGTGGGCGATTAACGTTGCCAGTGCTACGAGCGAGGCGGGTAGCTGGATCGGCAGCACCCGATCGACCGGCGAGAGCTGCCGCACGTTGGCTGGACGTTTTCTGGTAAAACCAGTCACCACTCCCCAAACGCGTCGGCCTCGGACTTTAACCCAAACAATTTGCCCAACGGCGATGGTGGGCAACTGCTCCGCGCTCAGCGAAAACGTCAGAACATCGCGGCCAATCGGCAAGTGCATGGCTGGGGCGATCGTCACGTATTCCATGACGCTACCCTAGCAGAATTCGATCGAGTGGCTACTAATACGTCGGTACTCGAACCACGCCGAAATCGGTTTTAGGAAACACGGTGACCCAAGCTCGGCCGATAATGGCGCTTTTCTGGAGTGGACCCCAATCACGCGAGTCTGATGAGTGGTCTCGATTATCACCCATAACCCAGTACTCGTCGGGTTGGAGAAACCGTTCAACCGGCGGAGTCTGTTCGCCGCTCGCTTGGTGGTTCACGTACGGTTCGCTCAGCGCGTGATCGTTGACCGAGACGGTGCCATTGCTGTCAACTTTTACCACTTCGCCAGGTAAGCCAATAATGCGCTTAATAAAGTTCGTGTTCGGAATCGTTGGCGATCGAAACACGATGATATCGCCTCGGTGGGGTTCGCCAATGCGGTAGTCAAATTTGTTCACGATTAAGTAGTCGCGATCGTGGAAGGTCGGCTCCATGCTTTGGCCTTCAACGACGAACGGTTGAAATACAAAGGCACGTACTGCGAAGGCGACCAAAAGCACGACCAAGACAGTGCGGAGAATTTCGAAGATAGATTCAAATCCACGTGGCATTTTATACAATGTAACGATTCATATTTGAGATTACTAGTGGCACAAGCACGAAACAAAAAATAAGCCGAGCGGCTTATCTGGTGGACGGTACTGGATTCGAACCAGTGACCTCTGCAATGTGAATGCAGCGCTCTAACCAACTGAGCTAACCGTCCAAATATTTCAAAAGGCTTGCGAGCGGATTGTACGTGAGATTACAGGTTGGATCAAGACGAACGTTCGCCCACATGATGATGGGCCAGTCGAAAGTCCAGGTGGTCGCTCTTGAGTTCTTCAAGATGGCTCGACCGAATGGTGCGCAACTTTGCCGGGTGAGCGGCCACGTCGTTTAAGAATCGCACCAGGACATCGCCAGAAATGTGATGAGTAATGGCGACGTAGTCTGCGCCCGCAGTGTAGAGCGCCAAGGCGTCGTTTGTACTGCGAGCTAGTACAATGATTCGAATGGAGTGATTGATCGATTTGGCAACGCGAATAAGTTCAGCGTTAATATCGACTTCTGAAACGGTTGATACTAACTGGGTCGCCTTTTCAATATTCACGGTTTCGAGTACTTCTTCTTCCGTGGCATCGCCAACCAGCGCCGGAATGTGTTGTTCGGTAAGATCCTCGATCATGGCTGGATCCAGATCAACCACAACAACTTCAGTTCGGTTGCGTTGAGCGGCTCGGACTAGCACGTGACCAATGTGACGACTGCCAACAATAATGGTGTGGTCGGTCAGATCGGCGAAGATGCTGGGCAAGGCAGTGGCATGATTCTTTACTTTGTTGACCCTACCCAATACTGGTTTTAGCATTGAGTAGAGTGAATGGCTCCAGGAAACTAAGTACGAACTGGCTAAGAAGGTAATGATGCTTACCCCGATCAAACTTGTGGCCACGGTGGCGTTGAGTTGGCCTAAGCTGACGCCAAGTGATCCGAGGATCAGCGAGAACTCGCTGACCTGAGCAGTGGGAATTGCCGCTAAAAAGCCAGTGCGAGGGCGATATCCAAGCCCTCGGACGACAATGTAGAGTACCAACGGATGGCCAATTAAAACGAACAGACTCAGCGCACCCACCGCTCCCCATGCCACTGCTCCGGTGGTCGACGAGAACTGCAGGCCAAGTGATGCAAAAAAGATCAGCATGAAAAAGTCACGAATCGGTCGTATTTTTAATCGCAAATGCAAGCTTTGCGGCAGCGTTGCCAAGCTTACGCCGCCAAGAAGTGCCCCTATTTCAATCGAGAGCCCCAGGTATGCCGATAAACCAGTGAACAGGAATGCCCAGCCAAGCGCAACAAGTAGCGCGAGTTCGGGTGCATCGTGGATTGATCGAAACAGCGGTGGCAGCAGCAGTGTGGCGGCTAACCACGTGAGAGCAATCAGGAACGTGCCATTTAAGAACACCTGGGTCGCCAACGTAGTAATGGCGTGGACCGAGACGCCGTGAGACATGCCCGACAAGGCAATCAGTACGCCGATGGCAATCACGTCTTGAATGAACATGATCGCGAGCAGTAATCGGCCATGTAGCGTGTCGAGTTCGCGGGTGCGATCGAGGGCGGCAACGATTAAAATGGTGCTGGCAAACGAGAGCGCGGCCGCGGTATAGACCGAATCAGTCACGGCAAAGCCAAGGAGTCGGGCAATCCAAAACCCAAGAGTGGCCGTAATACCAATTTGCAGGATTGCGGCAATCGCTGGTCGGGCTCGCAGGTGGGCGAACTTTCGCCAGTCAAGTTCCATGCCAACAGAAAAAAGCAGAAAGACGACGCCAACTTGGGCGAGCGCGTCGATGACGGTGTGGTCAAGAATAATGCCACTGGCTCGTTTACCCAGCAGCACGCCGGTAATAAGGTAGGCGGCAATGAGCGGTTGGCGAAGCCATTTGCCAACCAAAGCAACGCCGGTTGCAACCACAACTAAGGCCCCAATATCAGTCAGGATCTGCATAAGCGGATCATAGCGAAATCTAGCTGACTCTACGATTGGATTACTGCTACCATAAGGTTATGGCGTTTCGTGTTGATTCGATTCGAGTGCTGCAGATTGCGCTTTTAGTAGTCTTACTCGACCAAAGTAGTAAGTGGGTAGCGGCAGCCCGCGGACTTATCATATTAAATCCAGGTGGTGCACTGAGCGTTGGCGGCAACCATGCAACCGCCGTGCTTTGGGTTACTTCGGCCGTCTTGCTGGCCCTGGTGCTCTGGTGGCCACGCTTTCCAGCAAGTGATCGAGGCTATCTCACGTTTATTTTGGCAGCCGGACTCTCGAACCTTGCTGATCGATTCACGTTGGGCGGTGTCCGGGATTTCTTGGTACTTCGTGGACTATTTGTGTTTAATGTTGCCGATCTCATAATGAGCGTGGCTGCAGGCTTGTTGTTGCTGGCGGTGTTATTTCGACCCCCATCACGAACTTACCCCCGGCCAAATGGTCGAGGGTAAGTAGTTTGGTAGCGGATTGCTACTAGGCGTTTTTGACTTTGTCGACAATCGCCGTGAACTGTTCTGGTGATTGCTGCGCGAGTTCTGATAATACCTTGCGATTCAAGCCAAGCTCCATTTTGTTTGCTTTGAAGATGAAGTCTCGGTAGCCGATGCCGTTGGCCCGCAATGCGGCGTTCAATCGAACAATCCAAAGCCGGCGGAACGTTCGCTTTTTGGATCGGCGATCACGAAACGCGTGTTGACCAGCTTTGAGCATCGCTTGATGCGCCTGGCGAAACAGGTTTTTGCGGCCGTGGCGGTAGCCCTTGGTAGTGGCCAACAGCGCTTTGTGGCGCTTGCGCACCATGGTTCCTCGTTTGACTCGTGGCATAAAATCCTTGCGTTTGCGGGTTACTTATTAGCGTACGGCAGAAGCGCACGCATGTTCTTGGCAAATTTTGTACCGAGCACTTTTGGTCGGCGTGATTTGGCTTTGGTTCGGTTGCTCTTCTTCGCAACCTGATGTTGCGTTGATTCGCTGTCGACCATGACTTTGCCGGTACCGCTAATCTTCGTTCGCTTTAAAGCGGACTTGCGGGTTCGTAGCTTAATTTTTCCGAGTTTCTTCTTGCGTTGAGCCATACTACCTCTTGTTACTTGGCCTGCTTCAATACCGTGGTGATGCGATTGCCCTGACGGCTAGGATGTTGGTCGTAATCGGCTTGGACTCGCTGACGAAACGCTTCGACGCGTTCGATTGCTTGTGGGCCAAATGCTTGTTCGCGACCCCGGAGGATCATGAACACTTTCACGCGACTACCACGAGCCAGAAACGCTTCGGCCCGACGCGCCTTGGTTTCAAGGTCGTGGGCATCCGTTTTGTATCCGAGCTTCACTTCTTTTACTTCGCCCGCGCCGCGCTGTGTGGCCCGCTGTTTGCGTGCCTGCTTCTCCTTGTCGTAGAGGTACTTTTTGTAGTCAAGTACCTTCACCACTGGGGGAGTCGCATTTGGTCCAACTTCGACCAGATCAAGATCTTGATCGAGGGCGAACCACAGTGCTTGATTGCGATCAACGTTGCCGTAGACGATGCCGTCGTTACCAATAAGGTACACTTCGGGCGCGCTGATCGCTTCGTTCATTCGGGGCGTAGTAATGAATCCTCCGTACGAAACCCTACTCGCCGTCTGGCGAATTGGTTGAGCGGACTGTACCACGTTTCACAATAAGTTTCAAGGCGTTCGGCTTCACGGCTGCGACGAACGGGGTTTTCGCCACGGTTCGGCCACCACTTGTTACCGAAAACGCTCGGCTGGTTTCTATTTTGATGTACTGGCCTTGAAACGATGAGATGTTCGGCGCAGGTGCTGGTTTGCCGGTGAAACGCGTGGCAAATTGACTGATCAATGACCGACCTTGTCGATCGTTGAGAAGTTCAAGGTGACCGTCACCATTCAGCGTTAAGCGTGTAATGGTTGTTTCGACAATCACGTCGTCAATGTGGGCGCGAATGGGAAATTCGTTCGCTTGCTCTACCTGGATATCGGTTAAAAAGTAGTAACCAGGATCAATAAAGGCAATGTCGGTGTAGACCACTTCTTGGCGGCGGAGCGCTTCACAGGCAATCAGCGGATCGAGTGATCCAATGAGCTGTGGAATTCTTGGGTGAGCATCAATGGGGATAATACCCATAGAGGCTCGGGTACCTTGGACTGCCGCTGCCACATCGTTAATGACTCGGTCGCCACCAATCGCCACAATCGTTGCGTAGCCCTTTGAAAGACCAGCCCGGGCGAGTTCTCGGGCTGGACGTGCGGGATTTGCAAGGACAACCTCACCCGAAATGCCATAACCGCGGATGGTGGTGAGAATTTGTTCCTCGAGCCGTCGTATCCGGGGAGACGTCGGCGATTCCATGACGTAGAAGTACACGAGATGGCTCCCTTACGGTGTGCGCGTTGCGCGGTACCGATTCGTTAGTCTTCGAATTCGGCCGTTGGTGTTGCTTGGTCGGTTTCTGAATTTGAATCAGCAGTATCGTTCGATGGCGTTGGCTCGTTCTGCTCGGCCGCTTGGGCTGGTTCTTCAATTGGCTCCGCTTCAGGAGTCGGTTCGATAAATTCTGATCGGGTTGTTTCAGCTCGTTCAACGGCAGTCATCGTTGCTTTGCCATTAAAGATAGCGCCAGAGCGGATTGATAGATCGGCGGTTGCGACGCTCCCAGTGACTCGGGCGCTTGGTAGTAGTTCGCATCGTTCCGAAGCCGTGACGGCACCGTTCACTGTTCCGGCAATCGTAATGGTAGTGGCGGTGATTGGCCCCTTTACTTTGGCCGTTTCTGCAATGGTGACCACCCGGTCAGAAATGATTTCGCCCTCAACCTGCCCATGTACCGTGATGTCGTTTACGTCTTTAAGGGTGCCGGTCAACTTGACGTTGCCACCCACAACGGTGCCAGGACCAGATGTTCCATCGGATCCGGTGACGGGCTTATCGAACATTGCCATGGTGCCTCCTGAACTACGAATAATGAATGAGAGCAAAATACTTGAGGTAACCAGAGACACAAAGAGCGGCTGATTACAGCCCCTCCTTGAAGAGAATAGTAGCCGGGTGTGTAGAGGGTTGCAAGAGGGGAAAACTCTCGGTATACTGACGCGGCTTTGTTAGAGCTGCGAAACGAGCGAAGGAACAAGACATGCGAACTCGACACGCAACTGACATTATTGTTCGCGGGGCCCGCGTCCACAATCTCAAGAACGTCGACGTGCGGATTCCGCGAAATAAACTGACCGTAATCACCGGTCTTTCTGGCAGTGGTAAATCATCGTTAGCGTTCGATACTATTTACGCCGAAGGTCAGCGCCGATACGTTGAATCGCTTTCAAGTTACGCCCGTCAGTTTTTTGGCTCACTGGAAAAACCAGACGTTGACGCAATCGAAGGACTCTCGCCAGCGCTCTCGATTGACCAAAAGAGTGCACGGCAGTCGCCTCGGTCAACCGTAGGTACCATGAGTGATATTTATGACTACATCCGCCTGCTCTTTACCCGTATTGGTACGGTCCATTGTCCAAACTGTAATCAAATAATCCGATCGGGTGCGGTTCCTACACGCACCAAACGTCCAACTGCTCTTACCTGCGCGAACTGTCAGACGGTGGTGCCGCCGCTGACTATGTCATCGTTCTCATTTAATAGTCCTGAAGGCGCGTGCCCACATTGTCAGGGTTTGGGAATCCGTAAAGAAATTGACGCTGCGCTGGTGATTCCTAACAACCGACTGACCCTTGCCGAAGGAGCAATTCGTCCCTGGAGTCGGATTGCATCACACGCAAGTTCATACATGAAGTCATTAGTTGCAGTTGCCAAAGTCGCTGGTTTTTCTGTCGACGTTCCCGTTCGAAATTTATCAAAAGCTGCTATCGAAATTGTGCTCAAAGGAAGTCCTGAGCACGGGTTTGAAGGAGTAGTGCCTAATCTTGAACGTCGATATCTTGAAACTGATTCTACGTACGTTCGTACAGAAATTGAAAAATACATGATCGAGCGAACCTGTCCTATCTGTAACGGCCAGCGATTGCGCCAAGATGTCCTTGGTGTCCGAGTTGCCAACCGAAACATTGTCGAAGTCACCAGTCGATCGATTGATGACACTCACGCTTGGGCTCAAGAAATTATTGCTACGCTGTCACCGATTGAGCTCGAGATCGGGTCGCTCTTAATTCAAGAGATTCAAGATCGGCTATCATTCTTGCAACAAGTGAATTTGGGCTACCTGACCTTGGATCGAAGTGCCGATACACTCGCTGGTGGTGAGGCTCAGCGAATTCGCTTAGCCACACAGCTTGGTTCGAATCTGACGGGCGTGCTCTACGTCCTCGATGAACCGACGATTGGTTTGCATCCAGCTGATCAGGATCGGTTAATGACTGCCATTCGAACGTTGCAAGAGAGTGAGAACACGGTGATCGTGGTAGAACATGATCGAGCGGTCATCGAGTCAGCTGATTACATTATTGACGTTGGACCTGGTGCCGGTGAGCTGGGTGGAAAGATTGTCGCTCAAGGTACATTGACCGATGTTCTTCAGGCAGGTAAGCGATCGTTAACTGCACAGTACCTTCGTGGTGATCGAACAGTGCCGATTCCCCAAAAGCGCCGGACTGGTACGGGCGAACTATTAACCATTCATGACGCCACTGCCCACAATCTTCAGCATGTCACTGCTTCGATCCCGTTGGGCACCCTCACCTGTGTTACCGGTGTTTCGGGATCGGGAAAATCGACTCTTATTTTCGACATTTTAGGTCGTTCGTTATCACGTGATTTTCATCGGGCACGTACCGCGCCAGCAGAGCACAAAGAAATTACTGGCACCGAAGCCTTGAATAAGGTGATTAACATTGATCAATCACCGATTGGTCGAACCCCGCGTTCAAATCCGGCGACCTATACCAATATCTTTACGCCAATTCGTGAACTGTTTGCCGCTACTCCAGATGCAGTTCTCCGCAAGTACGATGCTGGCCACTTTAGCTTCAATGTTCGTGGTGGTCGTTGTGAACACTGCGCGGGTGATGGCGTGATTAAGTTTGAAATGCACTTCTTGCCCGATGCCTACGTGACCTGTCCAGTTTGCGACGGCAAACGATATGATAAGGCGGTGCTCGACATCCTCTATAAAGGGAAGACCATTGCCGACGTGCTTGAAATGACCGTGACAGAAGCATTGAAATTCTTCCGAGGTACGCCAGCGCTCGAAACAAAACTTTCTATTCTCGATGCCGTTGGTCTTGGGTATATGAAGCTTGGTCAACGGGCGACGACCCTGTCGGGCGGCGAAGCCCAGCGTGTGAAACTTGCCACCGAGCTGAGTCGTCAGGATACCGGAAAGACGCTCTATATTCTCGATGAACCAACCAGCGGTTTGCACTTTGAAGATATTCGCCGGTTGCTGGCAGTGATTCAAGCTTTGGTCGACAAGGGGAATACAGTGTTAGTGATCGAACATAATATCGACGTGATTAAGTCGGCTGACTACGTGATTGATCTTGGGCCGCGCGGCGGTAAAGATGGTGGAGAGCTCGTGGCAGCCGGTACCCCAGAAGAGGTGGCAGCTGCTCCTCGATCACTTACCGGTCAGTATTTAAAAGACGCCCTGAAGCGCTAACGACTGAAAACAAAAGACGGAGCCGCGGCTCCGTTTTTTGTTGGTTACTTGGCGCTAATCGCCTATTAGTCTTTCTTTAGCTTGTAGCTTGCTGTTGCAGTAGTGTCGCGATTTGCTACAAACTTTTCATCAACGAGCTGTTGGTAGCCGTTGCGCGCAATCGAAATTCGATACGAACCGCGCTTAATCCAGAACAAGAATTTGCCGCTCTCGTTCGTGACATGACTCAGAACTAAGCGATTCGATGCGCTATCGAATACCCGCAGAATAGCGAGGCCAAGACCTTTGTTAGTCGTGGTATCGATAACCATGCCTGCACCGCGACCTTGATGGGCTCGTCGCACGACTTCGTTCGTGCTGCTGGCCGCGTACAACAGTACGGCAATCAGCGTTACCGTGCTTGGCACACCAATGAACATAATCACGCTGAAAATGCTACCGATAACGAGGAGGGGAACGCTCAAACTCCGCAGCATCGATTCAGCTTTTCCAAGAATCACCAGTCTTCGAGCCGCGGTTTTCAGGGCTGGATCGAGCGGCACGGCAAGCGACAAGACTGTTTCTCTGCCAATAGTAATTGCTTCGCCATGGTACCCATCGGTCGCAATCTTGGATGGGAACTGGTAGCCAGGTTTAGCAATTTCAATGAAATACTTTCCCGGTTTCACCAAGAAGCCAAAGTTGCCCGAAAGTAAGCTGGTCTGCGTCTCGAGTGGACGGCGAGTTTCCGCATCCAGAATTCGAATGGTCGCCCCACCAATTGGTTGGCCAGTTTCCGAATCGACAATCTTGCCCCAGGTTTTGCGGCGTCGACGCCGACCAGCGAACGAGCCCAGCCAGGTAAAGAGTTGGCCAGAGACGTTGAGTAATGGAATGTTGCTCGCTGCAGGCAAGAGAACATTTGCCGTAACCAGCGCCACAGCCGATGTAGTAGCAACAGCATTCGCGGTTGGTGATGCAACGGCGTGAGCAACCGGTGAGACGGCTGACTGAATTGCGTGTAACGTTGGCTGATTTGCCACAAAGGTTATCAGTCGTTGATCAAGCGTGGTGGTGAGAGTTCGAACCTCGCTCGTGAGCACGAGATTCAGCGCACTCGGTACCAGTGGAATGTTCTGGTAAATCGGCGCCGATTCAACGGTTAACGTATCAGAAGTGTAGGCGATGTACCCAGCTTTTGTAACGTGGAGGCGGTACGTACCAGCAGGTACGTAGAAATTGTATTCGCCTGCATCGTTTGTTTGCTGAGGGTTTGTCTGATCGTAAGCACTTGCGTTCCAGCTATTCCAGGTGCCATCGCTCTGCTGCTGTTCAAGAAGCACGGTAGCGTCTTTTATATGGAGCTGACCATTCGACGTTGCTTCGTAGACGTAGCCAGATGGGTCGATGAGCACACTGAAGGTTGATGTTTCAGTGGTTCCATCGGTGTAGCGAACGTTGATTGTGCCAGTGTACGTTCCTGGCTTAGCTGAAATTTTTAGGACTGCATGAAACATGCCATCGGTCCCAATAATGAATGGGGCGGCAATACCGTCGATGGTAGCTTGGGCACTGCTGACTGATTTGCCAAATTCGTCCAGCGTTATATCGGGAACTTGGCCAACATAGAAGTTGTAAACCTGATTGGCTTTCGTGAACGGTATCGAGACATTGTTCACGGTGACTGTAATCCCCGCTGACAAGCCAGGGGCGACACTGGTACTTTTCGGTGCCGCAATTGTTATTGGGGCTTTGGTGACCGTGCCAGTATTTGTATCGGTGGTAACTGCTGCGCTCGTTGTGGCTGCCACGGTTGGTTCGGCATGTGTCACGTTCGAAAGATCAGACCAGTGACCGGCTTTATCTTCGGTTTTCACTGCTACGTAGTACGTTGTGTCCGTCGTCAAGCCAGTCACGACCAAGGCTTCTTTTGAGCCAGCGGTGGCTGGAACGATATTACTGGTGACCATGTCGCTCGTTGCAAAGTTGCTGTCGGTAATCGCGCTGGTGCCAATTCGAACGTCATAGGCACTGGCTTTGCCCGTTGAACCATCATCGCCCGGAGCAGTCCAGTTGAGCTGGAGCGTGGTACTACTCGCTGATGCGGCGTTCAAATCGCTAATACTGGCCGGTGGAATTAAGTCGACCACAATGCCTTGTGAGGTAATTGGTGTGCCAATGTTGCCAGCGGTGTCAACGGCGCGAACCG
>Ga0105240_10012701_pt1 | contig 11609 bp, 4 predicted proteins | sample KBSC54metaG_FD_80426 | JGI IMG/M metagenome (GOLD analysis project Ga0105240, IMG submission 80426) | Corn rhizosphere microbial communities from Kellogg Biological Station, Michigan, USA - KBS C5-4 metaG | ecosystem: Host-associated > Plants > Roots > Rhizosphere > Soil | place: Michigan, USA...
GATCTGAAGGACGCGCAGAATTTCACGAATAGCGGCACGGTGAAGGCCGACAACACGCTGTCGATCCAGGGCAAGCAGATCGACAACGCGTTCGGCGCGCTGCAAAGCGGCGGGCTGATGTCGCTGACGACCGACGGTCAGGTCGATTTGACCTCGGCCAAGGTGAAGGCCGGCAGCCTGAATCTGAATGCCGGTGGCGATCTGATTCTGAACACCGCGACGAACACCAGCACCCAGGTAAGTCGTGACGGTGCGACGAGCGTCAAGGCGACGCTCGGGCCGACCGCGCAACTCGATGTGCTCGGCGATGCCGGGATCAGGACCGGCGGCAACTTCCAGCAGAACGCGGGCAATTTGTCGGTTGGCGGGAACCTCGGGATGAACGTCGGCGGCAACTGGGATCTCGGCGCGGCGCAAACGGGCGAGCACAAGATCGTGCAGCGCGCGAACGGCGTGTCGAATACCGACATCAACGAAGTTGTCGGTAGTTCCGTCAAAGTGGGCGGCGCGTCCGCGATTGCGGTGGGCGGAGACCTCACGGCGACGGGCGCCAAGCTCGACCTGGGCGGCGGTGGAGTGGTCGTGGCTAAAGGCAACGTGACGTTGCAATCGGCGACCGCGACGTCGACGGTGGACAGCAACAGTTCCGGCAGCGATCACCACGGCAGCTATGCAGAGACGCTGCACGCATCCGACGACAAGGTGACCGGCACGACGCTGCATAGTGGCGACAGTCTTGTAATCGCGTCCGGAAAGGACCTCAACGTAACGGGCAGCACGGTCGAACTGGACAAGGGCGATGCGGTGCTGATGGCGAAGGGGAACGTGAACGTCGGCACAACGACGGAGACTCACGTCTCGAACACCTACGAAACCCATAGCCACAGTGGCGTGGCGAGCCATACGAGCGCGGTCAACCAGGTTGATCAAACCGCGACGTACGCCGACGGCAGTACGATTTCGGCGGACGGCGTGTCGGTCATCAGCGGCAAGGACATCAACGTGACCGGCAGCAACATTGTAGGCACGCGCGATGTCGGGCTGGCCGCGAAAGGCAACGTCAACATTGTCGCTGCGACCGATACGTGGCAGGACAGCGAGTATCACCACGAGAAGCACTCCGGGCTTTCGGGTTCGGGCGGCCTTGGGGTGACCATCGGCTCGAGCGAGCGGAGCGATCGCTACAACGGCAGTTCGGTGACTCAAAGTCAGTCGCGCAGCACGGTGGGCAGCGTCGAGGGCAATGTCGCCATTTCCGCGAGCAAAGACGTTCACATCGGCGGCAGCGACATTGTCGCTGGCAAGGCGGCGGGCGACGTTACCGGCGCGACAGGCAACATCAGCATCGCGGGCCAGAACGTCACGATCGACCCGGGGCAGGACAGTGCGAAGTCGCATGATCAGCAGGAATCTCGCTCGAGCGGCCTGACGGTCGCGGTGACCGGCACGCCGTTGGATACTGTTCGCAACCTGAAAGCGGATGCGTCGTCGGGCAACGGTTTCCATCGCGCACAGAGCGTCGGGAACGAGATCGGGGCAAGTGCACTTTCGGTGCCGTCGGTGTCCGTCTCGTACGGCAGCAGCCGCAGTTCGAGCACGACGGACATGTCGAGCCTGACGAACGCGGGTAGCACGATTCGCGGCGGTGGCAATGTGTCGGTGACTGCGACCGGCGGCGCCATGAAGGACGCGAACGGCCAGGCGATCGATGGCGACCTTTCGGTGATCGGCTCGACGATCAGTGCGGGCGGCACGACCGCGCTGACGGCTAATCGCAACGTCACGCTGCAGGCGTCAACCGATCAGCTCCAGCAGAGCTCGCAGTCGAGCAGTTCCAGTGCGGGCATTTCGCTCGCGTCGCCGAGTCTGGGCGATCTCGGGCGCTGGGTGGGGGGCACGGCGAACAGCGGCGGCACCAGTCCGTCGCCGTACAACGCGAGCCGCAGCAGCTCGAACGGGGCGCAGACCGCAACCACGCAGACGGCGACGGTCGTGTCCGGCAACAGCGTAGTGGTGAAGAGCAAGACCGGCGACATCAATGTCGTGGGTTCGGGCATCAGCGGAACCCAGGGCGTCGATCTGGTCGCGAGCCAGGGCGCAATCAACGTGCTGGCCGGACTTGACACCAGTACGAGCCACCAGGAATCGAGCAGTCAGCAGATCGGCAGTCTGGGCAGTAACGGCACGGCCACCGGCTTCAGCGTCGGTGTAGCGAAAAGCCATAGCGTCCAGGATACGGCGTCGCAGACTCAAAGCACGATGCGCAGCCAGATCGTCAGCGGCAAAGGTGATGTGACGCTCGACGCGAAGCAGGACGTAACGGTTGCGGGCTCCGATCTGAGCGCGGGCAAGGACCTGACGCTGATTGGCAAGAACCTGAATCTCGATCCGGGCACGGACGCGACACAAAGCAGCATGAGCCAGAGTTCGAGCCAGTTTGGCGTGAGTCTGGCGCTGGGCGGTGCAGTCGGCAATGCAGCTGCGGCAGTCAATCAGAGCATGGCCCATTCGGCACGAGGAGGTGATTCGCGTTTGGGTGCGCTGGACAAGGCGCAGGCCGGCTTGACCGTCTACAACGCGTATCAGGTCGCGGATGCGATGAGCGCCGGTAAGCCGACGGGGCAACCGTTGATCAAGGCCACGGTGAGTATTGGGGGCGGCACAAGTCATAGCGACTCGCAGAGCAGTTCGCTGTCGAACGACGGCAGTACATTGCGCGCGGGCAGCAACGTGAACCTGATCGCGACCGGCAGCGGTGCGAAGGACGTGGACGGTTTTGCGACGGATGGCGACATCAACGCGCGCGGTACGCAGATTTCCGGACAGAACGTGACGCTGAACGCGGCGCGCGACATCAATCTGCAAAGCGCGCAGGACACGAGCCAACTATCGAGCCACAACAGCAGTAGCGGAGGCAGTATTGGCGTCGGGCTCGGTATCGGCGGACAGCAGAACGGCTTCACGCTGGAACTGGCCGCGAATGCGTCAAAGGGCCATGCGAATGGTCAGGGCAAGACCAATCGCGATACGCAGATCAACGCCGGCAACACGCTGTCGATGACCAGTGGTCGGGATACGAACCTGCGCGGTGCGGAAGTTGCGGGCGACACCGTCGACGCGAGCGTGGGTCGCGATCTGAACGTTCAAAGCCGCCAGGACACCAGCACGTACGATAGCAAGCAGTCGAGCGCCGGATTCCAAGCCAGTATCTGCGTGCCACCGTTCTGCTTCGGGCAGACGGTGAGTGGCAGCGCAAGCGTCAGCCAGCAGAACATCAACGCAGATTATCAGTCGGTCAACCAGCAAAGCGGGATCTACGCGGGGAACGGCGGCTTCAACGTGAACGTCGGGAACCATACGCAGCTTGATGGCGGAGTGATCGCGAGTACGGCGAGCGCGGACAAGAACAGCCTCTCGACGCAGACATTTGGCTTCACGAATCTGGAAAACCACGCGAACTACTCGGGCGACACGGTCGGGTTTGGCGCAAGCGGCGGCTTTGGCAACAGCACGCCGGGCGGCGTGAACCTCAATACGCCGGTGAAGCAGACGGCGGGCAACACGTCGGGCCCCTTGAATTCTCAAGGATTCGGGCCGACGGGCTTCTCGAGCGCGGGTACGAGCAGTGACGTGTCCGGCACGACGTACGCAGCCGTGAGTCCCGGCACGATCACGGTGCGCGGCGATGTGGGACGCGACAGCACGGCGGGTCTGAGCCGCGATACGGCGCATGCGAATGGCGCGGTGCAGAACACGTTCGACGCGCAGAAGGTGCAGAACAACATGGCGGTCCAGCAGTCCGTCGGCCAAGTTGGGATGCAGGTGGTGGGGGACATTGCGACGCACTTTGAAAATCAGGCGTCGGAGAAATTCGAGCGCGCGAAGCAGGCGAGGGATGCGGCTGAAGCGGCTGGCGATACGCAGGCTCAGGCGCAGGCCCAGGCCGATATGGACGCAGCAAGTAGGCAACTGGCGCTGTGGGGTAACGATGGCGCGGCTCGGATTGCATCGCATGCTGCGGTGGCGGGCCTTGGTGCTGCGATGGGCGGCGGCAACGTTGCGGGCGCGATGGGCGGGACGGTGGCGGGTGATCTCGCGGGTAATGCCGTCGGCGGTGCGTTGGACGATACGCTTGGCGGCAAGCTGCTATCGAACGCTGCCGCGGGGCTGGCTGGTGCGGTGGCAGGTGGCGCATTGGGTGGTTCGGCTGGTGCTGTCAGTGGGGCGGGTGGAGCGCTGAGTGCGGATCTTTACAATCGCCAGTTGCACCAGAGCGAGCGGGATTGGGCAAAGAAGAATGCGCACAAGTTCGCGGATTACTACAAGGATCAAACCGGTAAGACAATCAGCGACGAGGAGGCGTATCAGAAGTTGCTGTCGGCAGGCTACGCGATGGTGGACGACACGACGAGTCGCTCGGGTGGTAGCGACGAGAAGGCAAAGCAATTCATCGGAGAGAACAAGACTGCTGGGCTGTTCGACGCGACTGCCTTGGAGCGTGCGACTCCGCTGTTGGGCGGAAACCCGGATGGATCGATGACGCCAGAGCAGCAGGCACGCACGGGCACGAAGAATCCGACGGTAGCAGCGCAGCAACTATACGAGGAGACGCTTCAGACGGCGTCGAAGCCTTGTACCGACGCGTATGCTTGCGGGACGAAGGTAGGCCAAGTGACTGCTGCTGTGCAGGCGCTTCAGCAAGAACGGGCGTTGTATCAGGACGACCCGGCGAAGCGACAACAGATCGAAGGGCAGGAGCGGCAACTGCTCAGTGGTATAACCAGCCAAGAGTGGCGGTCTGCGAAGTTGGCGCAGGCAGACGCGTCGACGTTGATGGAGGTGCTGGGCTTTGTTGGGGCGCCGGCGCTGACTGCTGACATTGCCGGTGCGTTGACGCGGATTGGTGCAAATGGGGCAAAGGTAGGTGGGCCGAGCGTTGTGCCAAAGAGCGGGGCGCTCGGCGAGACAGGGAATGCAGTTCAGGACCTTTTGTATGGCGCTAAGCCCGGACAGGGCTTACCGGGGTCCGCTGGCGTTCCTATTTCGGAGCGGCCGACAGTAGGGGAGCTAGAAAATCTGACTGTAAAGCATCACGTGGAATTTGCTGTGGTGTATCAGTACGGGGCTGGGCCAAATGGTAGGGGGGGGCAATACTACCTGTACTCGGGAACCACCGGTGCCGTTGAGGTGCCGGTGGGCGCGGACCAGATGCTGATTTACCATACCCATCCGGGGGGGACGCCGTTTGCTAGTCAAGCCGATATGGACTTATTGGATTTGCTTAAGGCTTTCGGTTCTCCTCAGCGTAGTTCTCAGATCGTTCCAGTAGGGAAGCCACCCGTGAGGTTCGGTCCTAGTGGAAGGGGGTATTGATTATGAATGGTGAATATAGCTATTTGTGGGACGGTTCGTGCAGCGGTTGGGTGCTGCTTCATATCAACTGCGATAAGCCGGCAGAGACGCCTCGATATCTGATTTTTAATGTCGAAACCAGGCGGTCCCTGCTAATACGGGATGACAAAGTTTATGCGGAGGTGAAGCAGGCGATGCTGCGTAGCGGGGTGAGAATTGTTAGCTCGATCAGCGAAAGCTAACGTGCCTAACTTTGCTGCCAGTATGGCGCGGTCGACTCGTGCTATCCGACGATGATATCGGTCCTGCGCCGGGCTTCTTCTTGCGGGCGTTGGATGTGTGTTGCGACGAACCATGGGGGAGGCAGGTAGTAGCTGTGAGGTTGCCAATTGCGTCTGTTTCGGCGACGCGGATCTTTACAATCGGCAGTTGGTAACCTGATGGGTAAGAAACCATGAGCTTTGGAGTTGGGGTTTTGCTCATTACCCTCGCTTCCATGTTGGCCACATGATTATTGTTTGGTTTGCATGTGGAAAGCTCAAAAAAGCAGCGATTTATTTACTGGCTAAAGTCAACGGTGTTCTTGTGGGGAGCACTGGTTCTATGGGTGTCATATAAGGAGCCTAATGCCGGTTTGCTGGTATCAGCGGGGGGTAGTTTCGTGTTCTCAGCAGTCGCGAACCTTTTGCGCTCACAATGGATTTTGATGTTTCCTTGAAGAGCGCAAGCCGGCGAAAGCCGGGTGACGTACATCGAGATCGTGTTGTCGATGCTGTTCGCCCTGCTGCTGGTCTACAAGCTGGCGCGCCTACATAGTCTGAGTTTTGGGCATTCGGTTGGCTTTCTGGCAGCGTTCAGCTTCGTCTACCCGCTTACGTTTCAGCAAGGGGGCTACTACTACGACTTCTTCGAGCTGCTTGGCGTGGTCGCGTGCGTGCTGTTGGGTCTCGCCGCACTTCAAGGTGCTGCGTCGAACGTATCGGAGGTTGGGCCGTAAGCAGTCGGCGCTTACGGCGTCGGCTTCGTGTTATATGCCATCGCATTGCGCGAAGCACATCTCGGCGCCGCCTATCAGCTGATGGCGGCCGTCTCCCCGCGCGTCGTGCCGTCATTTGCCGCGCTGCACGAGCATTTCCTGCGACCGCATCAGGCAGTCGATGCAGTGGTCATCCTGGTCCGGGTCGGTTGGTCGCCCGTTACGCATAAATAGAACGCGAAATACATGAAGAACAAGATTCGAAGGGGAAGCCTTGTCGCAGCATCGCTGCTGCTGACTTCGGCGGGTACATTGGCGCAGCAGGTGCCGTTCCAGCCGGTCATTCCGGGTACCGACCAGCAAGCCCGCCAGCAAGAAGAGGCGCGTGAGCGCGACCGGATCGTTTCCGCGCCCGGTGTGCGTTCAAGCGTGACGGAAAGCGCTGGTTTTCCGACGCTTCCGACCGAAACGCCGTGCTTCCGCATCGATCGCTTAGTGTTCGACGTGCCGACATCGTTGCCCGGCGCGATGAAGGCTCAAGGAGCATCCGCACTGCGGATGGATCGCTTCGCATTCGCCCGAGAATGGTTGGGGTACTACGCCGGTCAATGCGTCGGCAAGCAAGGCGTTGACGTCCTGGTCAAGGGCCTCTCGCAGGCCATCTTGGCGCGCGGCTACGTCACTACGCGCGTGCTCGTTCCCGAGCAAGACCTATCGACCGGCACGCTCAAACTCACGTTGATTCCTGGCGTGATTCGTCATATTCGCTTCGCAGACGAAAAACTGCGTGGCACGTGGAAAACAGCGTTCCCGACCGGCGACGGCGAAGTGCTGAGCCTGCGTGATCTCGAACAAGGTCTGGAGCAGATGAAGCGTGTGACGAGCCAGGATGTGTCGATGCAGATCGTTCCCGGCGAGCTGCCGGGCGAAAGCGACGTCGTACTCGACGTGAAGCGAGGCAAGCCTTGGGCCGTCGTTGCGTCGATCGACAACTCCGGTACGCGTGCCACCGGCAAGCTGCAAGGCAACCTGTCGGTCGGTATCGACAATCCGCTCGGTCTGAACGACATCTTGAACGTCGGCATTAGCCAAGACCTTGAATTCGGCGACAAGCGTCTCGGCTCGCATGGCTGGAACGGCTTCTATTCGATCCCGTGGGGTTACTGGACTGCCACGCTGTCCGCGTATACGAACACGTACTACCAGCAGATTGCGGGCGTGAATCAGACGTTCGTCGCGAGCGGCAACTCGAAGACGGTTGATTTCAAACTGGCCCGTGTGCTGGCGCGTAGCCAGAATGACGTGCTTGGCGCATATTTCAAGCTGTCGCGTCGATTCGGCAAGAGCTTCATCGAAGACACCGAGATCTCTCAGCAGCGCCGCAACAATACGATCATCGAACTTGGCCTGACCGATCGTCATTATTTCGATGGTGCGCAATTCGATGGCTCGCTTGCATACCGGCAGGGCGCAGGCGGATTCGGCGCGCAGGACGATACGCTCGCCGCAGATGGTGGCCCGACCTATCGCTTCACGATGGCGGTGCTCGACGCGAATCTGTCGGTGCCGTTCGCAATCGGCAAACAACCGTTTCGCTATGTCGGCACGTTCCACGGCCAATATACCGGCAACACGCTGTACTACCTCGATGACATGACCATCGGCAGCCGATACACCGTACGGGGCTTCGATGGAGAAACGATGCTGGCGGCGGCGCGCGGATTCTACTGGCGTAACGAACTGCAAATGCCGATCGGCCAAACGGGGCAGGCGGTGTATGCAGGGCTGGATTACGGGCGCGTATGGGGACCACAGCCAATCGTGCTAGTCGGCACGCAGTTGGCCGGCGCCGTCATCGGCGTGAAGGGAAGCATCGGGACCCGTTTCGGTGCCTACGCGTATGACCTGTTTGCGGGCACACCTGTCTGTAAGCCGTCCGGTTTCCCCACTGCGCGCGTCACGGTTGGATTTCAGCTGACTTCACAGTTTTAAGCAGGGAACCTCTGTAGCGGAAGAGAGGCAATTGGATGAGACGAATGTATCGGACGACACACAACCGGTTCGGTTTCCTACGCGTCACCCGTGGTTGAACTGAAAGCGTCGCGCAATGGAGAAAGCACGACAGACGTGCGTGGAGCCGCCCATACCCGTTCGGACTCTCGTGCCTGCTGCCGCGCCACGAATTATCGTGGAGCGGAAGCGGCGACTGGTTTTCGATGGATATTTCGAGATTGATTGGTCGCGTCTAGGTTGCCGTCCGGGGGGGCGAGAGTGGTCGCGGCGATGGCAGCGGATTCACCCTCCCAGTTATGGCGACTTCCGAGGTCGCCAATCGCGGCGCCCGGCGCTCTTTGAAATAAAAATGAAAGCAGGCATGTAAGTATCGAGTCGCTCCCATTCATCGCTCCCTACATTCTGTCCTTGCGCATTGGCGCGCAGCGTATGCGAAAAAAATGCGGCGCCGCACCCATTCGGACCGTCGACACTGCTCCGCACTACAAAAAAATTACTCATAAAAATCAAAAGCCTACCTACAGAACGCAAAACCAAGCTCTGTTGCGCTGCAAAAAATAATCAACCGCCTTATGCTGGTTAACCCGATAGCGTTTGAGCGGCATCAAGCTTTGCCCTGATTCCGCTTTACATTTTGCCAACATTGGCGATCCACGAAATCTAGCTGTCGATTTGATTTCGTTCCCATCGTCACGTCTGTTCCCACTACAGCGCGCGACCCTCTCAAGGCCTGTTGACATGCATGATTTTCCCTTTCTGAGCCTGGCGATCTGGGTTCCGATCCTGTTCGGCGCGTGCCTGCTGCGTGCCGGCTCCGACCGTCATCCGCATCGCACGAGACTGATTGCGCTCGTCGGCGCACTCGCGGGGCTGGCCGCCGTCGTGCCGCTCGTCACCGGTTTCGATTCGCACTCGGCCGCGATGCAGTTCGCCGAAACCCGCGACTGGCTCGCGGCCTTCAACGCCGGCTGGCGCGTCGGGATCGACGGCGCGTCGCTATGGCTCGTCGTGCTGACCGCCTTCACGACGCTCGTCGTCGTCATCGCGTCGTGGGAATCGATCACGGTGCGCGTCGCGCAGTACTACGCGTCGTTCCTGATCCTGTCGGGGCTGATGGTAGGCGTGTTCGTCGCGCAGGACGGGCTGCTGTTCTTCATCTTCTTCGAGGCCACGCTGATTCCGCTGTACCTGCTGATCGGCACGTGGGGCAGGGAGCATCGCGTCTACGCGGCCGTGAAATTCTTCTTCATCTCGTTCGCGGGTTCGCTGCTGCTGTTGATGGCGATGCTGTACCTGTTCGCGAAGTCGCACACGTTCGACATGAACGCATGGCGCACGCTGCAGCTCGGCTTCGCGCCGCAGCTGCTGGTGTTTCTCGGCTTCTTCGCAGCGTTCGCGGTCAAGGTGCCGATGTGGCCGGTGCATACGTGGCTGCGCGACGTCTACACGGACGGCCCGACGGGCGCCGCGCTGATGCTCGCGATGCTCAAGCTCGGCGGTTACGGCTTCCTGCGCTTCGCGCTGCCGATCACGCCGGACGCGAGCCACTTCTTCGCGCCGGCCGTGATCGCGCTGTCGCTGTTCGCGATCGTCTACGCGAGCCTGATCGCACTCGCGCAGACCGACCTCGGCAAGCTGCTCGCGTATTCGACGGTCGCGCACATGGGGATCGTCACGCTCGGGCTGTTCCTGTTCAACCAGATCGGCGTCGAAGGCGCGATCGTGCAGCTCGTGTCGTACGGCTTCGTCGCGGGCGCGATGCTGCTCTGCGTGAGCGTGCTGGTGGATCGCACGAAGCAGCGCGAGATCGGCGCATACGGCGGCGTGGCGGGCGTGATGCCGCGCTTCGCGACGTTCGCGCTGCTGTTCGCGATGGCCAACGTCGGCCTGCCGGGTACGTCGGGTTTCGTCGGCGAGTTCATGGTCATCATGGGCGCGATCCGCGTCAACTTCTGGATCGGCGCAATCGCGGCGCTCACGCTGCTTCTCAGCGCGTCGTACACGCTCTGGATGGTCAAGCGCGTCGTGTTCGGCAAGGTCGCCAGCCCGCGCATCGCGAAGCTCGCCGACTTGAGCCGCCGCGAGATCGTGATGTTCGCGTCGCTCGCGCTGATCGTGCTGATGGTCGGCGTCGATCCGAAGCCGTTCACCGACGCGATCGATCCGACCGTCGCACGGCTGATCGACGACGCCAGCCGTTCGAAGCTCCCGGCCGGGGACGGCGTCGCGCCGGCGCAGCCGGCGTTCATGGCATCGGCGCACGGCTGACTCGCGTGACCTCGCGCACGACGGCTGCATCGCACGACGATGCGGTCGTTGTGCGCGCATCCATCTTGGCGGGCGCGAACGCCCGAACGTTGTCGCCCGGTCTTCGGCCGGCTTCCGGCTGCGTGAAATTGCCCCGCGACAATCTGTCTCACAACAGATTCTGCAATGATGATTTGCCGCATCCACCGGTTTTTCATCGCACCCGCGCGACGTATGATTCGGCCACTTTCGTGGATCGAATGCGCATCGGGCATACGCAACGGATTCAATGACCCTCGGGCGGTGTGATGAAAAGAAGAGCTTCAAAAGGCTGGATTGCGCTGATGTCGATCGGCGCGGCGCTAAGCCTGTCAGGCTGTAAGTTAGATGTACTAAATCCGAAAGGAAGTGTCGGCGCTGCCGAAAAGGCGCTGATTGCAACCTCGACATGGGCGATGCTGGTCGTCGTCGTGCCGGTGATCCTGCTCACGCTGTGGTTCGCGTGGCGTTACCGCGCATCGAACCGCAACGCCACCTATGCGCCGAACTGGTCGCATTCGACCGCGATCGAGGTCGTGATCTGGACGGTGCCGACGCTGATCATCCTGTTCCTCGGCGTGCTCACGTGGAAAACCACGCACGAGCTCGATCCGTACAAGCCCCTCGAGTCGTCGGTGAAGCCGATCGATGTCGAGGTCGTCGCGCTCGACTGGAAGTGGCTGTTCATCTATCCGGAACTCGGCATCGCGTCGGTGAACCAGCTCGCGATTCCGGTCGGCACGCCGGTGAACTTCCGCATCACGTCGGATTCGGTGATGAACTCGTTCTTCATTCCGCAGCTCGGCGGCCAGGTCTACGCGATGGCCGGCATGCAGACGCGCCTGCACCTGATCGCCGACGAAGCGGGTGACTACGCGGGCACGTCCGCCAACTTCAGCGGCCGCGGCTTCTCCGACATGAAGTTCCGCACGCTCGCCGAGCCGCGCGAGCAGTTCGACGCATGGGTGCAGAAGGTGAAGGC
>Ga0105240_10012702_pt1 | contig 11609 bp, 9 predicted proteins | sample KBSC54metaG_FD_80426 | JGI IMG/M metagenome (GOLD analysis project Ga0105240, IMG submission 80426) | Corn rhizosphere microbial communities from Kellogg Biological Station, Michigan, USA - KBS C5-4 metaG | ecosystem: Host-associated > Plants > Roots > Rhizosphere > Soil | place: Michigan, USA...
CGCGTCGGTCCACGTCTGGGCGGCCTGCATGGCGATTGTCGCGCCCGTGCCATAGGATGTCGCGCCGAAACCTTGACCGCGCAGCATCACGAGTGCCCCGTTGGCCAGCATCGCCGATGGCGCGGAAGCCGATCCCTGCGCGCCGCGACCAGTGAAAAAAGCGGTGCCGCCCGCGCCACCCGATCCAAACGCATCGAACGTCAGCGATACGTTGCTCGCAGCGGACCCCAGGAAGCGGATGAGCGTCCCACCTCCCGCTCCGATGAGTGGCAACTCGGCTGTATCTGTGACCACGAGCGGCGCACTCGCCGTCGTGACCCTGATCGTCGGAAGCCGAATGCCCGCCGTGCCAGATTGAGCGAGTGTGATCGTATCAGCGCCGGTCGCGCCTTGCGTGATCGTGAGGGCGTTGTTCGCGCCCGCGCCGATGGTCAACGCGCCCGACATGGTGTCGCCGGTCACGTTGACCCACCGGAGGTCGCCCTGCGTGTTGCTGCTGTAGTTGTTCTGGACCCAGCGCATGGTCACGGCTTCGAGCGGCGCGGTCGGATCCACCGCCAACATGAGCCGGGTGCCGATGTTGACCTGTCCCGAGGACCGGATGATCTGGAACGCCGAGGGGTAGATGGGCGTGCCATCGTCGGCGAAGCGGTTGATGAGGAAGTTGGTCCCCGCGTTGCCGCCCACCTCGCCGCCGGATCCGCCGAATTCCACGGACCAGCGCGATTTGCCGTAGCGCTGGCTCTCGAAGTATCCCGCCGCGCTGTTGGGCTGGGTGGTGTTCCACACGACCGAGGGCCAGTCGGAGCCGGTGCCGGTGACATGCAAGCTGGATGAGGTGGCGCTGACGATGTTCAGACCGCCCGACATCGTGTCGCCGATTTTCATCACGTATCCGCCGCCCGCGATGGGGGCGAAGTTCTTGTCCACGTAGTTCTTGGTGGCCGCGTAGGAGGGCTGCGTGGGGTCCGCGTAGAGGCTCAGCGGGCCGGTCATCAGACCGCCCGAGATCGGCACGAACGGGCCGCCCGGCGGGATCCAGGTCCGGTCGTAGAGGAGCCTGCGGCCGGTCGGATCCAGCCCTATCGGCACGCCCATCCAGATCCGCATGGGATCGGACATCTCGACCGACAGTTCGCCCTCTTTGAGAAAGCCAGCCTCGGGCGGGTTGTCCGGGGTCATGGTGCGATGCAGGCGCGCGATACTGTCGCGGGTGGACGAACCCGACATGGGCGAGGGCCTCCCTTTAGTGGTCGATGATCAGATCCGGCCCATCAAAAGCATGATGACCACGATGAGAAGAACGATCCCGAGAATGCCGCTCGGGTAGTAGCCCCAGCCGAGGCCGGACGAGTAGCCCCAGTTGGGCAGCGTCCCGATGAGCAAGACGATCAGGATGATCAGCAGGATCAGCGATACTGACATGGTGGCGGTCCTCCGGGTTGGTGTGGGATCAGATGCCGCCCCAGCCGATCATGACGCCGCGCGCCCACGTGTGGACGATGCCCACCATGCCGTCGCTGGAGACCGCGAGGGTCTCGTAGCCGCCGGTTCCGGCGAGGCTCGCCCACCAGAGGAATTGCTGGCCGAAGACGGTGTAGTTCCACGGCCCGCCGCCCTCGACCGAGGTTGAGGACTGGTCATAGCTGACCGAGACCTTGGACACGCTCTTGGACGACATGAGGCCGCCAGCGAGCGCCGGGACGCCGCCAGCCCCGCCCACGTTGCCGCCCGCCTTGAGGAAGGCGTAGCGCTGCAGGGTGAGGAAATGGGCGGTGACCAGTTCCATGCCCATCACGGTCATCTGGCCCCAGCGGGCCTCGTTGATCATGACGCCGGACACGTCGAGGAAATACTGGACGGTGCCGTCCGGGTAGATCGTCGGGTCCTCGAAGACGGGCATGTCGATGCGGAATTGGTCGGGCGTGATGTAGGGGTTGGTCGGTGGCCGGACCGACAGCGGCGCGGTCGAGGTCGCGGCGAAGACCGGCGGCGGGTAGGCGATGGTCTCCGCTGTCTGGCTCATGCGCGTTGCCTCCCGGCGGCTATCGCGATGTCACGGGCGGTCGCCACCGTGTCCCAGCCCGATGGGGGCTCGATTGGGACCACGGTCGAGGCCGCCTGATTTTCCGGTGCGATCCCGGTGGCCATGCCGGATGGGCCCGTCGTGGGGGCCATCACGTCCCTGGCGGGGCCTTTGGCGATGGGGCGGGTCATCGGGGGCCCGGCCCGCCCGCGAGGAACGATGGGTGCGGGATGGCGGGCTTGTCGGTCATCGGGTGACCGGCGAAGACGATTGGCTCGGCCTTGACCGTGCCGGGCGGCGTTGGCGCGGCCGCCGGGCCTTGCTCGGACATCGGCTCATTCAGCCGGGCCGCGCGCTGCGCGTAGAGCATGTTCTGGGCGTACTGGTGCGAGCCCAGGGGAGGGCCGGGCGGCTCGTAGCCTTCGAGGTGGGCGGCGATGAACCAGTGCTCGGCGAGGTCGTCGGGGAGGTCATACTTGCCGCCCTTCTCATACAGCACACGCTCGGGGATGGGACCGGACACGGGCTTGCCATCGGCGTCGATCTCCCCGGTCAATTCGGTCGGAGGCTGGTAGAGGCACTGCTTGGCGAACATGACGATGGGCATGGCGTGGACTCCCTGGGTGGTGGAGGTGGACCGGACGGCGGCGCGCTAGGCTGGGTAATCTGCCGCCCGCTGGCTGAAATTCACAGGTCGTCGAGTTCTTTAGATGCCGTCGCGATAGCCCACCGTCTCCGGGTAGATGACCTCGATCACGCCAAGACGGCCCCAGTAGGTCGTGATGTTGTAGAGCGAGCGCCATTCCAGCGGGGTGCGCTGCAGGCCGGTCATCGGGTAGCGGACCTTATCGTAGTCCTTGGTGTAGGCCATCATGCGCTGCGTGCCGCCGACGCCGCGTCCGTTCAGCCACTTGAGAGGCTGGATGTTGAGCGGCCGCCCGTTCTGGGTGTTGGACAAGCTGTTCTCTTGCAAGAACCGCAGGGTCGAGATGTTGCCCGCCGAGGAGACCTTGGAGTTCACCAGCATGCCGAACTGGGCAGGCGGGAGACGTAGCTGGTCGGGCATGACGGCCCAGGCCGAGGCGGACCAGACCGAGGCCAGCAATTCGTTGACCTGGGCCAGCATGTTGTCGGGCGTGAGTGGAGTCCACGCGCCGCCGGTCGCGTTGCTGACGTTGGTCACCAGGGCGTGGTTGCAAAGTCCCGTGGTGCCCACGGTGCTGTCGCCCGTGTAGACCAGTTGGTCGATGTCCATCTGGTGCTTGGTGCGGATGACCTCGAATTTCTGGTCGTCGATGGGACGGCCCAGTTGCATCGCCGAGGCCAGTTCCGGGAGGGTGTAGGACAGTTCCATCCCCCAGAGGAACAACGGCTGCGGCGTCTTGCCGATGTCCAGCATGGCCCCGGAGATCGCGTTGACATCCTTGCCGATCCAGTTGATGCCGGATGGGGTGATGCCGCCGGGAGCGGCGAAGCTGGAGTTGGTGTAGGACGCGTATTCGTCACCGGGGGTGATGTCCTCGCGCACGTCCACGTCGCGTCCCCACGTGACGGTATAGAGTGGGGCGTGGATCTTTTGGTCGAGGCGTTCGAGTTCCCCGATGAGGAACGCGCCCGCTGAGTCCCGCGTGTAGTTCTGGTCGAATGTGAACAGCCCAGAGCCTCCGCCCCCGCCACCGAGCGAGAACAGGCCCGAGCCAATGCCGTCTGGCATGGTCGCCTCCTAGAGAGATTTACTTGTGAGGGGTCCGCGCTTTACTTGCGCGGGGAAGTCGTCAGATGTTCAGCGCCACTTCCGTGATGCCGTTCGCGTCGGCCGGGCCCATGAAGTAGCCGGGGAGGACCATCACGTTGGCAGGCGTGGAGCCGTCCGCCGTGATGCCGCCGGGGATCTGGCCGCCACCAGCGGGGGCCTTCCAGATGTAGACCGGCCCGTTCTTCACGGCGGCCGCCGCGCCGCGCAGCTTGACGGTCATGTAGCCCCGCTTGAGCACATTCCCGATGCCCGCCACGGGCGGGGAGGCCGCGCCGAGCGGGTCGTTGAAGGTGCTGCCCTGCGTCGGGTAGGGCTTCACGTAGAGGCCGTAGACCATGCCCCCAGGCGCTGGCGGATCGCCCGCCACTGGCGCGCGGATCTGTCCCGTCGCGGCGTCGATGACCACGCCGATGCCATACTCAGGCGGTGGCGAGACAGAGGAGATGACCTGGGCTTCCACCGTGCAGTCGTGCTGACGGTTGGTGATGCCGGGGTATCCCGTGTCCATTCTGTAGACGAACGCTACCATTTCTCACTCTCCTTTCGTGGTTGCCCGGCTTACTTCTTGGAGGCCGGGGTGGGGCCCTTGGTGTCGTGCTTGGTGTCGTGGTCGCCCTTGGTGTCCCGCTCCTGGGCCGCCCGGTTCTCGGCCTCGCCCTTGGTGGGCTCGCGTTGGGCCATGCCGGTCGCCACCTTGGTCTGGGTGTCGAGCGCGTCACGGTTGGCCTGGATGGTGCCGGGCTCGTCGCGCGTGGTGGTCGAGACATCGCGCCCCGCCATACGCTCGTCGGCTGGCCGCAGGCTGACCTCGGGCGGGGGTGGCACGCGTGCCCCGTCGGGGATGACCTGATGGTGCGGCTCGCCGTAGACCGAGCGGGTGAACGCGGAGACCGCCTCGGCCTCGGGTGCTGGCTCGGCCGGATTATACGGCGCGGCCAGATCCGGGTTGCCTTCCCGCCACTGGTTGTAGAAGCCGTTCAGGGTCGGATCCATGAACTCGGGCCAGAGCGTCCGCTTCGCCCCGTTGTTGGTGGCGAGGAAGGTGAACAGCCCGGCGACCGAGGTGCGCAGCTTGTCGGGGATGTAGACCGCGTTGCCCACGAATTGCGCCCACTGCGGAGACTGGATGTCTCCCGTGTCGGCCGCCGCCGGGGGTAGTTCGCCGAGGATGATCGGCTTGGCCGGGGTCGCCCCGGTCTCGTCGATGATCCATGCCTGGACCGGGTTGTCGAACATGATCACGGAATTCTCGTGGTAGAGGAACGTGATCAGCTTGCCGCCCCCGATGTCGGGGATAGCAGTTGCCATGTCGTCGTCTCCTTTCGTGTGTGGGAGGGGTCAGTGCGCGTGGGTGGACTGCTTGTCCCAGAACTCCTTGTTGATCTGGTTGATGCCCTTGAGCACGGCCGTCTGGTGCGCCCGCCCGTTCATCTGCCCGGTGGTCATGCCGGACATCGGGGAGGACACGCCGCGTGCGTTGTTCAGCGCCCGCATACGGTCGGAGGCGTCCACGAACAGCATGCGGACCGCGTCGCATGACATGTCCTTGATCGCGTCGGCGGTGTAGCGGCCGGTGATCTGGGCCGCGTGGTCGGATCCGGCCGTCTTGACCAGAGCCGTCTTGCGCAGCGCGCAGAGCCGTCCGGCGACCACCTTGGCATCGTCCAGGGTGACGCTGTCGAGTTGCGCGATCTTGACGCCAGGGGCCAGTAATTCCGCCCGCGCGGCGCAATCGCGCACCACGTTGGCCAGCGCCCGTTGCCTGCGGCTCTTGGTCTCCGCGTCGCCCATCTTGGATTTGCCGGTCTTCAGCGCCGGGTCAGCCTCCATGAGTTCCGCTTCGAGCGAGGGCAGCTTCTTGGCGACCATCGCGCCCACGATGTTGTCGGCGTCGTCGGTCTTCTTTTCGCCGTCGTCGTCGCCGCCTTCGTCGCTGTCGCCAGCGTCGTCATCGTCTTCCTTGTCCTCGGGCGGGGGCTTGTCGTCCTCGTCCTCGTCCTTGGTCTTGGCGATGACCTTGGCGACCGAGTCCATGACCGAGGAGATCTTACGGTCGAGGGCCCGGAGGCTGTCTTCCACCGCGCCGAGGCGCTTATCGGTGGCGGCATCGGCGGCGGGGGCGGATCCGTGCACGTGCACGTTGACGGTCTTGGAGCCGTCGCCCTCGTCGCCGTCGGGCTCCTTCTCCAGTTCCTTCTCGGCGTCGGCCACGATGGCCGCCACCGTCGCCTTGTCCCGAGCGAAGAATGCCCGGTTGATGTAGTCACCCAGGTTTGCCATGCGTGGCTTCCCTTTCTGGTCACAGTGGCACGAGCGGTCAGCCATGGCGCTTGCCACGTCCGCTCGCGATGTCTCCCGTGGGGCGGGGAGGGGTCGTGGCGTCCTCGTCCTCGGGGTAGTCGACATTCTTCAGATCGTCGGGCTTGGGGAACGTCTTGCGCTCCTTGACGCCGAGCCCCTTGGACTCGCCGTCCCATGAGACCTCGCCCTCGTCCTTGTCGGGCCAGTAGGTGACGATCATCATGCCGTCGGTCTGGTTGGCCCCTGGTTCACGTGCCATGCGTGGCTCCCTTCAGAGTGTGTGGCAGCGGTAGATGTACTGGTTGCCCACCTTCTCGATTTCGTAGACCTCGAACGAAGTCCCGTGGCGCAAGAGGACCTCGTTCTCGGAATGGAAGCTGGGGTCGTTGGCCCACATGCCCACCGCCTGCGTGCCCTTCTTGGCGATGATCTCGTAGATGACATTCTTGCTGCTGAACGCCGCCTTGGATGCCATCGAGGTGGAGGTGAACCCGGTCCGGTGCGGCCGCACGATGGCCCCCTTGGCGAGGTCCGCCATGTGCTTGTCGATCACGCTCTGGTCGACGCCTTCGCCACGCCGGAGGATCACGTCTTGCTGGAGGACGTTTTCCGGGTGCTCGAACAATTCGTCCAGGTGGTCGATCTCGTTCTGGGTGTGCTGGCTCCACGAGCCTTCCTTGCGTAGCTGGCCGTTGATGGCCGAGGATCCGCCCTTGTAGGATTTGACCGCCGCGCGGGCCGCCGCCGGGATCTTGGACCACCATTTCCGGTCCATGCTGGGCAGCGCCTTGGCCGCCTGCGGATCCTCGCCGCTGCTGATCTTGGCCGCGCCCGCGTGGAGTTTCTGCGCCCGCGCCGTTTTCATCTTGTTGGGCGAGATCGCGTGCGTGGTGCTGGGCTTGGGCGCGTTGGGCGAGCCGCTGACCTGGGGTGTCGGCGTGTAGGGGTTGTAGGGGGCCGGGGCGCTGACCTCGGGCGCTCCCATCGCCTTGAGGTAGGTATTGGCGAAGGCTTGGGTGGTGCCGCCTGGGTTGGCGATGTTGGCGATGGACGTGATCTTCGCGATCTTGACCTCGTGCGTGTCGGTCGGGTGGTTCGCGATCTCGTGGATCTCTTTCTGCTTGTTGGAATTCGGCGCTGGATCCGGACCGGCGACGGGGCCGGGAGGTGGCGCTGGCTTCGGTGCTGCTGGTGCTGGCGTGGCCGCTGGCGTGGCCGCCGGGCTCGCCTGCGTGGTCGTGGCAGCGCTCGCCGGGGTGGCGCTGTGCTGCTTGTGGACCGCCTCGGTGAGGGCCTCCTTGTAGGCGATGTTCTGGGGGAGGGTCCAATGGCCCGCCTGCTGTTCGATGGCGGCCAGCTTGCCGGGGAGGGTGGTCTCGGCCTGGACCAGCTTGTGGAGGTGGGCCTGGGCCTTCTTGCCCGCCGCTGGCTTTGGCAGGGGCGTGTTGGCCGCCTTCAGGGCCTTGATGACGCCCTGCTTGTAGTTGTTGATCCCCTCGCCCGAGAGGGCCTGGACGGCCTTGATCTTCTCCGCGAGCGAGGTCCCCTCGGTGGACGCGGCGGCGAGGATGTTGCCCGCCTTCCAGCCGTAGGGCTTGGCTGGCAGTCCCGGTGGCGTGTGGAACGTGTGGCCGGTGGCCGCTGGCTCGGCGCTGGCCTCGGGCGCGACGGTGCCGCCGAGGTGCTGGATGATGTGCTCCGCGTAAGCCTTGTTGTCGGGGTGGCTGACCAGCGAGTGGGTCTTCTGCGCCTCGGCCAGCTTCTCCGCGTTGGTCATGTTGGGGTCGGTCGCGACCTTGTGGAGCCACTCCTGCGTGATGTCCCCCTTCTCGGGTGCGTTGGGACCACCAGCCGCCGGGGTGGGCTCGGGCTCGGGCGTGAAAGCGGTCTGCGCTTCCTTGACGGAATTCGCGTATGCCTCGTCCTCGGGGGTGATCTCGCCGCCGAAGTGCTCGACCATCTGCTTGGCGTAGGCTTTGTTCTCGGGCGCGAGCGACAGCGCGTGCTCGGTCTTGGCCTTGTCGATCTTCTGACCATCGTCCAGGTCGGGGTCGTGCATGACGCCGTGCAGATACTCGTGCACCGGGTTGCCCTTCTCGAAGCCGGGCAGGGTGGCGGTCTTGTCCGGATCGGCGCTGAACAGCGTCTTGAGGTAGTCCGGCTCGGCCGCTGGCTGTGACGCTGCCCCCGGCTCTGGCTGCGCCTCCACGTGGGCCTTGAGCGCCTCCGCGTATGCCTTGTTGTCGGGGTTGGCCCAGACCGAGGAGTGCTTCTCGATCATCGCCAGCTTCTCGGCCTTGGTGCCGGTGTGGTTCAGGAGATCCGCGTGGAGATACTCCTGGGCCATGTTGTCGGCCTCGGGCTTCGGTGGCGTGGCCGGATCCGCCGCCGCTGGCTCGGGCTCGGCCGCCTGTTGCCCCTTGAGGTGGGCCAGGATCTTGTCCGCGTATGCCTTGTTCTCCTCGGAGACGTAGTTGCCCTTGGCCTTCTCGACCGCCGCGATCTTCTCGGCCGTGGTGCCTTTGTGGCCCTGAATGAGGGCGTGCAGCTTCTTTTGCGAGTTGTAGCCCTCGGTGGGCTCGGGAATTCCGCCCACGGGTGAGGGGGCGGCCGTCGATGCCTCGGGCGTGCCGAGGGTCGAGGGGTCGTAGGTCTTCGGGGTCTTGGCTGGAGCGGCTGCCTGCTCGGCCGCCAGCTTGTGTTCCAGGTGGGCCGCCACCGCGAGCGCGTAGGCTTTGTTCTCCGGGTTGGACTGGAAGACGGCCTCGTTCTGGGCCAGCGCCAGCTTCGCCGCCGTGTTGCCCAGGTTCTGTTCGATGTCCTGTTTGAGCCACGTCTGGGCGAGGTTGTTGGCGGCGGGCTCGGGCATGACAGAGGGGTCGTGCGCGGCCGGGGCGGCGGCTGCCTGCTTGTGTTCGAGGTGCGCTACCAGCGCCTCGGCGTAGGCTTTGTTCTCCGGGTGAGCGCTGTAGGCGGCCTCGTTCTTGAGATACTCGATCTTCTCGGCCGTGCTGTCCGGGTGTTTCTCCGCGTAGTTGTGGTGGAACTCCTGGGCGAGGTTGTCGGGGGCCGGTTGCGGCATGACCGAGGGGTCGTGCGTGGCCGCTGGCGTGGGCTCCGTGGCCGTCGGCTCGGGCTCCGGAGTTGGTGGTGGTGGCGTCGGCTCGGATGGCTTGACCGGCTCCACGGCCGCCGCTGGCGTCGGCTCGGGGGTTGGCGCGGGTGCCTTGGCCTTGGGCTCTGGGGGAGGGGCGGTCGCGCCCTTGGCCATGGCCTTGCCCAGTTCGCCCTTGGCCAGTCCGTGATGCTGTTCCAGGTGGGCCAGGAGCGCGTTGGCGTGGCGCGCGTAGTCGCTGTTCACCTTGGCCGCCGCGTATGCCTTGATGGCCTTGACGGTGTCGGTGGGATCCCCGCCCTCGGCGATGTGGGCTTTCACCTGGGCCATGATGCCTTGCGCGGCCGTGGAGTTCGCCACGTGGGAGGCTTTGGCGAGCGGCACGCCATCGGGCACGGGCTCGTTGGGATGCAGTGGCTCGGCCGGGGGAGGGGCGAGGTGGGCGGCCTCGGGGGGCGGTGGTGGCTCCTTGGCGCTCGGGGCGGCCTCGGGCTCGGTCAGGCCCGCCTTGGCGATGATGTCTTGCTTGCGCGCGATCAGCTTGGCCGCGAGGTCAGCCTTGGCCGCCGCGTCGCCGGGGCCGTGCTCCATGACCAGCGCCTTGATCTTCTCGTCCGGAATGGCCGCGATCCGGCTGGCGCTGTCCTTGAGTTGCTCGTCCGTCATCTCGCCGTAGGCTTGATGCGCGCGGTGGTTGGGGGCGAGGCCGGGGACGGGGTGGCGCATGGACTCCCACTCGCCCACCTCGTTGCCGAAGTGCTTCCCCTTGAGGTCTCCCTGGGCGCGGTAAAGCAGCGCGCCGCCGGGATCTATCGTCGCCATCTTCCCGTCGATGTAGGCTTGGTTCCAGTCCGCCGCGTGCTGCCCGAGACCGACCGCGTCCCAGTTCGCGAGCCACGCCTGGGCGGCGAAATTCTCCTGTGCCGCCGCGCGATCCCCCGCCTTCGAGAGGTCGATGTTGGTCTTCTCTTTCCACGCCGTGGCGGTGCCCAGCTTGCCGTTGCCGATGTCGACCAGCTTGGTGTTGAGCGCGGGTGCGCCCGCCGCCTCGTATAGCTTCGATGCCAGCGCCTCGTTCTTGGCGTGCTCGTCACTCTTCTGCAGCTTGACGTAGTGCTTGGTGCCGCTCTCGTCGGTGTACTGGCCGCCGGGGTTGGATCCCAGCTTCTCGCCGACCTTCTTCCAGTTGGCGACCGCTGGCAGGGCCGCGCCCGCGCCGTCGGGCTGCTGCGCCACCGGGGTCGGGGAGGGGGCTTGCTGCAGGCCGGTCAGGAGGGTGTCGACCATCTCGTGATCGACCGGGTGGTTGAGGTGGGTCTTGAGATCCTCCACGGGGGCGAGCGTGACGCTGCTGCTTTCCCATCCGTGCGCCGCAGGCGTGCCCCCGACACGCTTGGCATAGTAATACCGGGCCTTCGAGGTGGACCGTTCCACGTCGCCCGCGAAGCCGGTCAACTCGACCTTGAGCCCGGACTCCTCGAACGCCTCTTTGATCGCGGTGCCCTTCTGGGTCATGTCGGCTTCCACGCCGCCTTTGGGGAACGTGGCGTCGTAGCCGCCGAAGCCGTTGGTGGGGTGGACGATCCAGACGCGCCCGTCCGGCTCGCGGATGATCACGCCCGCGCCGGTCTTCTTGCCGGGGGTCGGTTTGAATTCGGGCTCGTCGAAGTGCTGGCCCTGCTTGGCCTCGTGCTCCCATGCCGCGTTGGTGGCGTGGCCCGACCAGTGGTGAAACGGCACGCCGTGCAGTTCATGCGGGGGCGGCTTGCTCTTGGAGAACGTCTCCGAGGTCTTGGCGCTCCCGCCGCCACCGCCCGCGCCGCCGCCGCCAGAGACGGTGAATTTGCCGTCCTCGTCTCGCGGGTGGTCAGCCTCGTTGAACTCGTCCCGCGTGGTCACGCGCTCGCGGTAGCGCAGATCCAGGACCTTGGCGTTGCCCGCGAAGATGCGCAGACCGAGCCACTGGCGAACCCTGGTGCCGATGTTGTCCCTGGTGCCGCCGCCCATGGGAGGCCGGATCATCGCCTCACGCGTGGAGAAGTCCTTGTTGCGGCCCTTGTTGGGGACGAAGCCGAAGCGCTTGTAGAACGTCTCCAGCCGCGATTTGGAGCCGCCGAAGTGGTTCGAGGGGCTCAGCGCGATGGTCTTCCCGTTGGCCTCCGCGTAGGCCACCAGCGAGCGCATGGCCTTGGCCCCGGTGCCCTTGTTGCGGCCCTCCTTGGGGATGACGATCTTGCCCAGCGTGATCATGTTGCCGGACTCGGTCAGGCTGTGACTGATCCCGTGTTCGTCCCATTCCTTCTCGACCGCGCCGATGCCGCCGCCCGCCGTGAATTTGCCGCCCTCGTCCCTGGGGTGATCGGCCTCGGCGAAGTAGTCGCGTGACCAGATCGGCTTGCCGTCCAGGATGA
>Ga0105240_10012703_pt1 | contig 11609 bp, 13 predicted proteins | sample KBSC54metaG_FD_80426 | JGI IMG/M metagenome (GOLD analysis project Ga0105240, IMG submission 80426) | Corn rhizosphere microbial communities from Kellogg Biological Station, Michigan, USA - KBS C5-4 metaG | ecosystem: Host-associated > Plants > Roots > Rhizosphere > Soil | place: Michigan, USA...
CGCGCAGGCCGAGGCGCAGGCGATGCAGGTGCAGAACGAGGCGCTCGCCAAGAACAAGGACGTGCTGGAGCTGCGCCGCATCGAGGTCGAGCTCACGAAGGCGCAGAAGTGGAACGGCCAGCTGCCGCAGGCGATCTACGCGGGCGCGCCGGTGCCGTTCATGAACGTGGGCAACGCGGCGAAGTGAGCGACGGCGCGGCGGCGCTGACAGGGTGTGTCGGGGCCGGTTATCGGCCATTTGCTGCCGGTCAACAGTGACCGGTTTTGGGTGCCCTACTAAGTGATCTTCTCGAACGCCATTTACCTCGCTGGCTCAATCGCTGCGGGCAGTGGGTAAGTCGTTGATGCGTACGCAGCGCTCCGGCTTCGAGGCCAGTGGAGCGACTGGTTGGCCACCGCCTTCGGGCTCTTCGAGTTTGTGTGGGCCGGAGTGTCGTACCTGGTTTGGCGCGCAGCGTATCAGACGCTCACCGGGTGGCTACAGGTCTCTTTCATCGCCTGCGTCATCGCCGGGGCGGCTGCTGGGCTGGTTCTCGTCGTTCAGCAACGTCATTCCGACGATATCGACGCCGCGCAGCGTTAGTGCGACACCCGAGACGCGGCAGTTGCGGGTGACACATCCGTCATCGACGGTGGGAGCGCGGGGAAGTGCCCTTCGTCGTCACGATGCTCGAACAGACGCTTCAAGGATGTCCGCAAGGTCTCTGACCAGGCGATCGCCGCTGCGTCGCTGTCGAATCGATCGGCCGGGATCGTCAGGCTGAGCGTGCCGAACGTGTTTGTCGCGTAGCGCGCGTAGGTGATGACGACGGAGTAGTCCGGAGGGGAGACGTGACGCTCGGCGAGCCAGTCCAACGCCCTCTGCGTGGGCTGGAAGTTCGCGCCGCCGCCGACCCGGTTACCGCGCCGGCTGTAGACCGTCAGGCAGTCGGGCTGTCGCCCATTGGGCGCCCGATCGCGCAGATAGATGTCCTCCGGGCTGCCGCAAGGCGAGAAGTTCCAGCCGAACGCCAGCGCATCGGCCCTCAGGATGAAGAGGCGCCCGCCCAGTACAAATTTCCCGTTCTCCACCTGAACGAAGGTCGCAGTGTCGGCCAAGGTCGCCCCGGAGGCGCCGCTGCTGACGGAATCCTGCCTCAGATCGACCAGATACCAATGGCCGTCAGGCAGCCAGAGTGTGCGTGGACCGCTGGTCAGCTTGTGATCGATGATCTCGATCGGCGGCGTTGCGGCAGCCAGGTCAGTGGCACCGGCGGGTACGGCCGACAGGGCACAGGCCAGCAGCCAGGTCGCCTGCACGAGGCCACGCGCCGGCCACAGCCTTCGACTGGGATTGACGAACCTGCTCGACGCACGCAAGCGTTCCATCCTGCCAATCTGCCAGGACGGCGAACTCGCGTCCAGCCCCTCGTTCCGCGCACGGCCATGAGCGGAAGTTCGCGTAAGACTGGTCTCGGGCAGACTGCTGTGTCGGTACGATCCCAGGGAACTGCAGGTATGGATCCGCTGAAACTCGAAACCTCATCACGGCACGTTGTTCCGATGACTCCAACCGCTCTCAAACTTCCGATCGTCAGTGCATTGCACGCAGTACTGAAGCCCCTGGGCTATCGCAAGTCATCAGCGAGCTTTCAGCGTGCGATAGGAGACGTGGTGCATCTAGTGGAAGTGCAGGGATCTAGCGCCAACGTCGCAGACGATGCGAGGTTCACAGTAAACATCGGAGTCTTCGCCCCAGCACTCGACTACGAGGACGTACGAGAGTTCACCAAGGCCTCCATCTCGGAGGCACATTGGCGAATGCGGCTCGGCGATCTTCTGCCGTCGAGGCAAGATCTTTGGTGGCGGGTATCGTCGTTGGGCGACGCAGAGGCGGCTGCCGTGGAAATTCGTGAGTTGATCGAACGGAGCGCGTTGCCTACCCTGGCGCGACTGCCTGATCTGACGTCGCTGGTATCGGTTTGGAAGTCGGGCAGCAGCCCGGGCCTGACCGACGGCTACCGCGTCAAGTTACTGAGTAGGCTATCCACCTCTGCTGCGTGAGCAGGCGAGCTTGCGGCCACGAGCGGTCAGTCGCGAGGGGCAGCTCTCAGGCAATGCACCAGCGCTACCATTGGCGAATCGCCGAGAAGCACCATGTTCCGAAAGCCCAAGCCACCTGTAGCGCCGCCAGTCCCGGAGAAGCCGAAGGGGTATGCGTGGGAAAGGCCCGATCGCAAGTCGCAGCAGCTTCGCATTGACATCACGCAGTGGGGCATGGAGTGCACCCCGAAGCTCGGTCTTGATGCTGGCGCGTACATCGGCTTCAACATGACCGGCGTCGTGATGTCCGGCGAGATGGAAGGCTGTAACGTCAACGCCGACATCGAGCGCGTCGATGACGTTCGCAAGCACAAGCCCAATTCGGACATCTGGCCAGATGATCGATGGCACCTCGTTGAGGGCACCTCGTACTTCTCATGGCAGAGCGACGAGTTTCTCGGGCACTTCGGCTTGACGCTCTACTGTCGGCAGGCGGCGTTTGAGTGGCTCCATCGATCCGTGACGAACGGGCTGCACGGCCGCCATGGACGATCCGTGCTTGAGCTGTGGATGGACTCGCCAATCGCAGCGGCGCCCGAGTTGTGGAGTGGCGATGGCTGGAAGAACACGCTGCTTCGCGTGACATCATGGAAAGTCTACAGCGGCGCTAGCGTAGCCCCGATCGCGTAGGTGCGGCATGCGGGTGACTATGGTGGGCATAGCGGTCGGCCGGCTGCAGCCGCGTCACACGACTAAGCGGCCAGGCTCGGGGACGCATGTCGGCCAGCAGCGGACGACGCGGAATGTCTGGTTTCGGGAGACCCACCATGGACACTATCGAATCGCTCAGGAATACAACGCCACATATCGCTGCGAAATTTCGAGTTCTCGAAACGCTCGACTCTCCGAAGCTCTGGAATCGCGGCGCCTCGTTCGTCACCGTCATGCTCGGCTGCAAATGCGGTTCACCGACCCTCAAGGTCAAAACTGTGCGGCCGAGTGCCGCCGCCGTCCCGCCGGCGTATCTCACGTGTTGCCACTGCGGGATGAGCGAGTTGCTCTTCGACGAGGGGTTGCACGGTTGGAACGGCGAGATGGAGAAGGAAGCTGCCAACGTGGCGCAAAGCGATTTGGTCGCGTACTCTGCCGACGAGGGCGCCGTTCTGATCACCTATTCCTACCAAAATGTCGAGAACTATGACGACCTGATAGCCGAAGGAGTTAAGAATCCCGAGGACTACTTCGACACTTTCACGGTCTACTTTCGCCAGGACGGGGCCTCGAACTTTGCATCTGTGTTGTCGTGCGAATGCGCTTGAGGCGGTTCGGGAGGCGTCCTTCGTCTCGATCCGGCCAGATGCTGCCGGTCACCAGCGTCCGCATCCGGGTAGGCTAAGCTCAGCATCCATGTACAGCATCAGCACTTCGGACAAGCCTAGGCGAGTCTCCTCTACGCCGCAAAGCTCTGTGGGCGCCCCATGCCCGGTGGTATTTGCCGGCGAACACACATTGCGTCTCGCGTACTACCTGGAGCCAGGACGGCTGACCGGTGAGTGGACTTCAGCCCCTGTCCAAGCAGCCAAGCCAGGCGGTTCTGATGAACTCTGTGCGATAGCGTCGTTCGACCGAGCATATGCGCACATGTTTGGCCCGCCCAACGATGAAGCATTCGCCGGCCATCCGCTTGCTGCGCGCGGCCTGGAACCGTACTCGGTTTTTGAAGTCGAGGGATCATCGTGGCTCCGCCGCTTGGTACAGATGATTTCGGTTCATCCGTATCACAGAGCCGAGCAGTTCGAAGATTTCAAGCACTGGGTCTTCTCTTTTCACGACACCACCTTCGAGTGCATCGCCTTGAGCTTCACCATCGACTTAGCTCAGGGCACGCCGTGGTCAGTGTTGCAAGACTCTGTGAATGCAGAGTAGCCGGCCGTTCGCGGCCAAAAGCCGTCGGCCGCCAACGGCAGCTTTCGGGCGGCCTCTTGCCACCTTAGACTTCGAACATGCGTAGTCAATCGCTCGTCGTTCATCTCGAAACGCCCTACAGTGCCTACGAACCTGCGGAAGCATCGGCTCGGGAGGTCGTGCTCATGGGACTCAGGTGGGACACACCTTATTGGCCAGGGCTGGCAGTGGGATGGCTCGAACAAGGTGTGCCCGTCGACGCGACGATCGCCGAGTGCCTTGAGCACGTCGTCGGTGAGGCCGAGTGGCCGCAACCACTACGGCACCGAGCGCAAGCGCTACTGCGCGCATTTCGACCGACTGAATGACGGAGCCCGGCCAGAAGCAGCCTTTGCGAAACGGCCGCTTTCGGGTAAGCCAGCCTAGGGGCTAAAGATATGACCCCGTAGAATTCAGCGTCCGGACCGGGGAGACACTCGGCAATGTGAATGGGCAGCGCCACCGTTGCGTGCTGGCAGGGAGGAAATCAGGATGAAATCAACCGACTTTGGGGCGGTGCTGTCGTGGCGCATCTGGGCGGCTGCCCTTTGCATCGTAGTGGCATCGTGCGGAGGCGGCGGTGCAGGTTCCCCGCCGACTTCCGGTCCAGGAACGGGCGGCGATTCAACCGGCGACACGGGCTCCTCCGGCTTGACGCTCCTGGCTGGTCATGTCGGGGGTCCGGGCAACGTGAATGGAACCGGAAGCGCGGCCCGGTTCGAGGGCATGGCGGGGGTAGCCCTCGACACCGCTGGTAATGCCTACGTGGCAGACACGGCGGACCAGACGATTCGTCGGATCACGCCCGCAGGGGTCGTGACCACGTTCGCCGGAATCTCCGGCGTGGCCGGTGCCACGGACGGTGCTTTGGCGGTGGCGACATTCAATCAGCCCATGGCGCTTGCCTTCGATCCCAGCGGCAACCTGATCGTGGTCGACGCAGGCAACAACACCATTCGCAGGATCTCCACGCAGGGCATCGTGGTCACGCTGGCTGGACAGGCCGGAACGACGGGCTCGAACGATGGTGCCGGGGCCTCGGCGCGCTTCGACTTCTGCCGTGACACCGACCTTCCCCCGTCGGATCCCGGCATGGTGGTCGATCACGCCGGAAACGCCTATGTCCTTCCCTGCGGTTCCGCCATCCGCCGGATCGCGCCCGACGGGACGGTATCAACGCTCGTCACGAAGGACGAAGTCACGCCGAACGCAACTGTCGTTCTAGCCAATCCCCAGGGCTTGGCCATTGGCCCGGACGAGACGTTGTACGTCTCGTGCTCCGGCGCCGTCAGGCGGGTCACTCTGGACGGCCACGTCAGTATCTTCGGGCCCGTATCGGGCACCCGGGGCGGTGCAGGCATCGCGGTTGATGCTAAAGGAACCGTCTACCGCGCTGAAGGCGCTCTGCTCTACGCTATCGATCCCCAGGGAAACGAACAGGTGATCGCCCCCATGCCATGGGGTGGAGCGGTGGATGGTCCCGTGGCGCAGGCACAGTTCAACAGAATCACGGGCCTCGCCATCAGCCCGACCGGCACGATCTACGTGGTGGATGCCGGGAACTACAGTCTTCGGACACTCCGCAATGGCGAAGTGGCCACGCTGGCCGGCGAGGCATTGTTCAACACCGCGGCAGACGGGCAAGGTACGCAGGCCGGGTTCGGCTTCCCGATCGGAATCGCTATGGGCGGCGACCGCGCCTTGTATGTCGCTGACCGTGACGCGAACGCGATTCGGCGCGTTGGGTTGGACGGGCAAGTCAGCACGATCGCGGGCAACATCGGGTTCACCTCGGCCAGCCCAACCGACGGAATGGGAACCGCAGCGAACTTCGCCTGGCCCAGCGGGTTGGCCTCGGCGCCTGATGGAAGCCTATATGTCGTCGACAACCTGACCGGCTTGGTCCGACATGTGAGTCTGTCGGGCAGCGTCAAGACCTTGAGTTTCACTGACTATCCCTACGGCTCCTATCCATCTGACTTCTATGGCATCGCAGTGCGCCCGGATGGATCGTTGGTCGTGACCTCTCAACAACTGGATGTCGTAATGATGCTGCCCGGCGCGGGTGGCGCCATGGCGACTCTCGCAGGTTCTGGACAAAGCGGGGGCCTCGATGGGAGCTCTACGACCGCAAGCTTCGATGTTCCAACGGGCGTCGCGGTCGACAAATCCGGCAACGTCTACGTCTCCGACGAGCTGGGGTGCACGCTGCGAAAGGTGGATGCTCTAGGGAACGTCGTCACGCTGGCTGGTTCGACTGGCCAATGCGGGTTCGCTGACGGTACGGGTGCACAGGCGCGCTTCAACAGCCCCCGAGGCATGGCGATCGATGCTGTAACTGGAAGTCTCTACGTCGCAGACAACCAGAATCAGGTGATTCGCAAAGTGACGAAGGAGGGTGTGGTCACGACCGTCGTCGGTCGCCCTGGGGTGCAAGGCCTCGTGACCGGCGCGCTGCCCGGCGTCATCTCCTGGCCGCAGGCCGTAGCAATTGACGGTCATACGCTGTACATCACGAGCTCGCGCGGCGTCGTCATGGCGCGAAACGTCCCCTGAATGGCGGTGCGCGACTCATGGATCGATGGGACTGCATCCAAGAGTCGCTCCGGCAAGCTCGGCGGTCGTCAACTCTCTGACGACCTCCCGAGTCGCGATGTGACTTTCCAGGGCCAGGATGCTGGGCGCCTAAGGCCCGCACGCATAGTGCAGTGACGCACGAACTGGTGTGCTGCACTGCGCATCTGTCGGCCACTTTCAGACGTGGATGTCGGCCCGCGGCCAGTAGCCGTCCTTCGCCGATGACCGCTTCCAGGCATTGAGGTAAGTCGAATGGTGTACCTAGCGATCACACCCACTGGTTTGGCAGAGGCGCTGCGCGCAGCGCCATCAGCCAGCAATGTTTGGTGCGGCGCCGACGCAATTTCGGAGAAGGCCTACGAAGCAATCCCCGCCTGCGACCGGCCGACTCGGTTCATCTACGACCTGGGCGATCGCTTCTTGCTTGACGACGCGGTGGGCACAATGCGGGAACATCATCCCGGCCAGGTGATCTGGATCGAAGCTCCTGCGCCGACCGAGGCGGACGCCTCGTAGCGGCCAACAGCTGCCGCCGGCGAATGACCGGTTTCAAGTAGGCTATGGGTGGGGCCCCGCCCTAGTCGCGAGGCCAGTCCTGTGTCGGCTATGCTGCGCAAAGCCGCCAGCCGCTGCCACCTCCGCGCCGAAACAACACCGGAGGCTCGCGACGAGGTCGCAAGCCGGCCACAACCAGCCGTTCGCGAACGATCGCCTCGCGGTGCGCTACGCAGATGTCCAACGCGCACCGCCAACACTGCGCATCTTGCTGACCGCGATGTCCAACACACACAGAATTTTCGCCCTGATATTTGCGTGTTGCTTCGCGATCGGCGGGGCAAACCACGGCCGCGACATCTGGCAAGGCGGCCTCTTGCCGTATCGCTCAGTGCCGATGCCGATAAACGCGATCTGGAACGCACTGTGCCCGCTCGATTTTGCGGTCGCCGGGCTGATATGGTGGCGAAGAAGATTAGCCATTGCGCTCGGAGCGGCGATCATGTCGGTCGACGTTGGTGTGAACTCCTGGATCGCCTATTTCTCGGGCCTGCACGTCCAAAGCTTCGAACCTCTACAGGTGCAGTCCCTGTTTCTTGGCTTTGTCTTGAGCGGAGCGCTATTTACCTTGACTGGCACAACTCCGAAGCGCGGCGTTGATTCAGAATTGCGGTGAACTGCAATCGAATTGGCGGTCGCTGTTCGGCCAGCAGCCGACGGTCGCCGACGACCGGTACCGGGCGACTCGCTAGACTAGATGCCATGTCAGATCTTGACTTCCACAGTTCGTACCGAGTGTTTGCCGAGGCGCTGGAGATGCTTGCAGGAGAGCCGGAACAGCAATGCGAGGCGATGGGTGACTTCAACGTCGCTTGGGAATTGAAGGACGACGTCCAAGCCGGCAAGTACCTCATCGGGCAAGGTCGGTTGGACGCGGCGCAAGAGGCGTGGATCTCTACAGTGGTCTGCGCTCTCGAAGCAGTGCCCGCGGACACGCTTCCGGCAGGCGCAGGCCGAGAATTGAACCTTACAGCGATGCGGCACCCGTCATGGGTTCCGATTCGCGTCTTGGCCGCCAGCGCACTGGATGCACTCTCTGCGGCTACGGCGGGCAATGCCCGAAATTTGGGTCTGCAGTAGCCGACTCCGGCCAGGAACTGACGGTCGCGAGCGGCGGCTTTACGTAAATGTCCATCTAGCACCTTGAAGCATTGTGAACACTCACAGATCGAATCGCGAGTACGGTGTCACTCGACGCCATGTTCCGGGGGCGCGCATTCGTCGCGTCGTGCTGCATGTTGCCTTGGCGTCGTGTGGGTTGCTGCTGTCGGCATCGAGCCAGGCCGCTGAGCTCTTCAAAAAGTGTGACAACGTGAGTTCGGACAGTTCCTTTAAGGCACTGTCCCTCTACTTCGCCGACCATCCCGACGCGCCGGTCGAATGCATCGCGTTGAGTCATGATGCGTTCGTATTCACCACCCGAGGCAATTTTTTGGACTGTCGTCCCTCGAAGTATTCGAGCGGTCTCGAGTGCAAGCCGTATTCGCCCTCGAGCTGGTACCCGGACTTAGAGATGCTGACTAGTTTTGCTGGCGCTGGCAAGACGTTCGTACTCTTTCACTCTGTCCGGCTCAAGGGCGGCCTCTTTGGCGAGTCGTACGAATTGTTCTACCTCGTACCACGCGATGTCGATGCACGCGGCTATCGCATCGTCACGCTCGAAGGGGCCGGCGGGAACGACCAGTCAGACGGCTCGGGTCAATGCGCGGTGGCTGCCGATCTGCCGGAGGGACAGACGGTAGATGACGTTGTCAGGGCGGGCAGCCCGCCGTACGAGATCCTGCATGCAGGTCGTAGCGACGTCACCGTTCGCATCAATCAGGAGATAGTACGCTGTCGAACCGGCGAAGTTGTCGACAGCACGATTTCATATCGATGGTCGAGCGGGCGGTTCGTCAGCGTGATGTCGCCATAGTCACAGCAGCAACCGGCCATGAGCGGTCTCTTGGCCCACGTCCGCTCCGGGGTGCTCGGACCGTGCAACGAGCGCTTGGGCATGCTCAAATGTCGGGCAGAAATCGCGGCGATCCTCGCCCTTTGCGTTAGTAGCGACTGGCCCAAAGCAAAATGACTCGCAGAACATTGCGACAGTTGGGTCGCGTACTTCCTAGTTTGGCCGAAACAATGTCGTCTTGCCCGTACTGTCATCAATCACTCGCCTCGGTCGACGTCGTGCGTCGATTTGGACCGGCCGGTCGATGGTCCTTGGGGGGCAAAGAGCTCTATTTGTGCCCGTTCTGCCGTGAGCCCTTGGAGCCCCGGCACTTGTGGCGGAGCAGGCTTGTCCTCTTTGTCGGAGTCTTCGGCTCGATCGCTTGCAGCGCAGCACTGCTGCTGTCGGGGTGGTTGTCCAGATTGCCCTCGGGTTTCGCCGTGTTGCTGGCAGCTCCACTTGTGGTGGGGACCGTTGCGACGCTTCATCTAGCCAAGTCGGTCGTCCGGTACGAGAAACTTCCAGAGAGCAGAAGTGAAAAGTCGCGTGCGCCCTAACCATTTCGTCGAGTGGATGTCCTCCGGCAAGCCTCGCTTGCATCCAGCCGCCGCTCATTTCAAAAGCTGAGCGTCCGCTATTCGGGTGCTCATCCGAGCTCGTTCACTTCCGCTATGGGTCGAAAGCAGGCCCGTCCTGCAGGGGATGTGTGACCGCGCAGCGTCGCGGCATGGGGCGCCGATGGCGCAGCGATTGTCGAACACGACATGAAACGTTGGCCGGCGGATGCGCGAGTTCGCGTCAAGCACGGCGGGTCGCCAGAGCGCTTGCCGTGGGCATCGACGCGGCCTCGATGGCCCGTCGATGCCTGGCCCCTCTTAAAGGACGCGAATGTTTTCAGCCAGCCGCTGGCACGTCGGCGCGGCAGGGTGGGCTGGTGTTCCGATCGTAGGCGCGACCGGCGCGACGCACGGCAAGCCGGACAGCGGAGCCCCAGCCCGACCTGCCGCTCGTGCAACGCCGGTCAGCGCGAAGCGACAACAGCGACAACAGCCGCACAGCCGCGCAGCTGCCGTCCGCTGATTCCGCTGTGGCATCATCCCGCGGGCTCCCTTAACCGCCTCCAGACCCGCACGCCGCAACGCCATGAGCGAGCCCTCATTGCTCGAGATCGACGGCCTCGTCACCTCGTTCCAGACGCCGCGTGGCCCCGTGCGCGTGGTCGATGGCGTCAGCCTGCGCGTGGAGCGCGGGCAGACGGTGTGCGTGGCGGGCGAGTCGGGTTGCGGCAAGAGCGTGACCGCGTTGTCGGTGATGGGATTGCTGCCCGAGGCCGCGCGCGTGGAGTCGGGTGCGATCCGGCTGCGCGGCGTCGACCTGCTCGCGCTGCCGCCGCGCGAGCGGCGCGGCCTGCGCGGACGCGCGCTCTCGATGGTGTTCCAGGAGCCGATGACCGCGCTGAACCCGGTGCTGACGATCGGCGCCCAGGTCGCCGAGGTGTTCGCCATCCACGGCACCGCGACGCGGCGCGAGGCGCGCGAGAAGACGATCGCGCTGCTGCGCCAGGTCCGGATCGACGATCCCGAACGCCGCGTCGACGACTACCCGCACCAGCTCAGCGGCGGCATGAAGCAGCGCGTGATGATCGCGCTGGCGCTGGCCAACCGCCCCGATCTGTTGATCGCCGACGAGCCCACCACCGCGCTCGACGTCACGATCCAGGCCCAGGTGCTGCACCTGCTGCGCGAGCTGCAGCGCGAGCTGGGCACCGGCATCGTGTTCGTCACGCACGACCTGGCGGTCGTGGCCGAGATCGCCGACCGCGTCGTCGTGATGGTCGGCGGCCGCGTGGTGGAGGAGGGCAGCGTGTTCGACGTGCTGGAGCGCCCGGCGCATCCCTACACCATCGGGCTGCTGGACGCGCGCCCGCGCCCGGGCCAGACGCGGCGCGGGGGCGCGCGGCTGGAAGTCATCCCCGGCGCCGTGCCCGCCGCCGGCGCGCGCATCGAGGGCTGCCGCTACCAGGCGCGTTGCCCACGTGCGCAGGCACGCTGTCGCACGGAGGCGCCGGCGCTCGCGCGCGTCGCGCAGGCGGGCGCGAGCGGCGACCATGCCGCGGCCTGCCATTTCCCGGAAGGCGGGTTCGAATGAGCGCGCGCAGCCGCCCCAAGGGCGAATCGACCGCGGCGCGCGGCGCGGAGCCGGCCTCATGAACGCGACTCCGCTGCTGCAGGCCGAGGGCCTGAGCGTCGGGTTCCCCGTGCGTGGCGGGCTGCTGCGGCGCGAGGTCGTGCGGCTGCGCGCGGTCGATTGCGTCGACGTGCAGGTGGCCGCCGGCGAGGTGCTGGGCATCGTGGGCGAATCGGGCTGCGGCAAGACGACGCTGGGCCGGGCGCTGGTGGGGCTCATCGAACCCGATGCCGGCATCCTGCGCGTCGAGGGGCGCGACCTGGCGACACTGTCGCGCGAGGAACGCCGTGCGCTGACGCGCGACGTGCAGATGGTGTTCCAGGATCCGTTCGCGTCGCTGAACCCGCGCAAGCGCGTGCGCCAGGCGCTCGCGCTGCCGTTCGAGGCGCAC
>Ga0105240_10012704_pt1 | contig 11608 bp, 10 predicted proteins | sample KBSC54metaG_FD_80426 | JGI IMG/M metagenome (GOLD analysis project Ga0105240, IMG submission 80426) | Corn rhizosphere microbial communities from Kellogg Biological Station, Michigan, USA - KBS C5-4 metaG | ecosystem: Host-associated > Plants > Roots > Rhizosphere > Soil | place: Michigan, USA...
AGGCGCGTGAAGTCCGTCGAGCTTACGGCGGAGCCGAAACGCAGGCTCAACAACTCGCTGCGCGGGCTGGAGAGCATGCCGGTCCGGATCACCGCCGCCTAGGCTGCTGCAGGCCGCAACAATGCCTTCAGTTCCGCGCCGGCGCCGTTGCGGCCGCCGAGTGCGCAGCTCGCGGCGCGCCGGGTTCGGCGACCGGCCCGGCCGGACCGCGCGAGCGGGCGATTGCGGCGTCGATCTCGGCAATGACGCGGCGCTGGATCGCCTCGTTCTTGTCGATGGTGATGTGGCCGACGCCGCTGCCGCGCACGTCGACATTGTCGAGCTTGCCGCGGAGGCCAGAAGCGGCGCGCACCGGCTCGCCCGGACCATCGCCGATATAGATGTTGATGTAGCGCTCGGCGCCGGTCGTCAGCTTCGTCTTGAACACGGAGTCGAGTCCGATCGCGAGCTTCACGGGCACGCCGAGCTGGTTGAGCTTGGCGATCATGTCGGGCAGCGCGGTGGCGCCGGAGGAGTGGCCAACCAGGACGATGGTCTTGATGCGACCGGCCTTGTAGGCGGTCGCGGCTTCATCGGCGAGCGAGGACCAGGACACGAAGTTTGCGACGGTCACCGGAACGCCCTACGCCTCGAGGCGGGCGCCGATCGTGTCGAGCCCGAGCGAGAAGATGTTGAGCACGCCGCGGAGGAGATAAACATGCGTCGTCGCGGCGGCCTGGGTCGGCGCCGCCTTGGCGGTGGTCGGGCTCATGGCAACAGCTGACAGCAGGAGCAGGCAGATCGCCCACGCTCGGAGGGCGGACAACTGGCTTGCGCCGGCGGTGTGACGGCCGTTCAGTCTCATCGATCTTTTCCCTGGGGACATACGCTTAGCGATTGGCCGGAATCGTAGCCACGGCCTGCTCGCAGACGCAACAAAGAGCCGCGTGAACGGGCGATCTTAGCATCAATCCGTGACCATCGCGCAACACTTACCCGAAACCCGCCACTTAAGGGCCTGTTTTGAGACCATTTTTCTCCGAGCAATTGCGACCGGGCAATGCCATTCCTATTTCGGGGGTCCGCCGGTCTCCGCCCGCCAGGGTGCAGGTTCCGGCGAATCCCCCCACCTCCGATCGGCCACCATGTCTTCCATCATTTCCGTCGCCAACCTGTCGAAGACCTATGGGTCCGGCTTCAAGGCGCTCAAGAACGTCAATCTCGACATCAACCGCGGCGAGATTTTCGCGCTGCTCGGCCCCAATGGCGCCGGCAAGACCACGCTGATCTCGATCATTTGCGGCATCGCCAATCCGAGCGAAGGCAAGGTCCTCGTCGGCGGCGAGAACATCCAGACCTCCTACCGCAAGGCGCGCTCGCTGATCGGTCTCGTGCCGCAGGAACTGCACACCGACGCCTTCGAGAGCGTGTGGGCCACAGTGAGCTTCTCCCGCGGCCTGTTCGGCAAGCCGAAGAACCCCGATCACATCGAGAAGGTGCTGAAGGACCTGTCGCTGTGGGACAAGAAGGACAGCAAGATCATCACGCTGTCAGGCGGCATGAAGCGCCGCGTGATGATCGCGAAGGCGCTTTCGCACGAGCCGCAGATCCTGTTCCTGGACGAACCGACCGCCGGCGTCGACGTCGAGTTGCGCAAGGGCATGTGGGAGGTGGTGCGCACGCTTCAGCAATCCGGCGTCACCATCATCCTCACCACGCATTACATCGAGGAAGCCGAGGAGATGGCCGACCGCATCGGCGTCATCAACAAGGGCGAAATCGTGCTGGTCGAAGACAAGGCGACCCTGATGCAGAAGCTCGGCAAGAAGCGGCTGACGCTGCATCTGCAGGGCAAGATCACCTCACTGCCGGAAAGCCTCAGCCAATACGAGCTCGACCTCTGCGACGATGGCGCCACGCTGATCTACGACTACGACACCAAGGGCGAGCGCACCGGCATCACCAGCCTGCTCAGCGATCTCCGCACCGCCGGCATCCGCTTCAACGATCTCGACACGACCCAATCGTCGCTCGAGGACATCTTCGTCGACCTCGTGAGGACGTCATGAACCACCGCGCCATCCGCGCCATCTACCTGTTCGAAATGGCGCGCACCTGGCGCACGCTGCTGCAAAGCATCGTCTCGCCTGTCGTCTCGACGTCGCTTTACTTCGTGGTTTTCGGCGCCGCGATCGGCTCGCGCATCAGTCAGGTCGAGGGCGTCAGCTACGGCACCTTCATCGTGCCGGGCCTGATCATGCTCTCGGTGCTGACGCAGAGCATCGCCAACGCGTCGTTCGGCATCTACTTCCCGAAATTCACCGGCACGATCTACGAGATCCTGTCGGCGCCGATCTCATACTTCGAAATCGTGCTCGGCTATGTCGGCGCCGCCGCGACCAAGTCGATCATCCTCGGCCTGATCATCCTGGCGACAGCCGGGCTGTTCGTGCCGTTGCACATCCATCATCCCGTCTGGATGCTGGCCTTCCTGGTGCTGACGGCGGTGACGTTCAGCCTGTTCGGCTTCATCATAGGCATCTGGGCCGACGGCTTCGAAAAGCTGCAGATGATCCCGATGCTGGTGGTGACGCCGCTGACCTTCCTCGGCGGCAGCTTCTATTCCATCGACATGCTGCCGCCGACCTGGCGCACGGTCGCGCTGCTGAATCCGGTCGTCTATCTGATCTCGGGTTTCCGCTGGAGCTTCTATGAGATCGCCGACGTCAGCATCTCCGTCAGCATCGGCATGACGGTGGCGTTTCTGGCGATCTGTCTCGCCGTGATCTGGTGGATCTTCCGGACAGGCTATCGGCTGAAGAACTGATAGACGACCCGACGACACTCACCTGTAGCAACGGAAGTGGCGATAGCCGTCGTAATAGCCGCGGCAATGGCGGTGGCCGTGATAGGGAATGCCGAGAATTCCGTCCACGGCGCCAACAGCCCCGCCGACACCGGCGCCAACCACGCCTCCGACCGCGCCGCCCACGGGACCAGCGATCCGGTTACCTTCATAGGAGCCTTCCTGGGCTCCGCGCACGATGCCCTGGGCATGGCCCGGGTGCGGCAGCGTCGACAGCGCGAGAAGGGCAGCGGCGGCTGCGAACAACAGGCGGACGGGCAGGCCGGCCCGCGAGGGCGCGGCGGCAATACGAGCTTTGTTCATCTTGAGTCCCCTGGAGTACACGGCAGCGATAGCCGCCAATTGGTAGGCGATGTTCAACGCCCGGGACGGCCAAATGGTTGCGCCTTTGTGACGAATTGTCGGCGTTGTGAACGCACCTCTCAATCGCGAAAATGTCAGCGCCGCCGGGACATGCGCGGCACAAAGCGGCCTTGCTTACGCCTGGCATCGCGTTAACGATGGGTGAGCGGGCCGCTGGAACGAAAGCCGGATTGCAGGCATATTGCACGCCGGGGACGGAGAGCCGCGGTGTTATTGTTTGAGCATGATCTTTTCGGAAAACCGCTACACACTTTTCCGGATCATGCTCTCACGTGAACAGGCCGGAGGCCGAAATTCAGATGCGTTCCTTTTTCATTGCGTTTACTGCCCTGATGCTTTTGAGCGCTGGCGCCGCCCAGGCCAAGGTCGACATTACCGTCGACAAGGACAATCAGCAGATGACCGTCGTGGTCGACGGTGTGACGCGCTACCACTGGCCCGTGTCGACTGGCATTCCTTCGCGTGAAACTCCAGGCGGGGCATTCCGCGCTTTCCGCATGGAAGAGGATCACTACTCCAAGGAATTCGACGACGCGCCGATGCCGCACTCGATCTTCTTCACCAAGGCCGGGCACGCCATCCATGGCACCGACTCGGTCGGACGATTGGGAACGCCCGCCTCGCATGGCTGCGTGCGGCTGTCGCGCCAGAACGCCTCGACGCTCTACGCGCTGGTGCAGGAGCAGGGCGTGCTCAACACCACGGTGACGCTGACCGGCTCGGCGCAGGTGGCGCTCGCGCGCAATCCGCGCGGCCGCACCAACAACGCGATTGCCCGCGGCCAGCAGCCGGCTGAGCAGCAATACGCCACGTCAGGCGATCCCGTGAATCTGACGCCGCCGATGCAGCCTGGGCAGCGCTACATGCAGCAGCAGGACGGCAACTACATCTATCCCGCCGACGGCAGCGACACCGGCGCACGCTATCCGGCGCCGCGTCCGATCACCCGTCCCAATGGCACGCAGGTCTACCAGCAACTGCCCCAACCGCAGCAAAACAACTACGACCCCGCCTATAGCCAGCAGGGCTATTACTATCAGCCGCATCCGCGTCAGTATTATCAGCCGCGCGGCTACTATCAGAACTGAGCTATTTGAACGCGGCGTTGCCGCGTTCAACGATCTTCCGCGCAGCATCGACGAACGCGCGCGCGACCGGCTCGAGGATCTCGGGCCCGGTCGTGTTGAGATCGTCCGCCGGCGTGTGGAAGGTTTGATGGCGGCCAGCCATGCCGAGGAAATTGGCGTAGCCGGCCGCGTGGACGTCACGCAGCTCGCCGACCGCCTGCTTCTCCGTCACCAGACGCTTGGCCGGGACCGCAGCGAAGGCCTCGTCGGTCAGCGCAACGGCTGATTTGCTGAGCACGAGATAGCGCTCTTCCTCGGGCGTGTTGGTGCGCGTGCCTTCGGCAAAGGCGAAGCACGCGTTCGACGAACCGAAGTGGATCCAGGCCAGCGTCTCCTTCGGCGCAGGCGCGCCGTCCTTCAAGAACAGCTCCATGCCGCCATGGCCGATCTCGTGGCCGGCGGTTGCGATGAAGATGAAATGTGCCGGCCATTTCTCCTCCGCGGCTGTGCGGGCAAGCGCGAGGAAATTGGCGATGCCGGGACCGCGCTCGCAGACGCAGCTGTACCAACCGGTCATCGGCGTGGAGACGACGATGGTTGGCCCACGGCCAACACCGATCTCGGCGATGACATTGCGGCCCGACACATTGCGTTCGTAGTGCCCTGTCACATCGAACGTCACCGGTGCACCCGACGCCAGCGCCCGCTCGAACATGCCGCGCGCCTTGGCGCCGACCACCATCACCGGCACCGGCCAGGGAGCGTCTTCCTGTGTGACATTGTAAGCAAAGCGTTCGTCGGCGGGATTGCCGATCATCAGCAGAATGGCCGCGGGCTTCTTAGCTGCGGCTTCGCTGATCGCAGCACGATGCGCCGGACCGAGATAAGCGCCACGATCAAACGGCAGATCGACCCAGAGAATTTTCCCGGCGACATCGCCGTCACGGACAAGCGGCGCGGAGAGATGGAAACTGGCCTTGTCCTCCGGCGGCCACCAGAATGGCGTCGCCTCCACGGTTGTGCCACCCGCTTCCGCGCCGGCCCGCTCCACGACATATTGCCGACCGAGCACGACGGGCTGGAACTTGATTGCGAAGCCGGCCTCGGAGAGCTCACCTGCGATCCAGTCAGCCGTCGCACGATCGCCGGGCGAGCCGAAACGATGCAGGCCGAAGGACGCGTAGCGCGTCACATCGGCATAGAGACTCGCGCCCGACAACACGTCTCTGGCTGCTGCCTGTCCAACCATCAGAACCGCCATCGTCGCGATGAGAATGAACCGCATGTGAATCGCTCCCGGTCTTTTTTTGCGGACCAGTTTCGGCTTTCTTCGGCCATCGTCAACCGCCCTCGCCGACCAGCACGAAAGGCGCCCATACGGCCGGATCGGCGTTGCGCGATGAGGACCGATCTGCAATCAGCGCCCTCATCGAGCGCCGCAGCGCCTCGGCACGGCCGATGCCGGGATGCGCGGTGAGTTCGGAGAAGGCCCCTGTGGTCACGCGCACCGCCGCATCGGAATCGACCGGCCAGTGCGAAACCAGCAGCGCCCGTGCGCCGGCATAGAAGAAGGCGCGAGCCAGACCTGAGAGGCCTTCCGCACCCGGGATGTCGCCCGTAGCCGTGTTGCAGGCCGACAGCACCGCCCAGTCGGCATCCAGCCTGAGTTTTGCGACGCGGCTTGCGGTGAGCAGACCATCGTCGTCGCTGGTCGGCTTGTCCGGCAGCGTCAGCACGAGCGCGGGTTCGCTGAGACCATTGACCTCACCGGCGACAAGCCCGTGGGTCGCAAAATCGACGACGCGGTATTGATCCAGCGGCAGCTGGTTGACGTTGGTCACGGTCGCGGCCGCACCGAGCTTGACGTCATCCTGCGGCGACGCACCGAGCGCCTTCGCCACGGCCTGGAGCTCGCCCGCGGTCTCCGGCAGCGCAGGCAGGCCGGTGCGCAGGCGATCAAGATCGACGGCCGAGCCCTCATAGTAGTTCTGATAGGGTTGCACATTGCGCGCCGCGCGCTTGTCGCCCGGCGATTGTTGAAACACGGGATCGCCGAAGCCGATGAACGGCTTTTGCGCGCGCGAATCCCTGGCAAAGCTGCGCAGCGCACGCAGGCTGGGCACCGAGGGTAGAACTGTGATGGCGCGCTCGTTGAGCAGCCACGCTGCTTGCCGGTAGCGGTCGACTGATGCGCCGTCGGGCTTCTTCGTCACCAGCACCTGGAACGGCAGGCTGGTGAGCGCGCCTGCCGGGACGACCAGCCATTTCGGCTTGCTGGCGATATCAGCCGTGATCTGGCCGAACAAGGCGGTGTACAGGTCGAAGGACGCATCGAGATCGAACGACGATTGGGCGGTCTCTGGATTGGCAAGTCCTTGCCGCAAATGCGCGACGCGATCGCTGATCTCGCGGCTGCCGAGAGGGATCTGACGTAGCGCACTGGCCTCGCGGGTGACTGCAAACGCATAAGACTTGTCGTCGAGCAGGATGAAGGTGACCAGCGCTTCGTCCGGCCTCATCAGCGCCTGCGTCTGCGCGATCGACAACGGCTGCGGATTGGACAATTCGGCATAGGCCGGGAAGCTGCGGTCGAGCTGCGCCGTGACATCGTCGAGCGACTTCTGCATTTGCGCTGCCTGTGCACGCAGGCTCGCAATCAGCAGATCGTTGCGCTTTCCGTCCGCCTTTCCGAGCTCCGACGTGATCCGCTTGCCGAGCGTCTCAAGACTCGCTTTCAGATCCTGCTGCCGCCGCACCAGTCCCGCGATCGCATCATTGCCCGCGCCGAAGCGAGCCGCCATCTGCGACAGCGCCGCGCCCGCTTTGGTCTCATGCGCCCGCTGCGCCGCGCCGAAAGCCTCATCCGTCGCCGCTGCGTCAGGCTTGCCGCCAGAGACGCGCCAGATTGCGTCGATCAGCCAGGGATCGAGCTCGGTGAAACGGGTGAACTGCGCAGTGCGCTGCGCGTTCAGGGCAGCCGCGGCGAGCCGCAGTCGCGCCAGGCTGTCCGCCCAATTGCTCTCGCGACGATCAATCTCGGCGAGGTTGATCAGGGTTGCGATGGTGTCCTGATGGTTTGGCCCCAGTCTGTCCCGCGCGATCGCCAATGCCCGATCGAGCCGACCACGCGCCTCGACCAGCTTGTCCGTCTTCAGGTCGAGTAGCGCGACGGCGCGCAGATCCTTGATCAATTGCGGATGCATTCCACCAAGCACGCGCTCGTCGATCTCGAGACAGCGCACCAGATATAGCCGCGCTTCGTCCGCCTGGTCTGCGTCCATCAGAGCCCGTCCGAGCGAGCCCGCCGCCAGCGCGCTCGGGCCGCTACCCTCGCCGAACTTGCGCTCCATCACCGCCAGCGAGCGGCGGTAGAGACCGAGCGCCTGCTCGTTGCGGCCAAGGCTCGCATAGCTGTTGGCGAGATTGTTGAGGGCGCGTCCGACATCGGGACTGTCAGGGCCAAAGGCCTTTTCATAGATGGCGAGCACGCGCGCCTGCAGGCCAGCAGCCGCCGCGTTCTTGCCCTGGGCCGAATAGACGTTGGCGAGATTGTTCAGCCCGATCGCCGTGGTCGGATGGTTAGGGCCATAGATCCGCTCATAGGCCTGAAGCGTCTGCTGATAGAGCTTCTCGGCCTCGGCATAGCGGGCCTCATGCTCCAGCACGGTCGCCAGATTGCCCATCGTCGCGGCCACGTTCGGATGCGCCTCGCCGCTGCGCGCCCGCGTGACGGCCAATGCACGCCGCATCGTGGCCTCTGCCTCCGACAAGCGCCCCGCGTCGAGATAGAAGTTGCCGAGGTCATTGAGCATCTTGTCGTAGTTCGGCGCGGCTTCTGCATTGCTGCCGAAGTTGCGGTCGAGCAGCTCGATCCCCTGCTTCAGCATCCGCTCGCCATCATCGAAGCGCCCCTGTAAGCCGTAGACATCGCCGAGACTATCCATGGCGGACGCTATCTCGACAGGCGGTGCGTTCGCGGCCTGCAGGCCGGTGAGCACGCGCTCGAAATAGCCGGCTGCCTCCTTGTAGTTCTCCTTGTCGCGCGCCAATCCGCCGAGCGCGGCCAGCGTGTCCGAGAGCCTGACGTCATTGGCGCCGAACGCGCTGGTGCCGAGCGCCAGCGCCCGCTCGGCCACTATCGTCGCCTCGGCCCGCCGGTCGAGCATGCCAAGCGATCCGACCAAGGTATTGGAGGTGCGCAGCGTCGAGGCAACGTCATTGTTGCGGAGCTTGATCGCGAGCGCGGCATTGAGCTTGTCGACGGCCTCGCCATAGCGGCCGAGATTGTGCAGGAACATGCCCTCGTTATGCAGCACGCCGGCATAGTTCATGTTGTCTGCGCCCTGCTTGCGGCGCACCAGGCTTTCCAGCTTCTGGGCCGCCGCCAGCCCCTCGGCCCAGTGCCCGCCTTGGGTCGCGGCATTCATCTGCGCCAGCAGCGAATCAAAATCGCTGCCGCGCTGTGCGACCGCTGGTTCCGATACGGTCAGGGCCGCCAGACAAAGCGCGGCAAACAAGCGGGCGCGGTTCATGAAAAATCCCGTCACGCGCATCAAATTGCAATTCCGGCAGGATAAGCGCGGTCGCAGCCTCTGTCGACCGCGGGAAATGGCTTCAGCCTGTATGCGAAATAGGCAGCCGGCGACGCAGGAAAGCAACAGTCCCCAACCTTCAACGCTGAGGCGATTGGGCCAAATTGACAACCCTCGGGTCACCCGTATTGTCATGCCAATTGTTTCTGGGACATGACATGACACGCGAGCAGATTTCGGATTTCTGCGTTACTGCGCTAGCCAATATCCTGAGAATCTCCAGGGACCGCGTCGACACCGGCACGAAGTTCAGCCGCCTGGGCCTCGATTCGGCGATGCTCGTCTATCTCATGATGGAGCTCGAGGAGAAGTTGGACCTCGAACTGTCGACGGACGAGTTCTACGACTACCCTACGGTTGAGGCGCTGTCGCGATTTCTCGCCGATAAGCGCGCCCTCCGCTCCGCCGCCTGAGGGCGGCTGAAGCAGGTAGCCAAATGGACAATCTCCGCTCGCTCGTGGCGCTGCTGGCCCGACGCGCGGTGGAGCAGGCTGACGACCGCGCCTATGTCTTCGTCTCCGATCGTGGCGCGGAAGAAGCAGCGCTCACCTTTCGTCAATTGCATGATGCTGCGCGCGCCCTCGCCTCGCGCCTGGTCGCGACCGCACAGCCGGGGGATCGCGCAATCCTGGTGTTTCCGCCGGGCATCGAATTCATGGTTGCCTTCTTCGGCTGCCTGATGGCCGGCGTGATCGCCGTGCCGATGATGATGCCACGGCGCAACAGCACCCGCGATGCCAGCGCCGCGATCCTCGCCAATTGCACGCCGGCACTGGCGCTGACCACGTCCGCTTTCGCCTTGCGCGGCGATCTGCGGGAACGCTTCGCGCAAGAGAACATCCGGTGGATCGAAGTCGATCTCACCGCAGCGACCGGTGCGACGGACGATTTGCCAGAGCCGGCGCCCGACCAGATCGCCTTCCTGCAATACACCTCCGGTTCGACCTCTGAGCCCAAGGGCGTGATGGTGAGCCACGCCAATCTGCTTGCCAATCTCGAAATGATCCGGATCGCGCTCGGCAACACCAGGCGATCGACCTACGTCAATTGGGTGCCGCTCTATCACGACATGGGGCTGATCCTGAACGCGCTGCAAACGCTCTATGTCGGGGCCACCTGCGTGCTGATGGCGCCCAACGCGTTCATGCAGCGACCACTTGGCTGGCTGCGCGCGATCTCGCACTATCATGCGGAGGTCGCCTGCGGCCCGAATTTCGGCTTCGACCTCTGCGTCGGCCGCTACCGCGCCGACCAGATGGACGGCATGGACCTGTCCTCGCTCCGGGTCGCACTCAATGGCGCGGAGCCCGTGCGCGCCGAGACCATTGGGCGCTTCATCGAGACATTTGCGCCGTATGGGTTCGATCCGCGCGCGATGTATCCCGCGTACGGCATGGCGGAAGCGACGCTTCTGATTTCAGGCGGAACGCGGGGTGGCGGCCATGTCACGCGCGGTATCAGCCGCGCGGCGCTTCAGGCGCACGCGGCCGAGGCGCCGGCCAATCCTGACGACGCCCAACTCGTAGTCGGCTGTGGCCGCGCGCTGACGAGCGAGCAGATTGCCATCGTGAATCCAGAGAACCGCCAACAGCTCACCGCCGACCGTATCGGCGAAATCTGGGTCAGCGGCGCCAATGTCGCCCGCGCCTATTGGCGCAACGATGCGGCGACGCGCGATGAGCTCAATGCGGAGATCGCCGGCGAGGACGGCCGATGGCTGCGCACCGGTGACCTCGGCTTCCTCGATCCATCAGGCGAGTTGTTCGTCACGGGCCGGATCAAGGACCTCATCATCATCCGCGGCATCAATCACTATCCGCAGGACATCGAACGCACGGTGCAATTACAGAACAGTGCATTGCGGGAAAACTGCGGCGCAGCCTTCTCCGCGTCGGACGAAAATGGCGAGGAAAGTCTCGTCATCGTCCAGGAGGTCGAACGCACCGCCCGCCACACCATCGATGCCGCCGAGATCAAGGGCCAGATCCGCGAGGCCATCGCCGATAGCCACGAACTCTCCGCGCGCCACATCGCGCTGATCCGTCCCGGCGCACTGCCGAAGACCACCAGCGGCAAGATCCAGCGCAAGCTCGCGCGCAGGCTCTGGCTCGGCGGCAGCTTCGAAGAGATCGCCTGAGCGTCAAAAGCTGATCTGCGCCGACCCGCCGTCGCGCAAACTTGCCGCGATTCCCTGCTCCAGCTTGCGCGCGATGACCGCGCGGTAGTGGATGAGATCGACGAAATTGGCCGGATCGCGCGTCAGCTCATTGTCGACGCGATAGTCGATCAGGTTGCTGTTGGGCCGGCCGGCGACGATCGACCGATAGGCTGCCTTGCAGGCCTCGTGTCGCGCGGCATCACGGCTGCCAGGAAGCGGCACGATCGTGAAGAAATTCGGCGGCATCATCAACACAACAGGCACATCGCGAGGAAGCCCTGCGATCGCGTTGGCAAGCATGGTTGCGTAGGGAAAGGTGTCGCTGATCCCGCCTTCGAACGGCGCCGCCTTCGCGAGCTCGAACACGGCTGGATGTTTGGCGCCTGGCGGCCAGGTCTCCTCATAGCTCCAGTAACCGTCGGCGCGGACCGTCTTGCGCGCGCCACGACTGATGGCGAAACGCTGGACGGCGCGATCGACCGCAGGCCAGGTGAAGAGATTGCCGAGATAGCGAAGCGCGCCACCCTGATAGAGCCAATACGGAAACGCATCCTGCGGCAGGGGCGGCAGAATATCCTGGCAC
>Ga0105240_10012705_pt1 | contig 11607 bp, 11 predicted proteins | sample KBSC54metaG_FD_80426 | JGI IMG/M metagenome (GOLD analysis project Ga0105240, IMG submission 80426) | Corn rhizosphere microbial communities from Kellogg Biological Station, Michigan, USA - KBS C5-4 metaG | ecosystem: Host-associated > Plants > Roots > Rhizosphere > Soil | place: Michigan, USA...
GAGCGTTTGAACCTTAAACCGCCCGATGCCCCGCGCACCCACGAACTCCGTTAACGGTTTCTTGCACTTGGCTGATAAGTCGCGATACCGTTGAATTGAATTTAGGCCGGGGGGCAACGGCAGCCATATCCGTGGTTTGTGCGTTACCCGTCAAAGTGCGATAACTTCCAGATGCGCCGTCATCCAGGATTTATCCGCCGCGTAGGCCACCAAGGCTCACTTCGACGGAATGCCGATGTTACGACCAAGTTGCTAACGAACCGGGTGCCAATCATTGCCCGTCCCCAAAACGCGCCTACGATCTTCAAACAAAAAGAAACGCCAAGGGGACGGCTCGTCTAATTACCACCAGCGTTGCAAGTAACTATAGAGTTGGTCGAGTTCCCCCGTAGTTGGTGGATATTCGTGTGGTTGGTACCGCATAGCCAGACTCCATTTGTGTCGTTCAAAATGGTGTTGCCACTTACATTCGTATGTGCAAGCACTGGACTAGGGGAGTCGTTGCCGACGACTTCCGCTATCAGGGCTATCCCAGTAGTGCCCTGCGAGACTCCCGGGCCGTTGGGCGCGGTCACCGGGAAGCCTGGATAGTAGCCGTTGTCTGCGATCACGTTGTCCTGGATTAGAGTTTGTGTGAGAACGTCTCCGAAGACGTTGCTGTGTACTACGATTCCAGGCAGTTCTGACCCGTCCAGGTTATTACCCACTACCTGTGTGTTGGAGACCTCGGCAAAGGGCCCGTCAGTGGCGACCACTATCTGACCAATGTAAGAACCGCTTGGCGGGAAGAGCTGTCCTGCCGTCGGAGCTGTTCCGATAACAGTGTTCCCAGTGACTTGGATGTTATCGACCGGTGTCCCTTGGTTGTATGCCGCAATAACGATTCCACAGCCGTTGCTGTTGTTAATTATCAAATTGTCACTCACTACGTCATTCCTAGCGCCCTGAGAGTTGCCCGGGAAAGTACCCGGAGCGCCAGGGTCCGTCGGTCCATCATCAGCGACACCTATTCCTCCATCGGCACGGTTGTAACTCACCACGTTATGACTTACGGTCGAATCACTTGTTCCGACAAGTTCAATGCCCTTGTCCTCAGCTATGCAGGTTGGTGGGGCGATGCCGGACGGAGGACAGGCATTACCCGCCACACCGTTCCCGGTCACAACGCTGTACTGAATCGTGACGTGGGACGCGTCTTGCACAAATATCCCGTGCTCATTGGCTCCCGTGACCGTGACGCCGCTGATCAGGACCTTGTCGGTGCCAGGCCCGATATATATGCCGATGTCACAGCCGGTCGCGTTAATCTTAATTCCAGTCAACTGCTGGTTGGAAGATAAAATCTGGGTCGTAGTCAGGCCCGTGCTGCCCGCCTGCGAACATGCCACGGCAGAATTTGCCCCTAGCGTGACAAACACCATCATCGAGAGTATTGTTGATTTGTAGGTCATGGCGGCCCAAGCATACCACAATCTGTTGATGTGCCTTCAATGTTGTACGAATGGTTACAACGGCTCCCTGGCAGTTTTTGCGGGTGAGTTGGGAAGGAGCGGCGGGCAGTCCGTCCGCTTCGCCCTCCTCAGAGGGATAGGCGGGTCTCGCGGGCCACAGTCAAGGCCACCATTCGGACTCGCTTCGCTCGGCCTTGACCATGGCCACAGAAGCCGCCCAAGCATTCTGACATGACGGCGAAGCTCCCAACTAAGCGGCGGCCGATTTGCCCGCTTCGTGGCTGCGCCCCGGGTGAGGAAATGTCTGGTCTCCAGCGGGTGGGGTCGGTGTCAACGTGATCGTCCACGTCGAGATTGGGCAGGAACGAACTCCGTCACAACTGGCCCTCAATTGAGCGATTTTCCGAGCGCGCGCAGGTCATCTAGCGCCTAGAAGAACGGTTCTCTGACCGCGGGGCCAGTGCCATCCTTCGGCGAATTGGTCAACATCCCCCGCCACTTCACCGGCTGAGTTGCCGGTAGTTCGCCAGCGTCACCCCGGCGGACTGCAGCGCGGCCTTCACCTCGCCGGAAACCAGCGCATCCAGTTCCTGGCGGCGGCTTTCCTTCAAACGGGTTCGCGAAGCCCGCAGTTCATCGGAGCAGTAGCCCGGATGGCACATGAACTCGGTGGTCCCCTCCGGCAGTTGGCGGATCAGCCGGGCCAGCTCCGCCGCGTCGTAACGGCCGGTGATCCGGAAGCCTGCGAAGGAATCGGTCGTCCTGCAGCCGTGGAGGCCCAGCACTCTCGTGAACCGGCCGCGCACCAGGCCAAAAGCCGCGCTGGCGAGACGCGTGGCCAGCGGAACGCCGCCGGCCTGAAGCGGGAAATCGAACGGCCGCCTCACCCAGGGAATGCGAAACTCTTCGGAAATCCTCGCCACCGCCTCCAGCACTGCCGGAATCAGGTGTGTGTGCTTGTGCGTATCCAGGTGGGTCGGTACAATTCCCGCGGCCAGAATCCGCCGCACCTGGGCGGTCAGTTCTTTGTAGATGGGAACACGCCGGAATGCGAGCTCGCGGACCAGTTGCGCCACCGTGCCCGGAAATCCGGGACTTCCCACCAGCACCAGATGGCATCCAATATCAAGAGTCGGCGTGTCGCGCGCCAGCTCCACCGCGTGGTCGAACGCCGCGCCCGTGGCCATGAGCGTGGTTGCGGTTAGAATCCCGCTTCGGTGCGCTTCCACAATGCCCTCGTTCACGTCGCGCGTGAAGCCGAAGTCGTCGGCGTTTACCACCAGGGTTTTCAAAACAGGCTCAGTTTGATCCGCAGGAACTTCTTCGGATTGGCGCGAAAATCCTTCAGCAAACCATGAAGTTCCTGGGTGGATCCATTCAGGCTGTCGTAAAGCTGTGGATTTACCAGCAACTGCCCGATGGTGCCCTGTCCGGCGTTCATGCGATCCAGCATCGTGTCCAGTTTGGCGATGGTGGCTACCACCTGGTTGTGAAGCTGATCGGAAGCGATGAGCTTGCCTGCCGTTCCTTTGCCTGCCTGCAGGTCGGCGAGGATTTTGCGCAGGTCGAGAATCGCCTTGTGCATTTCGTCATACAGCGCGGGATCTTTCAGCAGTTTACCCGCTGTCCCCTTGCCGGCTTGTATGTCCGCCACCACGCCGTCTACGCGCGAGAGCGATCCTCGCACGTCGTTGTAAAGGGCCGGATCGTACAACAGTTTGCCCAAAGTCCCCTTGTCGGAATTCAGCGTCACCGTGATCGTCTGCACCTGTTTGGCGATATCGTTGATGCGGTTATAAAGCTCATCGTCTTTAAGCAGCTTCCCGATGCTGCCTTGGCCGGACTCCACCAGGCCGATGATGTTGTTCGCCTTCTCCACGGTGTCTTTCAGGGAGGCCAGGATCGCGTAGCCCTGCTGCACCACGTCTTCAAACTCGGCTGTATTCAGACTCGGCAGCGTTTGTCCGGCTCGGATGGTTTGCGAATTCTTGCCGCGCGTGATGTTCACAAACTTCGTGCCTAGCAGGTTGGCTGCGCTGATGGCGGTCATCGAATCAATGGGGATCGATTTCAAAAAGCCGTCCTGAATCTCCATGTCGACGCGGATCTGTTTCTGCGGGTTCGTGCTGCCCGACAGGGAGATCTTGCCTACCTTGCCCACGGTGATGCCATTCAGCGTCACGGGTGCGCCTTCGGTAAGCGCCGCCGAATCGCTCAGGAAGGTGTAAACCGCCGAGTTGCCTTCCAGGAAGTTGCGGTCGCCGGTAATCAGGAACACCACCACGGCGAAAATCGACATGGCGGCTATCGCCAGCAGACCCACTTTCAGACGCGCCCAGCTAGCCTTGGTTTGAACGGGCATTCCGCGCTATCGCCTCACGAAGTTTCTCACGTAGGTGTCCGTGCAGGATTCGAGTTCGCTCTGGCTGCCCTCGAAGGCGAGCCTGCCTTCGTTCAGCACCATGAAAATCGTTCGCGTCTCCGTTTTCTTTGTTGAACCAGAAGAAAACTCCGTTGTTGCCGCTCGTTGAGGGGCAGGCTCGTGCTGCAACCGTTCCAGTTGTCCCCTTTGGGGATTGTAGCGAAAATTGGCCATTAATTGCCCGTCCTGGTATCGATGCGTCACAATCAGGCTCGCCGTATTCTGGCTGTCGCGGTTTTTGGCCACCAGCGCCATAATCGTGTTCGCCGTAATCGGATCCAATCCCGCCGTGGGTGAATCGTAGAGCACCAGGGCCGGCTCGGTAACCACCGCGCGCGCAATGCCCACGCGCCGCCGCATGCCGCCGGAGAGTTCGTTCGGGAACTTCTCCAGCGTTTCCTCCAGTTCGACAAACCGCAGAGTCTCTACAACCCGGTCGTAAATGTGCGCCGGATCGGGCCGCTCGCTTTCCGTCAGCGTGTTTTCCAGTGGGTACGCCACATTGTCCTCAACCGTGAGGGAATCGAACAGCCCTCCCTCCTGAAAAAGCACTCCGACCCTCGCCCGCAGCGGAAACAGTTCCCGTTCCTTCCGGTGCACAATCTCCTCCCCCAGCAGCACCACGCGCCCTTCGTCCGGTTCCACAAGGCCGATGGCGGTCTTGAGCAGCATGGTCTTTCCGCTCCCCGACGCGCCCAGTATGACGCGTGTTTCCCCGGCGTCCACGTGGAAGGAAATCCGGTCGAGCGCCTTGGTCTGGTCGAAGCTCAGGCTCACGTTTTCGAAGCGCAGAACGCATTCGTTGGTATTCTTGACCGTCTCGCTCATCTTGGCCCTAAAGGTTCACAAAAACCCGCGTAATCAACGCCGTGATCACAAAAATCCACACCGACGCCACAACCACCGCCTGGGTGGTCGCCCGTCCCACGCCCTGTGTTCCGCCGCTCGTTTTCATGCCGTAGAAGCAGCCCACCAGGGAGATGATAAATGCGAAAACAAACGGCTTCAGCAGCCCCTGCACCAGGTCGTTGTACTCCAGGGCCTGGTAGGCCGGAGTCCAATATTGCGCGCCGGTGAGGTGCAGAGAGAAATACGAAATGATGTAGCCGCCCACCATTCCCAGGAAATCCGCGACGATCGTGAGCTGCGGGAGCATGATGCACGTGGCGATCAACCGAGGCGTTACCAGTTTCTTGATCGGGTCCGTGCCGAGCGCTCGCATGGCGTCGATCTGCTCGGTTACCTTCATGGAGCCGAGTTCGCTCGCGATTCCGGACGCGTTGCGCCCCGCCACCAGCAGGGCGGTCAATACCGGCCCCAGTTCGCGTACCAGGGTGATCATCACGATCGGCCCCACCTGGCCCGTGGCGCCATACACAGCCAGCGCCCGCGACATTTGCATCGTAATCACCAGCCCGCTGAAGAAGCCGGTGAGGATCACGATGGGAAGACTGCCGACACCAATCACGTCCATCTGGATCGCCACGTCGTCCCAGTAATGCGGCGCGCGGAAGATGTTCTTCAGCGCGCGGCCGGCGAGAGCGAAAAAGTCCTGCAGCTCCGCCACCGGCGGCTTCAGGAAATCCAGCACTCGAGCCTCGTTCCTTGGATGAATGCTCGCACAGGTCTCGTTGGACGGCCAGGAATCAGCGCTGGCTCGACTCTCCCGCGGCCACCCCGCGATTGAAGTCCGCGGATTTCCCGCGCGGCACGCTCAGCGTCTTCCAGTGCGTGCTGGCCAGGTGCTTGGCCAGGAAAATGATCTGGCCGATGTGTAGAGCGTAGTGGGCAACCTGCCGGTTGATCGCTTGCATTACGGAATGCGGCTCACCGCGAATGGTGACGGTTCGCGCGAGATCGCTGTCGCTCAGCGGCCGGAGCGCCGTGAACACCAGGTCCCATCCGCTTTCCCACAGCTTCATCATCTCCTCGCGCGTAGCCGGCGGAACCTCGAACTCTGTATCGCGATGGCGGTCCGGTTTTTCCCCATCCGTCGTTAGAAAATCGGTCCATCGCGAGCGCATGTTGCCCGCCATGTGCTTCACGATAATGGCGATCGAATTGGATTCCGCGTCGATGGCGCGGCCCAGATCCCCATCCGCCACCTGCGCCATGGCCTGTTCCCCAAGCTTTTTGTACTGCGCGAAAAGCGCGAGCGACTCTTCTACGTAGGAAGTGGTGAACTGGTGAGCCATACCCGATTATCTTACGATGCCCCACAATGGCGCTCAGCCCCGTTTCCCCAGCAAACGGCGCACTTCCTTCGCATCCAAAGCCCGGTATTTCCCAATCTCGAGGTCCCCAATTTCAATGGGACCGATGGAGGTCCTCACCAGTTTCAAAACATTGCTGCCTATGGCCTCGATCATCCTCCGGACCTGGCGGTTGCGGCCCTCCCGGATCTTCATTTCGAGAAAAGTATGCTTTGCCGAATCCCGAACTCGTTTCACTTCCGCCGGCCGGGTTGGGCCATCGCTTAATTCCACGCCGTTTCGCAGTTGCTGCAACTGATCATCGCTTACGAGATCGGCCGTCTTCACCAGGTAGGTCTTCGCCACCTTGAAATCCGGATTCGTGATGCGCTCGGCAAACTGTGCGTCGTTGGTCAGCAAAAGGAGCCCGCTGGTATCCTGGTCCAGCCGCCCCACCGGAAAGACATAGGGGACTGAGTCCGGCAGCAGGTCGAACACGGTCTTCCTGCCTTCCGGATCCTTGTACGTCGTGATATAACCCTTGGGTTTGTAGAGCAGGAGATGCAGCTTTGCGCCGCCCCGCACCGGTTTGTCGTCCAGCGTGATCTTGTCCCGCTTCAGGTCTACCCAGTGGTCCGGGGTTTGGATGAGCCGCCCGTTCACCTTCACCCGGCCTGCCCCGATCCAACTGCGCGCTTCCGTCCTCGATCCCACTCCGGCCTTCGACAGCGCGCGGTCCAGCGTCTTCAGTTGTCTTACGTTTGTGTCCGGTAAGTTGCGGTGAGTGGATTTGGATGGCGGTCCAGGCATTCCGAAGGCTGTCTTCTCCAGTATGCCTGCTGCTTCTCCGAATTCAAAAGCTATTCGCCCGGATCCGGCTCCGCCAATTGAGATGGCCGATCCCATCCCAGCAGTTTCCGTGCAGCCGTCAGATGTTCTTCCCGCGCGGCCACATACCGCCTCTTCTTGCCGCTTCGCGAATCGTCCCATCCGGTCGGATAAGACTTGCCAGGTGTTACGCTTACGCCGTTCGCCAGCAACGTGGCTAAGCGGCTGATGGATGCTTGATCCTCCCGCATGGTGGCTGCCTCCTGCGGATCCTGTCGTTTCTTCTGATCGTCAGCCATTATTGCCAATGTGAGCCTCGATCCCCCACGGCGACGCAACGATTGAAACGGTCCCATCGCGCCGTTCTCCAACTAACAGTACCCTAATTTACGGCAATTTTAGAGAAATGGATCAGAAGACTAGTACTTTTTGAAAAAAGATCACGTTTTATTCATGTCGCGATGCGTTTGCTTGGTCTGATATCCCGCGGCGCTCAAGCGTTTCCGGATTTCTTCCGCGATCATCACCGAGCGGTGACGCCCGCCCGTGCACCCGAATGAGATGGTGAGATAGCTCTTACCCTCTCGGATATAGTGCGGAATAAGGTAAACCAGTAGATCTGTGATTCGTTGTATAAACTCCGCGGTTTGAGGAAAAGACCGGATATAGCGCGCCACGCTGGGGTGTCGCCCGGAAAGCTTCTTGAATTCCGGAATGTAATTCGGATTGGGCAGAAACCGCACGTCGAACACAAGATCGCTGTCGGTGGGCACGCCATGCCGGAATCCGAAGCTCGTAACGTTTATCCTGAGGTTGGCCGGCCGCACGCCGCCGCCGAACTTCTCCACCACTACGTCACGCAGTTCATGGACGTTGAGGCGGGACGTGTCGACGATCGGGTCCGCCAGCGCGCGGATGGGCGCCATCTGCCGCCGCTCGTTTTCGATATTCTCGAAAACGGTGCCCGTGATTCCCAGTGGATGGGGCCGCCGCGTCTCGCTGAACCGGCGCAGCAACGTTTCATCGTCCGCTTCCAGAAACAGCAGCTTTACCGGGAAGCGCGCGCGCAGTTTCTTGTAGACCGCCGGAAACAGCTTAAGAGACTCGCCCTCCCGGATGTCCACCACCAGCGCCGCCCGGCGCACGCGCGAAGAATCGCCCGTCAGGTCCGCGAACTTGGGAATGAGGCCGATGGGCAGATTGTCCACCGCGTAGAACCCAAGGTCCTCCAGCGCTTTGAGCGCAGTGCCCTTGCCGGAACCGCTCAAGCCGGTGATTACCACCAGTTGCGGAGAGGATGCCTCCGCCGGCTTCCTCGGGGCGGACGCCGCCGCCGGCTTCCTCGGGCGTTTGGGAACCTTCTGCACCTTCGTATCCTATCCCACCCGCGGGAGCCGGCATGCGGACCCCCGTCCCAGACTGCCTGGCGGCTGCCGGCTAGCTCTCCACGAGATCGAAGTTGCCGTCGCCCCGGCGCAGCAGCACTGCGACGCGGTCTGTGCGTGCGTCCCGGTAGGCGAAATAGCTCTCCGAAACGCCGATCTCGAGGACGGCTTCTTCCGCTGTCATCGGCTTCCTGCCGTCCGTATCCTTCACCCGGAACACGCGGCCCGGTTTGGCCTCTGCGGCGACGGCTCTCCCGTTTGCCGGCCGCGGTTTGGTCACAACTTTCTTTTTTGTGCCATTTGCAAGGACCGCGGCTTCCGTTGCCTCGACGCCTTCCGGCGTCCGCTGGGGCGCGTCTTTGTGGCGTTTGGTCGTCCGCCACCGGGCGCGCATCTTCAGGATCTGCTTTTCCAGCTTATCGAGAGCATCGTTCACCGCGGTGAAGAGATCTCGAGCCTCGCCATGGCCAACCAGGGCGTGGTCGAAGGCGTTCAGTGTCACCTCGACCCGGTTCAGATGGCGCTCCTGGGTAACGATGGCGCGGCCTTCCCGTTCGCCATGCTGCTCAATTGTCTTGCTTAGCTTCTTCAGCCTGGCTTCCAGCTTTTCCTGCTGGCGCGGAGGGAAATTCCGCGGGCTACCCGTAAAGGTGAGTTTCATTGGTAGTTACCTCCTCAAAGGAGAAACTTTAGCTTCTGACGCGGCGCTGATGAGTGGACGGAATGCGCATGTCCTCGCGGTACTTGGCAACCGTGCGCCGCGTGACGTCTATTCCTTCGGCACGAAGCCGGTTTGTGATCTGCTCGTCGGTGAGGGGATGTGCGTGATCTTCCTCCTCGATCATTTTCTTTACCCGCCGCTTCAGGATCAGCAGCGGCGTGGCGCCGCCGTTGATGCCCTGCACTGCTTCCGAGAAGAAATAGCGCAGTTCAAAAACCCCCTGCGGCGTGTGAGCGTACTTTCCCGCTACGGCGCGGCTCACCGTGGAAGGATGTACGCCGATCTCCTCGGCAATCTCTTTGATCATCATCGGCCGCAGGCAATCGATGCCCTGTTCCAGGAACTCGAGCTGCCGCCGTACGATGGACTGGCAAACCTTCAGGATCGTCTGCTTCCGCTGCTCGATGTTCTTCATCAACTGCAAAGCGGAGGCAAACTTCTCCTTGATGAACGTCCGCACTTCCTTGGTTGTGCCGGGCTGCTGCTCCCGGTCGAGCATCTTCTTGTACCCGGCGTTCAACCGGATTTGCGGCACATCGTCGTCATTGAGCTGGATCAGGTATTCTTCGCCGTCTTTCGAGATGTAGACGTCGGGTTCCACCTGCCGCGCGTCCGGGCCGGAAAACCGCGCGCCGGGCCACGGATTCAGCCGCCGGATTACGTCCACCGCAATCTGAATATGCTCCGGCGGCCGCCCCAGCACCTTGGCCAAATCCTTGAACTGCTTGTTTTCGAGAAGCTTCAGGTGGTCTGAAACAATCCGCCAGGCCACTCCGCCCTGGGCGTTGCGGCTCTCCAACTGAAGCAGCAGACACTCCCGCACGTCGCGCGCGGCGAGGCCGGAAGGCTCCAGGGACTGAACTACCCGCAGCGCCTCCTGGAGATCCGCGGCCGAGTACCCGCTCAACTCCGCCATCTCTTCCAGGGAAATGGTCAGGCGGCCGTTTTCATCCAGGTTACCGATGATGTAGTCCGCCGCGTCCCGCACGGATTCGGCCATCACCAGGACGCTGAGCTGCGACTGGAGGTGGTCGGCCAGCGTTACCGGCGACGACAGAAACGTGTCGTAAGAAGGCTTTTCGATCTGCTCCGAAGCCGGACTCTTGAATCCCGGGTCGAGATATTCGTCAAAAAACGACCCAAAATCGATCTCGTCGAACGGATCCTTGTCCGCCTCCGGCTTAACCTCGGTCTCCGGGAGCGCCGGCGCTGTCACGGCGTCCGCGATTGCCGGCGAGTCAAAGTCTTCCCCGATCAACTCGGGTGCCGCTTCGGGGGCTCCGTCCTTCGACGCGTCCAGAATCGATTGGTCGGACGGTTCGCGGCCGCGCTCCGCCTCAATCAGTTCCTGAACTTCCTGGATTTCCTCCTGGGTCAGCTCCTCGGACGCTTCCACCGCCTCGTCGATCACGGGATTCACAGCGATCTCTTGGGCGATCATCTCCTTCAGCTCCAGCTTGGTCATCTGAAGTACAGTGACCATCTGGACCAGACCAGGAGTGAGCGTCTGTTTCAGACCGACGCGAACCTGAAGCCCTTGCGACAGCATAATCTCAGTTACATCATAACAACCCGCGGCGCGAGGGGATTTCCTAACCGTCCCACAAAGCTTAGCTCCGGTTCCGGGTATACTACTGGAACCGTCAACTCCCAAGCATGGAAGGAACCGTGACATGCCAGCGCCTTTGCGCTCCCCAAAATTAACCGCCGCCGCTGCTTCCTGTCTGCTCGCTCTCTCGGCCTGCGGCCCGAAGTCCGGCCCGGGGCCAAATCCCGGACCAGACCAGAAGTCCGCCGCGAGGCCCGTCGTTTTTCTTCAGAACGGGCTGACGCCGGATCAGCGCAAGATTTTCTATCACGAGCCCGAAGGCAGCGAACTGGTTCCCCTGGCGTTGCTGAAAAGCATCATCAACCCCGCGACCCATGCGCCTTTCATCGAAGGCATGGACCGCTTTGGGCTCATCCCCGACGATCCCGACCCGGTCACGAATCCCGACGGCCTCCCCGTGGGCATTACCGCGGCCGCATCCAAAGTCACGCCGTCTCTGGGGAAGATGACCGGCTTCAACTGCTCAGCCTGCCACGTCGGCGAAATGACCTATAAAGGCACGCGCATCCGGATCGACGGCGCGCCCAACATGCTCGATCTGGAAGCCTATCAAAGGGAGTTCGGTGCCGCTCTGCAGGCTACCCTCAACGATCCCTCGCAGATCCTTCCGCTGGTGGCGCGGATGGATCAGAATGGACTGCTTGGCCCTTCGGCGCCCTCGAAGCTTCTGGCTCGTTTCAACGGCGCCGTGAAGGGCGACCTGGAGAAGGCGTTTTCCAGTGTGGCGCGGAATACGGCCGCCAAAGCGGATGCCGGTCCCGCCCCTGCCCGGGTGGCGAATCCCTACGCTACCGCCGCGCCGGTCACCACCGAGGACCGGGCCGCCGTGCAAGCCGTGGCTGCGCTAGACACCCAGCCCGGCACAGAGCTCGATTCAAAGTCGTCCGGCCAGCGCGCCGATATGCTGGCTCACCTGCTGGCGCGTGTTCGCGCGGTGGCCGGCATGCTCAAGAATCGCGCCGAGTACTTTGAGCACGGCAAGAGCATCCTGGTTGGCAC